>Ga0172380_10001139_pt1 | contig 47052 bp, 61 predicted proteins | sample Leawe162metaG_FD_119747 | JGI IMG/M metagenome (GOLD analysis project Ga0172380, IMG submission 119747) | Leachate microbial communities from a municipal landfill in Southern Ontario, Canada - Leachate well 162 metaG | ecosystem: Engineered > Solid waste > Landfill > Unclassified | place... | reverse complement strand
CGAATTAGTAAATTACTATAAAAGTAAAAATAAAACATCTGCTTCAAATGGTCTAAATTAAGGTAGGGGGAAGCGGCTCACAAATGCTTTAACTTCTTTTGCGATTTTATCAAGTTCTTTGTTGTGATTTATATCATCCTTAAATGCTTTAAAGAACACATTTCGTTTTTCTTTAGTTGTTGGAAGTCCCCATTCTCCGCACGCATTTATAGTGTCATTCATCCATTTTGCGATCTTTTTCATATCACTTTCTTTCATTCCTCTTGTTGTAATAGCGGGTGTTCCTATGCGGAGTCCTGATGGGTAAAATGGCGGATTTGTGTCGTTGGGTACAGAGTTTTTATTTGCTATGATATTTACTTTTTCAAGTGCATAAGCAGCCAGTGCGCCATTTATTTTTTTGCTCCTTAAATCAATTAGCATCAAATGATTATCTGTTCCGCCGCTTACTATCTCAAATCCGTATTCAGTTAGAGCAGTACTAAGAGCTTTCGCATTTTTAACTATTTGATCCGCATATTTTTTAAATTGTTCAGTGTCAGCTTCTTTTAGAGCAACGGCAATAGCCGCTGTCTGGTCATCGTGTGGTCCTCCTTGAAGGCCTGGGAAAACTGCACTGTCAATTTTTTGCACGAGTTCTTTATCACGCCTTAGGCCTTTTTTCGTAACCATGATCATGGCTCCCCGAGGTCCTCTGAGAGTCTTGTGGGTTGTAGTCATAATAACATCTGCAAAAAGCGAGGGAGACTGATGTGCGCCTCCGGCGACAAGTCCTGCTATATGGGAAATATCAGCTACCAAATATGCCTTTACGCTTTCTGCAATTTCTGCAAATTCTGCAAAGGGGAGCTTTCGTGAGTATGCTGTTGCGCCGATAAATATCATCTTAGGCTTATTTTTTTTAGCCAGTTTTCTTACTTCGTCTATGTCGATAATTCCATTTTTATCTACATGATACTGCACGCCGTTATAAAATTGTCCTGTAACGCTTGCTTTCCACCCGTGTGTTAAGTGCCCCCCGTCGGGAAGTGCGTGACCCATGACAGTATCACCCAATTTACAAAGCGCAACATAAATCGCAAGATTGGCTGGTGATCCTGAGTAAGGCTGAACATTAACGTGTTCTACTTTAAAAAGTTTTTTAGCGCGCTCTATCGCAAGTATTTCAGCACTATCCGCATTTTTATTTCCCTGATAGTATCTTTTTTTAGGATACCCCTCGGAGTATTTATTTGTAAGAACAGAACCTAGGGCAGTACGCACCGCAGTTGAAGCATAATTTTCAGATGGAATGAGTGCGATAGTTTCTTTTTGGCGGCGTTCTTCTTCTTTGAGAACTGCATTTATTTCAGGGTCAGTAGAAGATAAAGTCTTTATCATGTAGGGTTTTATAATAGTTCAAATTGCCTATAAAGTCAACGGAAATTAGTAAAAAGTAAATTAGTAGATTAGCTATTAGAAAGAGAAGTGTTAATAATTGGAGACTTAAAAATTACAGACTGGTGGATTCGAGCAGGTCTGTTTGCTGTTGGAGGCGGATTTCTTGTTCTGATTGTGATGCTGCCGGTGTAATTTCCAGACTGGTTAGAATAAGTCCTATTCCAGGTCCACCAGCGCGATTAGATAGGGTAGTTCCAGTAAGGCTCATCGACGTTTTAACGCTTGTTACTGGTATAAAAGTAAGCGTTGCGATTTTGCCTTTCCCTTTTTGGGCAGGTGTATCGAGGTTGCTGTTTAATATAAGCGAGATGCTCTCCGGAGTTGTCTCAACGCTTGAAATGGTAAAAGAGGACGATAGTGCCGAGGTGGGATCTGACAGCTGCGCTATATTTACGCTTTTTATTAAATTAGGATCGTAATTTACTACTATTAAAGCACCGGTTATTTCTTTACCCATCGTATCTACGGAAATATCGACGGTCTGGGGTTCGTTAGGAGGAGACTTAATCTGTGATGGTTCGAAGTAGACTGATGACTCAGGTAAAATAACTTCATCAGCGACCTGCACATCACTTTGGGGTTCTGGTTGATTCATTCTGGATCTTATAAATAGAAAAACTCCTATAAAAATTATTACAGAAATTATAAAGACGATAATTATAATTTTCTTATGCTTAGCTAATCTTTTTATAAATGAATCCGTTTGTTTTTCTTCTTCCATAGACAGTTAAATTTTACATGATCCTACTATCTGTTTTCTAACATTTCCGCCAACAGTATCACAATAAACATCATAATAGTCTCCATTTGAATCGCAATACGTGCCTTTCAAATATCCGACAGCGTTACAGATTTCGCTGGAATTAAAATTAATTCTGGGTCCTGTGGGTCTGGGGTCTGTTGTGGGAGTAGGAGCACTAACTCTAGGCGTTGGAGTGCTGGTTGGTGCGCTGGTGGTCGTTGATCCTCCAGGAGCTCCTCCCGGACCGCCTGATGATGTAGTCATTTGGCAGCAGTATGAAAGACTAGAGCCATAAGTATCTCTGCACGCCTGATCAGCAGCTCCGCCTTTTCTAGTGTAATTAGTTCTTCCGTCGCAAGTTGGTGTAGTTGCACATATGTGTTTCCCGTCAGATGGGCATGGGAAAATGGATGTGGGGGTAGGTGTCGGAACGGCACCTGCGCACTGTCCTTTAGGAAGAGCAGTCTGGGTTTTTTCGCACCATTCCAGTCCGCTCGCAAAAGGCACGCAGTAGGTTTGTGTCGAGTCTCCTGCCTTTTCACAATTATGCGTTACTGCGCATCCGCCTCCTGAGCAAACGCACCCGGTAAGCTTTTGACCGCTCACAGAGCATCTGTTAGACGCTCCTGGTGTAGGGGTTGGAGCGCCCCCCGTGCCGTACTGACACGTACTGCTTGAAGCGTTACAAACTAAATTACGTGAAGTGCAGCAACTAACGCCTCCTCCGCATCCCAATCCTTGAGTCGCACAATTTGGTGCATCAGATGGAGTAGGGGTTGTTCCATTTGCCGGAGGATTTGTCGTCCATGGCTGTTTGCTGCAAACGCCATTGCCGCCGCTATCCTGATACGCATCTGTTTTATAAGTCCCGTCGGAATTTTTAGCATTGCAAAGATATAGGTCGTAGTAAGTTTTACCATAGAAATCACCACGATCTGCTCCTTGTTGGCTGTACCCGCCTATTTCGGGATTTGTCGATCCGCATAGAGGCTGAATATATTCGCGAACACCGCCAAGTGCCCCTGCGCACGGACCAGCTGCTGGGCCTGTGGTGCCTGTCGGTGACTCACATTTTAAAGTATCAGGATTACACTTTCCGGATTTACAAACCGCATCATTTGGTACCTGAGTTCCATCGGGCTTTATAGAAGAGCACGAATTGTTATTTGTTCCCCCTGTGCTTGGTAATCCTGGGATAACGGAGCCTGGATCCACGCACGAAAGAGCGGACTGATAGTCACTTGTAATTGTCGTACATATTTTTCCAGTTGGACAATAGTAAGGCGAGCTATCCTGTCCTCCGCACCTATCACCTTTACCTGCAGATATATCCTGACAAATCGCACCACCGCCGGATTTTACAGATGCAAAACACCCCGGAGTGTTATTGCACTCATCGATCGTAGATGTTTTGGCTGGGTTGATTTTAATATTTGCGCACGATGATTTTCCTGCCGGCGTAACATTTGCAGAAGAGCCAGACGATGGACAGCTGTAAAAATAAATACTAACAGAACCTCCTACATTTGATTGCATGCAATAAGAATTTCCAGAGCTTTTTCCATCCCACTCAATGTTTCCCTGGAGTATCCCGTTGCTATCTATGTAGCAATTAGTCGATGGATTACCGACTTTTTTTGCATTCCCGCGATTCGCATCAGTGCAGTATCCGTCTCCCGGAGGGTTAATTTTAGTCTGGGACGAGTCTCCTGATCCGCCAATTCCAGGTGTTGGTGTCGGGTCATCAAAAACGCCAGAACCATCGTCTTGAGGAATAGGCGTTGCGGTAGGAGTCGAGGCCGGAGTTTCGCATAGAAGGGTCGACGGATTGCAGTATCCCGAAAAGCACGCTTCGCCATTTGCTCCTCCTCCTGGAATTTTACATAGAGCTGTATTTGGAAGACTTCTTTTATTTACGCAAAATGGTCTATCATCGGAGCTGGTATACGCTGTGCATGTTTGGCCTTTAGTTAAACACTCAGCACATGACGCGAGAGGAGTCGGTGTCGGAGTAAAAGTAGGAGTTGCTACAACTTGGGTAGGCGTAGGTGTTGGCGTATTTGTAGGGACGGGGGTACTAGTTGGGTTTGGGTCTGTTCCCTGACAGCTTTTACCTGATTTATAATCTCTGGTCTGGTCAATCCTGCACTGCCTTGAAAGACACTGAAGATCCGTGTAGCATTCAGCATGTTGTGGTAATTTGTAGCTAACACATTTATCGTTTCGACAATTGTTTGCAGAAGGAAAATCTGCGTGTCCGGTATCTTGAAATGTACAATCAGCATCTTCACCGCATTCTCCACCAGGAGGATTTGTGGTGGCTTTACAATAGCCTTCAATGCATATTTGACTGGAGCAGGCATTATTATCAAGTCCTGCACATGACCAGTCGTTTTTGATTCTACATCCCCTGTCTGACGTGCACTCTTCTGCAACAGAGCAACGGTCAGAACCACATTGAGACGATGTCTGGGCAAGCTGCCTGTTGTCTTGTTCATTTTGAACTAGAATTACCGTTGTAGGAACGGCGATAGCAATTATTGCAACTATTGCGATTATGGCAAGAGGTATGATTCCTTTTTCAGAATTGAAAGACGAAAGAGAAAAAATAAAAGATAATATTTGAGCCTTCGATGGTAGTTTTGTAAGAAATAAATTCACTAATTTATACTATATGTTGTATCGCTTTATCCGTCAACAGCCAGTAGGATTACCTGCTATAGTTGCACGAAAAGTTCCGCCAGAAAAGTTATCTTTTGTGCCAGTTCCACCTTCATAAAGATTAAGGCGCCATGGAGTAGTGCCGTAGCCATCTTGTGATTTTAATATTAGCGTTAGAGTATTATTTGGTGCTGAAAATTGATCGCTGGAGGTTGTGCGATAATTTCCACTGGCCTCCTGAATTTCTAGAGTAACATATCCGTTGGACGTTCCTGCTGGATTTATTTTTCCACTCACAATTCCATTTGCACAGGACGCAATATTGTAAGTAATTGACCACGAGGGGGTATTTGTCGGCTGAGTAGCATTCCCAGATGGTGCGGGAGAAGACTGAGCTGTCCCAGCAGGTGATGCTTTGGTTGCCTCGGGTGAGTACGCGAAATCATTTGCGCCAGAAACGAGCATGACACTAAAAATGATTATTACGAAAAGTACAATTGCGATAAAGGCAAAGCCACTTTGCGAACGGGAGGCGTTTGGCTGCAAATACTTTTCAGAAAACATATTTAAAAGTTTCACTTATTTATTTTAGATTTAATTTGAGCATAGAGTCAAGTGAAAATATCACCCAGGAGTATATGGTGGAGGCGGTGGCTCGGTCGGGATCTGAGTTGGTGTTGGTGCGGCTCCTTTTGTGGGTGTCGGCGTAGGCAGGCGTGTGGGGCGCGGGGTAGGAGACGGACCATCAGTAGGGGGAATTACTACTATAGTAGGAGCAGGAGTAGGTGGAATTGGAGTTGGTGTGTGATATTCCTTCAGAGGAAGCTCAATTACGTTCAGTGCTTTTTTACCAGGAATAGAAGATTCGTCATCTACAACGTACGTTTTTTTATCATCTTCTGATTTTTTTTGTATTTTAAAAAAACCTGAAAAAACCGCAGCAAAAAACACTATTATAACTATTAGAATTATCGTGATTGCGGCACTACCTTTTAACATTTTAATTACTGCCGGTTACACCTGCAGCCTGGCAGATCTTCGTTGAAATTTCTGCATAGATTTTTTGAAGATCTTCGGGATTTGGGGTTTCGTAGTAACTGTCGGGAGAGGCAACTTTTTGCATCATGGCTTTTAGGTCGTTTTGAAAGCACGTGTCAGATGAATCATAGAGAGTTATCGCAAAAATCCTGACCCCGGCGTCCTTTATTTGCTGTGAAATATCCGGGCCAAATGCTGTATTTGTAGGATCCTCTGTTGTTTCAAAGCATCTGCTTCCGTCCGGTGAGCACGCGGGCGCTGAGCAAGTTTTTGTAGCTCCTGATGCTGCTTCAGGAATTCCGTCTGATAGAAAAACTATCACGTGCTGTTTGTCGGGATAACGGTCCTTTGCGCTGGTAATTCTAGATAAAGCAAAGTTAAATGCATTTCTTGTACGAGTGCCGCCATTTGCTACAAGAGACGAGATTGCGGAGCTCATTCTATCTTTATTATTTGCAAATAGATCTATAGCTACATCCTCTGTCACATTAGTTGAATAAGAGATTAGTCCAGTAACAGACTCATCTCCCATCTGGTTAATAAATCCGCTCAGTGCATCCTTAAGACTGGCTAGTTTTTGTCCTCTCATCGACCCAGATCTGTCTACAAATAGAGTAGCTGACGCTTGTGCTTTACACTCTTTAAATTTAAATGTTTTTAATTGCAGATTTCCTCTTTCCTCCTCAAGTTCTTTAAGTGATTCTTCATCGATCTGGTAGACTCCAGCGTCGGGTTCTGTTAACTGGTTTTGTGGGAAAATACTATTTCCAGTGAGTAAAAATCCGCCTCCGATTACAACCGCTATAAAAAATAGAAAAAATCCGCCGCCGCCGCGAAGAAGAGATTTGGAGCCTCCTGAGCTTGGGAAGAACAGCCCACGCTTTCTTTCATTATTTGCCATACATTCATTCTAAGAATACTATTTGACTAAAGTCAAATGCCGAAGGCTAAGAGAGGTAAGTATTAAGAAGTAAGTATTAAGGAATGGGTGTTAAGAATTAAGGAAAAATTGGATATACTTAAATTAGTTATGGCTAGCATAAAAACATTCAAGGATTTAATCGCTTGGCAGAGAGGGCATTCGTTGGTGCTTGAAGTATATAGGGTTACAGAAATCTTTCCAAAGGAAGAGCAATTTGGATTGACTAGCCAATTAAGGAGATGTGCAGTTTCAATAACTTCAAATATCGCTGAAGGTTTTAGTAGAAACACTTATAAAGATAAAGCGCAGTTTTATGCTATTGCACTTGGTTCTGTAACAGAACTGCAGAATCAGATTCAAATAGCGCATGACGTGGGTTTTCTTTCAACAAATGAATATTTTAATCTCGACACATTAAGCATAGAGGTTCATAAAATAATCAATGGATTATTAAAGAGCTCTAAGAATCTCAAAAGATAAAAATTGCTTTATACTTGATTCTTTGTACTTAATTCTATATAATCCTCTCATCACGCACATTCGGCATAAATCCTGAATCATCAAGCCGGGTGGAGGAATAAGGATTTACTATGAAACAAATTACATTAGAAGAATTATTGTCTGCTGGATGTCATTTCGGACATCAAATTAATCGCTCAAATCCAAAGGCGAATGCATTTATTTTTGAATCGCGTTCAAATGTTCATATTATTGATCTTGAGCAGACCCACAAGGGGCTTATAGAAGCTGCTGAATTTATAAAAGGAGTTGCCGCATCTGGTGGTAATCTAGTAGTTGTAGGTACAAAAAGACAAGCAAAGCAAGTTGTTGAAGAACAAGTTGCACGAGCACGAGCCGTAACTCCAGATTCAATATTTTATATAACGTCCCGATGGGTGGGTGGAATTCTTACAAATTTTCCCGAAGTATCAAAAAACTTTAAAAAACTTGCAGATCTTGAAAATTTGGTTAACACTGAAAAATCTAAAGAGTATACGAAGCGAGAGATTGCACTTTTTGACCGCGAGATAGCAAAGCTCAAAAATTTCTATGAAGGAATCAGGGGAATGAAAAAAGTCCCTGATGCTTTATTCATTATCGATACACACTTTGAAAAAACAGCTATTAATGAACTTAACAGAGTTGGAATAAAAAGTGCGGGTATAGTTGATACTAACGGTGATCCATCAAAGGTAGATTTCCCAATTCCGGCAAATGACGATGCTGTTGGTTCAGTTGAATTAATTACTTCATATATAATCGATGCTTGGATAGAGGGAACTAAGGAAGCACAGAAGCAAGAATTAAGAATCAAGAATCAAGAAGACAAAAAGAAAGAAAAGGAAGAGAAAGCAGGAGAAGATAAGAAAACGAAGAAAAGCGTTTAGTTCTTAACTATACTCTAAGTATCTATACGCTAAACCCTAAAAAAATTATGAAAGCAAACGCACAAGACATAAAAAAATTAAGAGAATTAACCTCAGCTGGTTTTGCTGATTGTAAGGCAGCACTTGAGGAGGCAAATGGGGACTTAAAAAAAGCTGAAGGTATTTTAAAAGAAAAAGGAATTGCAAAAGCTGCTAAAAAAGGAGATCGCGAAACAGGAAGCGGACTCGTTGAGACATATGTTCATCTAAATGGAAAAATTGGAGTTGTTCTATCAGTTCTTTGTGAGACTGATTTTGTGGCAAGAACAGACGAATTTAAAAATCTTGCGCATGAAGTTGCTATGCAGATTGCTGCGATGGATCCAAAAGACGCAAAAGAGTTAATGGAGCAGGACTATATTAGAGATGGGTCAAAGACGATTGAAGCATTAATAAAAGAAAATATTGCAAAGCTGGGAGAAAATATTCAGATCGGTGAATTTAGCCGCCTCGAGATTTAATTCTTAATTCATAATTCTTGCTTCTTAATTCTTGTATTATCCTGTATAATAAATGTCTTATGCTGATAACTATTATCGCCTTTTTATTAATTCTTTCTGTTCTAGTTCTCGTTCACGAGCTGGGGCACTTTTTAGTTGCTAAATTTCTAAAAATAAAAGTAGAAGAATTTGGATTCGGATTTCCCCCGAGAGTTTTTGGCAAAAAATTTGGTGAAACTATTTATTCCATAAATCTGCTTCCCATAGGAGGATTTGTGAAGCTTTATGGTGAAGATGACGCGGGTGGTGGGAGTATAAAGATTAAAGATGAAAGATTAAAGATTAAAGATGAGAAAGAAGATTTGAGTAGAGCGTTTTTCTCCCGACCTCTTTGGCAGCGAATAGGTGTCGTTATAGCAGGTGTTGTGATGAATTTTTTACTTGCGGTAGTCATAATCTCAACTCTTTTTGCGACTCAGGGAGTTGCAGTGCCTACTAAAAATGTAATAGTAAATGACGTGCAGAAGGATTCGCCTGCACAGATCGCGGGAATAACAAAGGGTGACCAAATAATTTCAATTAACGGTAATAAAATAAGTACTACAGAGGAATTTATCGAAGCCACAAAAGAAAATGCTGGAGCTCCAGTCTCTATCTTAATTTTAAGAAATGGGGAAAATTTAGATATAAATCTCACTCCTCGCGTTGATGCGCCTGAAGGCCAAGGGCCTATTGGGGTAGTTATCTCAAATATTCAGTTAAAAAAATATAGCTGGTTTGAGGCCCCTTTTTATGGAACACTTGAGGCCTTCAATTTTACCAAGTTGATTCTGGTAGGACTGGGAACTATGGTTTCTAATCTAGTTACTACCGGTCAAGCACCGGAGGGTGTAGCCGGTCCAGTTGGTGTTGCTCAGTTAACTGGGGTTGTAGTTGAGAATGGGCTTGTCGCAACACTTTGGTTTGTGTCTTTACTGTCTCTTAATCTTGCTGTCCTAAATATTTTGCCTATTCCTGCGCTTGATGGAGGAAGGCTCTTTTTCCAATTAATAGAGCTTCTAACGAGGAAAAAAGTGAGTCCTAAATATGAAGGCTATGCCCACGCTGCAGGGCTGATAGTTCTTCTGTCACTAATGGTTCTTATTACAGTATTTGACGTATCGCGAATTATCGCGGGGGAGAGTTTGATACCGAAAATGTAGACTATGGACGAAATTACAAAAGTAACAAAAGCAAATATGGACAGGGCATACGAAGTGCTGCACCGTGATCTTACGACTATAAGAAGCGGGAAGGCTAGCTCTCAGATGGTTGAGAGTATAGAGATTAGTGCTTATGGAGGATCTGCACGACTTAAAGTTATGGAGCTTGCCACAATTTCCGTACCGGATCCAAAGACTATAGTAATTTCGCCTTTTGATTTGTCAGTTCTGGGGGATATAGAGCGTGGTATAAATGATTCAAATTTAGGAATAAATCCAGTTGTGACAGATGATCTAATCAGGCTTTCTGTACCTCCATTAACAGAAGAGAGAAGGCTTGAGATGGTTAAAATGGTTAACCAGAAATGTGAGGGTGGTAAAGTTATGATAAGACAGGCGCGACAGGAGTCTATGCACGAAGTGAAAAAGATGAATGAGCAGGGGCATACTTCTGAGGATGAAGTCGGACGCGCAGAAAAGGAAATCCAAAATTTAACTGATGAATATATGAAAAAAATTGATGACCTTCGTTCTCAGAAAGAAAAAGAGTTAATGACGGTTTAAAAAAGCGTTTAGTTAAGTAGGGTTTAGCGTTTAGTTTTTCTATTTTTAACTAAACCCTAATTATCTCTACCCTAAACCCTAAATTTATGAAAATTCCACGAGCAGTAGAACGCGTTATAGAAGGATTTGAAAGACTTCCCGGTGTAGGTCCTAAGTCTGCCCAAAGACTTGGCTTTTATCTTTTGCACGTTCCTCAAGAACAACTAGACGAATTTGCATCTGCTCTCTCAAGTCTAAAAAAAGAAACTACGATTTGTAAAAACTGTTTTAGCATAGGAAGTACAGATCTTTGCGAAATATGCAGCGATGACAGGCGGGATAAGACGTTTATCTGTGTAGTTGAGGATCCTTTAGACGTAGTTGCGCTTGAGAAGAGTAAAAAGTTTTTAGGAACGTATCACGTTTTGCACGGAGTAGTTGATCCGCTTAACTCGATTGGGCCGGACGATATATATATTCCACAACTTTTAGAGAGAGTAAGGCGTGAAGGCGAAATTATTAAGGAAGTACTGATCGCAACGAATCCGACTATGGAGGGTGAGGCTACAGCGATGTATATTTACAAACAAATTAATGAAGCAAATCCTAGTATCAAAATTACAAGAATAGGGAGAGGATTGCCGATAGGTGCGGATATAGAGTATGCAGACGAAACGACTCTCAGTAGGGCGCTTGAGGGTAGACGTGAGTACTAGGCAACGGTTGGATCTTCAGGACCGCTTTGGGGAATTGTTTCAGGTGCATCACTAGCAGCATTTCTAAATGGAACAACGTTATCTGGTGTATTAAGCTGCGGATTAGGATTTCCTCTAAGATATTCAGGTAGCTGATTTTCAGGGGGAATAGGAATTACATTTTTAGGTGCTGTTTTGGGATCGTATTTTGGATTTGGGGGAAATTTTTTATCAATATCAGGATGCGGAATGACGTTGTTCTTTGGGGTCCCATCGTTATTGAAAAGTACTGAGGCAGTTTCCTGTGGTTGTTGTAGGGGAGCACTTTGTTCTAATTCTGGGGGGACGGATCCAGCGGTAGGTGTTGGTTGAACAGCAGCTTTATTTCTTCCAAGTAATTTATCTAGAAATGTTCTGTTACCTTCTTTCGGAACGGGATTTTTATTTTCATCAATCTTTTCCTGTCTTCCGCTTTTAATTGCTGCTCCTTCACTTACCTCCATATCCATAGTATATAAATTTACACGAAAAAGACTGTGAGTGTCAAATTATTTTTTACCTTTTTGCCACGGAGCACGTTTGAGAATAGATGAATATACATCAGTATCTATATCTATTTTTAACTCTTCTAACTCTTCTTCTGATGGATTTTTGCTTTGAAATCTGACTTTTGAAATATCGCTAACTAACGCAAGGGGAGTCTGCTCGTGTCCTTCCCCCATAATTAAAACCGCCGCAGCAGCTATCCCATCCATAATATTTGATTTAGTAAATTTTAACTTTCTGTTAAATAGGTCCGCCTCTCCTACATAGTTATTTAATGCGCTAAATCCTGAATGTGCTATTCCGACACCAGTTGTTCCATTGCGAAGTGGTGTTGTCTTACTATCAGTTATGATAATGCCAAGATTTTTAATCTTAAATTTATTTACCAAATACTCCCGTATCTTATTGGCACTTTTTTGCGGATCTTTAGGCCAGAGTACATAGTAGCCATTTCCATTGGACTCATCAATCCCGGCTGCAGGAATCAGAAGGTTTTGCGTAATTGTAAGATGGAAGCCATATTTATTTTCTTCTTTAGGTAAGAAATATTCTGATTCTTTCTCAACGAGTTCATCTTTATTTGAGTTTTCCACAGATACGATTCTTCCCTCAGTAATTGCTACAATTTTTGAAGTTATACAAAGAATAGATTTTTCTGGTAGGTCTTTTATATATCTGTCCAGGATGTCATAAATGCTTTTATCCTCAGCAGTTACTTTTTGGGTTTTTATAGCAGTTATTTGCATAGGAGGATTTTACTACTTTTAATCCTAATTACAAAGTATATAAAGTCTAATTACGACTGATGAATTAACAGCTCTACGCCTGCCCATTCGCATACCTTTATAAGCTCACCTAGGACTGATTCGTCTATCGATCCTGGAGCATAAAAAAGATGAGCAGTTTTAAAATATTCATTTTCATCAGGTTTATCCCAAAAAAATGTCGGAACATTAAAGTTAACTATATCTAAGTCAGAAAGCTCCAAAACTTCATGTTCTTTTTTAGAGACTTTGGGTTTTCCGCCAAGCTTTAATTTAAATAGTACAAGGCCGACGCGTCCTTTATTTGGATAATTATCTGTACCGTGAGAGATGGCGGGAAGTTTTTCGTTTCTGGCATACTCAAATATTTTCTTTTCAACCCAAAAGTCGATTGTTGTAACTGAGCGATAATTGGATCGCGTTTCTTTATCAAAAGCACGCAGTGCAAAAGATAATTTATCATCAACGATTGAAAAAATTATTCCGCCTGCGTACTGATTTGTATTTTTATTTATGATACTTGCCTGAGTATATTTTTTGCCATCAAGTATTTTTTTATCAAGTATATTTTTTTGTTCATCCGGTTTATATATATAATTACCTCGAGACGCAATTTCTTTGTTATAGATCGAAAAGAAATTATCAGCTTCGCTAATGTTTTCAACTGGAGTTATTTTTAGTTCAAATAATTCTTCGAAATACGAGTCACTTTTTCTGATTTTTTTAGTTAAAGAAGGGTAAAAAGTATCCTCCCACGGCTTTGAAAGTTTTTGCTCCCAGCTCACTTTGGTGTGAATGTGATAGTTCATGTTACTTGTTATAGAACGTGGGTAAAATTATTTTTTTACTACCTAGCAGATTATACTTCATAAGCAATTTTGTCAACTTGAGATTTTTAGCATAATACAAAATTTCTTCCGGATTGTCTTCTAGAAAATCTAGTACAGCCTTATATCCTAGCAGATATGAAGCGTCTTTTGGGTAACATCCTGACCTGGAAGTGTCAAGCATTCCGCGTTTTACTCTAAATGAGATATTATAAGCGTGTTTTTGAGATAAGCCATCAGAAATCAAATTATTAAAAATCTCCCTAAATCCTAGATGTGAATGACGAATAGCTTTTAGTCTGTAATAATAATTATCAAATGATTTTTTAGTAATAGTTCCGCTTTTTACTTCGTTATAAACTCCGAGTCCTTCGGCATAAAGATACGAATCCGAGAGCTTTGACATTAGCCTGAGGAAATTTTTTGACTTTCTAATATTATAATTCTGGAGAGCGTGGCTTTCTATTTCGTGGACAATTAGCCGATCTATATTATTTTGGAAGCGCTTTATCTCCTTTCCGATTTTTATGACATTATAATCGACGAAAATCATATTTTTCGAAAAGTTATTTACCTCAACTGGAAAGTCTGTAATGCCATATTTATTTTTAAATGCCTGATCAAGTTTATAGGCGATTTCAGGCGCCTCAACTAACGGTCCCTTTTTTTCATTAGTAAATTTAAATTTTGGTAAAGATTCAATCAGGCGATCAGGGTCGCTAATCGGCCAGTCAAATGCGAGTCTTGCATAGACTGGAAATGTGGGCTTGCCAATAGAGTGTCTTGCATGATAAAGAAATCTTAGGTGATTTAGATTTTCTATTAGGTGGTATAAAAGGTCGTATGGAAGCTCAATCCTCTCAACTCTTTGTTCTAATTCATCAATCTCTATGTCAAATCTTTCAGTAGGAGGGGATGCATATTCAAAGATCGGATTATAAGATTTACTTTTAAAGAATCGCTCTTTTTCCTCTTTGAAATTTAACGGTGTAATTGCTGTCGAATTGAGAATTAAAGACTGCCTGATGTCGGTACATCTTTTAGCAATTTTTAAAAGTTCATTTTTACTGCTTGTCGAGATTTTAAGTGATACCATTTCCAGTTACTATTCTACCAAATGAATAAAAATAATGTGGGGAAAAATGTATAATAATGCTATGAATGGGAAAATCGTAAAGCTCGCACTTATTCCGATTGTAATACTCGCATTAGGAGGTTATTTATTTATTAATCGGGAAACACTTAAAAATATTTCTAATATTTCATTTGAATTTGTTGAAAAAAATATTAGCAGGCGTGTTAATACGACAGAGCCGCTTAGAAAAGATAGTGATGATGAAAATTCTTTTCTTTCGATTAAGGGTGTAATTGAAGAGACAAACAAGAGGCGAGCGGAGCAGGGGGTTAGTATTCTTACAGAAAGTGAACAGTTAAATATTTCAGCACAGAGGAAGGTTGATGACATGTTTAAAAAACAATATTTTGAACATGATTCGCCAACCGGGCAGGGTGCTGGGGATCTTGTCGAAGAAGCGGGGTACGAATTCGTAGTGGTGGGAGAAAACTTGGCTCTTGGTAACTATAAGGATGACGCAGTTTTAGTCCAAGCATGGATGGATAGTCCAGGGCATAGAGAAAATATTTTAAAATCGTCCTATACGCAAATCGGCGTAGCCGTTGCAAAGGGTACATTTGAGGGGAAAGAGACTTGGCTTGCTGTCCAGCATTTTGCAAAGCCTGTTTCTGCATGTCCCTCAATTAACGAGGAAAACAAAGAAAAAATTGACAGTAATAATCGAGAGCTGGACGCAAAAAAAATAGAACTTGATGCGAAAAAAAGAGAGCTTGAGGATAAACCTGATAACCACGAAGAGAGTGTTGAATATAACAAAAAAGTCGATGAGTATAATAATTTAGTGACAGAATATAATAAGCTTCTTGCCGAAACCAAAGATTTAGTTGCTCAGTATAATGAAGAAGTGCAAAGCTTTAACAACTGCGCTAAAGAATAATTAGAATTCAGTTTGTCTTGTAATGCTTTAACTTTTCATGATAATATGATTTTAACTTTGAGAAAGAAGGGGGTGAATTAATATGGACGATAATCAAAATCAAGGTGGACAGCCAGTACAGCCAACTACAGATATGCCAGGAGCGGGAATGCCAACACCTCCAGCAGGAGGACCAAGTATGCCAACGGATGCACCAGCAGCACCTAGTATGCCTACGCCTGGCGCTGATATGCCAGGAACAGATATGCCCGTAACACCACCCCAGCCAACCATGCCTACACCAGGAACAGATATGCCAGGAACTGGAATGCCAACACCTCCAGCAGGAGGACCAAGTATGCCAGCAGATGCACCATCAGCACCTAGTATGCCAGGAGCGGGAATGCCAGGATCTGGTATGCCAGCAGAGGATAATACTAATCAAGGCGGAGGGATGCCAGGGGGCACACCACCACAAGCTTAGACACTTTAAGAGTAAGATCTTAATTAAAAAAGCCGCAGAATTTTCTGCGGCTTTTTGGTATCTTGACCCCTGTCCCTTACGAGGGGCGGGGTTGACGAAACCATTTTTTCATTGTTTAATAAATAAGTCGTGAATAAGAATATATTATTTGGATTTATAGCAGTAATAGTATTTGGTTTTATTTTATATGGATTGCTGACTTCCCAAAATAATAAAACTAATGATACAATTGAGTTATCAGAAGAAACTATGACAGAAAATAAAGATGAGTTAAAAATTGAGGATATAGAAGAAGGATCTGGCGAGCAGGCGGTGGAATCTGGCGATGATATAGTAATTCACTACAAAGGAACTCTTACTGATGGAACAGTTTTTGATAGTTCATATGATAGAAATGAGCCATTCCAGACACAAATAGGGGTAGGTCAGGTAATAGAAGGATGGGATAAAGGAGTTATAGGGATGAAGCCGGGCGGGAAAAGAAAGCTTACTATTCCACCAAGTATGGCATATGGAGAGCAGGGTGTGGGATCTATTCCTCCAAATTCAACTTTAATTTTTGAAGTAGAGCTAGTTGAGATCCTCAAGTAAGAATATTCTTGACACTTTTTAAAAAGTACCGCTAAATAGTTTTTCTGCCCTTTTTTAGAAAAAATTTACACAAATTATTCTTCCTCTCTTTACTTTTGTGTTCACAAAAGTAACAAAAAGAATTCATCTATGTGTCCTCGTGCATTCGAAACTTTGTCATAAGCTAAAAGACCCGCAATTCGCTTTCGTCTTTTTACGCTTATTTCCTAGTTTCTCATGCTCTGCGGGCCAACGATGAAGGATTTGATACAAAAATTTTAAATTGTTAATTTAGCTTCATTTTTGGTAGAATACTTTATATGCATACGATTCTTCTATATTACAAATACGTAAAAATTGCGTATCCGAAGCGCGAAATGAAAGCGCAGCGAAAAATCTGTGAAGAGCTTAACTTAAAAGGGAGAATTATCGTTTCAAAAGAAGGGATAAACGGAACTATCGAGGGTTTGACGGAAAATACAAATAAATATATTAAATACATGGACGATGATACCAGATTTACAAATATTAATTGGAAAAAATCTGTTGGCACTGGAAACGCTTTTCCAAAACTTTCTATTAAAGTCCGCGATGAAATAGTAAGCTTGCATTTGGGAGATATGGATTTTAACCCAAGTAAGATAACGGGAAAATATCTAACATCAAAAGAGCTTCATGATTGGTTTGAGAGCAAAAAAGAGTTTTATATAGTTGATATGCGCAATGACTATGAGTATTTATCGGGCAGATTTGAAAATTCAGTTCTTCCAGGACTTGAGAATTTTCGCGATTTAAAAAAAGAATTACCACGCCTTGCGCATTTGAAGGATAAAACAGTCTTAACAGTGTGCACTGGTGGAGTAAGATGTGAGAAAGCGTCAGGATTTTTGATGATGAGTGGATTTAACGACGTATATCAGCTCCAAAACGGAATAGTAACCTACATGGAGAAATATCCAAATGAACATTTTAAAGGAAAGCTATACGTTTTTGACGGACGAGTAACGATGGGATTTAATACTAAAGACCCTGCTCATGAAATAGTAGGGAGATGCGAAAAATGCGATAGCCCTTCAGAGCACTATATAAATTGCAGCACAGTAGGGTGTCACAGACATTTTATAATGTGTGAGAAGTGTCTGGATAGTGAGGGGAAAGGTGTATGTCCTAAAGGATGTGATTATCGTCGAAAGAGGCAAAGATCCAACCCCGTTTCCTAGGAGACTTTTATTAGATTACTATCTGATTGAATTAAGATAGGACCATTGTTAACAATTCTAAAGTTTCTTGTCAGTATTCTTCTTCTATCGTCCCAAGAAAAATCATCAAATTGAGCTACAAATTCTTCATAAGTTTCAGCCCACATAACAACCTGATTATTTAAAAAACCTACCCATTGATTCGGATAAAGATCCCTATAAACACTCTCAAATTCCATTACTTGATTAGCTAGTTCATTCCTTTCTCTAAAGTCGGCAGCTTCTTCAGGGGTCGCTTTTCTTGAAAAAAAATCTCCGTTTTCCATAGGAGAATTATAACAAATTTATATAATTTTCTTGCTGCGGAGTTCTGAGTAGTACGATTTTTTCGTAGCGATAAATCCTCCAGTGCCAGCAAGAACTATAACTATATCAACGAAAAATGAAATTATAGGAAGAAGCCCCAGTATGAAATATATAACAGTCCCTATGATAAGTGCCCATGCGTAACCCTTTTTCGTATTATTAGTTTTATCCAGGATGAATCTTCCAATTATAAGAAGTGAGAATATTTTAACAAACCAAATCATGGCAAGGTAGAGAGCTATTATAAATATAGAAAGAGGAATTCCAAAAAGAGTTAGCGCAATAATTAGTGACACTATCGGAATTAAGATTACAGCAGCAAGTCCTAAAAGTAGAGACATTCCGAAATTGCTTTTAATTTGTTTTGTTACTTTGTCTGCATAAATTGGAAAAAGCGCGATAAAGATAAGGCCTACTATAAGAAGCATTATAGAATCAAATAGTTTTATGAAAAATAAAGCACCTGTTATTCCGGCGGCAACCTTTTTTTCATCTACTTTTTCATCATAATTACTTGGTGGAGCTTCTCTTGTTATCAGTCCGGAAATACTTGCAGTGCTGGATATGTTTGCTTCATTTTCGCTCCAGTATGTTAAGTCTCCTGCGACACTTGCGTTACTTGCTATAGACAGTTCACCAGTAGCAGCATTAACGTCTCCTCCGACAGTATTTCCTATAACTATATTCCCGCCTGCGATATTAATTTCACCGGGAACTGGGGAGAGTATCTGGATATTTCCTCCAGCTCCCGCGATGCTTCCCCCGACACTAGTAGAATTATCGATTATAATCTGTCCTCCTAGAACTGTAATATTACCGCCAACTTTAGCTCCAGAAAAAGTAACATTTCCTCCTGCAACACGTACGTCGCCATTAACATCTCCGGTAATTAATAGATTTCCTCCTCCAGCAATTAGGTCATTTGTAATAGTTCCATCGATCGTTAACGACCCCCCGGCGATATAAGCATCGCCCATGACTGTTCCGGAGATAATAACTGTTTCATTTGCCGCTAAATAATCTTTTTCTGAAGTTTCTCCTATCGGAAGCGTCGAACTATTTGCACTTTCTTGTGCAAAGACAGGGATGGCTAGTATAGGATATATTACTAGTAGACAGATGAGAATAAAAAAAACCTTTCTCATATTTTTAAGATACACCCAAAGCCCCCTTTTTACAAGTGATCTGGATCACACTAACGGATCTAAATCATTTCAATATTGTTATAATTAAATAATGATTGATTTGATAAGAAAAGAAATCATGTCCTTTGCTGACGCGAAGCGTGCAGAAGTTTCAAAGTGGTTTTTTAAAACTAAAAAAAACGAGTATGGATACGGAGATAAATTTCTGGGATTGACGGTTCCACTTCAGAGGAAAATTGCCGAAAAATTTAACAATCTGGCACTTCCCGATGTAGAAAATCTTTTAAGCTCTGATGTTCACGAGGAAAGATTGATAGCATTACTAATACTCATAGATAAATTTAAAAAAGGAAATGAAAAAGTCAAAGAAGAAATTTTCAATTTTTATCTAAGAAGTACTAAAAATGTAAATAATTGGGATCTAGTTGATACAAGTGCTCCTAAAATCGTTGGAGAATATTTATTAAAAAATAAAAACGATGATTTATTAAAAAAATTAGCAAATTCAAAGAGTATATGGGAAAGAAGAATTGCTATGATTTCAACTTACCAATTTATTTTAGCAGGACAGAGTAAAACCACTTATGAGATAGCACACCTTTTGTTAAATGATAATAATGATCTGGTTCAAAAAGCCACAGGGTGGATGTTGAGGGAGGCTGGTAAGAGGGTTTCTGAGACAGAGCTTACAGAATTTTTAAATTCAAATTATAAAAAGATGCCGCGAACTATGCTTAGATATGCTATTGAAAAATTTCCTCCTGAAATGCGGAGGAAATATCTCAAAGGCGAAATCTAATAGAATATTCTTTTAAAACGTTTGTTAGAATAGTTATAGTGCTAAGGGCAATTTTAAATTATGACCAAGAAAAAAAATAATATTGGAGTTGTGATTGGGAGATTTCAGCCATTTCATAAGGGTCATGCCTGGTTAATAAAAAAAGCTTCTGAGAGATTCGAAAAGGTAGTTATTCTAATTGGCTCTCCTACAGCAGATGACAAGAATAATCCTTGGGATTTAAAAAAGCGAGTTAGAATGGTTAAAAAATTTATAAAACACGAAAATTTAAATAAAAAAATATTAAAGATAGAGGAAATAGTAGACGTACCGGATGACGATAAATGGCTTATAATTGCACTTAAAAAAATAGGGAATGAAAAATTTGTCGTAGTAGGGGATAATGAATGGGTAAATGGTATTTTTGAGAATGCGGGGTATAAAGTTTGGCGAACAGGATACTTTAAAAGGGAAAATTATGAAGGTGTAAAGATTAGACAACTCATAAATGAAGGAAATTTATGGTCAGATAGGATACCTGAATATCTGATATCTTTAATCAAAAATTAATGGAATACGCCGTATTATTTTGTTTATTAATCTTAATACTATTTTTCCTGTCAAGAATATTAACCTCCGAGATATATATGTTTTTTTATCAATTCGCGAAAAATGAGAATTTTTCAACGATGGCAATCGCTTTCATTTTTTTTCCGGGTGCGGTAATTCATGAGCTATCGCATTTTTTAGCTGCAAAATTAATGCTAGTGCCAACTGGAAAAATAAGTTTACTTCCAAAACGCGAAGGAAACTATATAAAGCTTGGGAGTGTTAGCGTGGCGGAAAGTAATATTTTAAAGGAATTTATTATCGGTGTAGCGCCGCTTTTTGTGGGGATTATATTTATTTTATCAATTGTTTATTTCTTCTTAATACCCAACTCAGGTTTTGCTATTTTAAAAATTATAATCTCACTTTATACAATATTTGTTATTTCAAACACTATGTATGCAAGCAGAAAAGACTTTGATGCGGCACTGCCTTTTTTAGTATCGCTTATTATCTTAGGGATAGTATTTGTTGTAGTGGGAATTCGAGTTCCTCAGATAACCCTTGAATGGCTTCCTGCACTCGACATGACTAGAATTTTTTATACTGGATTTTTATTTTTAGCAGTTCCTGTTGTTATAGATTTGACCATAATTTTACTCCTACGAATTTTTAATCGCATGTGGTAGGATATAGCGCTATGGATTTTAAGAATTGGTTACTTCTTTTAGGCGTATTCGGAGTTGTAGGTTTTTCAGGTTATTATATTTATAATAACCCTCCTACCAGTCCAGATAATGTTTTAAATACAAATCCTACGTCTATTCCTGATGTTGCAGGGCAAAGCTATGAAAAACATGAGGATTGGAAACAATTTAACGGTCAGACCTTAACCTTTTATCACCCCGAAGAATGGGCGCCAGAGAATAAGAATCCGTATGGCGGGTCCGTAGTTGAGGATATAAATTTAAACATACCAGAGGCTGTGGACAACAGTATTTTTTATTCGGCTACGGCTTATGACGTTGTAAAGCCAGACGATATATCTTCTGAAAAGACTATGGAGATTAATGGCCGGCAGTGGGTTGAATGGATTAGGGAAGGAGACGGGTATGTAAGTTACGATTTTTACACGAAAGGATTTGACTTGGGAGAGGATAGTGCGGGCAGCTTTGGTGTTCATGTAACCGTTAATGAAAGAAACGACGACCTTGAAGATAAATTAATAGATCTTATAGAAAGTATTAATTTTAAAGAGGGTGAGCCAGCTAGTAAAGACGTAATTGAGTCAGCCACACCTACCGCAGAAATTACAACTTTTCAGGATTAACCCTTATTATTTTATCATCATCAAAGGATGCTATTCCGCGTCCATCTTTATTTGAAGTTGAAATATAAAGCATACCATCCGGTCCCGTTGTCACTGCTCGGATTCTTCCAAATTCATCTGAAAAGAATTCTTTTAAGCTATAGCCATTGTCTGTCTTTTCTACTTCATATAAAGCGTTTCCGCGAAGTCCCGCAAAATAAAATTTACCATTAATGAAAGAAAGCCCTGCTGGTGCCCATGTATTACTTTCACTTTGAATAAGTGGTGAGACCATGGTGTTATTTTTTTCGTCGCCTCGGATCGTTGGCCAACCGTAATTTTTACCCATTTCGATTTTGTTAAATTCGTCAGTTGCATTATTTCCGTGCTCTGTTTCAAATAGCTGACCCGCTGAATCCCAAGTTATTCCTTGTGGATTCCTATGGCCGTATGAGTAGACTAGATTTCCAAACGGGTTGCCGGGTACGGCATCACCGTTAGTGTCAACTTTTAATATCTTTCCAGCAAGAGAATTAGTGTCTTGTGCAGATGAAGGATTTGCTGCGTCGCCAGTCGTAATGTATAGATAGCCATCCGGGCCAAATCTAATTCTTCCTCCGTCATGAATGTTTGCTCCAGGAATTTTATCTACTAAAATAGTTTCGTCATTAAGCGTGTTATCTAAAAATTTATATTTTGAAACACGATTAAGAGTATTTCCCCCATTACCATTTGTTGTGTAGTATAGATAAATATTATTATTAGATTCAAATTCTGGATCAACAGCAATTCCGTGCAGGCCGCTTTCGCTGCTTTGCAATGTGTTAATTGTTGCTATTGTTTCGATATTACTTCCATCTATAATTTTTACATTACCTTCTCTTTCGGTAATTATCATTCTCTTATCTGGTAGAAAAGCGATATCCCAAGGAACAGATAAATTGCTAGCAATAACAGACGTGCGCGGAATATCTTTGGAAGAAGTATCTGCTAAGTTAAAATTTACCTTTGGAATAATTGAATTATTTCGATTCAAAAGTCCAGTTTCAGATATTACTAAGTAAGTAATTGCTGATAGAATAACTATTACTATGGTTAGTAGTATAAGTTTTTTCATGGGGTTAGTGTATACTATTTATATGAATTTTATCAACAAGTTCTATTTTATTATTAAAATTCTAGCTTTAATTATTATAGGAATTTACGGACTGCTTTTTCTAATTAGCCAGTTTTTTAACTAATATGACAGACCCGCTTGTAAGTCACAATTTAAAACCGCACAAAGATCACATTGATGTGGCGCATATTAATATCCGCCAAAGTATATCAATTCTTATTATGAAGATTGTCTTTTTAGACATCTTTTCTGCTGTAGTGGTTGGAGCGATGTATTTAACGCTTAATTTTACTGAGATTAGTATGTATATAGGACTCGATACTGCAGTTACTACTTTTTCATTCTTTTTAATTGTTGCAGTTATTAAAATCAGCCTTTCGATGTATGTAGTGCTTGATTGGATAAATGAATATTATGAAGTTACGCCGTCAGAGTTAATCTATCGCAGAGGAGTTATTTACGTAAAAGAAGAAAAGGTAAGATTTAGCGATATAAGAAAAATTGAATTAAGACAGGGGCTTTTGGGAAGAATTTTTAATTTCGGGAACTTAATACTTTACGACTTTATGTTAAAAAAGGACTTGGAGGCATTTCTAATTCATAATCCACAACGATACTTAAAAATACTTAGCGATTTAATACCAGACCTTGAGATTACAAAAAGCGTGGTTCGTGAGTCAATTAGAGCCGAGGAGGACTAGTTCGATTCTCAATTCCCACACCAATTTTACTATGAATAAAAGAAGAGTGTTTATTATAATTGTTGGAGTTATAACTTTTTTTACAGTACTTCTTACAATTCAGTAGATTAAAAAGTGGTTACTATAGAGGTTAAAAAAGTCACTGGAATAATTGATAAATCAGTAGGACTTATCGGAAAGAAATATCCGGAGAGTATACTATTTCAGACCCGCTTTGGGATCCATACGTTCGGTTTAAAATTTCCAATTGACATATTAGTTTTAGATAATGATCGCGTCGTATATGTAAAAGAAAATTTATTTCCAAACAGATTTTTTATTTGGAATCCAAAATATAAAAATGTTATCGAACTTCCTCAGGGATTTATAAAAGATAAAAAAATTACAAAAGGGTCTACTATAAAACTGGTTACACCCCTCTTAAAAAAGACAAAAATAAAGTAACAGTTACAAATGAAGTAATTGTGCTTATCACAATTCCACTTGCGGCAAGCTTTGAATCAAGATTATATTTTTCAGTAAGTATAAATACGGTTACAGCTATCGGCATCGAGGCGCCTATCACACTTATAGAAAGATTTTCATTAGAAAGATTAAAATTTATTAAAGCCACTATAGCCGTAAGAGGGAAAACTATTATTTTAAAAATACTTAACGCGACTGCGTATCCTAGATATTTAGGGGTAAATTTTTCATTTAAGAAAGCACCAAGTGTAAAAAGCGCTAAGGGTGACGCGGTCAGCGCTACCATCTTTAGCGGAGTACTAATAGATGGAATTTCGTCTATATTAAAAAATAGGCTGATAAGAACACCTGCAATTACTGATAGAAAAAGCGGATTTTTAACTAAATCATATACGTATATAGATATTTTCTTTTTTTTATTAACCCAAAATTTTATGACGAGTAACCCGATAAGCATAGAATAAATTAGATAGAGTGTAGGAATGGGTGCGATACTATTAATATCAAGCTTCGTAAAAGAGGCAATTATCGGAAAGCCCATATAGACTGTATTTCCTACAATACCCATAAGAAAAAGTGTTGCCTTAATTTTAGGCGTGATCGGAAGAAGTGAGAATAAAACAAAAAGAATTAGCGATATGGCGGTTATGTAGATTGTATTTACTCCAACCAGATACACTAGATTACTGTCCCACGTTATAGAGCTGAATCCTTCGATAATTAATGCCGGAAGCGCTACGAAGTATACGAAATCATTTAGTACTTTTATCCAGCTGTGCTTTACGACGTTAAATCTTTTTAATATCCACCCAGCTGCAATTATTACAAAAATAGGCAAAGTTATCGTAATTATTTCAACCATAGATTTTATCGTACCAGTTATTTAGAGTCTTATCTATAGAAGAGCTACGACAATTATAAAAAAATATGAAGTTAATTAAAAAGTTAAACGAAGGTTAGTGCGGTGCCTTTTTTATTAGCGCGTCCAGTTCTACCGATCCTATGAATATAATCTTCATAAGTTGCCGGCATGTCATAATTTATTACGTGTGACACGTCATCGATATCGAGTCCGCGGGCTGCTACGTCTGTTGCCAGCAGTATATCTATTTGGTTACTCTTAAATTCCCTTAGAGTTCGTTGTCTTTGTCCTTGTGATTTATTACCGTGAATTGCGCCTGCTTTAAATCCGCGGTCAACTAATTCGTTAGATAATTTTTGTACTCCCCATTTTGTACGTCCAAAAATAATTACTTTCTCAAAATCACTTTTATTTAATAGATCGTGCAGCTGGTCTATTTTTTTATTTGCGCTTTCTGTTTTAACAACTTCCTGATGGATGTTGTTAACTGTGTCAGTTTTTTTAACTGAAACTGTTACAGGATTTGTTACGAACTGCGCAATAATTTCTTTTACTTTTCCATCAATTGTTGCGGAAAAGAATAAGGACTGTCTTTTTTGTGGAAGAAGAGACACAATAAATTTAATATCATGAATAAATCCTATGTCTACCATGTGATCTGCCTCATCCAAAACTACACTGTCAAATTGTCTTAAGTCTAAATCGCGTCCCTGAATCAAATCTTTAATTCTTCCCGGTGTTCCTATTACGAAATTATAAGGTCTTCGTAAATCCTTTTTCTGATGGTACGAACTAACTCCACCGATAGTTAAAACTGAGTATAGATTCATTCCTTTTGTGAACGAATAAAATTCATCCTGTATTTGGACAGCAAGCTCTCTAGTTGGAGCAACTATTAGTACTTTTCTGCTTTTATCATGAAGAACTTTATTTATAAGCGGGATAAGAAAAGCTGCAGTTTTGCCAGTTCCGGTATTTGCAATTCCGATTAAATCGCGTCCTTCAAGCATATAGTCTATAGACTCGTCTTGAATTGGAGTTGGAGTTGTATAGTTTTTAAGAGCGATATTTCTTTTTAAACCCTCATGAATTAAGAAATCACTAAATTTATGTTTTGGAACAAATTCTTCCTCTACGGTAGAAACTTGGAAATTAGCATTAACAACGTCCTTTGGGTTAAAAGTTCCCATTGGGCCACGAGAACGATTTTGGAACTTTCCGGACGAAGACTGATTGCCTCTATTGCCGGAATTTCCATAACCGTGAGAGTTGCCTCTAGATTTTTTTCCACTGCGGAAATTTTGTGATGAATGGGAGGATTTTCTGTACATATTAATTATCTGAGTGTTATCTTCTTTTCAGGAGTAGGATTGAGTAGAGCCTCCTTTTTCTTCGCAGCGTATGCTTCATTTTTCATTTTCATGTCTTCTCGTCTTTTTATTTCCTCTGATAGCTTTACCTCAAACTTTTTTTGACAGTCTTTATTTGTACAAGCTAGCTGTGTATGAGTAAGCTTACTTTTACTTGTTCTGGTCTCTATAATTTCAACCCAGGTTTTTGCTATTTTTTCTGGACTGCCGCATCTTGTGCAGATTGATTGTGCTGTTTGCATATTATTTGTATAAGAATCGGGGATTTATGTAGTAATGAATTACTTTATTATGGCTCGAAACTTAATCTGTTGCTATTATAGCACTTTCCGGGGGTAAAAGCAATGAAACTATAGGTTATAGTATTATTTGTTTGGAGAGCATTTTCCATTATATAAATCGATTGTTGAGCACGAATTGCCATCTGGGAAAGTGCAAATTGAGTTTTCAACCGCTAGGGTCTGTCCTCCAATCCATGCACAGTACATTTGGTCTGTGGTGTCATATCCCGTTGTTTTAACTCCGCCTACCGGACACTCATTTCTGTAAAGCGCCCACTCTTCACAACTCATATTATCTTCAAAATTACAAAGACCATATTCGCCTCCGTCACCCCTTTTTAGTATGCTTAGTGTTCCGCCTTTAGAAATACAATTTTCTGAAGCTGGATTTGCCATTTTTACGTTAGAGTTTTCTGCCTGTTTTTCGTTTGGTCTGGAAGAATTTTTAAATTGTGAAGTTTGCAGAAATACCAAAACTATAGCGGAAATTATTATAACTAATAGAACAATTATTATTGGAGATCGGGGTAACCCTTTTTTAATATTTGCCACACTTTTATTAAGAATTAAAAAATACAGTAAGTCAATAAGATCTAGCTCATGATATACTAAATTATACGAAGAAATTTGTGCTTAAATTCCGCCGGATATTAAAAAAATTAGTACATAATCCATGGATTGATTTTTCTGTCGGAGGTATTCTTTTAGTAACAGGTCTTTGGGAAACGTGGCAGACTCTGCCGCAGGATCTTGCAAGTTCAAATCTTAAAGCGTCTCATGGAATAATAATTTTTGGCTTAGTTACTGCGCTGAAGGCCATTGCAGAAGTTTTTGCAGGACTGGAATTTATGGATGAGGCGGAGTATATAGAGGAAAAAAAGGTCAAAAATTGACAACATACGCGTTGTATTTGGTATAATAAAATATTCCTTTATGCAAAGTTCTGATAATTTTGCGCTCAAGACACTTTTATTTTTTGGCGAAAGACTGGCACTTCTTATCGTCGTTATGGCCTTCTTCTCAATTTTTTTCTTCGAATCAGTTCATCCCGCTTTCTCTAAAGAGGAAGAAGTCTATCTGGGATATTCAAAAGGCGGACTAACTTATGATTACTACCTGAGCTCTTCTTATTCGGATTCTGTTAATTTTGAGTCAGATGTTAGCACATATCATTCTGAGGTAAGCGTCGAGGAACACGTAGTTATTGAAGAGGTAAAAGTTGAAACGAATACGCCAGGAGATATTTGGGATAAGCTGGCCGCGTGTGAGTCAGGAGGAAATTGGAATATAAATACGAATAATGGATACTATGGAGGACTTCAATTCTCGCAAGGCGCATGGAATTCTGCAGGAGGGTCGGGTCTTCCGTCAGATGCTTCGCGTGAAGAACAGATTGAACGCGGTAAGGCGCTTCAGTCGATGCGGGGATGGGGAGTTTGGGGACTTTGTTCTAAAAAACTCGGTCTATAGATTTTTAATTAACTTCGTAAATCTTTTTTGAGCCAATAATCGCCTCTTCAGTGTTATAATCGAATTTAATGGATAAATTAATTTTTTTAGATACAGAAACAACTGGAAATGATATGTATTCCGATCGTCTTTTTGAAGTTGCGTATAAACATAACGGTAAAACTCATGCTGATTACTTCCTTCCACCTATTCCGATCTCAGTAAAGGCTCAAAGCATTACTCACATTACAAATGAAATGATTGCAGATAAGCCTGTCTTTTCGCAAAGTGAAATGAAAAAAGACCTCGAAAAGATTTTAGAGAGCGGGATACTTGTTGCGCATAGTGCTGAATTTGACGCCGATATGCTAAGCAGGGAGGGTTTAGTTATAAATGATTTTATTTGCACTATGAAGGTTTCCAGATTTTTAGACGTAGATTCTGAAATACCTGAATACGGCCTCCAATACTTGCGCTATTTCCATAATCTTGATGTGAAAGATGCCCTGGCGCACGATGCAAGGAGTGATATTAAAGTTCTTGAAGCATTATTTTTCTATTTATTTAATAAAATGAAGGAAAGCATAAATGACGGAGACAAAATAATAAGCGAGATGATTCGAATTTCAAAAGAACCAGTTCTATTTAAAATATTTGGTTTTGGGAAGTACAGGGGGAAAAGAATCGATGAGATTATTGCATTTGATAGAGGGTATTTAGAATGGTTACTTGAAAAAAAGCTTGAGAGTGATTTTGACGAAGAAAATTGGATTTATTCATTAAAGCATTATTTACAGATCAAAGACTAAGATGAGCGAAGTACTATCAAATAAAGTTTTTGAGCAAAGGCGTGCGAAAGAAATTACACAAGAGGAGCTTGCAAAGAATTTAAATGTAACTCGTCAGACGATTATCGCAATTGAGAAGGGTAACTACACGCCATCCGTGTCACTTGCTTTAAAAATAGCAAAGTTTTTTAATAAGAGAGTGGAAGATTTATTTATATTAGAATAATGAAAAAAATGCTTCGTATAGAAATCGTCGTTTCGCTGGTTCTGGTTGTTGTTCTTCTAACTTTTCTTCGTGGTCCGGAGCTTCTTATGCCGATGTCGTTTGACTCTATGGCACTCGTTCTTTTTGTTATTTTTCTCGTAATGTTTATAGGCTTATTATTTCGCGAGGGAGCATTGGACGAGCGGGAAAGGCTCCACAGGCTTGAAGCAGGACGCTTTGCATATATAGCAGGAATTTTAGTTATAACTGCCGGAATTGTATATCAGAGTTTTTCATATAATATCGACCCGTGGCTCGTATATGCTTTAATTACTATGATAATTGTGAAAATAGCATCGAGAGTTTACGCTCAAATGAACCACTAATGTAAAGAGGGCTTGACATTTAATATCTAATGTTTTAAGCTTTTCTCATGAGTAAAAAAATAATTACCATAAGCGCAATAATAATTTTAATTTTTCTTTCAATTGGTGTTTTTGTAACTTTTTCAAATAATAATTCTCCAAAGACTTCAAATAATTCCGTAATGATCGAAGACGATGATGAAAATAAGAATATGGAAGACAGCGGTGTAGTCATGCAGGAATCGAGATATGTTCAGTATTCTTCCGAAAAATTTAATTCTTATTCGGATAAAAAAAGGGTGTACTTCTTTCATGCTGCTTGGTGCCCGACTTGTAAAGTTGCAAATGAAGAATTTAACGCTGATTCAAATTTAATTCCAGAAGATGTTGTACTATTTAAGACAGATTATGATAGTGAACAGGCGTTAAAGAAAAAGTTTGGGATAACTTATCAGCATACATTTGTATACGTTAATGAAAAAGGAGACGAAATAACAAAATGGAATGGCGGCGGAGTGGCAGAGCTCATAGAAAACACCAGATAAAATGCTTATATTAACCCTTTTTGCTTTTATAGCAGGTTTTGTCACAATTCTATCCCCGTGTATATTACCGATTTTACCAATTGTTCTTTCAGGAAGTGTAGGTGGACACAAGAGACCATTTGGAATAGTTCTGGGATTTATTTTTAGCTTTACTTTTTTTACCCTTTTTCTCGCAACTATAGTGAGAAGCCTTAACGTTTCGCCGGATTTTCTCAGACTTTTTTCAGTTATTATAATCGCATTATTTGGTGCAGCCCTGGTTCTGCCTCTAGCTCAAAAAATATCTGAATTACTTTTTTCGAAACTGGCAAGTAGAATGCCAAGTTCTAATTCGCGTTCCGGATTTTTTTCAGGAATTTTAATAGGATTGAGCCTAGGACTCATATGGACACCGTGTGTAGGTCCGATAATTGCGTCAGTTATAACACTTGCGGCAACAGCAAGTGTTAATTCTCAGGCAGTAGTAATAACTCTCGCGTATTCGATAGGTACAGCAATTCCTATGTTTTTTATTATGCATACAGGTCGAAGTGTATTTGCAAAAGTTCCATGGCTTTTAAGAAACACTGGAAGAATCCAGAAAATTTTTGGGATCCTAATGATACTAACAGCACTTGCAATTTATTTAAATTTTGATCGTAAATTTCAAACATTTATTTTAGATACTTTTCCGCAATATGGTGTAGGACTAACTAGCATAGAGGATAACGACGCTGTTAAAAAACAACTCGAAGAAATTTCAAATGACAAGGGTTTAGACGCGAATTCGAATCTTCCGACAGCACCAGACTTAATAGTGGGCGGGGAGTGGGTAAATTCAAAAGCGCTAAAGATTTCCGACCTACGCGGTAAAGTAGTTCTGGTCGATTTCTGGACATATACATGCATTAATTGTATCCGCACTCTTCCTTATTTGAAGTCTTGGCATGAAAAATATAAAGACGACGGTTTAGTCATAATTGGAGTTCATACGCCTGAGTTCGAATTTGAAAAAAGTATTTCAAATTTAAAAAATGCTATTAGCGATTACGAAATTGAGTATCCAGTTATGCAGGATAACGATTATGCTACGTGGCGTGCTTTTTCAAATAGATATTGGCCGGCAAAATACCTCATAAATAAAGACGGGAAAATTGTTTATACGCATTTTGGAGAGGGGGAATACGATAAGACAGAAGAGATGATTCAAAGTCTTTTAAATGAGGCTGGAAGTGTCGTTGATAAAGAAATTGATAATCCGGACTATACTGTTGAAACTCAAACTCCAGAATTGTATTTAGGGCTTTTAAGACTGAAGTATTTCTCCTCGAATGAATTGCCTGCAGAGGGGGTTAGGACCTATACAGTTGATGAGGTATCCCCAAATACTTTTGCGTTTTCAGGAAAGTGGATTCTCACTGACGAATATGCAAATCCGCTATCTGGGTCAAGACTTATACTAAATTATTATTCGAAGGACGTATTTTTAGTGATGCGAACAATGGATGGAAAAATTGGCAAGGTATCTGTAGTTTTGGACGGTAAGGAAAACGGCGAAGTTGAAGTTACGACCGATAGGTTATATGACATAGTAAAACTAAATAGGGCAGATAACCACGAGCTCGAGTTGATATTTGAAACCGGAAATATTGAGGTTTTTGCTTTTACCTTTGGTTAAGTTTTGGTTTTAATTAAATTAAGAAGAGCCTCTTCATCCCAGCTAAGACCCACGACCGTTGGTTTTTTCCCGAAATGCTTTCCGAAGTGCGGAATTAAAATATTTGATTCATAGGTTTTAAAAATTGTCGGGTGGATATAATAACTTCTACAAACTGCAACAGTATTTCCTAAATGCTCCGATACGGTTTTACACGTTTCATTTAGAATTTTTTTAAGCTGAGTTTTGGTCTCATATGGACCAATTTTATATAAATTAATTGACGCAATTGAGCTTCCTCCCCAAGTTCTGAAGTCTTTTGCGCTAAAGTCATCGTTAGTAATTTCTTTTAAAAACTCATTTACATCAGCAGAATCTACAGTGTGACGATTATTGTCGTCATCTATATATTGGAACAATTCATATCCGGGCAGCTCTATGCATTTTTTAATAATTTTTGAGACTTTGGGATTTGAGATTTCAAGCGTGTGATCTACTCCTGATTTACCACGGAAGCTAAATTTGATATCGTTTCCTCTTACGCTAACGTGTTTGTTTCGAAGGGTGGTAAGGCCAAATGAATTATTTTCCTGCGAATACTGTTCATTTCCAATTCTGATAAAAGTGTGCTCGAGCAGCCAAATAATAGTTGCAATTATTTTTTGCTTACTTAAGTCATCTTTCGTTAATTCGTATCTTATTTTTGATCTTATTTTAGGAAGGGCATTCCCGAAATCGAGCATTTTTGCAAATTTATTTTCTTGAGCAATTTTTATCCAATCAGTGTGATAAATGTATTGTTTTCTTCCTTTTTCATCTATTCCAGTTGCCTGAATATGCCCGTTTTTATATGGTGCTATCCACACTTTTTTCCATGCAGGAGGGATAACTAGATTTTCAATTCGATTAAGGCTTGCTTCGTCCGAAATTCTTTTTCCGGTAAGATCATAGTATGAAAATTTGCCGTTAATTTTTTGCCTAAAAAAACCTGGGGCGGAATCGGTTAAATATCTAAGCGACTCCTTTTTTAAATCGTTATACAGTCTGTGATCTTTAGGAAGCGACATGTATTAAGAGTATCCAAATCTGAAGTAATTCACAAGGAGAAGTTGAAAAAGAAGTATAAAAGTCGTATACTTTTTTTAATGAACACTAAGTTGCTGCTTATAGTTGGTGGAATTTTAGTTATTGCAGTAATTGCTTTTGTTGTATATAGAAATAGCTCCGTAAATCCTCTTACGCAAAATAGTACTCAAATGAATGCTGATGAGGTAGCCGATACGGTAATGAATGCTTTTAGTGGATCAGGATCAGTTAAGTGTACATATCAAAACGATTCTACTCAGGGAATTACATACATAAAGAACGGAATGATTAGAGTCGAATCAACCGGAGAAGGAGATTCTTCTATGGGGAATGTGATTATGAAAAACGATACTTTATGGACATGGCAAACAAATTCTACCGAAGGATTTATGATGGAAAATATTAGTAAATATCAGGATGACGAAAGCATTCCTGATGACTATAAACTTAATTCGGACAATGTACGTGCGCAGATTTCTGAAAATCAAGGAAAATGTAATAACGAAAATATTTCTGATAGTGTGTTTGAACCTCCAGCAAATGTAAAATTTCAAAATTATTCTTCAATGATGGAAGAAATTAAAAGAGATCTTCCTGAAGGAATGGAACTTCCGGAAGGATACGAGATGCCTTCGAATTAAAGAAGCCCCTAGTTTTTATTTAATAAGTCATAATGAAAATATGAAAGCCGCAAGATATGAAAAATATGGTGGTCCGGAAGTAATTAAAATTGTAGAAATACCTATTCCTCAAATCACTGAAAGCCAAGTACTGATTAAAAATTTTGCGGCAAGCATTAACCCTTTTGATTTTAAAGTAAGGATCGGTATGGTTCCTGGTATGCCAACAGAGTTTCCTATCACAATAGGTGGAGATTTTTCCGGGAGAATTATAGAAGTTGGTTCAAAGGTTACTGATTTTAAAATTGACGATGATGTTTTCGGTCAGGCAAGTGTCTTTGGGGGCGCATCCGGTTCTATGGCAGAGTATTTAGTTGCGAATACAACATTTATTTCTAAAAAACCTGAAAATTTAAATTATCTGGAGGCAGCGTCATTACCTTTGGTCGGAGCGAGTGCAGTTCAGGCTATTGAGGATCATATACAGTTAAAAAAAAGACAAAAGATTTTAATTCAGGGAGGGGCTGGCGGAATAGGATCTATAGCAGTTCAAATTGCAAAAATTATTGGAGCTTATGTGATAGCAACTGTCAGTACAGAAAATGTCGAATTCGCAAAATCGCTTGGAGCAGATAGGGTAATTGATTATAAAAAAGAAGATTTCTCAAAAGAACTAGAGGGACTTGATGCAGTATTTGATACTACAGGTAAGGAAGTTGACGAGAGGTCATTTATGATTATTAAAAGGGGTGGAGTATTGGTTTCTATGACTAGTCAGTTGAGTCAGGAAGATGCTAAAAAATTTGAAATAACATTAATCTCCCAAAACTCACAGACTACAACAAATAGACTTTTAAAATTAAAAGATTATATAGAAAGAGGAATAGTAAAGCCGCAAGTAGATAAAATATTTCCTTTAGAAGAAGTTAATCAGGCATTTAAATTTCAGGAATCTGTTCATTCACGAGGCAAGGTCGTTATTCAGATCGGTAAAGATGGTAAATAATATAGACACCAAAAAAAATTTTAAAGAGGATAAATCACCAGATTTAATAGAAAATCCTGTAAATTCGCGAGTTGACAAATTTTCACAAAAAAAAGCCATCTTTATATCAGCTGGCATATTTCTTTTAGTGAGTGTATGCGCAGTTTATTTTTTATTTGCTAACAAGTCTGAAATTACCAGACCGACTTTAGAAAGCGATTCAAATATCGTATCCTCCAGCAAAGTTGCGCCCACCCCATTTCCATTTCAGGAAATGACAATTCCATACTTAAGAGATAGGAAGTTTGAAAGCACGATGAATGACTTAAATCAGATTTCCACAAATGCGAATTATGAAGAATTTTTAACGTCGTACGATTCAGACGGATTTAAAATTAATGCACTTTTAACGCGTCCTATTGGACAGACTCCAGAAGGAGGATTTCCAGCTATTATATTCATACATGGATATATTCCTCCGACAACCTACGTTACTAATGGACAGAGCTACTCTGAATATGTTGATTATTTAGCAAGAAACGGATTTGTTGTTTTTAAAATTGATTTACGTGGACATGGGGATTCGGAAGGTGAGGCAAATGGAGCATATTATTCTGAGGAATATATAGTTGACGTGCTAAATGCCCGTGCAGCGTTACGGGGTTTAGATTTTGTAAATGACAGTAAAATAGGTCTTTGGGGTCATAGTATGGCCGGAAATGTTGTTTTAAGAAGCATTGCTGCTGCGCGTGACATCCCTGTCGCAGTTATATGGGCTGGTGCCGTTTATACGTATGATGATCTGCAGGAATACGGACTGAATGATAATAGCTATCGTCCCCCTATGGATAATACGCAGAGACAAAGAAGGCGTGAAAGATTATTTGCAACATATGGTGAATTTGATTCAAAGAGCAGCTTTTGGAAACAGGTTATTCCTACAAATTATCTCGATGGTATAAGTACTCCCATTCAGCTTAATCACTCAGTGGACGACGACGTAGTAGATATAGGGTATAGCAGAGGGTTAAATTCAATTCTGGATAATACTTTAATTACACACGAATTAAACGAATACGCGTCAGGTGGGCATAATATATCCGGAAGTGCCTATTCTCAAGCGATGCAAAACACTATAGAATTTTATAATAAGTTTTTAAAATAAATGAGCAAAAAAATTATATTTTTAGGAGTTTTAGCAGGACTTATTGCAGGTTTGATTTATGCAATTTTTTATAGCTATATAGTAACAAAAAATCAGGAGCAAAAAAAATCCGATAATAAAATTGAAGTAAACTCTTTTAATTCGTGCGAACTTGCTGGATTTGCTGTGCAGGAGAGTTACCCCAGGAGATGCACTGATGATAAAGGTAATACTTATACTGAAGAAATCACATCAAATGTTGAAGATGAATATGATATGGTTCTTGAAATGCCAAAGCCAAACTCTGTAGTTGTTAGTCCTATAAAAATTTCAGGCGAGGCAAGAGGATCATGGTTTTTCGAGGGCAGCTTTAATGCTGAGGTATTAGACTCGGATGGAGATTTGTTAGGAGATGCAATTCTTACTGCTGAAGGCGAATGGATGACAAATGAATTTGTAGAATTTACTGGAGAGTTGGAATTTGATAACACCTCCGATTCCACCGGCGAATTAATTATTAAGAGCGCGAATCCATCAGGACTTTTAGAAAATCAAAAAACCCTATCGATCCCCGTTCACTTTAATTAAAATTTTGCTTTCGTAATTCTTACATATCTATTGTTTCACTCTTATTTTTAGAAGTTAGTATGGATTTATGAATTCACAAGTAATGTATATGCCAGGGACATATATTAAAACTCAAAGAAAGGAGAGTGAGCAAATCCTGAAAAGTGTCTACGACGTCGGATATTTTCCTCCAATTGAATTTAAAAAAATAGTTCTTAGTTTTTGGAGAGTATTAACTTCAAATGTCGAATAAAGGAGGTGACTAAAATCAATATGAATATTTTATTATGGGTAGTTTTGGGAGGTTTGGCTGGCTGGATAGCTTCTATAATTATGAAGCGGAATGAGCAGCAGGGTATTTTTGGCGATATAATTTTAGGAATAGTAGGAGCTGTAGTTGGAGGATTTGCAGCTTCGATGCTGGGAGGAGCAGGAATTACAGGATTTAATCTTTACAGTCTCGCGATAGCAGTAGTAGGAGCGGTAGGGGTTATATGGATTTCAAGATCGTTAAGAAGGGCATAGGTGAGATGGAGCAGAAAGAGCGGGCAATTCTTTCTGCTCATTGCCTATGTTAAAATCAAAAATATTATATGACAAATAAAGTTTTAATAGTAGAAGACGAAAAGAGTATAAGAGATTATTTAATTGAGGCATTTAAAGACTCAAATTTTTCTGTAAAATCGACAAGTGACGGAATAGAGGCTATAAAAATTATTAAAGAAAATAATCTTGATATTGTAATTCTTGATTTAGGAATAGAAAGCATAAGCGGGGAGACGGTATGCGTCGAGGCAAAAAAAATCAATCCTAAATTACCTATAATAATTTTAACTGCAAAAAATACGTCAAGAGATGTGGTGAGGGGTCTTGATATCGGTGCCGACGATTATATTTCAAAACCATTTGATACAGATGAGCTTTTAGCACGCGTTAGAGTAAGGCTGAAACAAAAAGATACCGATATACTGCAAATTGAGGATTTAGTATTAAATACTTCAACTCTTGAAGTAATGCGTGGAAAGAGAAAAATTGCACTTACAGCAAAAGAATTTAAACTTCTCGAGTATCTAATGGTAAATAGCGGTGTGGTTTTGAGCAGGGAAACTATTTTAGATCACATTTGGCTCTATTCGCCGGATATAGAAACGCGAGTCGTTGATGTTTATATAGGATATCTAAGAAAAAAGATAGATGGCGGACACGGGAGAAAGCTTATCCAGTCTGTCAGAGGATTTGGATATACTATAAAATAAATTCTACGCGCCTTTTGCCTCAATCATTCTGTCAACTATTATATCTATCAGTTCTTCGCTTGGAGGGGTAGAGAGTCTCACATGTTCATTTGATATAGGAGCATAATCAGTTGTAACTTTCATATAGCCATCACCTTCTGCACTAACAACTCCTTTTCGCCTAAGTTTTGCCGAATATTCACTAACCCCTCCATGTATAAGAAAAAAAGGAACCCTAGGATCTGGTTCGCCTACTATTTGAAAGCCTGCATTTTTTACTGCGTGTTGGAACTTGGTATTTATTTGTTCAACCCTTGGAACAACTTTCGTTTGATGCCTTTTAAGCATTTCTGGATTTGTAAATACTTTTGCAAATAATGAGTCAAATCCTCTCATTTGATGAGGTCTCATAAATTCCTGTATGAATTTTGCATTTATTCTTGAAGTAACTGCATAGCCTAATGTTTTTATATTAAAGACTTTGGAAAGAGACCGCAGGACAATGATGTTAGGATACTTTTCCGTAAGTTTTATTGCAGAATCTTCATCAGGTAGAACGTCACCCATTACTTCATCGATAACAACAAGATCGCCATTTTTATAACAAAACTTTATAAAGTCTTCGACGCTTTTAGGTTGAGCAACTTCTGCTTTAGGATTTCCGGGATTGCAAAGGTAAAATATGGCGTGTTTTGCGTCATCTATTCTCTTTTTTTCTCTTTCGCGTTCTTGAAATTCTTCGTTTGTTAGGTAAGAGTCTTGGCGGTTATCCCATTCGCGCTGCTGCTCCTCAAGGCTCATCAGGTACTCAGTTCTTTTCCTTTTTGTCAGTTCTAAAGCATCATCTAGATTGAAGTCGAGTGGAATTTCCAGAAGGCCGTTTCTTAGCCCACGCGGATCCTCTATTTCAGAAGGGTGGAGTCGATCTACATAATTATTCATATCAGGAAAATTAGGTGGTATTCCTATTACTCTTGTGTCTTTTATTTGTGGATTGTGAAAAGCAAATGTTAAGCGTTCAAGAATCTCATCACTGCCCCCGTTGCTGAAATAAATATACGGCTTTCTGCTTATTCCAAAACGTTTTCTGATATTTTTTCTTGCTTCAAATAAATTTTTTGTATTTTGGTATTCAGACAGTTCTTCCGCCATTGCGCCAGAATTAACGAGCTCCTCAAGAAGCGGCTGTACTTCATCCGGTATTCCGAAAGGAACGCTGCCTTCATTTAGATAGATTATCTCTCTATCTGTAGGAAGTGCTGTTTCCTCTCTAACGTAAATCGCTCCCTGCCGTCTGGGAGTAAAAAAATTTTCAGGATTATATGAAGAACCTCTTTCTGACATAAATTTGACCCATTATATGTTTTGTATAAGGTTAATTCAAATCTTTTACTTATCTGCTAAAATACATTTGATGCCATACATAGTGCAGGATAGAGTAAGGTTTCTTCTTGAGGCTGGTAGAATTTTGTCGACTACCCTTGATTATAATGTGACTCTCGTTAGTATCGCAAAGCTTTTAGTGGAGGGAGTTTGCGATTTTTGTATTATAGATATTTTAGAAAAAGATGGGATGAATAGAGTTGTGGTCCGTTCTTCTAAGAAGAGCGATCAAGTTCTTGCAAATAAATTTTTTAAATTTCTCCCGGATCCCAGAAATAAAGAGGCTATTTATGCAGCAGCGATGACGGGACTTCCTATTCTAATTCAAAAAGTTACGCCGCAGTGGCTTAGAACGGTATCGCAAATTGAAGAAGAGAGACAAAGTGTTAAGAAGCTGCAGCTTAATTCATTTATATTTGCGCCCCTAAGAAGCCGTGGAAGGGTTATTGGAGTCATTACTATTGCTTCAAATAAGTCAGATTTTTCGTACAGCGATGAAGACGTTGCATTTATAGATGCTATAGCAACTAGGGCTGCACTTGCAGTTGATAATTCAAAGCTTTATTCAGAAGCGCAGGCTGCGCTAAATTCCCGTGATGAGTTTTTATCTATTGCGTCTCATGAATTAAAAACTCCATTAACGAGTGTCCTTTTAGCACTCCAATTTGCGATTAGGCGCATGAAAAATCAGGATAAAAAAAATATAGATAAATCAGTTTTGACAGCACTTGAGACTGGAGTAATAGAAACGAGGAGACTTTCCGCGCTTATGAGTGATCTTCTTAATATCTCAGTTATTTCTACCGGTAAGCTTAAAATTGATAAAGAGGAGTCGGATTTAGTGCAAATTATTAGTGATGCTATTAGTGGCTTTAAAATTTTAATGGAAAGACGAGATATAAAAATTATATACAGAAAAAGGGAGGATGTGATAATTGGAATGTGGGATAAAGTAAGAATGGGAGAAGTATTCTCAAACTTTTTATCTAACGCTATAAAGTATGGAAAGGGCCGGCCAATTTTAATTGAATCAGCAATAGATAAAGGTAGGGCGATAGTAAAAATTAAGGACCGGGGCATTGGAATTGAGCAGGAGGATAGAGAGTCAATATTCGAGTTATTTAAGAGAACTAAAAATGCAGCAGACTATAAAGGGATGGGTGTTGGACTTTACATAGCAAATCAAATAGTATCCGCCCATAACGGAAAAATAATTGTTGAAAGTAAACCCGGTGAAGGTTCTGCGTTTACTATTGAGCTTCCCCTATAAATTTTTATTCTTACCATTTTATTGCAATTTAGAAGTCTTGTATTTACATAGTGGTGTAATAATAATTTACATGAAACATTATTTTACAAAAAGCGTTAGGCAGGATTTCTCAAACTATATTTTTCCTGTTAATTTAGTTATAAAAAGAAAGAATAGAAAAGGTAATTTTAGAAAAAATATAATTCCTAACACTTTTTTTAGAGTTCCAGGTGGAGCAAGGCAAATTGTATTTTTTTACTAATAAGAATTTAATTATGAAAGTTAATAAATTAAAGGAGGTGAGGAAATTTGGCTGAAGTAATCGAAGAGCATCATCATATGGCAGATGGAGGAAGCAGTCCAGTAACTGGAATTCTTATAGCTATAATTTTAATAGCATTATTTTTATTTCTCTTTTTTATTTTTGGAAAGGGATATTTTATGGGAAATAACACCAGCACGCCAGCGTTAAATGTTCCAGAGCAAATAGATGTAAATGTAAATGAGGGAGCGGGTCAATAGTAGAGTTATTAATTATCTGGAGAAAAGTGAAGTTATAACTCTAAAAGCCCGATGTAGATCATGAATATAAAAAATTAGGATATATTTTTTTGAATTGGAAAAAGTTTCTATTATGTTTATTCCTTCCCACGCAATCGATTTTAGGAAAAAATAATGGACACCTGGGATATTTTCTGAACCATCAGGAAGGCTGATGATAATTGCCCCAACGTTATCTATTCTCGAATTAAATCCTTTTAAATTAGTATTATTGGAGCTAATAACAATTACTGTCTCTTCCTTTGTAGAAGATATAAAAGATTCAGTTTGTGTAAAAATCTGAGCATCGAAATATTTTTTATTTGAAAATCTGTAGAGAGTAAGCTCTGTGACTGCTTTTAATTGAGGAGGAATTTTAAAAAATTTAACATGAGAGACCTTTGGTTTTTGATCTTTTTTGATCCGCTTCAATGCCATAATTAGAGCGCCGTTGCTTACTTTTTTCATAAGCATATCTTCAATTTCTGGTTTTATGTAACGCGCGAGCGACGAGAGATTTATTAGATCCTTTGATAATGCTTCTGATAGATAACGCGATCTTTCTATAATAATTTTTGAGGCTTCGGGAACTGTAATCATATTTATAAAGTGAGCAAGATGGAACTGTTAATATTTTAACAAATTTATTATAAATGTAAATTTATTATTAAAAATTGACCATCGCATACTTTCATTATATTCTTTTAAAATACGAAAAGGAGGTGAGATACTTATGGCAGAATGCGCAACTTACATACCAGATCCAGAGCTAATGAAGCAGATTGGAGATGCTGATGGGGAGGGGATGATTAATGAGCCAAATTTTGACCCTGATGCAGGGTTTTTAACAAATTTAAGTCAGGGAGTTGAAGAAAAGATGCAAACAATTGTAACCGCAGAAGGAACTATCGGTGCAGTCATAGCAGAGAAATAAAAAAGAGTGGGGGAGCAGTGTGGGGTGCTTCCCCATTTTTTATGATTATTCTTTAGGTTCAGGAGGTAAAAATTCTTCGCCGCCGGAATCGAAATTAGGTTCTTCTCCAGGTTTTAACCATTCTATATACGGACATCCCGTAGCTTTTCTAGCTGCAGAATCCCATCCGGCAGTTGAGCATTTTTTCATTTTCTTACCCGCAGCCGTCGTATAGAGTACGAGTTTTTTTCCGCAAGTAGGGCAGTTCTCATCGAGCTCTTCTGTCGTTCCGTTGATCCATTCTACAAAGTCGCAGCCCTCCGCTTTTTTAGTTTCTGCGTTCCATTTATTCGTTGAGCACTTTTTCATTTTCTTCCCAAATCTCGTAAACGCAATGACTAGGGGATTGCCGCACTTTGGACACTTTTCATCAATTTTCTCAGGTTCCATCTCAAGCCATTTCACGTAGTCACATCCTACGTTCTTTTTTGCTTCTGTGTCCCATGAACCATTTGAGCACCTTTGAAGCTTTCTGCCGGTTTTAGTAGTTTGGACTTCGCCTAGTGTGCCTCCGCATTTCGGACATATTTCGTTTTTATTTTCCTCAGCCATAAAATATATACTAATTGTTTTTAGTAGCGAATGTCAAGGAAGCTTTGTGTAAGTAGTTATATTTAGATATTAAATTGCAGTTGTTGATGTATTGTATTTTCTTGTGATAGTATCAATGTATCTACATGAATTTACGAAGTTATATTAGGCTATTTGCTACAGGGTTTTTCATGGGTACTGCCGATTTAATACCGGGAGTTTCTGGTGGAACGATTGCATTCTTATCAGGAATTTATGAGGAGCTAATCGCTTCTATAAAGCTTGTTACTGGCGATGTTTTGAGGCTATTTATTAAGTTAAAATTTGTCGAAGCCATAAAGCTTATTCCCTTTAAATTTTTAATTCCTCTTGCTGTTGGACTATTTGGAGCGATATTTCTTCTTGCAAATTTACTTTCGTATTTGCTTTTAACTTATCCGGTATTTGTTTGGGCATTTTTCTTCGGACTAGTTATAGCATCAACATTTGTTGTCACAAGAAGAATTAACAAATGGGGTGCTGTAGACATGATAGGATTTGGAGTAGCTACAGTTGGTGCATATATATTGGTTGGTGCAGTACCCGTTGAGACGCCATCAGAGCTGCCATTCTTCTTTTTAGCTGGAATGATTGCGATAGTAGCGATGATACTGCCGGGAATTTCAGGATCTTTTATACTTCTTCTTTTAGGAAAATACCAGCAAGTACTGGGAGCGGTTACGAGTCGTGACTTTTTAACTCTAATTGTATTTGCCCTAGGTGCTGTATTTGGAATTGCGCTTTTTTCAAGAGTACTTTCGTGGCTTTTTGCAAAACATCATGATATTTCTGTTGCTATACTTGCGGGATTTATGCTCGGATCAGCTCGTAAAATATGGCCCTGGAAAGAGGTAGTTGAGACGAGGATAAATAGCCATGGAGAGGTCGTGCCTCTAATAGAGAATAATATTTTGCCTAGTTCAATTGATATTAGTGTAATTTTAGCAATTATACTTGCCGTAGTGGGTGCTGCGATAGTTATATATTTAGGTAAAATGGATTTAGTAAAAGAGCAAACTAAAGATTTAACATTAAAGCAGCAAAAAGCCGCAAGGTAATTTCTCAGCAAATAATTTTTCAATTCCTACAGTTTTCTTACCTATTATTTTCTAAATATACTGGTTAGCTCGATATGAGCTGACTTGCAAGTAGGGAAGTATCAGATTTTTACCAAGAAAAAGCCGCTGGTCGAAGATCGACCAGCGGCTGCTGTGATTGGCGGTCTGAGCGAGGTGCTGCCTGGGTGGCGTTGCGGGGTTACCCGCTGTACCCAAGAGTTCCCTCTCAGAGTTGTTTTTTTTGTATTTTTCTTTTTGTCTGTGGGGCCTATGCCCCGAACTGTCAGGGTCGCCTAACCGTTAGGCGACCCGCCGCCGTGCCTGGCTAGGCGCCGTCGAGGACGAAGTTCGCGTCCGCGGAGATGACCGACATCAAGTGCTTGTTCCCGTGGGTCGTGTTCCCGGGCATATCTGCTCCTTTCCCCGAAGGGATGGCGGAGGGCATAGCTTCTGCCATGCCCGCCTGAAAAATCGACTGGACCGCAGACTCTTCGATGGCCTGCGGAAATTTCTCGCCAGGATTACAGCTGAGGCAGTGCCGCAGTCGGTATCGCCAAAGAATCCCTTAGGGTTCTCGGCCAAATTGCTCTGCGCCATTGCCTTTAAGCTGGTGGACGGGCGTTGCGCTTCCCACCGCAGAAGCGCGTTGCCGGTAAATCTGCGTGTGCAGAAAGAACCAGCGTCAAAGCGTGTTGCGGTGCGGACCTTTACGGACCATGATCGTCTCCTTTCAAGACTCTGAAAAACGCAGCGTGGCTTCGGATCATAACGATGAAGCCGCGGTGCGCGATCAGCAAAAAAAAATAATGCCAAAGTGCGAAAGATCACTCCGAAGAGTGATCGTGCTGTTAGACAACATTTCTATTACCCAACAATACGCAAATTATATCACATTTCGGCCCACTGTCAAGTATTATAGGATAAGAGCTTTAAGAGTTTTTCTATACTAATATTTTACTAGAATAGTTGAAAGGAGTTCTTTCTGTAACTTATTTAAAGGGGGGAAATAAATAAACGTAGCTAAATCTTTTTAGGGAAGATAACTGAAAGTAATAGCGATGTAGTAAGTGCCCCCATGATTATAAGAAATGAAATTGTTGACGCTAAATGAATTCCAAATACCCCGATAAGCATTTTTGCTCCTATAAAAATTAATATAAAAGAAAGCCCTTTTTGGAGGTAGTGAAATTTATGTAAAACATTTTCAAGCAAAAAGAAAAGCGCCCTAAGTCCCATAATAGCAAAAACATTTGAAGTAAAAATTATAAATGGATCTGAAGTTATCGCGAAAGCAGCTGGAATAGAGTCAACCGCAAAGATTATATCAGTTGATTCTACAAGTAAAATTATAAGAAAAAGGAGGGTAAATTTGTGTTTTCCTGCCTCTTTTACGATAAATTTTCCGTTATGATGATTTAGGGAGAACGGCAGATATTTTCTGGCAAGCATTACGGTTTTATTTTTTTCAAAATCTACGTGCTCCTCCTTTTTATCATTAAAAAGCTTTACTCCTGTATATAAAAGTATCGCTCCAAAGATATAAAGTACCCACTCAAATTGATGGATTATTATTGCCCCTATAAGTATAAATATTGCACGAAAGACTATTGCACCAAGTATTCCCCAAAATAAAACTTTATGATGGTACTTTTCCTCAATTTTGAAGAAATTAAATATAAGCATGATAACGAATAGGTTATCCACAGAGAGCATCTTTTCAGTAACATAAGCGCTCATAAATTCGGTAGCCTTTTCCTGTCCTATGAAAAGTAAAATTAAGAATGCGAAGCAAAAAGCAACAGCGACCCAGAAAAGAGATTGGATTAGAGCCGATTTTGGGCCAATTTTGTGCGCTTTGCGGTTAAAATACCCGAGGTCCGCAACTAAAAATCCTACGACAATGACTCCAAAAATTATAAGTAATGTACCCTGCATATCCATAGGTGAAAAGAATATTATATTAGATTTTGATATTAATTTATAACCCAATTTACACAAAGTCTGGTAAAAGGGGTATGTTTAATGTTTTTTGGTACAATAGTGAAGTGAATAAGGATATTGCTTTAAAAATTGAAGATTTTTTTAAAAATTATAAATTTCAGACTTATAAAAAAGGAGAAATTATACTTCGAGCAGACGATAATCCCCAAGGAATATTTTATTTAACAAAAGGTTTAGTAAAAATGTATTCTATTTCAAAAAAAGGAGACGAGGTAATTTTAAATATATTCAAACCTATTTCTTTTTTTCCTATGACTTGGGGATTAAATGAAACACCAAATGCTTACTATTTTGAAGCTATGGAAGACACGAATTTATATCGTGCTCCCAGAGAGAAAGTAGTTCTTTTTTTAGAGAGGAATCCGGACGTCGCACTCGATCTGCTTAAAAGACTCTATCGCGGTGTTGACGGTATGCTTATAAAGATGACGTATCTTATGAGCGCGAGGGCGCATACGAGACTTATGATGGAGCTTATTATCCACGCCCAGCGTTTTGGTAAGAAGACTAAGGGAAATGCTGTCATGCTTAAAATTTCTGAAGGAGAACTTGCAGCAAGTTCAGGGATGACTAGAGAGACAGCAAGCAGGGAAATTAGTCGGCTTAAAGAAGAGGGTCTTATTACATTCAGGCAAAATATGCTTGAAATTAAGGATTTAAATAAGCTTTCCGAGATGCTAATTGAGGACTAAGCAAGCGCTTTCGTTACTATTTCATTAGTTGGAATAATTCTATTTCTTTTGTCCATCTCCGTTGGTAATCCTGTTGGCAATAAAAATCCTTGCCATTTGCCTTCTCCTACGAATAATTCAAGGTGAACTAGGTCTGTAAGTTTCGGTTCATCGTGAATTTCATAAAGTCTAAATTTGCCAAGGGACACGATATGAGAAATTTTGTGGTGTTTTTTTGACGCAACTAGAATTTCGCCTATTCCTTGAGCATTAATCCAGGCAAAATATTTACCATTTAACGTTAATACTTTAGTATGGGTAATTGTTTCGATTAGCGCGTATTCACCTTGGTCCAGGAGTTTAATCATAAATTGATCCTATCTATATTTATTTTCTAATTCAGTGAGCTGGATCACACATAAATGTGTTTTATATCACTGAAAAAAAGTAACTTTAGTAATTAAAATTAATACGATATGCAAATTTTATTGAGATTTTTTAAGTCAAGAAAAATATTTTATTATCTACCCAGAGTACTTAGTATATTTTTTATTTTATTTCTGGGACTTTTTGCGCTTGATGTTTTTGAGATGGGGAAGTTTGAGCCTGCTATGGTAGTTGGATTTATAGTACACCTGATTCCAAATTTTCTACTTTTAGCAATTCTTTTAATAGCTTGGAAAAGCGATAGAATCGGAGGAATTCTTTTTATAATTTTATCACTTTTGTTTACAATTTTTTTTAGAACTTACAGTGAGCCCATGACATTTCTTCTAATATCGCTGCCTGTCTTTATGATTGGAGTTCTATTTTTAATTAGTGATTTTAGGAAATCATGAAAAAACTAGTTGTCTACGACTCTACTTATGGCAATACAGAAAAAATTGCTACGGCGATCGGTAGATCAATTGATGCAAGGGTACGCCACATAAATGATTTTAAATTTAGTGAGTTAGATAATTTAAATCTATTAATTTTAGGTTCTCCGGTTCATGGTGGGAGGCCGACATTTGAAATGCAGCAATTTCTTAAGACATTTCCTAAAAATTCCCTAAAAGGAATTGGAGTAGCAGCCTTTGATACTAGATTTGCGCCCGAAGACCATGGTCTAGGGCTTAAAATTCTTATGGCAGTAATTAACTTCGCGGCGCCTAGAATGCTAAAGATATTAGTTGCTAAGGGCGGGATCGAAATAATTCCAGGTGAAGGTTTTATAGTGATCGATAAAGAGGGGCCGATCAAAAAGGGTGAGAAAGAGCGAGCCACTAAGTGGGCAAAAAGAGTTGAAATGCGTTTGAAAACAATCCTCAATACATAAGCTTTTGACTTATTGACATATACCCGTGGGGGGTATATGATAAATTAATGAAATCTCATTACGGTGATGTAAAAGTAAAGGCCCAGAAGAGAATTAATATTATAAAAGGTCAACTTGATGGATTGCAGAAAATGATCGAAAATGACGAGTACTGCATAGATCTTCTTAATCAAAGTCTCGCAATCCAAAATTCTCTTAAAAGTCTTGACGCAGTTTTATTTGAGAGGCAT
>Ga0172380_10001138_pt1 | contig 47074 bp, 44 predicted proteins | sample Leawe162metaG_FD_119747 | JGI IMG/M metagenome (GOLD analysis project Ga0172380, IMG submission 119747) | Leachate microbial communities from a municipal landfill in Southern Ontario, Canada - Leachate well 162 metaG | ecosystem: Engineered > Solid waste > Landfill > Unclassified | place... | reverse complement strand
GTACTCGAATCCGGACGGGCCCTGGTGGTTGCGGTCAACAAATGGGATGGTCTGGAAGCCTATACGCGCGAACAGATCAAGCAGTTTCTTGAGAGCAAGCTGAAGTTTCTCGATTTTGCCCGTTTCCACTACATCTCAGCGATTCGGGGGCAGGGGCTGGATACGATGTTCCGTTCGGTCGATGGTGCCTATGCAGCGGCGATGGCCAAGCTGCCCACGCCGAAGCTGACCCGCGCACTGCTCGACGCCATTCAGAAGCAGGCGCCGCCAAGGCATGGTGCCTTCCGGCCGAAGATGCGCTACGCCCACCAAGGGGGGATGAACCCGCCGCTGATCGTCATTCATGGCAATGCACTGGACCATGTTTCCGACAGCTATCGCCGTTATCTGGAACATACCTTCCGGGAAATATTCAAACTTCAGGGAACACCGCTGAAGATTCAATTCAACACTTCCGAGAATCCATACGCCTATAAGGCTGAGCACAAGGTTGATACGCCGGGATCGAAGCGGGGGCCACGCAGTTCGCGGCCGAATGCCCGTCCGGATGCGCGGGATGTGGCGAAAGCTGCGGCAAAAGAAGCAGCCAAGCCTGCCAAATCAGCCAGTGCCAAGGCGAATGCAGTCAAGGATCCAAAACCGAGGAATAAACCCGGTGCGAAACCAGTTGCTAAACCAGGTATCAAATCCAGATCCCGATCGGGTTGATCCGGCTCAATTGCCGGATTGTGCCTAGATTGTTGGCTTTTCATCTTTTTTTCCGATAATCTCCGTTTTCCACAACCATACAAGCATGGAGTTTCAACCATGAGCAATAAAGGGCAACTTTTACAAGACCCGTTCCTCAATACCCTTCGCCGCGAGCATGTGCCAGTCTCGATTTATTTGGTGAATGGAATCAAGCTGCAGGGGCAGATCGAGTCTTTCGATCAATACGTGGTGCTGCTCAAGAACACCGTGACCCAGATGGTTTACAAGCACGCAATTTCCACCGTCGTGCCTGCACGCCCTGTCAATATTCAGCAGGAGAATGGTGGCGAGTGAGCTTGCCCCGTTTCCTTTGCCCCCTCTGCGAGGGTGCTAGCGGTTGAAAGTAATTCTCCTCACGGCCTGTCGTAATCGCGGCGGGCCGTTTTCATTCCAATATTGATCTCTCATGCTTGAACGTCCCTCCGCCGGTGAATGTGCGGTCATCGTCCAGCTCGACTTCGGTCGGGATGACCTTTCCGAGCAGGTCGAGGAAGTTCGGCTTCTTGCAGAGTCGGCCGGCGCCACCGTCCGCGAAATCATTTTTGGGCGCCGTCACAGCCCGGACCCGGCCACTTTTGCTGGCAAGGGCAAGGTTCAGGAAATCGCAGCGGCGCTCGCCGCTAACGAAGCCGATCTGGCGATTTTCAACCATGAACTGTCGCCGGCCCAGGAGCGCAACCTCGAACGCGAGCTGAAATGTCGTGTGGTTGATCGCACCAGCCTGATCCTCGATATCTTCGCCCAGCGCGCACAGAGTGCTGAAGGCAAACTGCAGGTGGAACTGGCCCAGCTGGAGCATCTGGCTACGCGCCTGGTACGAGGGTGGACGCACCTGGAGCGTCAGAAAGGCGGTATTGGCCTGCGTGGGCCGGGGGAAACCCAGCTCGAAACCGACCGCCGGCTGCTCGGCAACCGCGTCAAACTGCTCAAGGACCGCCTGCAGAAGCTGGAGCGTCAGCGGGGCGTGCAGCGTAAGGCACGGAGCCGTGGCGATGTATTGAACGTTTCGCTTGTTGGCTACACCAATGCAGGTAAATCAACACTTTTCAACGCACTGACCCATGCCGGCGTCTATGCAGCCGACAAGTTGTTCGCGACGCTTGATACAACCTCGCGCAAGCTCTGGCTGGAAGGTGCCGGGAATATTGTAATATCCGATACCGTCGGCTTCATCCGCGATCTGCCGCACGAACTGGTGGCGGCTTTTCACGCCACGCTGGAGGCTACAGCTGAGGCCGATCTGCTTCTGCATGTGGTTGACGCCGCCAACCCGGCGCGTGACGACCAGATGGCCGAAGTTGGCAAGGTGCTCGCCGAAATCGGGGCCCAGTCTGTTTCGGAGATTGTTGTGCTGAACAAGCAGGATCTGACTGAACTACCGGCGGCAGCCGAGCGCGACGAATATGGTAGAATCCGCCGGGTTCGCGTCAGTTCCGTTACCGGCGATGGCTTGCCGCTGCTGCGGCAGGCACTGGCTGAATATGCCGTTGAAAAAGCGCAAAGGCTGAGCCTTGAGCGCGGGCGGCTCCCCGTCGAAGATCCTTCGACAATTCTTGAATCCGTGATCGACACAGGCACCCCCCAATGATTTCGACCTTCGGACTACTCATGTCGCTGAATGACCCGCAGTGGGGCAATCGTGGCAACGACAATGGCAGCAACGGCAGCAAGCGCCCGAACCAGGGCCCGCCCGATCTTGAGGAGCTGTGGCGCGATTTCAATCGCAAGCTGTCTGGCATGCTCAACAAAAAGGGCGGCGGCAACAGTGGCGGTAACGACAGCGGTGGTCGCCCGCCGGTTGAATTCAACCCGAAATTTCTTGGTGGCGGCATTGGCATCCTGATTGCGCTGCTGCTGATCGTCTGGCTGGCCAGCGGTTTCTATATCGTCGATGCTGCACAGCGTGGCCTGGTCTTGCAGTTTGGCAAGTTCAAGGAAGCCACGGAGCCTGGCTTGCGCTGGCGCCTTCCGTCACCGATCCAGTCGCATGAGCTGGTTAACCTCACAGGTGTTCGCACCGTTGAAGTCGGCTATCGTGGCACCGAAAAAAACAAGGTGCTCAAGGAAGCGCTGATGCTGACTGATGATGAAAACATCATCAACATCCAGTTTGCTGTTCAGTATGTGCTGAAGGATCCGGTCGAGTACATCTTCCAGAACCGTCACCCTGACGATTCCGTGATGCAGGCGGCGGAAACCGCGATTCGCGAAATCGTCGGCAAGAGCAAAATGGACTTCGTGCTCTATGAGGGGCGCGAGCAGGTCGCAGCGCATGCCTCGAAACTGATTCAGGACATCCTTGATCGCTACAAGACCGGTATCTTGATTTCCAAGGTGACGATGCAGAATGCCCAGCCGCCCGAGCAGGTGCAGGCAGCCTTCGACGATGCCGTCAAGGCGGGTCAGGATCGCGAGCGTCAGAAGAGCGAAGGTCAGGCTTACGCCAATGACGTTATTCCAAAGGCCCAGGGTACGGCTGCAAGGTTGTTCCAGGAAGCTGAAGGTTACAAGCAGCGGATGATTGCCACTGCCGAGGGTGATGCTTCACGCTTCAAGCAGATTCACATTGAGTACGCCAAGGCACCAGAGGTAACCCGCCAGCGCATGTATCTCGACACCATGCAGACGGTTTATTCGAATACGAGCAAGGTCATGGTTGATTCCAAGGGCCAGGGCAACCTGCTCTACCTGCCGCTGGACAAGATCATGGGTGCCGCTGGGATGGCGGCTCCTGCGGTAGCAACCAATACAGATTCGGCGATTGTGCCGCGTGCTGCTGGTCCTGCTGTTTCCAATGATGTTCCGCCGCAGCTTGATCGCACGCCTCCAGTGGGTGGCGCGTCCTACTCGTCGAATCCGCGAGACCGCGATACGCTTCGTTCGCGTGATCGGGAGGCACGTTGATGAAAAACAATCTTTCATTTTTCGCAGCCAGCGTTGGTGCTTTGCTGGTTGTTCTTGGTCTGTCGATCTTTACCGTCGACCAGCGTCAGTTCGCCATCGTCTTTCAGTTGGGCGAGGTCAAGGAGGTCATTTCCGAACCCGGGCTGAACTTCAAGTGGCCAATGATCCAGAACGTGCGCTATTTCGATCGCCGCATCCTGACCATGGACAACAACGAACCCGAGCGTTTCATTACGTCGGAGAAGAAAAACGTTCTGGTCGATTCATTCGTCAAGTGGCGTATTGTCGATCCGAACCTCTTCTACATTTCGGTGCAGGGCGACGAGGCGCGCGCACGTACCCGGTTGTCGCAGACCGTCAATGCCGGCTTGCGCGAAGAATTCGGCAAACGTACCGTGCATGACGTGGTCTCCGGTGAGCGTGACAAGATCATGGAAGACATGCGCGCCAAGGCCGACCTTGATGCGCGCAAGATCGGCGTGCAGATCGTCGATGTCCGCATCAAGCGCGTCGATTTGCCGACCGAAGTCAGTGAGTCGGTCTACCGCCGGATGGAGGCGGAGCGCAAGCGTGTCGCCAACGAACTCCGTTCGCAGGGCGCAGCCGAAGCTGAAAAAATCCGTGCCGATGCCGACAAGCAGCGCGAAGTTATTGTTGCCGAGGCCTATCGTGACGCGCAGAAAGTCAAGGGCGACGGCGATGCCAAGGCGGCATCGATCTACGCGCAGGCCTTTGGTCAGAATCCCGAGTTCTATGCCTTCTACCGTAGCCTTGAAGCCTATCGTTCAAGCTTCCGTTCGAAGAGCGATATCATCGTCGTCGAGCCGAACTCGGACTTCTTCAAATACCTGAAGAGCCAGGGCCGGGGTGGCGACAAAACCGGCAAATGACCGAAAATTTGCTGCTGGCCTTTGCCCTGATGCTCGTGCTGGAAGGTATCGTGCCGTTCATCGCGCCGAATGCCTGGCGCGAAACCTTTCGTAGGCTTATCGAATTTTCGGATGGTCAGGTCCGCTTTGTCGGCCTGACCTCGATGCTGGTGGGCATTATTCTGATCATGATCTTCAAATGAACTGGCTGCTTCCCGAATACCTTGCCGACGCCCTGCCGATCGAAGCCGCCCGCATCGAGCGTCAACGGCGCAGTGTGCTGGATCTCTTTCGCGTACATGGCTACGAACTGGTCATGCCACCGCTCATCGAGTACCTCGATTCGCTCTTGACCGGTTCCGGGCAGGATCTCCGGCTGCGCACCTTCAAGCTGGTCGACCAGGTATCCGGGCGAACGCTTGGTGTGCGTGCCGACATTACGCCGCAGGTTGCGCGTATTGATGCCCATTTGCTCAACCGCCAAGGGCTGACGCGCCTGTGCTACTGCGACAGCGTATTGCACACCATGCCGGCGAGCATCAGCGCCAGTCGCGAGCCGATCCAGATCGGTGCCGAACTCTACGGACACGAAGGCCTTGAAGCGGATCTGGAAGTCGTGCGCCTGATGGCTGCAGCACTGGCGACCGCAGGTGCTAGTGCTTCGCGGATTGACCTCGGCCATGTCGGAATATTTCGCGCACTGGCCGAGGCTGCGGGTCTTAATGCCGACCAGCTGGATTCTGCACTTTCGCTGCTGCAGACCAAGGATGTGCCGGGGCTGGAAGCGTTTTGTGCCGGGCTGGCAGAACCGTATCGCACAGCGTTCTTGCAGCTGCCATCGCTTTATGGCGGCGTCGAAATTCTTGACCTGGCGGCGCGTGCACTGCCGGCGCTGGCACCAGTCTCGGCGGCGCTGGACGATCTGAAAAAACTTGCCGCCGCGATGCCGGAGCTGCCGTTGTCGTTTGATCTTTCCGATCTGCGCGGCTATCACTATCACAACGGCATTGTCTTTGCCGCCTATCATCCCGGCGCAGCTTCTGCCGTGGCATTGGGTGGGCGCTATGACGGTGCGGGCCGGGAATTCGGCCGGGCGCGCCCGGCAACCGGGTTCTCGATGGATTTGCGTGTCGTTGCCCAGATTGTTGGTGGCGAGGATCGCTCGTGTGCGATTCTTTCCCCTTACGCGGGGCAGGATACGGCTCTTGCTTCTGTCATTACGCGCTTGCGCAGCGAAGGCGAAGTCGTGGTCGAGCTTCTGCCGGGCCAGGCGGCTCCGGATGGCCCGGGTTGCGACCGTCGGCTGGTTGCTGCTGGAGCGCAGTGGAAGATAGAAGCAATCATCAAAGATTGATCAGGATAATCAGGGATACAGGGATATGGCTAAGAACGTCGTAGTGGTCGGCACCCAGTGGGGCGATGAAGGCAAGGGCAAGATCGTTGATTGGCTGACCGACAATGCACAGGGTGTCGTGCGCTTCCAAGGGGGGCACAACGCAGGCCATACGCTGGTCGTCGGCCAGGGCGCGGAAGAGCGAGTCTACAAGCTCAACCTGGTGCCCTCCGGTATCGTACGCAAGGGGGTGCAGTGCTACATCGGCAACGGTGTCGTCCTCGACATCCATCACCTGATCTCGGAGATCAAGGAACTCGAATCGGGTGGCCTTGATGTGCGCTCACGCCTCAAGATCAGCCCGGGATGCCCGCTGATCCTGCCGTATCACTCGGCCCTCGACCGTGCGCGTGAAGCGGTCAAGGTCGGTGACCAGAAGATCGGCACCACCGGCAAGGGCATCGGCCCGGCCTACGAAGACAAGGTTGCCCGTCGCGGCCTGCGCGTCTACGACCTGTTCCATCCGGAGCGCTTCGCCGCCAAGCTCAAGGAAGTGATGGACTATCACAACTTCGTGCTGGTCAACTTCCTCAAGGCCGAACCGGTCAGCTACGAAGCCGCGCTGGCTCAGGCTATGGCCGACGCCGAAGAGATCAAGCCGCTGGTCGCCGATGTTTCCGCTGCCATCTATGCGGCCAATGAAGCCGGCCAGAACATGCTGTTCGAAGGCGCACAGGGGACGCTGCTCGACATCGACCACGGCACCTACCCGTTCGTGACCTCGTCGAACTGCGTTGCTGGGCAGGCCTCCGCCGGTACCGGTATTGGCCCGGGTATGCTGCATTACGTGCTTGGTATTACCAAGGCCTATTGCACACGTGTTGGCGGTGGCCCGTTCCCGTCCGAACTGTGCATCGACACCGATGGTGCGCCAGGTTTCCAGATGTCCACCAAGGGCAAGGAGTTCGGCACTGTCACCGGGCGCAAGCGTCGTTGCGGCTGGTTCGATGCTGCCGCGCTACGCCGTTCGGCCCGTATCAATGGCGTCACCGGTTTGTGCATCACCAAGCTTGACGTGCTTGATGGCATGGAAGAGCTGAATATCTGTACCGGCTACAAGCTGGATGACAAGGTACTCGACCTGCTTCCCATCGGGGCCGACGAAGTGGCCCGCTGCGAGCCGATCTACGAGACATTGCCCGGCTGGAGCGGTACGACTTTCGGTGTCAAGCGCTGGGAGGATCTGCCGGCAACTGCACAGGCCTATCTGGAGCGGATGCAGGCGCTGGTCGGTATCCCGATCGACATCGTTTCTACCGGCCCCGAGCGGGACGAAACGATTCTGAAACGTCACCCATTTGCGTGACAAAAACAAAAGGCCGGCAAAACGCCGGCCTTTGTTATTTACTGAACCAATCGGACTTTGAAATTGCCGCAAAGGTACAAAAGAAAAAAGCCAGCGTTAGCTGGCTTATCTCAGAGTCTTGGTGCCCAGAAGAGGACTCGAACCTCCACACCTTGCGGCGCATGGACCTGAACCATGTGCGTCTACCAATTCCGCCATCTGGGCAGGCATCCAAAGAAGCCGAGATTTTAAAGGAAAAGAACAAAATGTCAATAAAAAAACTCTCAAAAATCCGCCGCGCCGATCCTCATTTCGAGCGTGAAGTCCGTAAGTACGAGTTCCCCCTGCCATCACGTGAATATATCCTGATGACGCTTGAGGGAGAGGGCAGGCCGGTCAGCTTTGATCAGCTCTGCACGCTACTCGACATCAAGAAACCCGAATTCGACATGTTCCGCCGCCGGCTTGCTGCCATGGAGCGTGAAGGTGAACTGATGCAGAACCGCAAGGGTTCCTACATCGTGCCGGAGAAGGCCAATCTCATCGCCGGTCGGGTCGAGGGCCACAAGGACGGTTACGGTTTTATGGTGCCGGACGAAGGTGGTGATGATATTCACCTTGAATCCAAGCAGATGAGCAGTGTCCTGCATGGCGACCGCGTACTGGTTCGCGTAACCGGGGTCGACCGGAAAGGGCGTCGTGAAGGCGCTGTCGTCGAGGTGCTTGAACATGTGAATAGCCGGGTAGTCGGGCGCGTTTTTGTCGAGCACGGGATCACCTTTGTCGTGCCCGAGAACCGCCGCATCAACCAGGACATCCTGGTACCGCCTGACAAGAAGGAGAAATTCAAGTCGAAAGCGGGACAGGTTGTCGTTGTCGAGATCATTGAACAGCCAACCAAGCACTCGCAGCCGATTGGTCGGATTGTCGAAGTACTCGGCAATTACGCTGATCCCGGCATGGAAATCGAAATTGCGCTGCGGAAGCACGATCTGCCTTTTGAATTTTCCAAAGCAGTCGAGGAAGAAAACAAAGCCTTGCCTGAAAAGGTTAAAAAGTCGGAATGGGAAGGGCGCGAGGATCTGCGCGATCTGCCGCTGGTGACCATCGACGGCGAGACCGCGCGTGATTTCGACGATGCCGTCTGGGCGGAAAAGCAGGGCAAGGGCTGGCGTCTGGTGGTGGCCATTGCCGATGTCAGCCACTATGTCCGGCCTGGCATGGCGCTCGACAAGGAGGCCATGTCACGTGGTAACTCGGTCTATTTTCCGCGCCGTGTCATTCCGATGCTGCCCGAAAAACTGTCGAACGGCCTCTGTTCTCTGAATCCGGAAGTGGATCGTCTGGCCATGGTCTGCGACATGATCGTTGGCCCCACGGGTGCGATCAAACAGTATCGTTTCTATCCGGCGGTGTTTCATTCGCGGGCACGGCTGACCTACAACCAGGTGTGGAGCTGGCTGTCTGGCGAAGCCAAGCCGGAATCTGAAGCTCACCAGTCGGTGATGCCGCATCTGGAAGCGCTCTACAGCCTCTACCAGACGCTTGCAAAGGCGCGCACCAAGCGTGGGGCCATCGATTTTGAAACGGTCGAAACGATGATGCTGTTCAACGCGCAGGGCAAGATCGACAACATCGTGCCGGTGCATCGCAACAATGCCCACCGTCTGATCGAGGAATGCATGCTGGCCGCCAACGTCTGTGCCTCGGCCTTCCTTCAGGAGCATGAACAGCCGTGTCTCTATCGTGTGCACGAAGGTCCGACGCCGGAGAAACTCGAAGCTCTGCGTAGTTTCCTCAAGGAATTCGGCCTCAGCCTGACTGGCGGAGAAGAGCCGCATGCAAAGGACTACGGCGTCCTGCTGGAGAAGATCAAGCAGCGCCCGGACATGCAGTTGCTGCAGACTGTCATGCTTCGCTCCTTGCGCCAGGCGATGTACAGCCCGGACAACGTTGGCCATTTCGGCTTGGCTTACGAGCACTACACCCACTTTACGTCACCGATCCGGCGCTATCCGGATCTGCTGGTGCATCGCGCAATCAAGGCGGTACTGGCCGGAGAAACCTATCGGCCATCGACGAGTTGGGATGATATCGGCCTCAACTGCTCGATGACCGAGCGCCGTGCCGATGAGGCGACGCGCGATGTCGACAACTGGCTCAAGTGCTACTACATGAAGGAGCGCATCGGCGAGGAGTTTGAAGGCACGATTGCTGCCGTTGTCCCCTTTGGCGTTTTTGTGGCACTCGACTCGGTGTATGTGGAGGGGTTGGTGCACGTCTCCGAACTGGGTGAGGATTACTTCCAGTACGACAACATCAAACATCAGATGCTGGGCGAACGCAGTGGCAAGCGCTATCGCCTGGGTGATCGTTTGCGCGTGAAACTGGTCAAGGCCGATCTGGAAACCGGACGCATCGATTTTGTGATGGCCGACGGCACCGGGCGGATCGGCTATCGGAGCTAGCTTGCCTCTTCCGTGAGCGCTTCCGGCGCTCTGGATGCAACGACGCGGTCGCGACCGGCGTGCTTGGCCGCGTAAAGCGCAGCATCGGCTGCAGATACAAGTTCCGACGAGGGGTGCTCCGCTTGTGGAATCAGCGTTGCCGCGCCGATGCTGACCGTAACATGGGCAGCGACATCCGAGTAGGCATGTGCAATCGCCAGCTCACGAATGCGTTCGCAGATTCTTTCGGCAACGGCCAAGGCCCCGGTCTCGTTGGTGTTGGGCATGATCACCACGAATTCCTCGCCGCCATACCGGGCGACAAGGTCGGCAGGCCGGAAAACTGCTGCAGCCATGGCTGCAGCAACCTGGCGCAGGCACTCGTCACCCTGTTGATGACCGTAATTGTCGTTGTAGCGTTTGAAGAAATCGACATCCATCAGAATCAGTGACAGCGGCTGGTGCTCCCGCTGGGTGCGCAACCATTCCAGCTGCAGGCGGTCGTCGAAAGAGCGACGGTTGGCGATCCCGGTCAAACCATCTCGCGTGGCCAGATTCTGCAGTGCAGTCTGTGCAAGCTTTTGTTCGGTCATGTCGCGCAGGGTTTCGACAACGGCGACGAGATTGCCCTGATCGTCGAAGATCGGCCCGGCATCGATGGCCAGATACAGGCGGTTGCCGGCGCGCGGCATCGTGCACCAGTTCTCCGCGCGCAGGCCAAATCCCGACTCACTTGGCTCGGTGTGTGAGGCATAGAGTGTTTGCAGTTCGTCGCTACGGTCAAGCGCGAGTATGTCCGCCAGGCAATAGCGGGGGGCATCGTAGAATGCGCACCAGTGGTCCTGGGTTCCCACCACTTCGCTGGCAGGAACGCCGGTGAGGCGCTCACAGGCGCGATTCCAGATCAGCACCCGGCGGTCGGCGTCGAGCACGAAGGTCGGTACGACAAGGTGCTGCATCAGGCGCACCGCGAAAGCGTGCGTGCCATCGCTGACAGATTTCTGTTCCATGGGTCTCCGTATTTTTCTTTGTTATCAATCTGTTGAAATTCAAACGACGATACGCTCCGCCTGCGATAGCGTCAATTGCCGATCAGCACAATCCCAAACGCAAATCTCGTGCGCGTGGCGATGGCTGCTAAAATTGCAGCCCCGCTTTGAAAGGTCTTTCCGCCATGTCCCGTTCGCGATCCATCTTTGGTTTTCATGCCGTACTTGCCAAGCTTCGCCATGACCCCGAGGCCGTTCACGAAATTTACCTTGATGCCGAGCGCAAGGACGCACGGGCGCGTGACCTGATTCGTCATGCCGAACATGCCGGGACAAAACTTGTGGCGGTGGATGCCAAGCGCCTGGAGGCCATGGCACCGGGGGCCAGTCACCAGGGTGTAGTCGCCCACGTCTCGGCCGAGCAGCGTCACGTTACCCTCGATGATGTCCTCGACACGCTGGAAGAGCCGGCATTTCTACTGGTGCTGGATGGCGTCCAGGACCCACACAACCTCGGCGCCTGCCTTCGTGTCGCCGATGCGGTCGGGGCGCATGCCGTGATTGCCCCCAAGGATCGTGCTTGCGGGCTGACGCAGGCAGCAATCAAGGTGGCCAGCGGTGCAGCTGAAACGGTGCCCTATATCATGGTTACCAATCTGGCGCGGACGCTGCGAGAATTGAAAGAGCGCGATATCTTCATCATCGGTACCGATGACGAAGGTAGTACCGATCTCTACGCCGCCGAATGGCCAAAGGCTACGGCTTGGGTGCTGGGTGCGGAAGGTGAAGGGATGCGCCGCCTGACGCGTGAGACTTGTGACCTGCTGGTGCGCATACCGATGCTTGGCAGCGTTTCCAGCCTCAATGTTTCAGTTGCTTCGGGTGTTTGTCTCTACGAAGCGCGGCGTCGGCTTTCGCAATAACACGCGTTTCACAGGGTACCTGTCGATAACTCGCACACACCGCAGCTTGCACCAGCGGTGATCCGAGGGCGCCTCAGGAGCAACGGATGAGCAGCGTCAGCGCCAGCGTACCGCAGGCGGTTGCCAGCGTTACATATATCAGCATGGCAGTGATTTTTTCCGGGCGTTCGCCACGACGCTTTGCATCGACCCAGTTGAGCACCTCGCCAACGGCGGCCAGCGAAAAGAGGGCGAAGAAGGTAAAGGCAAAGAATTCGCCGATGAAGACGAGGTTCTTGTTGCCGGGGCAGCGTGAGAACGCTTCGCGCGAGTAGTCGTAGTTATGGATGGCGACATAGCCGAGCGCGGCAAGTATGCCGAGGTTGGCCAGAACGATGAGTACGATCCGCCAGGCATCGGGCGAAAAAAACCAGCGTATGGCTTCGACGAGATCGTTGCCGAAATCCCGCAAGAATTGGAGTGTCGCTCTGAACATTGCTGGATTTTACCTGTGCCGCAGGTGTTTGAAGTTGCGCGATAAAAAGCCCGCGACCAGCGGGCTTTTTATCGCGTGCCAGCGGTGCGTTGGCATCAGATGATCATTCCCGCACCGACCGTGTTGTTGGTCGACTCGTCGATGACGATGAAAGCGCCGGTGCCGCGATTCTCGGCGTAGGAGTCACAGAAGATCGGCTGCGCCAGCTTGAAGGCCACCTTGGCAATATCGTTCATCGCCAGTTTTTCGGCCGGCACCCATTCCATTGAATTTACATCGACGCGGTATTCGATACCGGCAACCATCGCCTTGCTGTCGCGCGTGGTGTGGCGGATAAGGTACTTGCGGGCACGGTCCATCGGTTGCTCGGCCAGCCAGCAGACCATGGCTTCGATCTGCTTCTTCGGCTCCAGTGCTTCGCTGGTCTTGACGATCATGTCGCCGCGCGAGATGTCGATCTCGTCGGTGAGCAGGATCGTTACCGATTGCTCCGAGAAGGCGCTGGTCAGTTGCTGTCCATTGATTTCGATGGCCTTGACGCGGGTAGTTAGGCCCGAGGGGAGTACGGTCACTTCGTCGCCGACGACAATCTCGCCGGATTCGACACGACCCATGAAGCCCCGGTAGTCATGCAGGTCCGGATTGGCCGAGTCCTGCGGCCGGCAAACATATTGCACCGGGAAGCGGAATTTTTCGCTCGTCTCCGTGTGTGCGGCGGGCGCAGTTTCGAGCACGTCGAGCAGGGTCGGGCCGTTGTACCAGTTCAGGCGCTCACCACGATCAACGACCATGTCGCCGTTCAGCGCCGACATCGGGATGAAGCGGATGTCTTCGATGCCCAGCTTCTCGGCGAAGGCCAGATAGTCGGCGCGGATCTTCTCGAACACCGTCTGGTCGTAATCGACCAGATCCATCTTGTTTACGGCGACGATCAGGTGCGGGATGTTGACCAGGTGCGCCAGATACGAATGGCGGCGGGTCTGCGTCAGCACGCCCTTGCGTGCGTCGATCAGGATGATGGCCAGGTTGGCGGTAGACGCGGCGGTGACCATGTTGCGCGTGTACTGCTCATGCCCCGGCGCGTCGGCGATGATGTATTTGCGCGTGCCAGTGGTGCAGTAGCGGTAGGCGACGTCGATGGTGATGCCTTGCTCACGCTCGGCCTGCAGTCCGTCGGTCAGGAGCGACAGATCGACGGCTTCCATGCCGCGCTTCTGCGAGGTGCGCTCGATCGCCGTCAGCGTGTCGGCGAGGATGGTCTTGGTATCGAACAGCAGACGGCCAATCAGCGTGCTCTTGCCGTCATCGACGCTGCCGCAGGTGAGGAAGCGCAGCAGACCATTATCGACCGGAAGTTTCTCCATGGCGGACATCAGAAGTAACCCTCTTTCTTGCGTTGTTCCATCGAGGCTTCGCTGGTCTGGTCGTCCAGACGCGTGGCGCCGCGCTCGGTAATGGTGGTGGTCGCGGTTTCAACAACAATTTTCTCGACGCTATCGGCATCCGATTCCACTGGCGCCGTGCAGGAAATGTCACCGACCGTGCGGAAGCGCACCAGCAGGTCGACGATTTCCTCGCCGGCCTTGGGCAGGTTGGTCAGCTCGCCGCTGACCAGCGGCACGTTGACCGGCACGATGGCGCCCTGGCGGATAACCACCGGGCGGGTGTGCGCGAAGTAAATCGACGGCAGTTCGAGCTTCTCGCGCTCGATGTACTGCCAGACATCCATTTCCGTCCAGTTCGAGATCGGGAAGGCGCGGATGTTCTCGCCCTTGTGCGAACGGGCGTTGTACAGATCCCATAGTTCCGGACGCTGGTTCTTCGGGTCCCATTGGCCGAACTCGTCGCGGAAACTCATGATGCGTTCCTTGGCGCGAGCCTTTTCCTCGTCGCGGCGGGCGCCACCGATGCAGCAGTCGAAACCGAATTCCTCGATCGTTTCGAGCAGCGTCACCGACTGGTGCTTGTTGCGCGATTCGCCGGGATGCTTGAGCACCACGGTGCCGCGCTTCATCGAATCTTCGACCGAGCGCACGATCAGTCTTTCTCCCAACTCAGCGGCGCGCTTGTCGCGGAAGGCGATCACTTCCGGGTAGTTGTGGCCGGTGTCTACATGGACCAGCGGGAAAGGGAACTTGCCCGGACGGAAGGCTTTTTCCGCCACGCGCAGCATGCAGATTGAATCCTTGCCACCCGAGAAAAGGAGTGCCGGGTTCGAGCACTGGCCCGCCACCTCGCGCATGATGTGGATGGCCTCGGCTTCAAGCCAGTCGAGGTGAGAGAGTGTCGCTTTGGAGAGTGTGGTGGTCATATCAGGCTGTAATGCTGGGTTTCAGGCGTGCTTGACGTGCAGTCCGCATTCCTTGGATTCGGGGTTTTCCCACCACCAGCGACCGGAGCGCACATCTTCGCCGGGGGTCACGGCGCGCGTGCAGGGGGCGCAGCCGATCGAGGGGTAGAACTTGTCGTGGAGCGCATTGTACGGGACTGCGTGCTGCTTGATGTAGGCCCAGACTTCCTTTTCGCTCCAGTCGGCGAGCGGGTTGAATTTCTCCAATCCGTTGCCATCGTCGAAGCTGCGCACCGGCAGGCCGTCGCGGGTGGCCGACTGCTGGGCGCGCATGCCGGTAATCCAGGCCTTCTTGCCCGATAGCGCGCGCTGCAGTGGCTCGACCTTGCGCACGAAGCAGCAGCCCTTGCGCAGTTCGACCGATTCGTAAAAGGCGTTGATACCCTTTTCGCGAACAAAGGTTTCGAGCAGCTCGTGGCGCGGGGTATAGACCTTCAGCTTCAGGCCGTAGTGCTTCTGCACCTCGGCCATCAGGTCGTAGGTTTCCAGCGGCAGGCGGCCGGTGTCGAGCGAGAAGATTTCGATGTCGAGCTTTTCCCGGATGATCAGGTCGGTCAGCACCATGTCCTCGGCGCCGAGGCTGTTGGCGAAGGTGACTGGCGAGAAATCGCGGGCGATTTCGGCGAGCAGGGCCGTCGCCTGTGCCGCCTTGGCGGCGGTCGAGGCAATCAGCGCGTCATTGAGGTTGATGTTGATCGACATGTCGGTATCAGGCCGCGCGGCGGCGGAAAAGCGGGTTGGGTTGGTCGACAGCCGCCTGGTAGGGCGTCTTGAAGGTTTCGAAAGCGTTCACCGCCTTGGCAATGTCCTTGCCTTCCTTGAGGGCGAAGGCATCAAAGCCGCAGCGGGCCATCAGGAACAACTGGTCCTGCAGCACGTCGCCGATGGCGCGAATCTCACCATGGTAGCCGTGGCGTTCGCGCAGCAGGCGGGCGGTCGTGTAGCCGCGGCCGTCGACAAACTTCGGAAAGTTTACGCCGATGACCGGCAACTGGTCGAGGTCGGCAGCCAGTGCCTCCGGGCCTTCGCCAGCGTCGAGCCAGACGCCGACCCGGGTGCCACGGGCCAGCAGCTCGGTCTTGCGGGTAGTCCACACCGAGAGCGGTACCAGTACGGCGCCGGCCGGCAGGGCGACCGCTTCCGGCGTGTCGCCTTCGGCCAGCTTGATGATGCTGTATTCGTCGGCAACGGCCTGACGGTTCTTGATGATCTGGGTCATGGTCATTGTTCCTCTCAGGCCGCCTTCAGGCGGGCCTTGTCGCCATAGACGGCGACCTTGAACGGGTCGGTACCGAGGCGGTGGAAGGTGTCGATGAAGCGCTCGTCGTCGGTGCGCTGGGCGATGTAGAAGCGGACGATCTTCTCGATCACGTCCGGCACGTCGGCGGCAGCAAAGGACGGGCCGATCACCTTGCCGAGGCGGGCGTCATTGCCCTGTTCGCCGCCAATGGTGATCTGGTACCACTCCTCGTTGGCCTTGTCGACGCCGAGAATGCCGATGTTGCCGACGTGGTGGTGACCGCAGGAGTTCATGCAGCCGGAGAAATTCAGATCGATGTCGCCGATGTCCCACAGGTAGTCGAGATCGTCGAAGCGCGCCTGCACGGCGTTGGCCACCGGGATCGAGCGGGCGTTGGCGAGGTCGCAGAAATCGCCGCCGGGGCAGACGATCATGTCGGTCAGCAGGCCGATGTTCGGGGTGGCGAAACCGGCCGCCTTTGCTTCCTGCCACAGCGCGAACAGGCGGCGCTGCTCGACATCGGCCAGCACCAGGTTCTGCTCATGCGTGACGCGCAGCTCGCCGAAACTGTAGTCGTCGGCCAGTGCGGCGGCAGCATCCATCTGGTCGGAAGTGATGTCGCCCGGCGCAGTGCCCGGCTTTTTCAGCGACAGCGTCACCGAGGCATAGCCCGGCACGCGGTGCGGGCGCACGTTGCGCTCGACCCAGCGGGCAAACGGTACGGAGTCGGCCTGCTGTTGCACGAAGGCTTCATCGATGACTGGCAGCGTCTCATAGGCCGGGGCGCCGAAGAAAGCGGTGACACGTTCGTATTCAGCCTGCGTGATGGTCGCCGGGCCACCCTTCAGGTGTTCCCATTCCTCTTCGACCTGGCGCGCAAACTCGGTGACACCGAGCGACTGCACGAGAATCTTGATGCGGGCCTTGTAGGCGTTGTCACGGCGGCCATAGCGGTTATAGACGCGGATGATCGCCTCGCAGTAACTGAGGATGTCCTGCCAGGGCAGGAACTCACGCACGATCTGGCCACGGATCGGTGTGCGGCCAAGGCCGCCACCGACGATGACGCGGAAGCCGACCAGACCATCGTCGGTCTTCACGATATGCAGGCCGATGTCGTGGAACCAGGTCAGCGCGCGGTCTTCCCTGGCACCGTTCACGGCGATCTTGAACTTGCGTGGCAGGAAGGCGAATTCCGGGTGGAAGGTGCTCCACTGACGCATGATCTCGCACAGTGGACGCGGATCGAGGATCTCGTCGGCAGCAACGCCGGCGAACTGGTCGGTCGTGATGTTGCGGATACAGTTGCCCGAAGTCTGGATGGCGTGCATCTCGACCCTGGCCAAATCGGCCAGCATTTCCGGCACGTCTTCAAGCTTCGGCCAGTTGAACTGCATGTTGTGGCGCGTCGTGAAGTGGCCGTAGCCGCGGTCGTACTTGCGGCCGAGTTCAGCCAGGCAGCGCAACTGGCGTGAGGCCAGCATCCCGTAAGGGACGGCGATACGGAACATCGGTGCATGACGCTGGATGTAAAGGCCGTTCTGCAGGCGCAGCGGGCGCAGTTCGTCGTCGGAAAGCTCACCGGCCTTCCAGCGCGCGACCTGGTCGCGGAACTGGGCGACGCGCTCGTCGACGAGGGCTTGATCGTAGTTGTCGTAGCGGTACATGGTTGGGGAACCTCGCTCGGGGGTGTTCTTTTAGGGGGTATTAGCTGGAAATAAGTTTCGCGCCGATCAGTACGAGCATGCTGGCGAGGATCGGGCGCAGGATTTTATCCGGAACCTTGGCCGAGATGTGGCTTCCGACCCAGATTCCTGGCAGCGAACCGAGCAGCAGTGCGCCCAGCAGCGACCAGTCAACGTTACCAAGCAGCCAGTGGCCGGTGCCGGCCAGCAGCGTCAGCGGCACGGCGTGGGCAATGTCTGTACCGACGATGCGCACAGCCTGCAGGCGCGGATAAAGAAAATACAGTGCGGCGACACCGAGGGCGCCAGCGCCGACCGATGAAATTGAGACCAGCACACCGAGAATGGCGCCAACGGCGACAGTCACCGGCGCCTGATGGCGATGCAGAAAGGAGGTTTCGTGCGCTTGTGCGTAGCTGAGAATCTGCTTGCGGAAAACGATGGCACCGGCCGTCAGCAGCAAGGCGATACCGAGCGCAAATGAAATCGCGTGGGTTGTCGCGGCATCCTGCTTGGGTAGTTGCGAAAGGATGAAAATGGTGATGGACGTGGCGGGAATGCTGCCGTAAGCCAGCAGCCGCACAATTTTCCAGTCGATATGGCCCTTGCGGCCATGCACCACGGTGCCGCCGGATTTGGTCAGGGCGGCATAAAGCAGGTCGGTACCAACCGCAGTGGCCGGGTGCACGCCAAAAAGCAGCACCAGCAGTGGTGTCATCAACGAGCCGCCGCCAACGCCGGTGAGACCGACAATTGCGCCAACTGCGAACCCCGAAAGTGTGTATAGCCAGTCCATGATGCACCGCAATATGAAGTGGGGCGAGTCTATCAACCAATGGTTTGAATGAAAAAGAATATTGAGTTAAATTATTAGAACTAATCGTTATGAAGGCCGCCGTATGAAGCTGCAACAGCTCCGTTATCTGGTCGAAGTGGCTCGTCAGGGCCTCAACGTTTCCGAGGCTGCCGAGGCGCTGCATACCTCGCAACCAGGCATTTCCAAGCAGGTGCGCTTGCTTGAAGATGAACTCGGAGTCATCGTTTTCGAGCGCAGCGGCAAGAGGCTCACCGGCGTCACCGAGCCGGGCAAGGCGGTGCTTGCCATCGCCGAGCGCATCCTGCGCGAAGCAGAAAACCTGAAACGAGTTGGCGAGGAGTACGCCAGCGAGGATGCCGGCAGCCTGAACATCGCCACAACACACACGCAGGCGCGCTACGCGCTGCCGGCCGTGGTCAGCCGCTTTCTCGAACGTTGGCCGAAAGTGCGCCTGACGCTGCACCAGGGCAGCCCGACGCAGATTGCCGAGTGGGCACTGTCGGGCGAGGCTGATCTGGCCATCGCCACTGAATCGCTCGACCAGTACCCGGCGCTGATCACGCTGCCCTGTCACCAGTGGGCGCACGCCGTAATTGCGCCGGCGGGTCACCCGATCCTGAAGGAAAGAGGGCTGTCGCTGGCGTCGTTGGCCAAATGGCCGCTGGTCACCTACGACCCGGCCTTCTCCGGTCGCTCACGCATCAACCGCGCCTTCGAGCGTGCCGGCCTCACCCCCAACGTGGTGCTTTCGGCGATTGACGCCGATGTGATCAAGACCTATGTCAGCCTGGGCCTCGGCCTCGGCATCATCGCCCGCATGGCCTACGACCCGGCGCGTGATGCCGGCCTCGTGGCCCTGGACGCCGAACACCTCTTCGGCGCCAACACCACCCGCCTCGGCCTGCGCCGCGGCAGCTACCTGCGGCGCTACGAATATGATTTCATCGAATTCTTTGCTCCGCAGCTGACGAAGCGGGCGGTAGATATGGCGCTGGCGGGCGGCGGGGACGAGTATCAGTTGTAGGGGGTGGGGCGGGGAGGCTCAAGCAGGTATCCGAGTGCGGCCAGGCGGTCCCGCTATCCCGCAGCCAACGCTACCCATTCCGCCACCTCGCCAGCAAACTCCAGCCGCTGCCCCGGCCGCAGCTTAGCGCGCTGGCGTATCTCTATTTCGCCCTCGACGCTGACGAGGCCGTCGCTGATCGCGGCATGCGCGGTGCCGCCGGATTTGGCCTGGCCGGTTGCTTTCAAGAGGCGGTCGAGCTGGATGTGGTCGTCGCAGATGGCGAAATGGCGGGGCATGGGGAATCCTTTGCGCGTTTGGGTGTCGCCATTTTCCTGCATGCCGATGCGGTAACATGTTGCCTCCCGATAGCACCATTGCTTGTCGGCAGTCGTTCATAAGACGGCGGGCCGCCAGAGAACAGCTCATGAACAATAACAGACACGCCGTCGCCCGCTTTCCCCGGGCTGCTGCCCTTGCCGGGGCGGCCATCCTCGTTATTCTCTCCTTGCTGCCGCCCGCTTTGCCTGCTGAGGAATCGCCGAGATCCATGCCGCCGGCTGCCAGCGTTGAGCTGCGTGCGCTGAAGGCGCTTATCGTGTATCCGCAGCGTGACGCTGCGGCAACGGTAATCGCGCGCAACGAATCCAAACTTGCGGCCGAGGTGGCTGGCACCGTGCTGCGCTGGAATGCCGATACCGGCGCCAGTGTGCGCCGTGGCGATGTGCTGGCCGAAATTGATCCGGCCGACTACCGCTTGGCGCTTGATCGCGCACGCTCGGCTGCGGAAGCGTCTGCGGCGCGCCTCAAACTGGCGGAGGCGCAGTTGAGGCGCTCGCAGTCGCTCGTCGAGAAGGGCTTCATCTCGCAGGAGGCGCTGTCGCAGAAGGAAACCGAAGTGGCGCTGATGCGCGCCGAGCGGGCTTCGAACCGCGCGCAACAGGCGACGGCTGAGCGGCAACTGGCGAAGACGCGGCTGCGCGCGCCCTTCGATGCCGAGGTGCGCGAGCGCAAGGGGCAGGTGGGCGAAACCGTTGCCGCCGGGACCGTGCTCTACGTGTTGGCCGAAGCTGGCGCCAGCGAGCTGGCGGCCAGCGTGTCGCCGGCTGATGCGGCCGGCCTTGGGGCGGCGCGTACGCTGCGCTTCGAGTTGCAAGGGGGGCGGGGAGGGCAGGTCGTGCAGCACTATCCATTGCGCCTGCTGCGCCTGGGTGCGACGCTGTCGCCAACGGCGCGCACGCAGGAGGCTCGGTTTGCTTTTGCGGGCGAGATGCCGCCGGCCGGCAGTGACGGCCGCCTGGTCTGGAGCGACCCGCAGCCGCATCTGCCGGCGGCAGTGGTCGTGCGTCGGGCTTCCGGCCTCGGCATTTTTGTGGCTGATGCCGCGCAGGGTAACAAGGTAGCCCGCTTCGTGCCGCTGCCGGATGCGCAGGAGGCACGTGTGGCAGCGGTGCCAGCGGGCCTTGTCGAGAGCACGCAGATCATCGTCGGCGGCCAGGCAGCGCTGCAGGATGGCATGGCGATCCGGGTTGTCGGCGCGAAGTAGGGCTGCCGCATGAAGCTCTTCCGACAGCTCCTCGCCAACCATCCGCTGGCGAACATTCTCTTCGCCGTGGTCATGCTGCTCGGCCTTGTCAGCTACATGACGATGCCGCGCGAGCAGGACCCGGAGATCAACTTCAACTGGGTGAGCATCACCGCCGCTTTGCCGGGGGCGACAGCGGAGGAGGTCGAGCGGCTGATCGTCAATCCGCTGGAGGATGGCATCAAGGGTGTGGCCGACGTGCGCTTCGTGATCTCGAACGCGCGCGAGAACGTGGCGACGATGCTGGTGCGTTTTCGCGAGATCGACGAGCGTACCTTCGACAAGCGCATGAACGATCTGCGCCGTGAAGTCCAGAACAAGCACAGCGGCGAGCTGCCGAAGGAGGCGAAGGAGCCGCGCATCATCGAGATCACCACCTCGAACGGTTTTCCCACGGCCTCGCTGCTGCTGCTCGGACAGGCCGACGACGAGACCCTGCGTGCTGCCGGGCGACGCATCAAGACCGATCTGGAGCGGCTTTCCGGCGTTGACATCGTGTTCGCTACCGGCCTGCGTGAGCCGGAAATTCTGGTTAGCCCACGGCCCGAGGCGCTGGCTGCGCGCGGGCTGACGGCGACCGACGTCGCCGATTCGCTGGCTGCGTGGTATCGCGATGTCTCGGGCGGTACGCTGAAAACGAAGGAGGGGGCGTGGTCGGTCAGTGTTACCGGTGTCACGCTTGATCCGCAGCAGCTGGAGGGTGTGCCGGTGCAGGCCGCCGGCCGGCCGGGCGTCTCGGCGCGGCTCTCCGAGGTGGCGCGCATCGAGCGCACGCGGGCGACTGCGGCTAACTACGCGACCAGCGACGGCCGCCCGGCGCTGCTCTTCGCAGTGACCAAAAAAGCGCGGGTGAATACGCTGGAGCTGGTTGATCGCCTCAACGACTACATTGCACGGCAGAACCCGCTGCTCGCGGCGAGCGGCCTGTCGCTCGCCGTTGCCGACGACCAGACGGTGCCCACCCGCGAGGCGGTCCGCGTGATGGAGACGAACGCGCTCTACGGCGCGATCATGGTCTTTCTGATCACCATGCTCTTCCTTGGCTGGCGTATCGGCGTGCTGGTCACGCTTGGTATTCCATTTTCTCTGCTCGCAACCTTTGCCGTACTGGCGGCGATGGGGCATACGGTCAACGTTTCGGTACTGCTCGGCGTGGTCATCGCGCTCGGTATGCTGGTCGATGACGCGGTGGTCATTGTCGAGTCGATCTATTACCGCATCGAGCGCGGCGAGGAGGCGCTGGAGGCTTCGCTTGCCGCCATTCGCGAGGTGGGTACGCCGGTGCTGGCCTCGGTGGCGACGACGATGGCGGCCTTTCTTCCGCTGATGCTGTTGCCCGGCATTGTCGGCAAGTTCATGTTCATCATTCCCTTTGTTGTCGCGCTGGCACTAGCCATCTCGCTGATCGAGGCGTTCTGGATGATTCCGGTGCACGTCACCGTCTGGCGCCTCAAGACAGATCGCGCGTCGCGCATGCAGGTCTGGCGCGCACGCTTCAACCGCCGCCTGCGGTTGCGCTACGGTCAGGCGCTGGCCTACGTGCTACGGCGGCCGAAGCGCTTTTCGCTGGTCGCAGTGGCGATCCTTGTTGGTGCCCTTGCGCTCGTTGCCGTTGGTGCGGTGCGCGTACAGTTTTTTGCTTTTGACCCGTTGCGCGTGGTCTATGTGAACGTCGACATGCCGGCGAGCGCCTCACTGGAGGACACGCTTGCCGAGGTGCAGGCGGTGGAGAAGGGTGTGCGCGAACGCTTGAAAGGGGTTGGCCCCGAGGGCGAGGCACGCGCCGTCTATGCCTATGCAGGCCTCAAATTTACGGAGAATGAGCCGCTTTACGGTGACCCCTTCGGTCAGGCGGTGATTTCGCTCAACCCGCAGCGCGGCGATGCGCGCGGGGTGAGCGAGGTGGTCGAACAGTTACGTGCCGACATCGAGGCGCTGCCCGGGCCGGGGCGGAAGAGTTTCACAGTACTCTCCGGCGGGCCCCCGGCCGGCAAGGCGATCAGCGTCAAGGTGCGCGGCGACGACTATGCCGAGGTGCAGGCGGCGTCTGACGCGCTGCTCGGCTTCGTGCGCGGCATTACCGGCACGCGTGACGTGCAGGACGATAATGTGCCGGGCCGGCCGCAGCTGTCTTTCCGTCTTGATGCCGAAGCGCTGCGCAAGGCGGGCCTCTCGGCGGCGCAGGTGGCGCGGCAGGTGCGGCTGGCGGTTGATGGCGAAGTGGTCGCCTTCACTCGCGACGGTGGTGACAAGCTCGAGGTGCGCGTGCGTTCCGAGCGTTACCAGCGCGAGCGCCCCGACGCGTTGCTCGACGAGCCGGTCGCGCTGCCCGACGGCCGCATCACCCGGCTGGGTGCGCTGGTCGAGACAGAGGTGAAGAGCGGTCGTGGCTTCATCCGCCACTACAACCTGCGGCGCACGATCACGGTGGAGGCCAATCTCGACAAGACGGTGATCGACACGCCGGCAGCGAACGCACAGATCCGCGCTGGATGGGAGAAGATGCGTACGCAGCATCCGAACGTTGATCTCGATTTTTCGGGCGAGCTGGAGGACATCGAGGAAAGCCTCAATGCGATGAAGGTACTTTTCCTCCTGGGTATCGGGCTGATCTATCTGATTCTTGCCGCGCAGTTCGTCAGCTACTGGCAGCCGTTGATGATTCTTGTCACCGTGCCGCTGGCCTTCGCCGGGGTGATCTTCGGGCTGGCGCTGACCGGCAACCCGCTCTCGCTCTACACCCTCTACGGCGTCATCGCACTGACCGGCATCGCGGTCAATTCAGCAATCGTGCTGATCGACGCGGCGAACGACCGCAAGCGCCACGGCATCGGCACCATCCATGCGGTGATGGAAGCGGCACGCCGGCGCGTGGTGCCGATCCTGATCACCAGTACCACGACCATCGGTGGCTTGTTCTCGCTGGCTGTCGGGCTGGGTGGGCAGAGCCTGTTGTGGGGTCCGGTGGCCGGGGCGATCGTCTGGGGGCTGATGATCTCGACGCTGCTGACGCTCTTCGTCGTGCCGTTGCTCTATCTCGGCTTCATGCGCGGCGAAGAAGTCGGCCGGCGCCAGCGCTGGGGCTGGCTGCGCCGGCTGTGGGGTGTTCCTGCGGGCTGACAATGGTTTCGGGGTTTCAGGTGTGCCGGGTTTTTGTGAGGCACGGGCTGTTTTGTCACTAGAAACCGAAGAAACGATTGATTTTCAAGACTTAAAGCCGCTATAATCGTCGGCTTAGTTTTTTCCACCTTGCTCCACCGTTATCGCATGGCGGGGAGCTTTTGCCACAAGGAGTGTTCATGCGCCATTACGAAGTTTGTTTTATTGTCCATCCGGACCAGTCCGAGCAGGTTCCGGCGATGGTCGAGCGCTACAAGGCGCTTGTTACCTCGCGTAACGGGATCATCCACCGCCTCGAAGACTGGGGCCGTCGTCAGCTGGCTTACCCGCTGCAGAAGATCCACAAGGCGCACTACGTTCTCATGAACATCGAGTGCGATGGCGAGACCCTCAATGAGCTGGAGCACGCCTTCAAGTTCAACGATGCGGTGCTGCGCCACCTGACCGTCAAGATGAAGGCTGCTGTTACTTCCCCGTCGCCGATGATGAAGGAAGAGAAGTCGAAGTCGCTGATGGAAGGCCGTGGTGAAGCCGTTGCCGATGTTGCAGCCGATGCTGCTGCCCCGGCTGCTGCCTGATCATCTGAGATCGCGTTACCCGAGGTTTGCTGAACCGCGTTGAACTTACCGGTAGCTTGATCGAACGACTCTCCGTGCGCTATACGCCGGCGGGTGTTCCAGTAACGGAGTGCCGAATTCGGCATGAGTCCGAACAGATCGAGGCAGGAAGTGCAAGGCGTGTCGAATGTGAAATCCCGGCCATTGGCCTGGGTGATTCGGCAAAGTGGCTGCAGGCTGCAACAGCGGGATCCGAAGTCAAAGTGACCGGATTCCTCGCCGCCAAAAGTCGCAACAGCAAGCAACTGGTACTGCACATCGAACACATAGAATTTTTGGAAGGAAACTGAAATGGCACGATTCTTCAAGAAGAAGGATGACAAGAAGCCGAAGCGTGGTGGTGGCCTGTTCAAGCGCCGCAAGTTCTGCCGCTTCACTGCTGACAAGGTCGATTTCGTCGACTACAAGGACGTTGAAGTTCTGAAGGAATTCATCGTCGAAAACGGCAAGATCATGCCGGCCCGCCTGACTGGCACCAAGGCCGGTTACCAGCGCCAGCTGTCGGTCGCCATCAAGCGCGCCCGCTTCCTGGCTCTGATGCCTTATACCGATAACCACCAGTAATCTGAGGATACGACCATGCAAATCATTCTCATGGATAAGGTCATCAACCTCGGTAACCTCGGCGATCTCGTCAAGGTCAAGGATGGCTATGCCCGTAACTTCCTGATCCCCCGCGGTATGGCCAAGCGTGCCACGCCGGCTGCCAAGGCAGAATTCGAAGTTCGCCGTGCCGAACTGGAAAAGCTGGCCGCTGAAAAGCTGGCTGCTGCCCAGGCCGAAGCTGAAAAGCTGAGTGGTGTCGTCGTCGAAATCGCCCGCAAGGCCGGTGTCGATGGTCGCCTGTTCGGTTCCGTGACCAACGCCGATATTGCTGAAGTGCTGAAGGCCAAGGGTTTCGATATCGAAAAAGCTGCCGTGCGCATGCCGAATGGCCCGCTCAAGACAGTTAGCGAAAATACCCTCGACGTCTCGCTTCACACCGACGTCGTTGCCCAGATCACCGTTCAGGTCAAGGGCGAGCAGTAATACCGCAGCGGCCACTTCGGTGGCCAGCTGAAAAAAAGCCCCGGGAGTTATCCTGGGGCTTTTTTGTTTCTGGCGATCAGGTTCTCTGGCTGAATATCCCGGTTACTCGCCGGCGCCGAAATCCGCTCGATCGAAACTCGCTCGATAATTCTTGCGTGAGTTACTCGGGAAGCGGCTCGGATGCCGTGTTTCGCTTTGCTGCACCAGGCTTGCGACCACGTGCCGTCGGTGGCGTATAGCAAGACAGGCGGCAGCTGATGCCCTCAATGCGGGCGCCATCCTTGAACTGGATGGTGTTGCAGCAAATCAGTTCGCCTGCGGAGGACAAATCGGCAACATGGTGCCGCACCCGTGTCAGGGGAATCTTCAGCGCATCGGCAATCTCCGAATCCAGGCGAGGGCCTTGGGCTTTGAGGAAGCTGAGAATGGTCGAATTGATCTGGTTTGGCATGGGGTAGCCTCCTGGTTCCAAAAACGGAAAAACCCGGACCGAGGTCCGGGCTCTATTCTCCCCCGTTTTCGGGGGAAAAGGGGGTTTGTTGCTTAGGCAGCCTTGTTGATCAGCTTAACAGTTGCGGCATTTGCTGCGGCAACGTTGGCTTCGATCGTAGCCTTGGCTTGCTTGGCCGACTGCGTCATCTTTTCGTAGGCCGAGTCGGCTTGTGCCATTGCGGATTTGACGGCAACCACGACGGACTCCGAACCAGCCGGGGCATTCTTGAGCGATTGCTCAAGCGCGGCCGAGAAGTTCTTCTTGATTTCGGCAGTCTGACCTTCGACGACTTGCGTCAGGCCGTTCGACGATTCGTTGAGGATTTCATAGACGCTGCGCGAGTAGGCAACAACCTTCTCGACAGCCGGCTTGGCCAGCGTGGTTTGCAGTGTGATGAAGCCTTGTACGTCCTTGACAGCCAGCAGGGCGGCCGAGTTGGCGGCGCTGTCGGCGAGGAAAGCACGGGCGGTGTTCAGGTTCAGCGCAGCCAGACGCTCAGCAGTGGCCAGCGAGGTGTTGGCAAACGTCAGCACGGACTCGATGGCGGACTTGTTGGCAGTGGCGAATTGTTCGTTGATCTTGGTCATGGTGTAGCTCCTGTTTGGTATGGGGGGCGTTAGCGCGGCAAGCCGAACGGGTAAGATTTCGAATTGCTGCAGTGCACAAGACGGATTATAGGGAGCTTTTTTATTCTGTCAAGAATTATTTGCTGCGTCGCACCAATCGCGCCTTGCAAGCACGTTGGGCGCTAGGCGCTGGCGCGTTCGTGCAGCGCCAGGGCTTCATTGGCAACCAGGGCGCCAAGGACCAGCGCGCCGCCGATGAGCGTGTCGAACCCGGGGGCTTCACCGGCGCCAAGCCAGGCCCAGAGCACACCGAACAGCACCTCCAGCAAGCTCAGCAATGCGATCTCCGGCGCAGGCAATTCGCGCGTCAGGCGGACAACGAGCAAACACGGGATCGCAAGTTGAACGCTTCCCAGCAGGGCCAGCAGGGCCAGATCATGCGCCGTGGCCTGAAAGGGCAAGGAGAGCGGCAGCGTTGCAAGGGCGGACAAAATCGCCCCGACCCATACGGCTGGCAGCATGTCCTGCATCGGTGGGCGCGGGAGCGCCTCGGGTGCGTTCGACTCCTCGGGCGCCCCCTCGCTACGGCTGTGCTGCTGCAGCAGCGTCCAGTTGACCGCTGCTGCCAGGGGAACAGCCAGTGCTACGGTTGTTCCGAGCAGCGAAGCCCCGCTTTGTGCCTCGCGGCCGAACATCCAGCCGATGCCCATTCCGGCGAGAGCGATGGCGCTCCAGGTTCTTCCTGGCAGGCGATGGCGCAGGAAGACGCGCGCAAAAAGAGCGGTGATCAGCGGCGCAACCGCCATGCTGACCAGTACGTTGGCGACCGTCGTCAGGGTGATGGCCACCATGAAGGCTGTAAACATCACTGCCCAGCAGAGACCCGAGAGCCAGAAACTGAGCGAAGCATGCGCCAGATCGCGCCATAGACGCGCGCCGCGCAAGGCGGTGAGCGCGACGGTCAGGGCAATGGCATTGAACAGGCTGCGCCAGAACGTTACCTCAAAGCTCTGGGCGGCATCGAGTTGGCGTGCAACAACGCCGGCGATGCTCCAGAGCAGGGTGACGAGAACCATCAGCGAGACTGCGCGTGTGTGACTCATGGAAGGGCAAGAGGTTGGCGTGCTGTTGTGGGCGGCAGGCACAAAATAGTCTGCTGAGATGCCGACGCCCGTGCATTTTAGGGCAATCACGCGCGCGATCGCATGCGATCGTTGGTGACGGCGGTCGACGGGTGGGCAGAGACGTTTCTTGTCTTTCTGTTTTCAGGTCTGGCGGGTAAACTCCTTTTTCCCCTGAAATGACTAGAGATATGGCCCAGTTCCAGAAAAGACAGCAGCAGATTCCGATCGATCCCGCCATTGCCGCGCTGCGCATTCCGCCACATTCGATCGAGGCCGAACAGTCGGTTCTTGGCGGCTTGATGCTGGATAACACGGCTTACGACAAGATCAGTGACCTGATTTCCGAATCGGATTTCTATCGTGACGAGCATCGGCGTATTTTCCGTGCCATCCAGCGCATGCTGGAGCGCGCCAAGCCGGTCGATGTGGTGACGGTGGCTGAAACCATTGATGCCGCAGGAGAAACCGAACATACCGGCGGTCTGGCCTATCTCGGCGAACTGGCACAGAACACGCCATCGGCAGCCAATATCCGTCGCTACGGTGAGATCGTGCGCGAGCGCGCCATCCTGCGCCAGCTGGTGACTGCTGGTGATGAGATTGCCTCCAGTGCGCTTAATCCGCTTGGCCGTGAACCGAAGACATTGCTCGACGAGGCTGAAGCCAAGGTTTTTGCCATTGCCGAATCGGGCATGCGCCATCAGACCGGCTTCCAGCACATCAACCCGCTGCTGACGCAGGTGGTCGAGCGGATTCAGGAACTGCACGACCGCGACAACCCCTCCGACATCACCGGAATTCCCACGGGCTACAACGACCTCGACAAGATGACCTCGGGCCTGCAGCCGGGCGATCTGGTGATCGTTGCCGGCCGTCCGTCGATGGGCAAAACCTCGTTCGCGCTGAACATTGCCGAGCATGTGGCGATCGAATACGGCGCGCCGGTGGCGGTGTTCTCGATGGAAATGGGCGGTGCTCAGCTGGCGATGCGTATGCTGGCCTCGGTCGGTCGACTGGATCAGCACCGCGTGCGTACCGGTAAGCTCAACGACGACGAGTGGTCGCGGCTTTCCTACGCGCTCGGCAAGATCCACGAGAAGGCGATCTACATCGATGAGACGCCGGCACTGAATCCGATCGACCTGCGTGCTCGTGCCCGTCGCCTGCACCGCCAGTGCGGCAAGCTTGGGCTGATCGTCATCGACTACCTGCAACTGATGTCGGGTAGCAGCAACGGTGAAAACCGGGCAACCGAGATTTCGGAAATATCGCGTTCGCTGAAAGGTCTGGCCAAGGAACTGGAATGCCCGGTGATCGCACTCTCACAGCTCAACCGCTCGCTCGAGCAGCGCCCGAACAAGCGCCCGGTGATGTCCGACCTGCGCGAATCCGGTGCCATCGAGCAGGATGCCGACGTGATCATGTTCATCTACCGCGACGATGTTTACAACCCCGATACGCAGGAAAAAGGCGCGGCAGAAATCATCATTGGCAAGCAGCGTAACGGCCCGATCGGTACAGTTCGTCTGACCTTCCTCGGCGAATACACGCGCTTCGAGAACTACGCCACGCCCGGCAGCTACTGAGAGGCCGCGCCCACGTCGGCATGCCGGGCGCTGCATTCTGGCGCCGATCTCAGGCGCTGCTCAGCCCGTGGTGCTCAGCGGCAGGCTGCTCGCCATGTACTGAACCGTTGTTGCCAAAGCGGCTCCAGGCTTTTTCGTGGAAGTAGTAGGCCACGGTATTGCAGGCCGGCTCGATCATGGCCAGCACGCTGCTGACACCGGCATCACCGGTCAGGGCGTAAGCGACACCGAAGGCCACCGTGAAGTGGCAGGCAGCGAAAGTAAGTGTCTTGGCCATGATCTTTCTCCGTTTCTGGTTTTCATGGCCTTCAGTCTGCCGGCTGGGTAGCGGCAACTCCAGTTGGTTTTTCCGATGTTTCCAATAGTGCTTGGCTATGGCACTCAGGATTCCCTGCGCGAGGCTTTGATGCTGACGCTGAATCGGTCCGCAACAGCGGTATCGAGCACCCCTTCGCCGGTTTCGACGTGTGGCGTCGCAAGGAAGGGGAGTGGCTTGATGCTGCTGCCTTGCGGCGTGACTTCCAGGGCCGTGTTGAGGCCGATCCAGTTCATTTCCCAGTAGCCGAAAAGCAGCTTGCGCAGCACGACAAGTTTGCCATCGTCCGGTGCCAGTTTCTCTTCGAGTGCCGCCTCGCGAAGGTCTGCCGGATTGACGGGAATCCAGTCGTAGCCAGGGGCATAGAACTCCGCGCGGCAGTTGAAGGCTCGGTTGAGTTCGCCGATCTTGCCGAGGCTGGGCAAGAGACGTGAGTAATCGATACGCAGCCCGAATACCGGCCGTGCCGGCAGGCCGATGGCGCGGCTGAGCGCCACGAACAGCAATGCGTGTCCGGCGTTGCGTCCGAGGGCGTTGGCCAGTTCGGGCGGTGTATCGATCCCGCCGGCAGCCAGCGCCGGCGTTTCCGGGTCACGAATGGCACGGTCGGCAACCCAGTCGTAGATCGCTTTCCCCTGCGCCAGCGGGTCCTTGATCCGGCCGACGATGCGCTCTGCAATCTCGCGCGTCTTGTCGTTGATTGGCATCAGTTCTGTACTCTGCAGGTTGCGGCGCAGAATCTCCCCACGTTCCGGTGCACAGTGTTTCCGGGTTACGTCGAAGCTGCGGTCCTGCGTTTCGATCCGGGTTGCCAGTTCCAGTGTCGGGATGACGCCCTCTTTCCACTCAGCGGTGAACACCTCCATTTCGGCGGCCGGGTCACGGTAGATCCCGGCACGCTCGAAATTGCCCTGCCAGTCATGGCCCAGCGTCCGCTGCCAGGGCGTGTCCTTGAACATTGCCAGCGGTAGCCATAGCCGTGTCGCACCACTGGCTTTCGTGACTTCGATGCGGGTGGTCAGATCGTAAGTGCGCCAAGGCGTGGTGAGCGGGTCGGGGAGGGCAGCTGCTGCCACGCGTGTTTCGTTGGCTTGCACCGGGTCGGCCGGTTTGCTGGCGACCGCGCCTTTCTTCGGCGCTGGCTTCGGTGGCGGCTTTTTTCGATTGTTGTTGGGTGCTGCATGCGCCCCGGTTGTGGCCATGGCCGGCAACACAGCGACAGCGGCGGCGATGAAGTCGCGTCGTTTCACGAAACCTCCTCTGCATAAGCGACAAGGCCGTGTCACATGACACGGCCAAGAATGGGTCGAATTGTAGCAGAGGGCGCCCTTGCCAAAATGGCTGGTGGGAGCGAGCATGGAAGCTCGGCAAGCTGAAGGGAAATACGTATGCGAAACATGGACCAAGGCTGGCGCGCTCGTCTGGGGTGGTTTGCGATCACGATAGCGGTGGCCTTGCTGGCCGCCTGCGCTGCGCAGACCAGACTCACCCATACCTGGACAGAGGCAGCATTTCACGGCGCCCCCTTCAAGCGTGTTCTGGTGATCGGATTTGGTGAAGACGGCGCAACCCGCCGCATCTTTGAGGAAGAATTCGCCGGGCGCCTGCGGGCCTCTGGCGTAGCGGCAGTTCCCAGCTATACGCTGGCTTCGGGCGTCAACGAAACCGACCTGAAAAAAGTGAAGGAAATGGTCGCCCACTCGGGCGCCGATGGTGTACTGACGACGCGACTGGTCGGCATCGACAAGCGCGTCAATGTCTATCCCGGTCAGGTCATCATCACCCCGGCCATCGGCTATCGCCGCAATTTCTACGGGTACTACTCGTCGACGATGGTGATTCCGCCGACTACCTACAATTACGACGTGGTGACGCTGGAAACCAACCTCTGGCAGGTCGTTGGCGAAAGCCTGGTCTGGTCGGGAACAACCGAGACCTTTGCTCCTGAGGATGTGCGCAAGAGCACGGTCGAATTCGCCGGTATCATCGTTACGGCGCTACGCGGACAGGGGCTTTTGTAACCCCCGTCCGGCGCGCTGTCTAGAGCACTTCTGCCGCGTGGTCGGCGAGGCGCGAGCGCTCGCCACGTTGCAGGGTGATGTGCCCGGAATGCCCCCAGCCCTTGAAGCGGTCGACCACGTAGGTGAGACCTGAACTGCCTTCAGTAAGGTAGGGTGTATCAATCTGCGCAATGTTGCCGAGGCAGACCACCTTGGTGCCGGGGCCGGCGCGGGTAATCAGCGTCTTCATCTGCTTCGGCGTCAGGTTCTGCGCCTCGTCGATGATCAGATACTTGTTGAGGAAAGTGCGGCCGCGCATGAAATTAAGCGATTTGATCTTGATCCGGCTGCGGATCAGGTCCATCGTCGCCGCCCGGCCCCAGTCGCCGGCCTGGTCGTCGGTCTTGTTGAGCACGTCGAGGTTGTCCTCCAGCGCGCCCATCCAGGGTGTCATCTTTTCTTCCTCGGTCCCTGGCAGGAAACCGATGTCCTCGCCCACCGGCACGGTCACCCGGGTCATGATGATTTCGGCGTAAAGCTTCGACTCCAGCACCTGGTTCAGGCCTGCCGCGATGGTCAGCAGCGTCTTGCCCGTACCGGCCTGGCCGAGCAGGGTAACGAAATCAACCTCGGGGTTCATCAGCAGGTTGAGGGCGAAATTCTGCTCACGGTTGCGCGCCGTGATCCCCCAGATATTGTTCTTCGGATGCGTGTAATCCGTCAGCGTCTCGAATTCTGCCGTTTTCCCCGAGACATTCCGCACGATTGCCGCAAAGCTTGGATCGCCCTTGATATAGAGGAACTCGTTTTCCATGAAGTGCGAACTGAGGGGACCCTTCACCCGGTACTTGGTGTGGCTTTCCTCCTTCCACGACTCCATCCCCTGACCGTGCTTGTCCCAGAAATCCGCTGGCAGCTCGCGCATGCCGGTGTAGAGCAGGTCGGTGTCTTCCAGCACCTTGTCGTTGAAGTAGTCCTGCGCTTCCAGGCCCAGTGCGCGGGCCTTGATGCGCATGTTGATGTCCTTCGAAACAAGAATCGCATGGCGGCGCGGGAACTTGCGCTGCAGGTGGATGACCACCGCCAGGATCTGGTTGTCGAATTTCGAAGTCGGCAAAGCCGCTGGCAGATCGGCAGCAATGGCTTCGGTCTGGACGAAAAGGCGTCCGCTGGCGAGTTTCTGTGACGGGCCCGCGAGTGGAATGCCGGTATCGATGCCGTTTTCGAAGCTGCTGACGATTTCGTCGAGCGAGCGTGTGGCCTGGCGGGCATTGCGTGCGATTTCCGACATGCCCTTCTTGTTGTTGTCCAGCTCTTCCAGAACCATGATCGGCAGGTAGACGTCATGTTCCTCGAATCGGTACAGGCTGGTCGGATCGTGCATCAGCACGTTGGTATCGAGGACGAATATCTTGGTATTGATCGGCTCGGCACCTGACTTGGTCTTGATTTTTGTCTTGGTCGTGGACTCGGCTTGCGCTGCGGGTTTGCGGGCCATGGTGTAGGGCTCTCCGTTGGCGTTTAGAGGGATCTCAGGTAATCCAGCACTTCCTGGGCATGACCGGGCACCTTTATACCCCGCCATTCCCTGCGCAGCCGCCCATCGCCATCGATGACGAAGGTGCTGCGCTCAATTCCACGAACCTCCTTTCCATAGAGTTTCTTCAGCTTGATGACGGCAAAGCGGGAACAGAGCAGTTCTTCGCTGTCCGTGAGCAGGTCGAAGGGCAGCGCCTGCTTCGTCCGGAAGTTTTCATGTGATTTCACCGAGTCGCGCGAAACGCCGAGCACGGTTGCACCAAGGGCCAGAAAATCAGCGTGCAGGTCGCGGAACTGCTGCGCCTCGGTGGTGCAGCCTGGGGTGCTGTCCTTGGGGTAGAAATAGAGAACGACGGGGCTGCCGCGCAGGGCAGAAAGGGAGATGTCCTTGCCGCCGGTGGCGGGTAGGGTGAAATCGGCAACGGGCTGATCAATCATCAACATCTCCGGCAGGGATCCGGATTGATTGTGGTGACAAAGAAGGCTTCCGGTCAACCGGATTAATTTTTCCCGTATCGACCTATACTGGCGGGTCCGGCTTGCTGCGCAAGACTTCCTGCGGCGGTTTTCACCTCATTGATTTTGCTTGCTGCACCCTGCGGCGTTTTTTCGGTGTTTTGTGAATTACGTCACTGTCTCACCGTGGCCACTGCGCGCAGACTGGCATCAATGGGCCAGTGAGGTGTGTCATGAACCGGAGTGGCAAGACGGGAATCACGAACGAAAGACGAACCGCCCGCCAGCGCAGGCTGGACGACGAGCGTCGTCAGGTCGACGAGGGGGCGCCGGAGCGCCGGTTGGGGCTGGAGCGCCGGAAGCAGGCAATGGGTCCGCCCGAACGCCGTGTGCGCAACGAACGCCGCGACTGTGAAAATGGCCCGCCAGCGGGTTGGCGCGATCGGCGGCGGTCGGCGGAGCGCCGCAGCCCCGATGTGGTCGAAAGCAGTTTCGAGGAATGGGTCAAACTGCGCGCCATCCGCTGCACGACTGGCGCTGAAAAGGATCATCCGACTGATGATCACGACAGACTTGGGCGGATAATCATCCGCGATTGAAGGGTAGTGACCGGCTGCCCGCAGCGGCAGCACCTTCGTACGCTGACGGGCCTGCGGTGAACAGCCTGCGGTCCGCCAGGTCGGGGTTCTGGTAGGATTCAGCCTCACGCTTCGATGTGCGCTCCCCGGTCTCCCGCATGGCTTTCTCCCTTTCCGATGTGTTTTCCCCTGCCGGCCTGCTGGCGGGCAGTATTTCCGGCTATCGCCAGCGCGGTCAGCAGCTTGAAATGGCCGAACGCGTGGCGGCCGCGCTCAAGGATAACCGGGTGCTGGTCGCCGAAGCCGGTACAGGTACCGGCAAGACCTATGCCTATCTCGTGCCGGCGCTGATGTCCGGTGGCAAGGTCATCGTTTCTACCGGTACCAAGAACCTGCAGGATCAGCTTTTCAACCGCGACCTGCCGACCATTCGCGCCGCCCTCAACGTGCCGGTGAAAACGGCACTGCTCAAGGGGCGGGCCAATTACGTCTGTCATTACCACCTTGAGCGCGCCCAGGCTGATGGCCGGTTTCTGACGCGAGAGGATGCTGGACACGCACGCATCATCGTCCGCTTTGCCAAGACCACGCAGACCGGCGACAAGGGGGAATGCGGTGATGTGCCGGAAAATTCGCCGGTGTGGAACATGGTCACCTCCACCCGCGACAACTGTCTGGGCCAGGACTGCCCGAACCACAAGGAATGTTTCGTTCTTGCTGCCCGCCGCGAAGCCTTGGCGGCTGACGTGGTGGTGGTCAATCACCACCTGTTCTTTGCCGATGTGATGCTGAAAGACGAAGGCATGGCCGAGTTGCTGCCAGCCTGCAACGCCGTCATTTTTGACGAGGCGCACCAGTTGCCGGAAACCGCCAGCCTGTTCTTCGGCGAGAACGTTTCTACAGCCCAGGTCATTGACCTTGCCCGCGACACCAAGCTCGAAGGCATTGCCTCGGCAAAGGACTGCCTCGACCTGCCGCCGGCCTGCGCCAATCTGGAGAAAGCTGCCAAGGATCTGCGCCTGACGCTGGGCGTCGATCCGGCGCGCTACTCGCTGGTCCAGCTCGAAGCGCGGCCGGGTTTCGACAATCTGCTGGCGGGCTTGATCAATACGCTGGAGCACTTTTCCGCGCTGCTCGAAACGCAAGCCGAGCGCTCGGAAGGCTTGGAAAGCTGCTGGCAACGCAGTACGGAGTTGCTCAGCGGCTTGCGTCGCTGGCGCTCCGGCGAAGCCGCTGGCGGCAAGTCGGAAGACGGGCCAGGCAGCGTGCGCTGGGGTGAAGCCACTACCTGGTCCTTGCAGCTCAACGCGACACCGCTGGCCATTGGCGAGATTTTCCGCAAGCAGATGAGCGGCCATCCGCGTGCCTGGATCTTTACCTCGGCGACACTCGCCGTGCAGAAGGATTTTGGCCATTACTGCGCCGAGATGGGCCTGATCGATGCCGAATCCGCCTGCTGGGAAAGCCCCTTCGACTACCCCAGTCAGGCCGTGTTGTACGTGCCGACAGGCTTGCCCGAGCCGAACAGCCCGGGCTTCATCGAGGCGGTTGTCGAAGCCGCTTTCCCGGTAGTCAAGGCCAGCGCTGGCCGCGCCTTCTTCCTGTGTACCTCACTGCGGGCGATGCGCCGTACGCACGAACTGCTACAGGAAAAACTGGAAAACGCGGGGCTGGACTATCCGCTGCTGCTGCAGGGCGAGGGCAGCAAGAACGAACTGCTCGAGCGCTTTCGTCGCCTCGGCAACGCCATTCTTGTCGGTAGCCAGAGTTTCTGGGAGGGCGTAGACGTGCGCGGTGAGGCGCTATCGCTGGTCGTCATCGACAAGCTGCCGTTTGCCCCGCCGGACGACCCGGTGCTCTCCGCGCGCATCGAGCGCATGAACCGCGAAGGGCGGAACGCCTTCATGGAATACCAGTTGCCGCGCGCTGTCATCAACGTCAAGCAGGGGGCCGGCCGGCTGATCCGCGATGAAACCGATCGCGGTGTGCTGATGATCTGTGACCCACGGCTGATCTCCAAACCCTACGGCAAGCGCGTCTGGCGCAGCCTGCCGCCGATGAAGCGCACGCGCGAGCTGGCCGAAGTGGTCGAATTTTTTGCTGTCGAGGCCCTTGCATGAACGATTTTGTTGACGTCCTGCCGGACGATTGCAGTTCTGCCGCAGCGGTACTCAACCGCGATTGTTCCTGCGTCACCCTCGACCATGCGGCGCTTGCCAGTGCGCTGGAAGCGGGTAGTGCCGGCCTTTACGCGGAGATTCGCGAAACGCGCCCGAACCTGTTTTCCGATTCCATCGTTTTTGTCGGCCACCAGCATCTGGCGCGCATGGCCGATCTGGTTGCCGCGATGGAGACGATCGTGATCTTGCCCGCTTGGCAGGAGCGCGTTCTCGGCTGGGCGCCGGCAAGTGCCAGGCAGGTGACAGCTGCCGGCGGCGCCTTTCTTGGCTACGATTTTCATCTCGGTGACGACGGCCCCAAGCTGATTGAGATCAATACCAACGCCGGTGGCGCCGTGCTCAACACCCGCTTGCGCAGCGTCCAGCGAGCCTGTTGCGATGCTGTGGCATCGCTGATGCATGGCGCGCAGCCCGCAGGTGAAGTCCAGTTCGTCGAGATGTTCCGCGAGGAGTGGCGGCGGGTGCATGGCGATGCGCCGCTGCGGCATATCGCCATCGTCGATGAATCGCCGGCATCGCAGTATTTGGCGCCGGAGTTTGAGCTTTTCCGTCAGCTTTTCGAAGCCAACGGTATCCACGCCAGCATTCTCGATCCGACGCGATTGCGCTGGGATACAGAAGCGCAGCGCCTGTTTGCCGGTGACGACCAGATTGACCTGGTTTACAACCGTCTCACCGATTTTTCGCTCGACACCCCCGCCTGCAGTGCGCTGCGATCCGCCTGGGAAAGCGATGGCCCCAATACCGCGGTGATTACCCCGCACCCTCGGGCACATGCGCTTTATGCCGACAAACGCAACCTGGTCGCCCTTTGCGATCAAGCCTGGCTCGAAGACATTGGCGTCTCGCTGGAGGTACGGCGGTTGATCGCTGAAATGGTGCCGAACACCCGTTCCGTACGCGCCGAGGATGCTGAAGCCCTGTGGGCCGAACGTCGCCGCTGGTTCTTCAAACCGGCAGCGGGTTACGGCAGCAAGGCGGCCTATCGCGGTGAAAAGTTGACCAAGCGCGTGTTCGAGGAAATCCTGCAGGGCGGTTATATCGCCCAGGCATTGGTGCCGCCTTCAGAGCGCCGGCTGGAAGTGGCGGGTGCCCCCCAGCAGTTCAAGGTCGACCTGCGCAACTATGCCTATGCTGGCCGTGTCCAGCTCGTTGTGGCGCGCCTCTATCAGGGCCAGACCACCAATTTCCGCACGCCCGGTGGCGGTTTTGCGCCTGTGTTCGAGGTGCCGGGTGCGGCCGTCGAACAGCGCAGCAGGTAAAATGACCCCATGAAAATTTTCGGTATTGCCGGCTATTCCGGCTCGGGCAAGACGACGCTGATCGAGCAGTTGATACCTCGGCTGATTGCGTGCGGCCTTCGGGTGTCGGTGATCAAGCACGCCCACCACAGTTTCGATATTGACCGGCCGGGCAAGGATTCCTTCCGCCATCGCGAAGCCGGTGCCAGCGAGGTGATGCTCACCGGTGCGCAACGCTGGGCACTGCTGCACGAGTTGCGCGACGAGCCGGAGCCGACGCTGGAAGAATATCTGCAGCACTTCTCGCCCTGCGACCTGGTGCTGGTCGAAGGTTTCAAGCACGAAGCCGTGCCCAAGCTGGAAGTGTATCGCCCGGCCAACGGCAAGCCGCCGCTGTGGCCCGAGAATCCGCACGTGGTGGCCGTGGCCACTGACGAGCCGGTGAAAACGCACTTGCCGGTGCTTGACTTGAACGATGTCGACGCCATTGCCAGCTTCGTCATCACTACGCTCGAACTGACAGGAAAGACCCATGCTCTCGTTTGATGAAGCACTGCAGAAGTTGCTCGCCGGCTGCCAGCCGGTGACCGAAACCAAGGCCATGCCGACGCTGGCGGCTGCCGGGCGGGTGCTGGCCGAAGCGCAGTATTCAACGCTCTCGGTACCGCCGCTCGATAACTCGGCGATGGACGGCTACGCCGTGCGTGCCGCCGATGTGACGGCGGTTGGCACGACGTTGCCGGTCTCGCAGCGCATCCCGGCGGGTACCGTCGGCGCGCACCTGCTGCCGGGCACCGCCGCCCGCATCTTCACCGGCGCGCCAGTGCCGGCCGGCGCCGATGCGGTGATCATGCAGGAACGCTGCGAGCATGCCGGGGAGTCCGTAGTGATCAACCACGTGCCGAAGGCCGGCGAGCATATCCGCCGTGCTGGCGAAGACGTGCAGCCGGGGGCGCAGATCCTTGCTGCCGGCGCCCGCCTGCGGCCGCAGGACACAGCCTTTGCCGCTTCGGTCGGACTGGCGACGCTGCCGGTGCTGCGCCGCGTGCGCGTGGCGGTGTTCTTTACTGGCGACGAACTGCGCATGCCGGGCGAGCCACTGCCGCCGGGAGCCATCTACAACTCCAACCGCTTTGCGCTGGTTGCCCTGCTTGAACGCCTCGGCTGCGAGGTGCGTGACCTCGGACTGGTGCCGGATCAACTTGAACCAACGCGAGCGGCATTACGTGCCGCTGCTGCCGACAACGACCTGATCATCACCTCGGGCGGCGTCTCCGTCGGCGAGGAAGACCATATCAAGCCGGCGGTGGAAGCCGAAGGCCGGCTCGACATGTGGAAGATCGGCATCAAGCCGGGCAAGCCGCTGGCGTTTGGCGCGGTGACGAGTGCCGGCAAGGACTGCGCCTTCATCGGCCTGCCGGGCAACCCGGTCTCCGCCTTCGTCACCTTCCTGACGCTGGTGCGGCCGTTCGTGCTGCGCCTTTCAGGCGTCGACAAGGTACTGCCCAAGTCCTACCTGCTGCATGCCGATTACGACTGGATTCGCCCCGATGTGCGACGCGAGTTCCTGCGCGCGCTGACTAACGACACCGGTGGCGTCGAACTGTTTCCCAGCCAGGGTTCGGGTGTGCTTTCCTCCTGCGTGCAGGCCGACGGCCTTGTCGACAACCCGCCGGGGCAGGCGGTCAAGCGCGGTGACCTGGTGCGCTTCATTCCTTTTTCAGAGCTGTTGAACTGAGGTTGAACCGAGCATGATCAAGATTCTCTACTTTGCCAGCCTGCGCGAAAAACTTGGGTCTTCGGGCGAAAGTCTCGAATTGCCGGCCGGCGTGGACAGTGTCGGCGATGTACTGATAACGCTTGCGGCGCGAGGTGGCGAGTGGGCCAGCCTGGCCACTGTGAAAAACCTGAAGAGCGCTGTCAATCAGGAAATGGCGCGTGCTGATTCACCGGTGAAGGATGGCGACGAGGTCGCTTTTTTCCCGCCGGTGACCGGCGGTTAGGCACGGGGAGGGTTGCGGCATGGCGGACGTGGTACGTGTTCAGGAAGACGATTTCGATGTTGGCGCCGAGATTGCCGCGCTCACTGCCGGTGACCCCCGGGCCGGGGCCGTAGCCAGCTTCGTCGGGCTGGTGCGCGACATCAATGACGGCAGTGGCGTCTCTGAGATGGAACTGGAGCACTACCCTGGCATGACCGAAAAGGCGCTCGCCGAGATCGTCGCCGAGGCGCGTGGGCGCTGGGACATCTATGCCACGACGGTGATTCATCGCGTCGGCAAGCTGCAGCCCTGCGACCGGATCGTGCTGGTGGCGGTCTCCAGCGCGCATCGCGGTGAGGCCTTTGCCGCCTGCGAATTCATCATGGATTACCTGAAGACTCGCGCGCCGTTCTGGAAGCGCGAAGTCACCCCCGAGGGCGCGCGCTGGGTTGATGCGCGCGAGTCGGACGATCACTCGGCGGCACGCTGGGAAAAATAGTTGTAACGCCAGATGCACAGGCGCAGTGCGACTGTGTAAACGAGAAAAGGGCGCAGTGCCAAGCAGTGCGCCCTTTTTCCTGGAGGCTGGAAAACTCAGCTGATCTTGAATCGGCTGACGGCAGAATGCAGCGATGCTGAAAGCGTCTGCAGATGGCGTGCGGCATCGGTCGTGTGCTGTACCGCCTGCGAGCTTTCTTCGGACATCTGGGCAATCTGCTCGATATTCTTCGCAATGTCGCTCGAAGCTGCGCCCTGCTCACGGATCGACGACGAGATGTCGTTGACTACCGCCACGACGCGCATCGCACCGTCGCGGATGTTGGTGATCGACTGGCCGGCTTCGTTGGCCAGATCGACGCCCTTGCCGGCCTGTTTGACACCGGTCTCCATACTGGCCACCGCATTGCGTGTTCCGTTCTGGATCTTGCCGACCATGCCGGCAATTTCGGTCGTCGACAGGCTGGTGCGTTCGGCCAGTTTCCGCACTTCGTCGGCAACTACGGCAAAGCCGCGCCCCTGTTCGCCTGCCCGTGCTGCCTCGATGGCCGCGTTGAGTGCGAGCAGGTTGGTCTGGTCGGCGATTTCGCGAATGGTATTGACGATTGAGGTGATGTGGTCCGACTGCTCGCCCAGCTCTTCGATGATTTTCGAGGAAGAGACAACGGCCTCGGAAATCTTGCGCATTTCCTCAGCGGCGTTCTGGATGATTCCTGTACCACGCTCGGAGAGTTCGCCTGATTCCTGCGAAATACCGTGTGCCTCGTTGGCGTTGTGCGAAACCTGGTCGATGCTGACGGTCATTTCCTCGACGGCTGCAGCCATGGCTGAAGCCGACTCGCTTTGCTGGCGTGAGCGCAGTGCCACTTCTTCCGAGGCGTGCAGCAACTCGCCGGCAGCTGATTCAAGTTGACTGGCACCGCTGATGATCTCGCTGATCATCTTGCGCAGGGTGTCCTGCATTTCCTTCATGCCGGCGAGCAGGCTGACCTTGTCGCCAGGCGCGCACTGGACGTCGACGGCGAGGTTGCCGGCGGCGATGCGGCGGGTGATTTCTGCAGCGTATTGCGGGTCGCCGCCGAGCGTACTGACAATGTTGCGGCCGACGAAGAAGAGCGCGAGCGCGATGAAACCGCCGATACCAACACCCCAGGCGAGAAAACGGGTTGCTTGCTGGCGGAAGAGGGCATCGACGTCATCGGTGTAGATACCCGTCCCGATGATCCAGCCCCACGGCTCGAAGCCCTTTACATAGGAGATCTTCTGCACAGGCGTATCCGAGCCGGGCTTCGGCCACAGGTAGTCGACAAATCCGGCACCGGAGGCTTTCACGACCTTGACAAATTCGACGAAGAGCACCTTGCCGGTGGGATCCTTCACTTCGGCCATTGATTTCCCTTCCAGGTCTGGCCGGATAGGGTGCATCAGCGTGGTGGGCGAAAAATCGTTGATCCAGAAATATTCATTCTTGTCATAGCGCAGTGTGCGGATGGTGTTCATGGCGGCTTTCTTCGCCTCGTCCATCGGCATCCGCCCCTCGCGCCCCTCTTTCTCGAAGTGCGCAAGGGTGGCATGCGCGACCTCGACAAGGTTGCGTACCTTCTCCTGGCGATCCTGCATCAGTTGCGTCTTCGTATTGTTCAGCGAGACAACAAAGAGCAGAACCAGGGCAGCAGCAGTCGCTGCTGAGAGCGACATCAGTTTGCCGCGCAAGGACATTCCCGTAGACGTATTCATGGCCAACCTCTGTTTTCTTTAAGACATATGAATAGAAGCTGTTTTATTCTATGCCTTAAGTGATAGATATCAAGAGGATCGAGGCAGAAAATTGTCAATTATTCGTGACAGTTTTCAGGTTGATTCCTTTAGCTGCGGAGTTTGGCCAGCGCTTCGTGCTGGTTGTCGAAGATGTGAGGGGAGAGTTGGCGTTGCGTCAGTGCATCGCCGATCTGTGCCCGGGTGAAGGCGCTGGTGGTATAGCGGGTGACGCGCGAATAGAAGCGGGTGACCACGTCGCGCACCATCTCGACATAGGTGTCGAGCAGTTCCGGCGCGATGCTGAAGTTGTCGTAGTTGATGATGGCGTAGACCTTGTGATCGAGCACACCGAGTTTCTGTTCGATGAGCTGGCGGATGGTTTCGATGTCAGCGGCCCGGCGCAGGTTGAGGTTCTCAAAATTGACGAAGAACAGGTTCTGCCCGGCGTCGTAGCTCAAGCGTTTTTCCAGTGGCAGGCTCTGCAGGTCGGCACGCAGGCCCATCGGTGCATCGGCAAAAATACGGGCATCCATCAGGCGTAGCTGAGGACTGATCATTGGGCGGAAACTCATCTGCGCCAGGATGTCGCGTTCAAGATCGACGCCCGGTGCGATTTCGATCAGTTCCAGCCCGCCGTTGGCCAGTTGGAAAACGCAGCGCTCGGTGACATAGAGCACCGGCTGGCTGCGTTTGGTGGCGTAGGCGCCGCTGAAGGTGCGGTGTTCGACTTCCTGGACGAATTTCTTCGTCTTTCCCTCACGGACGATTTTCAGCTTGCCATCCGCAATCTCCACTTCGAGATCGCCAGCGGTAAAGGTGCCGACAAAGATGACCTTCTTGGCGTTCTGGCTGATGTTGATGAAGCCGCCGGCGCCGGCCAGCCGCGGGCCGAACTTGGAGACATTGAGGTTGCCCTCGGCGTCGGCCTGGGCCAGCCCGAGGAAGGTAATGTCCAGCCCGCCGCCGTCGTAGAAATCGAACTGGTAGGGCTGGTCGATGATGGCATCCGTGTTCACTGCGGCACCGAAGTTGAGCCCTGAAGCCGGTACGCCGCCAACCACGCCGGGTTCGGCGGTCAGCGTCAGCAGGTCGATCACCTTTTCTTCGGCAGCAACGCTGGAGACGCCCTCCGGCATGCCGATGCCGAGGTTGACCACGCTGTTGGCCATCAGCTCGAAGGCGGCCCGGCGGGCGATGATCTTGCGTTCATCCATGGCCATCGGCTCGATCGACGACATGGGGATGCGGATCTCGCCGGAGAAGGCCGGGCTATAGGCTTCGGCAAAGGTCTGCATGTGGTATTCGGGTTTTTCGGCGACCACCACGCAGTCGACCAGGATGCCGGGAATCTTCACCTGGCGCGGGTTCAGCGAGCCGCGCTCGGCGACGCGCTCGACCTGGACGATGACGATGCCGCCCGAGTTGTGCGCGGCCATGGCGATGGCCAGCGCTTCCAGCGTCAGCGCCTCCTTCTCCATGGTGATGTTGCCGTCCGGGTCGGCGGTGGTGCCGCGGATGATGCCGACGTTGACCGGGAAGGTCTTGTACATCAGGTAATCCTCGCCGCCGATGTTGGTCAGGCTGACGAGGTCTTCGGTAGTGCATTCGTTGATCTTGCCGCCGCCGTGACGCGGGTCGACGAAGGTGCCGAGACCAACGCGGGAAACCTGCACCGGCTTGCCGGCGGCGATGTCGCGATAGAGGTGTGAGATGACGCCCTGCGGCAGGTTGTAACCTTCGATCTTGTTGTCGACAGCGAGCTTTTGCAGCTTGGGTACCAATCCCCAGTGGCCGCCGACAACGCGCCCGACCAGGCCTTCGTGGCCGAAATGGTTGAGGCCGCGCTCCTTGCCGTCGCCCTGGCCGGCGGCGTAGAACAGGGTCAGGTTGCGTGGGCTGCCGGCTTCGCTTTCCGGGTCTTCGCCGAGGAAGCGCTTTTCCAGCGCGACGGCAATGTTCTCGGCAAAACCGATGCCGACGAAACCGCCGGTGGCTACGGTATCGCCATCGCGCACCAGGCGCACGGCCTCGGCGGCGCTAACCACCTTGCTGCGCTTGTCGATGGTGTGCTGTGGGTTGTCCAGCAGGGGGTGGGAAGCTGTCGGCATGGTCACGATCTCCTCGTCGTTATTTTCAGTGTTGTGCGCCACCAGAGCGGATGCGCCTAGATTAGCGCAATGCCCGCCCGTGTGGCGTCTTCCGTATGGTGAAATGCGCTGGGGGTAGGGATTCCAGTCAGCGCAACAGCGTGCCGTTCCGGCCGATCACCGTTACTTCGACGAAGCGCGAGCCGACCCGGCTGGTCGGTGTGAAGCTGACGTTGAATCCGCCGACATCGAGGTTGCCCAGCGTTTCCAGCGCGCGCAGGATTTTTTCCGGACTCGGGTTGGGGCCGGCACGGCGGATGGCTTCGACCAACACCTTGGCGCCGATGAATTCCTCAAAATTGGTGTAGGAAACAGCTGCGTCGGCCGGGGCGTACTTGGCAAAAAGTTTTCTGAATTCGCGCGTCACCGGCTGCGTGTCGGAATGCGGGAAAGGCATGACCTGGCTGATACCGAGACCATGCACGGCCGGCGTTCCAGAAAGCTTGACCAGCTGCCCGGCATCGACCACCGAGATGTTGAGCAGCTGTGCGCTGCCGCCGGCTTCGCGGAAAGACTTGGCAAAAGCGGCGGTGGAGCGATTGACCGAGATCATGATGACCGCGCCGGCATCGGCCTTGCGGATGATGTCGACCGCGGCCTTGACGTCATCGGTATTGCGTTCGTAGCTGGCGGCGGCCGCGAGTTTCAAGTCGCGCTTGGCCAGGGCGGTTTCGACGCCCTTCTTGCCAGCTTCGCCGAAGCCGTCGTTCTGGTAGAAGACGGCGATGCGCTTGATGCCCAGTGTGGTCAGCTGGTCCACCATGTGTTCGGCCTCGTCAGCGTAGCCGGCACGGATGTGGAAGATGTTCCGGTTCTCGGCGGTGCGCAGGTTTTCGCCGCCGGTGTAGGGAGCGACCAGGGCGATCTTTCCGGATTCGAGCAAACCGCGCTTGAGCACTTCGCCAACGTTGGCGGTGCCGGCAAAGCCGATCAGTGCCACTGCTTGCTGCTTCTCGATCAGTTCCTGGGTCAGGCGGACGGTTTCATCGACCTTGTAGGCGTCGTCGACGACCACATGGCGAATCCTGTTGCCGTTGATGCCGCCGCTGGCGTTGATGTGATCGAAGTAGATTCTGGCGCCAAGCACCATGTCGCGCCCGGTGCTGGCGAGTACGCCGGAGAGCGGGGCCACCTGGCCGATGACAATGTCTGCGGCGTTGGCGCCAAGACTGATGCTGGCAATGAGGAGGGTCGCGGCAAAGCGGCGGCCGCGCTGCAAGGCCGAAGCGAGGGTGAGGAATTTCAACATGGAGTCTCCTTTGGTGTGGGTGGCGTTTGTCGCTTACGCCTGCATTTCCCACAGCAGGTTTGGTGCCATGTTGCTAAGTTGTTGAAATAAAAACGAATAACAGATAGCGGCAAATGCCGATAGTCGCAGCATCGAGACGCTTATGACGAAAGTCGTAGATCGGGTGGGCTTTGATGGGGGTCTCCGGTTGGAGACGTGTCCTAAGAGTGAGACGTTGATCTCTTCAAAGACCGAGGGTGGCGATCTTCTTGTACAGCGTGGCCCGGCCCAATCCCAGTTGCCGTGCGGCTTCCGTGACCTTGCCATCGCAATTGCGCAGGGTCTGCATGATGAGATTTCGCTCGAAGGCAGCAAAAGCCTCGTCGTAGGTGGTGGCTTCAATGGCCGTCTCGGTACCGGCGCTTGTCGCCCCTTCTGCCGGCGGTATGACAATGCCGCGAATGTCGCTTTCCATCAGCCGTGGCCCATCGGCCAGCATGCAGGCCTGTTCCAGCACGTTGCGCAGTTCGCGGATGTTGCCCGCCCAGTGGCAGCGTTTGAGCAGGGCCAGCGCTGCCGGATCGAGTTCGCGCAGCGTCAGGCGGGAACGGGCGGCGATCTGCTCAAGAATATGGTCGCAGAGCGGCCCGAAATCCTCGGTTCGCGCGCGCAGTGCCGGCAGGTTGATGGTCAGCACGTTGAGCCGGTAGTAGAGGTCGGCACGGAAACGCCCCGCCGCGATGTCGGCCTTCAGGTCGCGCGAGGTGGCAGCAATGACGCGCACGTCGATCTTGACCACCTTGTTGCTGCCCAGCGGTTCGACTTCGTTTTCCTGTAGCACCCGCAGCAGCTTGGCCTGCAGGTTGAGCGGCATGTCGCCGATTTCATCGAGGAAGAGGGTGCCGCCGTTGGCCAGCTCGAACTTGCCGATGCGCGCCTTCTTGTCGGCGCCAGTGTAGGCGCCCGGTGCGGCTCCGAAACATTCGGCTTCCAGCAGCGTGTCGGGAATGGCGGCAACGTTGAAGCCGACAAAGGGGTGGTCGGCGCGTGCCGAGGCAGCATGGATGGCGTGCGCCAGCAATTCCTTGCCGGTGCCGGTTTCGCCGAGCAGCAGCACGGTGGTATCGAGTTGTGCCGCTCGCCGCGCCTGGTGCTTGACCTGGGCGGCAGCCGGGCTGTTGCCGATGTAGTTGGTGAAGGTGTACTTGGCCCGCCGTTCGGCGGCGAGGTGTTGCTGGGTCTGTGCCAACTGGTGCTGCAAGCGGTGCAGGCGGGCGTAGAAGGGCTGTAGCGGCTGCAGCTTGTCGTACAGTGCAAAGCCGATGGCGCCGATGGTTTCGCCGTTATCGTCCTTGATCGGGATGCGGGTGACAACGAAGGACTCACCATCGACATCGAGGATATCAAGCAGCAACGGGCGGCCGGTGCGCACCACCTCGCGCATCAGCGAGGTCGGGATGATCTCCTCGATTTCCTTGCCGATCGCCGCCTTGGCATCCGGCACCCCGAGGCGGGCCGCATAGCGTTCGTTGATCCAGACGACGCGGGCGTCGCGATCGACCACCACCGTCCCTTCGCAGAGCGTGTCGAAGGTCTCGAAGACGGAAGCCATGGCGCGCTCGCGCAATTGGTCGTAGTCGAAGTTCTGTGGGCTGATCGTCATCTGAAATCGGGAGAGTAACGGGGCTGACAAGACAGGCTCCCATCTTACGCCGGGCGGCGAAAAAATAGACGGCGGCCCGGCATTGCCTGCCGGGCCGCTACCGGGTTGCGGGCTATCGGATTACTGGTAGTACAGGCCGCCGTTGATGTTCAGCGTGGCGCCGGTGGTGAAGCCGGACAGCTCGTTGGCCAGGAAGGCGCAGGCGTAGCCGATTTCTTCCGGCTTGGCCAGGCGCTTC
>Ga0172380_10001137_pt1 | contig 47080 bp, 62 predicted proteins | sample Leawe162metaG_FD_119747 | JGI IMG/M metagenome (GOLD analysis project Ga0172380, IMG submission 119747) | Leachate microbial communities from a municipal landfill in Southern Ontario, Canada - Leachate well 162 metaG | ecosystem: Engineered > Solid waste > Landfill > Unclassified | place... | reverse complement strand
TGCAGGCTCAAGTCCAGGGCCAACGGTGACTGCGATGAGATCAATCTTCGGATTCTTTGCTTTGCGCATCGCTTCTTCGTATACGGGTCCGATATTTTTTATATGTTCACGTTTTGCCATTGCAGGAAAAACACCACCATAGTTGGTGTGAATCGGTTGAGATTGTACAACGTGTGAATGTGTCGTAAAAGACACGCCAGTTTTACTTGGCTTTGCTTCGAGAACTGCAACACATGTGTCGTCACAGGATGTTTCTATGGCTAGGATTTTCATACCTTTCGATAGTAGCAGAAAACATTTATTTTGACTATATGTAAGATGTATGTTATTGTTATCAAAACAAATATACCCATGTCAACAACAAATATACAACTACAACCAAGAGTTATTATTTTTACTGCTCCGTCTGGTGCAGGTAAAACAGCCATCTCTCACGGTGTGATGGCACGGCTTCCTAATCTCGCCTTTTCGGTGAGCGCTACTACTCGTCTCAAACGAGAGAATGAAATTGACGGAAAGGATTACTATTTTCTGTCTGTTGATGAATTTAAAAAGAAGAAGGACAATGGTGAATTTCTTGAATCAGAAGAGGTTTATCCGGGAATATTCTATGGAACTCTTAAGAGTGAAATTGAACGCATGGCAAAAGAGGGTAAAGTAATTGTGTTTGATGTTGATGTGAAAGGTGCAGCTAGTCTTAAAAGGTATTTTGGGGATAGTGCACTTGCAGTATCTATACATGTTCCGATTGAACAATTAGAAGAGAGATTGATTAAGCGTGGAACAGAAACACCTGAGACATTAGCTACTCGTCTTTCAAAAGCACAAAAGGAAATGGAATTCGAAGATGATGCCGATGTTGTTATCCCTAATATCGACCTTAATACAGCAATCGCAGATGCCTACAAAGTGATATTCGATTTTTTGCAAACTTCAAATTAAATTTAAAAAGGTAGAAAAGAAGGGTCGAAAGATTCTTCTTTTTTAGTTTAAGCTATGTTACAGTATTCAAACATGAAAACACTCCAAGAATTACTAAAAAATATTCATACTATAGAAACAAAAGGCACACTTGATGTGTCTATTTCAGCGCTTTCTCTTTCCTCAAAAGAGGTGACTACGGGAACTCTTTTTATTGCCCTTGTGGGAAATGTTGTCGACGGACATTCATTTATTCCCGAAGCTATTACGAATGGTGCGTCAGTGATTATCCATGAAAAAGAACTCAGTGACCACAATCCATCTGTAACATATATTCGTGTCGCTAATACTCGCGACACACTCGGCAAAATCGCGAGTGCGTTTTATGATAATCCATCGACGAAATTAAAACTTATAGGTATCACTGGTACAAATGGCAAGACGACCACAACAACACTTCTTCATCAACTTTTTCGGAATCTTGGGTACAACGTGGGGATGATTGGTACTGTGGTGAATAAAATTAATGACGAATCATTTGAGTCAGTGCGTACGACTCCTGACCCTATTACACTTAATACATTACTTAGAGACATGGTAGATGCTCGTTGTGAATATTGTTTTATGGAAGTGAGCTCACATGCAGTGTCTGAGAAACGCATTGCAGAATTATCATTTGCGGGTGGTGTGTTTACAAATCTGACACTCGACCACTTGGACTATCACGAAACATTTGAAAATTATCGTGATGCGAAAAAACACTTTTTTAATATGCTCCCAGAGAGTGCGTTTGCACTTTCAAACAAAGATAATGCGAATGGGGAATACATGCTTTCCGACACCAAAGCGCGAAAATATTTTTATGCATTAAAAGCTGAAGCGGACCTGCCTGCCGGACAGGTAGGATTTAATGAGAGGCTTGATACAAAACTGATTGGGGAGTTCAACGCATACAATATACTTGCTATCTATAGTACTGCGGTTATCCTCGGTGAGGACAAAGAAAAAGTGAAAGAAATAATTAAAAATCTCGACCCTGTTCGTGGGCGATTTGAATATGTGAAAAGTCCAAGTGGAGTAACAGGGATTGTAGATTATGCACATACACCAGACGCACTCGAGAACGTGCTTAAAACAATAGAAAGCATGAAAGAGTCAGGGAAAGTGATTTCCGTCTTTGGGTGCGGAGGAGATAGAGACAAAACAAAGCGACCCATCATGGCGAAAATTGGCTATGATATGAGTGATATCCTCATTCTTACATCTGATAATCCACGTACTGAAAAACCAGATGATATTTTAAATGACATGAAAAAGGGGATTGAAAATTTTCCTCAAGATAAAGTACATATGATACCTGACCGCAGGGAAGCAATTAAAACTGCCTGCTCTCTTGTAACATCAGGTGACTATATACTCCTCGCTGGCAAGGGTCACGAAACATATCAAGAAGTAAATGGCACAAAAACTCATTTTGATGATATAGAGGAACTCAAAAAATGTTTTGATCGTTAGTTGACAATTGTATTTCAAAATGGCAAAATCGTTTTAAATAAATTTAAACCACTACGCCAATGAACTTTTTATGTTTCGAGGGCAAAAGTGCCATGCACGCTTACCTCATTTGTATTATTTTCTCGCTCGGTTTCAACTTCTTGTTTTTTGAATGGGATTGGTTTGCTTACGCATTTACATTTGCGCATCGCGGGCCGTTCTTTTCAAAAGAAACATTCTTTGCGTACCTGCCTCTCATTGTAATTCTGTTGGGGTTGGGTGTGAGTGTGTTCATAAACATCCTGTCGCGAGGGAAATCCTTAGCTGCCGTTGTCTATGCATTAATAATCACTATCGGTATCTGCTTTGTTACATACTTTTATGGTTTAATAACAGGATCAACTGTCTTTACGCCTTTTCTGAAAGTTTCTGTTATTTTCTGGCAAGCATGGCTGTTTGTTGACCCATGGTTGGCAAAGTTATGGCATAGTAATACTACAGAAGAAAACAAAAAAACGGGATCCGGTTCATACTATAAAGATGGAGGTGATGAACATTATGGCCCTGATTCTTCAAGTGGAGGAACTCGTGCACGCTTATCTCCCGGGCATCGTAAGGGTAGATGATAAGATTTTAAGAAAATAAGTAAGACGCTCCAACAGGGGCGTTTTCTTTATATTATCTACTATTTAATGTATAGTATTTTTATAAATGGAAAACTATAAAGATTATTTTAAGGGCAAAAAAATCACGATTATGGGGCTCGGACTTCTCGGACGGGGAGTTGCCTATACGAAATTTCTCGCTTCACAAGGGGCGATTTTGACGGTGACTGATTTGAAGACACGAGATGCTCTGAAATCATCACTCAAATCTCTCGCACAGTTTTCAAATATTAAATTTGTTCTCGGTGAACACCGCCTTTCTGATTTTCAAAATCGAGACATGATTATCAAATCCGCGGGTGTGCCACTTGATTCGCCATACATTGCCGAAGCACGCAAAAATAATATTCCAATCGAAATGGATGCTTCGCTTTTTGCACAATGCGCGCCAGAGGTAACTATTGTTGGTGTGACTGGTACACGAGGCAAGTCAATGACAACAACGCTTATCTATGAAATTTTAAAATCAAATGAAGCGTTTTTGAAGCGCAAGGTTTATCTTGGTGGTAATGTTCGAGGCATGTCCACGCTCCCACTTCTGAAAAATGTGAAGAAAGGGGATATTATAGTGCTTGAACTTGATTCATGGCAGTTGCAAGGATTTGGGGAAGCAAAGATATCACCTCATATTTCTGTTTTTACGACATTTATGCCAGATCACATGAATTACTATTCAAATAATTTGAAAAAGTATTTTGCTGATAAAGCCAATATTTTTAAATATCAGAAAAAAGGTGATGTGCTTATCGTACGTCCTGATATGAAAAAGCTAATTCCAAAAACAACAAAAAGTACTTTGATTGTTGCAAACAAGAAAACTGTTGCTGATTGGTCGTTTGTCGTACCAGGAGAACATCAGCGTGAAAATCTGGCATGTGCAGTTGAAGTAGCAAAGCAATTTGATATTCCAATTTCAAAAATTAAAAGTGTAGTTAAAAATTTTAAAGGTGTTGAAGGTAGATTACAGTATGTGAAGACAGTGAAAGGAGTGAAAATCTATAATGATAATAATGCGACCACACCAGAAGCAACAACGGCAGGACTTGAAGCTCTCGGTGGGAAGAAGCGAAATATAATTTTGATTGCAGGCGGAGCAACAAAAAATCTTGATGCAAATGGACTTGTGAAAACAATAGGGAAATACTGTAAAGCAGTTGTGCTGTTGAGCGGAAAGAATACGACAGGAACGGAGGAGTTAATTACGAACCTGCCTGTCGGCAGGCAGGTTACGAATGAGGTAGTAAAAGATTTAAAAGGCGCAGTGAAAACCGCGCTCGGTTTCGCCTCGCGCGGTGACATTATTCTTTTCTCCCCAGCGTTTGCGTCGTTCGGTATGTTTACGAATGAATACGATCGCAATGACCAGTTTATGAAGATAATTAAGAAATTGAAGTAATCTACATGTGTATAGGAAGAACTTATTAAGCTTGGTTTTACGAAAAATAAATTAAAATAGGATTGCATATATTACTATGCAATCCTATTAGGTTTTCTTTTTTGTTTCATAATATTTCTTGAATACCTTCTTTGTCATTTCAAGTGACGTTTCCACAAAATCGAGCGAAAGTGTTTCTGAAAGAACTTTTTTTACATCTTCGGGGAGAGGAAGTGATTTTATGACATCATTACTAACATAGCTAACTATAAAGTGAATGTCAGTACTGTCACCTTCACATTCTAAATTTGATAGCCCACCCAAATATGTCATTGCATAATAGGCATTTTTAAATGTCTGGGTATCAAAGGGTGAAAGACCTTTTAATACCGCATCTTTTTCTTTGGTCGTAAGGTAAAATTTTTCTGTTTCCATCGGTGTTATTTTTTCTATAATAGAATCATATATATAATCCTTTGTCAAATATTACTCTGGCATGGTTTTATGATAGGATTTATAAATAATGCCTCTCGACTTATCAAACATCAAACACGTTCATTTTATCGGTATCGGTGGTATCGGTATTTCAGCGATTGCGCGGATGATGATGCACGATGGGAAGAAGGTGAGTGGACAGGATATGCAGGATTCAGAGATTATTACTGAACTTCGTAAAGTAGGTGCAGATATTACAATTGGTCAATCATTCGACAACATACCGTCTGATGCTGACTTAATCGTCTACACGATTGCGATTGAGAATTATGACCCTGAACTTTTTGCTCGATTGAAGAGTCGGTCCATTCCAATTCGTTCATATCCAGAAATGCTACATGTTGTAACTGAAGGTAAGTACACGATTGCAGTAGCAGGTACTCATGGCAAAACGACAACCACTGGCATGATTGCGCAGATTCTTCGTGATACTCACAAAGACCCGACAGTGATCATTGGCTCACTCCTTATCGGAGAGAAAAGTAATTTCATTGCCGGTAAGAGCGAATATTTTATTGTTGAAGCATGTGAATATCGCAGATCGTTTCTCAATATCAATCCAAAAGTACTCGTCATTACAAATATTGATGCAGACCATCTCGATTATTACAAAGATATTGAAGATATAAAAAGCGCATTTCGCGCGCTTGCGCTTAAAGTTCCTGCGAGTGGTTATGTTGTATGTAATCCGAACGATGAGAATATTGCTGACGTTATCAAAAATATTCCCGCAACGATTATTGATGTCTCAAAATTCCTCACGCAAACTATCACACTCAAAATACCCGGAATTCATAATCGTAAAAATGCATCGTCATCACTTGCAGTTGCAGAAGTGATTGGTATTCCAGATACAGAAGCACGAAGTGCACTCGCTCAATTCCCAGGTACATGGCGTCGCTTTGAATACAAAGGTGTGCTTTCAAGTGGAGCAAAAGTATACGATGATTATGCACATCATCCCGTCGAAATAGAAGCAACTTTAGAGGGCTTCCGCGAGCTCTATCCACGTGCCGATGGATGGAAAATTACCATCGTTTTTCAACCACATCTTTTCAGTAGAACAAAGCTTTTGCTCGATGAATTTGCCGTGAGTTTTGCTGGAGCAGATCGAGTTCTTCTGTTACCGATTTATTATGCACGCGAAGAAGATGACGGTTCTATTTCATCAGAAATTTTGGCACAGAAAATAAGCAATACTGAAGCGCACGCATTTGGTGATTTTCAAACAGCAGAATCGTATATTCGCTCTCTCGCACTCGACGATAAGGATATTATTGTTACCATGGGCGCCGGCGAAGCAAATAAAATAGCAGATAGACTTCTCTTGTAATACCAGTGTGATATACTGGGTGGATGGAATCCCGTTAGAAGCCGCGGTCACGGTTTTCAGATGGGGAAGATAGGTTATTATTTTTTATATCAATTTTTTACAGGACGGTTTTTTTTAATATTAACGACCGCGACCTGCTTCTAACGGGATGGAAAACACACAAAAGTTTAATTTTATTAATGCGCGACTTTTGATTGCACTCGCAATCATTATCAGTACGCTTATTGGTGGGTATACATTTTATTCTGTACGCTCTCTCGACAATACCCTCACTGTTACAGGTTCAGCGACAAAACAAGTAACTGCTGATCATGTGAAGTGGACTGGCGTTATTACTCGAATTGCAAAAGTATCAACTCTCAAGCAGGGATATGCTGATATGGCTCGCGATCTTGAAAATGTAAAGGCATTCCTGAAAGAGAAAAATATCCCAGCCGAGCAAATCGTTATTTCTCCAGTATTCATGGATCAAAATTATGACCAACCACAAGGAATGGAACGATCATACACACTTCGCCAGACAATCGACGTGACTTCATCTGATGTGAATATGATTAGTGATATTGCCAAGAACACACAACCACTCATTGAAAAAGGCGTTGTATTCTCTACTCAAAACCTTGCATTTACATATACTAAATTACCAGAAGAACGCGTGGTAATGCTCGCAGATGCTATCGCTGATGCAAAAGCTCGCGCAGGCAAACTCGCAGAATCATCAGGTAAATCAGTAGGAACACTAAAGAGTGCTTCATCAGGCGTAGTGCAAGTTATGTCTGCGAACTCAACTGACGTTTCTGATTATGGTTCATACGATACTTCAAAAATAGAAAAGACAATCATGCTCACTGTAAAGGCATCGTTTACTCTTAAATAAAAACTATTCATCATACATGAAGAATCATTGCGCTCGCATTCTCTTCGTACTATTCTTTCTCTCGCTCGGTGCGGAGAGTGCTTTTGCATCTTCTTCAGCTGGATTTGTCCCTGGACAGATTTGGTATTCGAAAGACAAATTTGTTGCCGGCGAAACTATCAAAATATATACCGTCGTTTGGAATGCTGGACCTAATCCGCTCTCTGCGAGAGTTGAATTTTATGACAAATCCATCATTCTTGGTGCGCGAGATGTTGTTGTTGAAAAAGAAAAACTAGAACAAGTATCAATACCATGGAGTGTAACTGCTGGTGATCACGCTATTTCAGCAAAAATTATTTCCTCAACAGTTAGTGTTTCTGGGAAAAAAGAATCAGTAGTGCTCGATAATCGTATTACGACGGAAGATGTTGTATTTGTTCCCGCATCTAAAGCCGGGCAAAAATCAACAGACACAACCGCGGTCTCATCAAAAGACCCTCTCAAGAATTCACTCACCGATGTAAGTAAAAAAGTTACGGAGGCTATACCTCTCTCAGTGCGCGAGCCATTCATGGGAGTGTTCTCTGTTACTGAGAAATTCCGTACAGAAATGCATAAAACGATTCTTGCATCTAAAGCCCGCGTGCAAAAAGAAATAGATGCTTTTTCTAGTAAAAGCTCATCTGGTGCAGGTGGAACAGGGGAGCCAATTGCGAGACTGAAGATATTTTCTCTTTCGATTTGCGCATTCTTTTTTGCAACTCGCATTGTTTTCTATGGTGTAGGATTATTCCTTTTATTTACCATATTGAAAGCGCTCTATCATAAATTACGAGATAGGTAAGTGTGTTTGGCAATCTATCGTATCGTGGGATATACTACGCCTAGTATGAAGCGCGTATTGTTTGATTTTCTACTATTTCTATCGGTATTTTTGTTCCCATGGTGGGTGACTCTTATCCTTGTCTGTATAGGGCTTTTTCTCTTTCCTACCTTTTACGAATTCTTAATCGCATCTGTCGTTATGTATGCGCTTTTTGTATCACCACTTGAATCAGTGCGTTGGTTTGCGCATCCTTTGTGGTTTTCAATTTTAGTAATTGGATTCTATCTCGGAGTTCAGTCGGCACAACGATTGATTATTTTTTACAAGTCATCATGAGATTTTTTAGAAGACACAAACGACATACTAGTGACATTGATCCAGACGAGATTTTTCTTGATTCAAAAAATCTCCCGAATTTCAACACACAACAATTCGAGGGTCGTCTCGAGCGTGCGATTCCCAAGCGTTCAATCATTCTGCTCGGTGTGTTTTTTGCTACCGTAGGTGTCCTGTTTATTGGGCGTCTTGGTGTTTTGCAAATTGCAAAAGGGGATTTCTATGTAAAGAAAAGTGAAAACAATACATTGATTAAACAGCCAATTTTTGCTGATAGAGGATTACTCTATGACCGCAACGAAACGCTTCTCGCATGGAATATATGGGACCCTGCTGATACGAATAAATTTTCTTCACCAATCCGTGCGTATATCAAAGAGCCAGGATTTGGATTGTTGCTCGGCTATGTGAGTGCTCCCGCGAAAGATTCTTCTGGTAGGTATTGGCGTGATGTATTTATCGGACAAGATGGAATTGAAAAAGCATATACCAACGAACTCACAGGGACCAATGGTGTCCGTATTACTGAGACAGACGTCGCGGGTAATATTCAAGCTGAAAATATCATTAGTCCGCCGAAACCAGGTGACAATATCATCCTTTCTATTGATGCACGTGTTCAAAAGAAATTATATGAATCCATTGCATCGATGGCACACAATTCATCATTCTCGGGAGGCGCAGGTGTGATTATGGATGCGTATACGGGAGAGCTTTTAGCTCTTACGAGTTATCCTGAATATAATTCAAATATTCTTTCTAATCGTTCTGATAAAAAAGTTGTGAGTGGATATTTTTCTGATAAGCGAAAAGTGTTTTTGAATCGTGCGGTGTCGGGGCTTTATACTCCAGGTTCGATTGTGAAGCCGTTCGTGGCGTACGGTGCTCTCGAAGAAAAAGTGATTAGTCCACTCAAATCAATTTTTGCAAACGGAACAATCTCAATCCCGAACCCATATTTCCCTGATAAAAAATCAATTTTTAAAGACCACGATGTTTTCGGATATGTTGATATGCGGGAAGCGATTGCGGTATCGTCTGACATTTATTTTTATGAGATTGGGGGAGGGTATCAAGATCAAAAAGGTATGGGAATTCTCAATATTGATAAATATTCCAAGCTCTTCGGTATTGGCGATAAAACAGGTATTGATTTAGGTGGTGAAAAAGTAGGAATCATTCCAACTCCCGAGTGGAAAGCGAAAACATTCAAGGGTGAACCATGGCGTGTGGGTGACACGTACAATACCTCGATTGGTCAGTACGGTTTTCAGGTCACACCGATTCAGATGGCACGTGCAGTGGCGGGGATTGCAACAAATGGCATCTTGCCCACGCCTCATGTGCGACGTGATTATGAAGAGTATAAAAATAGAATTCAGACAATAGAGATTAATCAAGAAAGTATGACTGTTGTATGGGAGGGAATGCGCATGGCGGTAACAGAGGGCACGGCACGAGCACTTAATCTACCCTCAGTAAAAGTCGCTGCGAAATCTGGTACCGCGCAGATTGGTTTTGGTAATACGAATACAAACTCATGGATTGTTGGATTTTTCCCGTACGAGAGTCCTCGGTATGTCTTTGTTGTTTTGATGGAGCGTGGGCCAAAGTCCGCGTCTGGTAATGCCACTCGGGTTATGGCCGAAGTTCTTGATTTTATGAGTGTCTACACACCAGAACACATCCAGTAGACCTTTGACTTATGAGGGTTATCCGCGTATAATCGGCTTACATTATGGACCAAATAAATTACATAACTGAAGAGAAAAAGCAGGCATTAGGTGAGGAATTAAAACACTTAAAAACTATTAAACGTAAGGAAATTATTGAGGCTCTTGAGGCCGCAAAGGCACTTGGTGATCTTTCAGAAAATGCTGAATACCATCAGGCACGCGAAGACCAAGGCAAGACAGAAGATCGTATTAATCAAATCGAGTATATTCTCCAGTCAGCTGTTGTTGTGAAAAAGCATCACAGTTCAAAGGTTGAAATCGGCACAACAGTAACCGTCAAGAAAGAAGGAGCAAAAGAATCTGTAACCTACAGTATTGTTGGCGCAGAAGAAGCTGATATGGCGCAAAATAAAATTTCAAACAAATCACCGCTCGGTGAAGCTATCTTTGGTAAATCAAAAGGTGATGTTGTGTCTATTCAGACTCCAAAAGGTCTAGTCAAATATACATTAGTTGCGATACAATAAAGCGTATGGCATCAATCGAAGAATTGCGAGACGCTCGTCTCAGCAAACTTGAGAAGTTACAACAGGCAGGGATGAATCCATTCACTGCATCTTCTTTCCGTACGCATACGATTCGTGAAGTAATCGACGGTTTTGATTTACTCGTATCTGCGGGTACATCTGTCACTCTCGCTGGTCGCGTGACAACGATTCGCGGGCAGGGTGCACTCGTCTTTTTTAATTTTACTGACGGAACTGCTCTCTTTCAGGGTCTCGTAAAAAAGGGTGATCTCTCTGACGAACAATTTGAACTTTTCCGCGATACAGTTGATGGTGCGGATTTTGTCGAAGTAACTGGTACACTTTTTACAACAAAGACAGAACAACAAACACTCGCTGTAACAAGCTGGAGAATGCTTACCAAAGCCCTCGCGCCGTTACCAGACAAATGGAACGGGCTTCAAGATATCGAGGAGCGTTTTCGTAAGCGTTATTTAGATATTTTTACCAGCGACGATTTACGTGAAATGTTCGAAAAGAAATCACGGTTCTGGGAAGTCACACGTGCATTTATGAAATCACATGGTTTCCTTGAAGTAGAAACACCAACACTCGAAGTCACGACAGGTGGTGCCGAAGCGAATCCATTCAAGACGCATCACAAGGATTTTGATATGAGCGTTTTCCTTCGTATTTCTATTGGTGAGCTCTGGCAAAAGCGCCTCATGTCTGCGGGATTTCCAAAAACATTTGAAATTGGCCGTGCATATCGTAACGAAGGCAGTAGCCCTGAACATATTCAAGAATTTACGAATATGGAATTTTATATGGCGTATGCGAATTACAAAGACGGTATGAAGCTCGCACAGGAGCTCTATACCAAGATTGCCCTCGAAGTATTTGGTACGACAAAATTCACAACTCGTGGGCATACATTTGATTTTGCTGATGAATGGAAGATTGTGGATTATCGCAATGAAGTTCTCACACAGACAGGTGTCGATGTTCTTTCTGCTACAGAGAAAGAAATGGCACACAAGCTCGATGAGCTCGGCGTAAAATACGATGGAGATAATCGAGAGCGCTTAATGGATACATTATGGAAATACTGTCGCAAGAATATCAGTGGCCCAGCATTTCTCGTGCACCATCCGAAAATTGTTTCTCCACTTGCAAAAGCATGTGAAGATAATCCAGACCTTACTGAACGATTCCAGATTATTATTGCAGGAAGTGAAATAGGTAATGGATTCTCTGAGCTCAATGACCCAATTGATCAACGTGAGCGATTCGAAGCCCAGCAGGCATTGATTGATCGCGGAGATGATGAAGCGATGATGCCAGAATGGGAATTCGTAGAGATGCTTGAACACGGCATGCCACCAACGTGTGGTTTTGGATTCGGGGAACGCTTGTTCGCGTTTCTCGTAGACAAGCCAATTCGTGAGACACAACTGTTTCCACTTATGAAGCCGAAAGATAATTAATACGACAATGAAAAAGCCCACCGTAAACGGATGGGCTTTTTTGTTTTGATACTTTTAGTTGTGTGTTTACACCAGTTCGGTGTATTGGGTGATTGTTGCTTCTACTCTTTTGATTTCAGCGATTTCATCAATAATTTTTTCACGAACCTTTTGGCGATATTCTGGTTTTGTGAAGAAGTCACTAATACTAAATGGGTGAAGCGTGTGCCTGTTTTTTGTTGTGGTTTTCTGGCGGTCACATATATATCTTTTGATATCTTCTTTTACTATAAAGTAGAGTACTTCTGCATCAGAGGTACTTTTTACCTTATCAAGAACGTGTGACTCAGCGAACAACAGCCCTAAAAGTGTTTTTTTGCAAAGAAATTTCACGATAATACCTCCTATAATTAATTTCTCTAAATAGTACAATAATCACTATTTTTTGTCTAGTAAACCATTTTTACTTATCCACACATTGAGTGGGTATTTTGTTTGCGATGTGGGATAAAGTGGTTTATAATTAAAGCAGGTGGGATAAAGTGGTAAATGAAATTTCACCAGAAAATCACTATGCTAATCGGAGAATACACTCACACACTTGATGATAAGAACCGCATGTCGCTTCCGGTAAAATTTCGCGCACTGATGGGGAAGAAAGTGGTGGTTGCTCCAGGTCTCGATAATTGTCTTTCTATCTTTACTGCAAAGGAGTGGGACAAGATTTCAAGCAAGCTCTCTGATTCATCGATGCTTGCAAGTGATAATAGAAGTTTTTCGCGATTTATGTTTGGTCAGGCAGTCGGCGTAGATGTCGATTCAAACGGCCGAATACTAATCCCGGAAAATTTAAAAATTCGTTCAGGGCTTACCAGTAAGGTTGTGGTGATTGGTGTACAGAACCGCGCAGAAATCTGGAATGAGAAAGCTTGGAACGATTACAAAAAAGTGGTTGAAAAACAGGCTGACGCTCTCGCAGATAAATTAGGGCAAATAGGTGTTCTTTAAAATATATGGCACATATTCCAGTATTGAAAGACGAAACGATTGACGGACTTGCTATCAAATCAGGCGATATTATCCTCGATGGCACACTTGGTGGCGGAGGACACACTGCCGAGATAGTGAAGCGTTTCGGAGATACAGTGAAAATTATCGGACTTGATCTTGATGCTGATGCTCTTCCACGAGCAACCAAGGCACTCGGGACAATGCCTCATGACACTGTGTTCCGAGTCGCAGGATTCCAAGACCTTGATGTCGTTCTCGATTCTCTTAATATTCCGCACGTTGATTGTATTATGCTCGACTTCGGTATCAGCTCATTTCAGCTCGAAGATGCTGGTCGTGGATTTTCATTCAAGAAGGACGAACCACTTCTCATGACCATGAAGAGGGATCCACGCGAAGGTGATATTACCGCTTACGACATCGTCAATAAATGGGAAGAGACAACACTCGCAGATATTATTTATGGTTTTGGTGAAGAGAAATTTGCTCGCAAAATAGCTCGTGCTATTGTCTCTGCTCGTGCGATTGAACCTATCGAGACGACATTTGATCTTGTGGACGTGATTGACGGAGCAGTTGGTGGAGCATACAAGAGAATGAAGATTCATCCCGCGACACGAACATTCCAAGCGATACGAATTGCAACAAATCGTGAATTACAGAATATCGAAGAGGGGATTGTGAAAGGGTTTGCTCGGTTAGACAAGGGAGGAAGAATGGCGCTGATTACATTTCATAGTTTGGAAGACCGTATCGCCAAACATGCATTTATCAAATTCAAGAACGAAGAGCTCGGACATATCATTACCAAGAAGCCCATTGTGCCAAGTGAAAAAGAATTAGAGGAAAATCCTCGCGCACGAAGCGCCAAATTAAGAATTATAGAAAAAATATGACACACGTAAAAAATATAACATCTCACATAGTACAAAATTCATATACCCAAAAGGTCATTTTTCGTGTACTCATGAGTGCCTTCGTTGTCTTCTCTCTCATTTATTTATATTTTATTACTTCAATTACATTTAATGTTCTTGCACGTAAATCTCTCGAGACAACAGTTCGCTCACTTGGAAGCTCTATTAGCGAACTCGAGCTTACCTATCTTGCACGTGTAAATACTATCGACAAAAATTTCGCTCTTTCTATCGGATTTTCCGATGCAAAAAATACGCTATTTGCTACGCGCTCTAATGCTCGTGTCGCATTACGCTAAAACATGAAATCATCGTCAGCCCTTCGAGTACGAATACGAGTTTTATCTGTTCTTGTTTTCCTCGTTGCGGTTCTGCTTGTTACCAAGCTTTTTTTTGTGCAAGTAATTCATCAGAATACGTATGCAGAGAAAGCCGATCGGCAGTATTCGTCGTCTAGTGGCGACGTGTTTAATCGTGGTTCAATTTTCTTTTCAAAAAAGGACGGCTCACTCGTTGCTGCCGCTACGATGTCGACAGGATTTAAACTCGCAATGAATCCAAAAGAAGTCGTAGATGGCGAGGCTTTGTATCAGGCACTTTCTCCATATATGACAATGCCGAAGGATGTATTCATGGCAAAAGTAGCCAAGAAGAATGATCCGTATGAAGAACTCGCAATACGTCTCAATAAGGAACAGGTTGATGCAATCAGCGCATTACGCCTCCCAGGTGTCCTCGTTTCAAAAGACAAGTGGCGATTTTACCCAGGGGAAAATCTTGCTTCGCATACACTTGGGCTTGTCGCGTATAAAGGCGATGCTCGTGTCGGACAGTATGGACTCGAACGATTTTATGAAAAGACTCTCGCGCGCCCACACGATGAAGTCTATGTGAATTTCTTTGCTGAAGTGTTTTCAAATATTAAAAACTCACTCAGTAGTGATGTCTCACCAAAGGGAGATATCGTCACAACCATTGAGCCACTCACTCAGCATGCTCTAGAGGCAGAACTAAAAAATACACTAAAGAAATGGAATGCTGATGAAGCATGGGGAATTATTATCAATCCTCAGAATGGTGAGATTTATGCGCTTGCCGGAGCTCCTGATTTTGATGTGAATAATTTCGCGAGTGTTTCGAGTGCTTCCGTTTATCGCAATGCGTTTGCTGAAAGTGTCTTTGAGTTGGGGTCTGTTATTAAGCCTCTTGTGATGGCGGCTGCGCTTGATGCGAATGTACTCACTCCCGCAACGACGTATTTTGACGCAGGGGTGGTAACGGTAAACAAGAAACAAATAATGAACTTCGACAAGAAAGCTCGCGGACTCTCGACGATGCAGACAGTGCTTGATCAATCACTCAATACAGGAATGGTCTTTATTGAAAATAAATTAGGACATGAGCGTTTTCGTTCATACATGAAAGCGTATGGTATCGGAGAAAAGACAGGAATTGATTTACCGAATGAGACATCGGGTTTGATTAAAAACCTCGAGAGTCCGCGTGATATCGAGTACGCCAATGCTTCGTTCGGCCAAGGTATTGCACTTACGCCAATAGGTGCGACTCGTGCGTTTTCTGCGATTGCCAATGGTGGGAATCTCATCACTCCACATTTCGTCAAACAAATTCGTTATGAGAATGGACTTTCAAAGATTCCTGAATATCCAGCCGTTCGTACGGGTGTCATTAAGAAAGAAACATCAGAAACAATCTCTCGAATGCTCGTGCACGTGTTTGAGTCATACGATCAGGGAGCGCATAAATTCGAGCATTACAGCATTGCCACGAAGACTGGTACGGCACAAGTAGCGCAAGAAAATGGAAAAGGGTATTATTTAGATCGTCACCTCCACTCGTTCTTTGGATATTTCCCCGCATACGATCCGAAATTCCTCGTCTTTCTGTTTTTGAAAAATCCACATGAAGCAAAATATGCCTCGCAGACACTTATCCCGCCATTCGTGAATCTTACGAAATTCTTAGTAAATTATTACGTTGTACCACCCGACCGTTAATATTTCGATACTCACATGAGCTACACTTCAAAAATAAAAATAATAGCAAAGACGCTCGTCGTTCAAATTATCACATGGCAGGCCAAGATGATTCTTCGTCGATACAAGCCGAAAATAATTGCGATTACGGGTTCTGTCGGGAAGACATCTACCAAAGATGCTATTTTTACTGTACTTTCGAAATTCAAATCTGTTCGCAAGAGTGAGAAAAGTTTTAATAGTGAGATTGGCTTACCGCTGACAATTCTTGGTCTGCCGAATGGGTGGAACAATATGTATCTCTGGCTCGAGAATATTGCTCGAGGTTTTTGGTTGCTCATGAAGCGTCACGAGTATCCCGAGTGGCTGGTGCTTGAAGTTGGGGCAGGGAAGCCCGGTGATATTACAAGTGTTGCAAAATGGCTTGCGCCTGATATTGTCGTAGTGACACGATTTCCCGACAAGCCGGTTCATGTAGAATTCTTGGTACGACAGAGAAAATAATCGAAGAAAAAAGCGCCCTCGTATTTGCCTTAAAGAAAGATGGTGTACTTATTCTTAATCAAGATGACGACAAAGTCTACGCACTTCATGAGAAAGCAAATCGTAAGACAGTTTCCTATGGTCTCAGTGAGAATGCGACCTACCACGCGACATATCCAGGGTATCTCGAAAATGCTGGCGCTAAAGGTATGAGTATCCCACTCGGACTTAATTTTAAACTTGAATATGGTGGAAATACATTTCCTGTTATTTTGCCAGATGTTATTGGTATGCATTATGTGGGGTCTGCGCTTGTTGCTATTGCTGTTGCTCATGAGGTTGGCTGTGACCTCCTCGCATCTATTTCTTCGGTGAGTGAATTTACAACTCCGCCAGGACGATTATCTCTCATCGAAGGTATCAATCATTCTATTATTCTTGATGACACCTACAATGCTTCACCTGTGGCTATGGAGGCGGCACTTGAGACGCTCGATGTGATGGTTGGTAAGAGGAAAATTGCCGTCCTTGGTGACATGCTCGAGCTTGGTAAATTTACCGATGAGGCGCATCGTACTATTGGTGTAAAGGCATCGAATATTGCACATGTTCTCGTGCTTGTTGGCCCACGTTCGAAATTCATCGGTAATGGTGCACTCGAGAGTGGATTTGCTAAGAAAGATATTTTCCATTTTGATACTTCAGATATGGTGGGGGAATATCTCGCAGAACATATTAAAAAAGGCGATATCGTACTTCTCAAGGGTTCTCAAGGTATTCGCCTCGAAAAGGCCGTGGAGAAAATAATGGCGCATCCAGAATGGAAAGGGAAGTTGCTGTGTAGGCAGGAGGAGGAGTGGAGGGAGAGATAAGTAATTATTCACAAAAATACCACACAGCGTGTGGTATTTTTGTGAATAGAAGATGTTGACATTTTTGTATATATAGTATATAATAATTCAAAATTTTTTAAATAAATTAAGCTCTTATGAAAAAAGAAAAATTAATTCCTTTTGTTATGAGTGGTTGGATAACCCTCATTACAAGTCTTGTACTGTTTGGTTATTTTGCTCGGTACGGTTATGAACTATTTATTTCCCCAGATCCTGTAGGTTGGTTTGCTATGGGCAAAGCCGCAATTCTCGGACTGATTCTTCCGATTGTTATCTGTGGCGGAAATATTACCCTAAAGCCTAACGAGGCTGTTGTTTGCACTTTTGTTGGCAATTACATCGGCACACTACGCAAAACAGGGTACTATTGGATTCCATCTTGGTTGGATCAATACTCCTTACGGAACTTGGCTAGCAATAGAATCGCAGTTAAAGAACTCAAGGTTAACGACAAGAATGGTAATCCTATTGTTATTGCCTGCGAAATTTATTATCGCGAAGATGATACCTATATGGCCACCTTTGATGTATCCAATCTGGATAAGTATCTTAAATCAAAGGGTGAGGTTGCACTACGTACTCTTGCAATGAACCACGTCATGGACAGTGCTGATGATGGGGAGGTTTCTCTTCGTGGTAATGCAGAAAAAATTACCCAGGAATTGATAAAAGAAATCTCTGCACAGTTTGCTGTGGCAGGTCAGGTTGTGGAGGGTGCTGGTATTACCAACTTGAATTATGCTCCTGAAATTGCAGCAATGATGCTTCAGCGTCAGCAAGCACAATCAATGATTGATGCCCGAGCCACAATGGCAAAAGGAGCAGTTGGTATCATCAAGGATACTCTTGCACAACTAAAGGACGAGCAAGTTATTGATGAATTTGATCAAAAGGGAAAACAAAGGCTCGTATCAAATCTTTTGGTGACATTATGTTCCTCACATCCGGTTACGCCAGTGCTTGAAGTACAATCTTCTGCTTCTGATGACTAAAAGTATTAATTTTTCTAACAAAAAAAGGGACGCACATGCGTCCCTTTTACATTGACTGATTTAAAACATTATGTTATTATCTTTTTTAAATAAAAAACTCTTTGATATGGCTAACGCTAAACTAATAATCAACCCTGCGGGGTTAAATGCTCGTATCGTATTTGCGAATAACGAGCCACCGATTCTCTTTGAAACCCAAAAACAATTATTTTCAGCCCTCCCTGATCTTGTGAGTGAGAAGAAGATTACTCAACTTGAAGCTGTTGAAATTTTTAAAACAGCGATTTACTCAAAAGATTTTCCTGTTGATTTGTTAGATGACGACCACGAAGAACTTCTTTCTATGAGCCAAGACATTCTTATGGGATTTTTATTTAATAAAATTTTTGGCGATACAGATTTTGATGAATCATCGGATCCTATTTTTAAAGCATGCGGTTGCGGGAAGCACGGACTCATTGTTTTTGGTTTTAGTAAAGCAGACCAAATCATTTTAAGTGGCGTTATTCTCTCAAAGCAAGAAGGGTTAATGTGTGTTTCTCTTTACGAAAAAGAAAAAGGTCTCAATTCAAAGCATGTAGAAAAATTAAGGCGGGAAATCTTGGATTCCAAATTGCCAGACAGGGTTTAAATCATGTTCTTTTGTCTTATTGTAAAAAGCCCGTACTATCAAAGTGCGGGCTTTTTCTGATATAATTAAATTATGAAAAAAGGATATAAGGGTAATATCGAGAAACTCACACGCGAGAATACTGATTTTCGCCATGTTCTCTATACGGGCGTGCATTCTCAGCTTGTGTTGATGTCTCTTCTTCCGAATGAAGAAATTGGCACCGAAACACATTATGACAATGATCAATTTTTCCGTTTTGAAAAAGGGGAGGGGAAAGTGATTATTGATGGTACTGAGTACACTGTCGGTGATGGAGATGCGGTGATTGTCCCAGCAGGAGCGACGCATAATGTTATCAATACATCAGCAACAGAAGCGTTGAAACTATATACTATTTATTCTCCTTCTCATCATAAAGACGGGGTTGTGAGAGCAACAAAAGCCGAAGCTGAGGCGAATGCTCCTGAATTTGACGGGGTAACGACGGAGTAGGGGGGGTAAATAACAAACTACCTAATCTGTCAAAATACGACAGAAAGTGTTAAAATAGTTTTTATATATGTTGCGCAATATTTCCGATGAAAAAGCCTTGCTTAAGAAAATCTCCGAACTAGAAGTGGAGCTTAAAAAGGCAAGAAAAAGTAATAAATATGGTTTGGCATGGGAAGACAAGTCAGAACAAATTGTGGAAGATTGCAAACGGAATGTTCCTATTTTACGTTTGAAAGAAAAAAAGAAAGGTATCGATCCTGTAGTTACGACCGATGAATCAAAAGATGAAAATATTTTAATTGAAGGTGATAACTACCATGCACTTTCTGTTTTAAATTACACCCACAAAGGAAAGGTTGATGTTATCTATATTGACCCGCCTTATAACACTGGTAATAACGACTTTAAATATAATGATTGCTATGTAGATAAAGAGGATGCATATAGGCATTCAAAATGGTTGAGTTTCATGCACGTTCGTGTTTCTCTTGCACGAGAGCTACTTAAAAATACTGGCGTCATTTTTGTATCAATCGATAATAATGAATTGGCACAACTCAAATTGTTGCTGGACAAGATCTTCGGCATTCAAAATTTTATTGCAAACATAACAGTAGTAAATAACTTAAAAGGTAGAAGTGACGATAAGTATATTGCTACGACACACGAGAATCTCTTAATATACAAGAAGAGTAATTTTGAAACTCTCGGGGTGAAAGTTCCTGACGAATATATAAAGGAATATAAATTTAAGGACGAAAGAGGTCTCTATAGATTTTTAGGGCTTAGAAAAAGAGGTGATAATTCTCTCAGAGAAGATCGTCCTAATTTGTTTTATCCAATTTACTTTGATAAAGAATCAGGAAAATTAAGTCTTGATAAAAAAGATTTTAAAAACCCAATAGAAATTTTACCGAAATTGGCTAATGGTGCTGAAGGTAACTGGCGTTGGGGTAAGGAGACGTTTAAGGAAAGAATAAATGAATTGAGTGTATCTTTTGTAAAAAAGAGAAACGAATATGATGTTGTTCAAAAAGATTATTTACACAATGAGGAAAATTCCTTAAAAAGAATTAAGGCTAAGTCTTTTTGGTTCGGTAGTGAGTTTTCAAGTGATGCTGGAACAAAGGCTTTGAAAGAAATCATTCCTGACACCGACTTTAATAATCCAAAACCAGTAGCTCTAATAGAATACTGTCTAGAGCAGTCGGCGAAACAAGATGCTGTAGTTTTAGATTTCTTTGCAGGATCAGGTACAACTGGTCAAGCAGTTCTTAAGATGAACAATCAGGATGGTGGTAATCGCAAATTTATTCTTTGTACCAATAATGAAAACAATATCTGTGAAGATGTGACATTTGAACGAACTAAGAGGCTTATCAAGGGTTATAAAAATAGTAAAGGAGAAAAAGTTTCTGGGTATTCGACCAGTCTTCGATATTACAAAACCGATCTCGTAGATATTGAGAAACTTCATCACACACCTGATCAGGCAAAGGTTAAGTTAACCTACCAAGCTGGTGAAATGGTTGGTCTCCGTGAAAATACTTTAAAAGAAGTAGAAAAAAATGATTGGTGGCAAATCTTCGAAGGTCATGGAAAGACTACAGCAATTTACTTCAAAGAGGATAAAGAAAAGTTACAGGATCTTATTGATCTACTTGAAAAAAAGAAACAGCCAGCAGTTTTATATATTTTCAGTTGGGGCAAGAATGAATACAAGAGTGAATATAGTTCTGCAAATATCCGCGTCGAGGATATTCCTGAACCTATCCTTGAAGTATACAAGGAAATTAACCGCCTATAATTTATGTTTCCACTAAAACCATTTCAAGAAACCGCGATAGCAAAACTCAAAGATCAATTTCTGGATCTTTGGAAGTCTTCATCTACTAAATTACCATTAGTATTTAAGTCACCGACCGGTTCAGGTAAGACAGTAATGCTTGCTCAGTTTTTGCGTGACATAATCTCTGATCCTCGCTTTGTTGGTAACGATGTTGCCTTTCTCTGGATGTCCAAAGGTCCAACGCTTGTTGAACAAAGTAAGAGCAAACTTTTTGAATATTACGGTGGCGCTTCCGAACTTGAGCTTTTGGATATTAATGACCTTAATCGTAAGGTTATGACACGCAACAGCGTATTTTTCATAAACTGGGAAAAGCTTAAAGGGCAATCAAAAGAAGTTCTTAAGATTCGCAAAGATAATGAACAAGACATTTCTTTTGATGGAATGATCGATTCGACTCATGAAGAAAATAGAAAGATTGTTGTAATTATCGATGAAGAGCACCTTGGTGCTGATACCGAGAAAGCACTTGAACTTATCGATGGGCTTATCAAGCCAAAAATAATTATCCGTACCTCTGCTACTCCAAAATTTGAGCCAACATTAAGCGATCTTGAGGATAAGACTGCTGGTTTTGTTCGTGTACGAAGAGAGGACGTTATTAAAGAGGGTTTGATTAAAGAAAAGATAATCTTCCAAACAGAAGAAGACCTTAATCAAAAGCAGTTCAAAGGAATGGATCAGGATGAAATTCTTCTTGAGCTTGCATATCAGAAGCGTGAAGAATTGCTTAAGTACTACAAGGAACTTAATCTTGATATCAATCCACTTGTTTTGATACAACTTCCGAATGATGATAAAGCAACAACTGAAACCAGTAATACTAATAAGCAGGAAATAGTCACAAACTACCTCAAGAAAAAAGGAGTGTCTGAGAATAATATTGCCGTCTGGCTTTCAGAGGACAAAATAAATCTCGAGGATGTTGAAAGAAGCAACTCATCTATATCATTCCTTCTCTTTAAACAAGCTGTTGCTACTGGCTGGGATTGTCCTCGTGCTGGTGTATTAGTGATGTTTCGAGAGATTAAGAATCCAACATTTGCGATCCAAACCGTTGGACGAATTTTGCGTATGCCACTAGGTACTCACTTTGGTAAGCCTGAGCTTAATCTTGGCTATCTCTATACGAACTACAAACGAAACGAGGTTATCAGCGAGTACGACAAATCAAAGTCCGAAAACAAGCCTGCTATTTATGGTAGTTATCGCAGAAAGGATGTTGAGGCAATTCAGATCGAATCTGTATTTATGAGTCGTTCTGACTATAACGACCTAGGAGACACATTCCAGACCACTTTCAAGAAGATTGCTAATAAGGCTTTTGGTATTAAAGAAAATGATAGCGAAACAAAGAAAAAACTTGTAGCAAAAGGTCTTGAACTTAAACCGCAAGTAACTAACGGTATTATCGTGGGTGTTGAAATTGATGATTATGACAACTTCACTAAGGAACTTCTCGCTGAGGGCGGAAGCCATGATCAGGAAATGTCACAACATGATATTGAAAGACTTTATAACCTTGTTTGCTTCAATATTGTTGGTAAGCAGACTGATGAGAATAAGAAATTTGCACCAGAGCGTTCATGGGGAAAGCTCAAGACTGCTCTCAATGTGTGGCTACTTCCAGTTCTTGGTGATGACCGTACTCATTCGTACAAAGTGATCCTTAATGACTTACTTAAAGAAGGGGGTGTGCTACGACCTATCATTGGCGAAGTACTAGAAACATACCGCCCGATCCGTGATCAGGAAGTGAACAAGAAGTCTGCTAGATCAAAGCGAACAGAAATAATCGAGATTCCTCGATCTTCTCTATTCTTCACTGATAATTATGAGGAAATGAAAGTGAGGCGTTCAGCGATGGAACCTTTCTATATTGCCAAAGAGGTTGTTGATAATGAAAAGTCGTTTATAAAATTATTGGATGAAAACAAGAATGTTGAGTGGTGGTATAAGAACGGAGACTCAGGAAGTGAGTATTTCTCAATTTCTTATTACAATGCTGATGAGAATAAAGAGAAACTCTTTTACCCTGACTGGATTATAAAGACTAAGAACAAGGTTTGGATTGTCGATACCAAAGCTGGCTTTACCGCCGAATCAAACGATACGAAATATAAAGCTGAAGCGTTGCAAGAATGGCTTAAAGGTAAGAAAGGATTCGCTGGTGGAATTGCTGTGAAAGATGTAAATGGCTGGAAGATAAACTCTAGCAAAGAATATTCATATACTCCTGTAATGAAAGGTTGGGACTCATTTGAATTGTAAGAGGATTTAAAAAGGTTAACAAGTACTTAAAAATAGCCCTGTGAGGGCTATTTTGTGCAACCTAGCTCTTTGGCTGAATATCCTGAGGTATTGAGAACCGAGACTAACCGATGGACAAAGTACAGTACTCAGCCAGTGAAGCTGAAGATATATGACAATCGGGATTTTGACAGTACAGGAATTTGACACGCAGTTCTTCACAAAGCTATATATTACTGTGTTGTTATAGTAACTTTAGTTATCTAAATATATAAATAAGCCTTATATATAGGCATATTAATAAGTTATTTTATGATAACTCAAATAATTATCTATTTTACTACATATTCATATGTGTAAAAAACCAATTTAGACCAATTCATGGCTTAAACTGAAGCCCAATATCACCTTATGTAATAAGGACTTTGAGTACTAAATGCAGACCTATCTAAACATTTAGTTCTGCATGGCAAGTAATATCGTAGTCTTTACTACGCTTGTAAGCTATAAGGGTATAAAAATATCCCTCTAGGCAAGGGGTGGGATAAAAATAGTACAGTACTCAGCCAGTGAAGCTGAAGATATATGACAATCAGGATTTTGACAGTACAGGAATTTGACACGCAGTTCTCTGCGGGTGTATACTATCATCTGTAGCCGATAAAACTACTTTTATAAGCTTTTCATAAAAACAAACATATGAACCAAAACACAAAGGACCCTCTCGCAGATTTGTTTTCCGATGACGTTAAGGCGATCGATCGTGGAACTGTAGCTGTGGCACTCAAGCCTTATATTATCCTCGACCGAACTACCAATGCCATCGCTGTATTGCCTGCATTCGAGAAAGTAAACGGCAATGCCGAAAAGATTGAAATCATCCTCATGGCTTCCAAGGCGCTCTCGCTCCTTGTCGATGGTCAGCGTGATGGTATGACGCAGGGCGACATCACCACCATGGATATTATGCCGGAAGGATCAGTAAAAAGCACACTGAAGAAACTCTTTGATTCCAAGAAAATCAAGAAGAATACTGCCGACTCAAGCTACTACATACCGAACTATCGCATAAATGAGGTGGTCGAGAAACTTAACAAGCTTAATCAGTAATCATATGGATAATACATCAATAGCAAAAATGCTCGCGGAGCATGAAGAGAGAATCCAAAAACTGGAAGCAAAAATACAAGGCTCCGCACCTGCTTCGATAGGAGTATCTCAAAAGCAGATTTCTCCGAAGGAGTTCCTCCTCGAAAAGAAACCCTCGGGTGAAGTTCAAAAGACACTGATCCTTTGTTACTACATCGAACATACTGTGGGTCTCACCCCATTCAACATCGATGATCTGACCAAAGTGTTCAAGCTCGCAAAGGAGGTTGTCCCATCAAACCTCAACGATAAGATCAATAAGAACATCGACAAGGGGTATCTCGTCGAAGACGATGAGAAGAAGGACTCAAAAAAAGCGTGGCACCTTACGGCTTCTGGTGAGAACTTTATCAATCAGATTGAAAAATAGTATGAATAATACAGAACTGGAAAAACAACTGCAGATAATTAAAAAGGCAACGGAACATGCGTTGAGCCTGCTTGGTGTAGAAGAAAAAACACCCACTCATGTCCATTCGGTAGCTGAGCCAGTTGAGAATGCAGATACTGCCGAAGTTGAGATTGACTTCTCGATGCAGTCCCGAGCTTTCTTCAAGAAATACGCCAAGGGATTCTCAGGCACAAAAGTCTTTGTCCTCATGGTTGCGTATTTTATGAACCAACAGAAGAGTGATATGGCACCTTTGGCTGATATACAGAAAGAATGGTCAAAGATGAAAGGTATCATCAAGTATAAATACTCCTCAGCGTACACAGTAAGAGCGAAAGAGAGCGATTGGGTCGATTCATCAAAGAGTTCTTTCTATTCACTGCGACCGAACTGGAAAGACATCTTCAAATAATATGGATTTTACTGAAACAATCTCCTCATTTCTTTCAAGTTTGCCCCTCAGAAAAATGAGCGGTCATGAGAAGTTTTTGGCTGTTGCCACCCATTTATGTGCAGGCGAAACCAACAAGGAAGTCACTGTGGCTGAGGCAGTGAAGAAATGGAGCAAGGTTGTTCTCAAAACCAAATACAACGCATCTGTTTATAATCGTGCAACTGGACAGTCATGGCTCAAACCAGTTGATGGTAAAAAGGGTATTTTCACCGTGACATTAAAAGGTATCAAGCACATAGAAGGGCTATCTTCACCTCAAACTGCTTCAGCTGTGATAGCAGAAAACTCTTTGTGTATCTTTGAAAAGAAAAGCACCCATTCTTTTGATAAGTTCTTACGTACAACCTTGTCTGGAGCTACGACGAAAGTAGCTATAGTAGACTCGTATGTTGATGAAACAATATTTGATACGGTCTTGGACTCTATACCAAAGACGGTTCCGATTCAATTAATCTATTCGCATATTCCTTCTGCGAACCAGACAGCTTTTGATACTAGACAAAAAAGATTCATGACGGAGTATTCGAAGTATGCAATCAAAAAATACAAAGATTTGCACGACCGATTTTTAATAGTAGATGACCGAGCCTATATCATAGGTCCGTCTATCAAAGACGCCGCCTCTAATAGCCCAGCGTTAATTGTCGCTCTTTCAACTAAGGATAGTGCCGCGTTGGATAAGTTTTTTCATAAGCTTTGGGTTAATGCAAAATAGCCTCCCGAAGGAGGCTATTTTGCAAGCTACTCGTGCTAGCTGTTGATGGTGAACTCACAGAGAACGCGAGTACGCTTATCGAACCTTACAGGTTCAGTACACCTTTTCAGCATATTCAAATAAATTTTCATATGTATTGAAAAGCTTTTCGATTCTCTGACGCAAGTAAAGTAGTTTACTTGCTTGAGGTCACATTACAAAAAACACCAATTCTTCTGGTTTTTTTTGTAATGTGACCTCACGGAGAATCGAACTCCGATTAGCGGATTGAGAACCCGCTGTCCTAACCGTTAGACGATGAGGCCAATATTTTGATATTAAATTGTTTAATCTGGAATCTCTTCTGAATTTACCTTCTTACAGAAGCAGTACACTTGTTCTGTATTATCTTTCGCATGTGCTCATATAATACTATCACAAGTCTTTTATTTGGGGCCCTTATCCCAAATTTCAACCTCTCGAAGGCGATGTCCTAACCGTTAGACGATAGGGCCATAAAAACAAGTACTTTTGTAAAATAACAGAATTTTGAATTATTATCAACTCTCTAGTTGACAAAAAGGGGATTATTCGGTACTCTGAAATAAATTTAAACCCAAATTATATGTGTAGAATTTTGATTCTTGATGGAACTGATTTTGTTCCTGAAAACAGAGATTTTATTGTTGACGAAATTATTCGTTGTGCGTATGGAGCAAATCCCGACTCGGACATGAATCACTTTATTCCGAAAGGGAAGGCACCCGGTGTAATCCCATTAACGGGCTACGTAGACAGTTTCTTTTTGAGCCGTCTTGCGAGTGCTCTTAATACAGAGGTTTCAAAAAATTTGCCTACTACTCATCATGTATTACCGCCTGATCCTCAGGTTCGATTACGTGCTGACCAGGCATTGATTGACAAGCACTCTTCATTTACACACCTTATTCTCGTAGGGGATCCTTCCGAGAAATTTAGGTCAGACAAACGCGGGTACTTCACTTTGTTGGAAGAAAAAATTGCCAGCATGTATGGGTATGAGATATTGATATATAACTCTGTCAGCAACATGCCACGGAAGAAGAAAATTGATCAACGATCCTTTAGTTAAAGAAAAAATGAAACAAAGAAACCCCGATCTTGGAAATTTCCAATATCGGGGTTTTACTATGGTACAATAGAGCTATTATTGGTAAATATTTTATATGCTATGGCTATTGTAATTTTAGGACGGATTATGTTTGGAATGTATTTTGTGATTTCTGGAATCAGTCATTTTAAAGATAGAAAGACACTCACTGGTTACGCAGATAGTAAGAAGGTTCCAATGGCGCATCTCTCAGTACTCGTTACAGGTGTGATGCTTCTCGTTGGTGGACTCGGATTTGTACTTAATGTTAGTCTCCCACAGTCAGCCGTGTTGCTCGTATTGTTTCTCATCCCGACATCGTTTATCATGCATGCGTTCTGGAAAGATTCTGACCCAATGCACAAGATGAATAATAAAATTAATTTTATGAAAAATCTTGCTCTCGCAGGTGCTCTCTTGATGTTTATATAAGAGATAGTAAAAGGATGCGCATAAAACACCCTGCCTAACGGTAGGGTGTTTTATGCTATAATCATTTTCATGACAGAAGATATCGGCACACTCTATATCGTCGCCACACCTATCGGAAATCTCGAAGACATCACGCTTCGGGCTATTCGGATTCTGAAAGAAGTCGATCTGATTTTATGTGAAGATACTCGCACGACGTCCAAACTTTTACATAAATACGATATCAAAAATAAGACAAGCAGTTATCACGCTCACAGTACGATGAGTAAGGAGTCTGCAATTATCCGAATGCTCAAAGAGGGGAAGAACATCGCCCTCGTTTCTGATGCGGGAACGCCATGTATCTCTGATCCTGGGGTGCTACTCGTCTCGCACGTCCGTGAAGCATTTGGTTCAAATGCTCGGGTCGTGCCGATACCAGGCGCGAGCGCTCTTGTCTCTGCACTTTCTGCGAGCGGGATTCCTGCTCCTGACTTTTTATTCCTTGGCTTTCTACCTCACAAAAAGGGGAGAGAGACTCTGTTTCGTGAAATAGCAGAATCAGCTCGTCCTGTGGCATTCTACGAGTCTACTCATCGTGTTCTAAAGACGCTCGCATCACTCCGAGAGCATACTCCGCACCATAGAGTAATGCTTGCACGAGAGCTGACCAAACAGTTCGAGCAATTCGTAGAGGGAACCCCCGAGGAGCTCGAAGCATATATTGCGGAACATCCCGAAAAACAAAAAGGTGAATTTGTCATCATTGTTGCTCCGCGTTAAATACGATATAATAGATAACACCTGTCCCGTTAGAAGTCCGTAGTCACAGGGTAAAAATAAATTTATGAAAAATAACCAAATAAAATTTAGCAGTAATTCAAGTGTTGCCGTTGGTATGACCACGGTATGCTTCTAATGGGATGCGAAAAGAACGAACATTACTTTTTCTAGGAATCTGGGTTACTATTCTTCCATTTTTAGGATTTCCAAACATGTGGAGAAGTATTTTCTTTGTGATTACTGGATTTTCTCTCATCTATCTTTCATATCTTTTTTATAAACAAACACGTGCCCGCGAACCAAAAGACGACAATAAAATGCAATCATTTGTGGATAGCATGAATCCTCATTCATAAACACTATACTAATGCTTTCCAATCTAAAAAAACGATATATTATTGCTCCATTATGTCTAGCCGGTATAGCATGTGGAGTTGTTGTTCTCTCTCGTTTTTCTGGTGTATATAGTAATGTTGAATATGTAAATCCTGAGAATCAAGTTGCCACTGCGACAAATTCTCAGGCACAAGCTGTCGCGGGGACTAGTGTGGCTATCGCAACAGGACCAGGAACCCTGACTCTTTCTGAGGGTGTTGTGCATATTAAGACACCAGAATCAGTGAAGGCGATTTATCTCTCAAGTTGGGTTGCTGGTTCAACGAAACACCGAACACCACTCATCAAACTTATTGATGATACAGAATTAAATGCAGTTATTATTGATGTCAAAGATTCCACAGGAAGAATTAGCTTCCCTGTGAACGACCCTGTGCTTGCAAGCTTTGGTTCTGTTGAGAAGCGTATTGCTGATATTGATACACTGATCAAAATTCTTCATCAGAAAAATATTTATGTTATTGCTCGTGTGGCAGTATTCCAAGATCCCTACATGACAGGCAAGAAGCCAGAATGGGCTGTTCGAAAGAAAAGTGACGGAGGTGTGTGGAAAGACCGCAAGGGATTGTCATTTCTTGATCCAACAAAAAAGGAAGTCTGGGATTATACGATTCGTATCGCCAACGAAGCATACGCACGTGGTTTCGATGAAATCAATTTTGACTACATCCGCTATCCATCAGATGGCAACATGAAAGATATCAACTATAATCTTGAGCCGGGTAAAACTCGTGCCGATAACATTGAGTCCTTCTTTATTTACCTTGCACAGCAGATGAAGAAGGATACAAATATTCCTATCTCTGGTGATTTGTTTGGTCTTACTACAGAAGTTCTCGACGATATGGGAATCGGACAAGTGTGGGAAAAAGCACTTCCACATTTCGACTTCCTCGCGCCGATGGTATATCCATCACACTATCCGTCAGGTCACGCGGGGTACAAGAATCCAGCGACATCGCCATACATGATTATCGACCGAGCGCTTGAGCATGCAGTCGTGCGTACACGCAAAACAGGCACTTCTATTGCCAAGATTCGCCCATGGCTCCAGGATTTCGACATGGGAGCAACCTATACAAAGGAATTAGTCCGTGCCCAAATGAAAGCTACCTATGATAATGGCATTACTTCATGGATGTTATGGGATCCGTCCAATAAATATACCCCGTCTGCGCTTCTAGTTGAAACTACTCAGTAATTCTGTAATAATTGGTCTATATGAAGAATCGAAACATTCGAACAGTACTCTATGTCCTGTCCTCAGTGGTAATCATTGGGGGTGTTTTTGCCCTCGGTGCATATATGGGGTATGCTCGCCGGCCTGCTATTGAAAAGATTGCCTCAATTTCACACAAAGAGCCACAAGTCGAAACAACTGCCGATTTCGATACATTCTGGAGAGTGTGGAATCTATTAAACGAGAAGTCACTCTACGCGAAAAAATTTTCTGATCAAGATCGTGTGTGGGGGGCAACCCAAGGCTTAGCTGACTCACTCGGCGATCCCTACACAGTATTTTTTAGTCCTGAAGAAAACAAACTGTTCAATGACGAAATTCATGGCTCGTTTGGTGGTATTGGTGCCGAAATTGGGATAAAAGACAAAGTGCTTACAATTATTTCTCCACTCAAAGATACTCCCGCATCAAAAGCAGGAATCAAAGCGGGGGATAAGATTATTCGTATCGACAAAGCAACGACGAATGAAATGACAACAGACAAAGCAATCAGTTTGATTCGTGGGGCAAAGGGGACTCCTGTGAGTCTCGTTGTGTTGCGTCCTGGAGAGAAAAATACTCGTGAATTTACTATTATTCGTGATGATATTTTTATCCCAACAATTGAAACAGAGACAAAACCTGGTAAGATTTTTGTTATTAAGTTTTATAGTTTCTCTGAAAATTCCGCAGAGCTTTTCCGAACGGCGCTCAATGATTTCAGGGAATTAGAGTCAGATAAGCTGATCATCGATATGCGAGGCAATCCCGGAGGATATCTCGATTCATCGATTCAAATCGCTTCATGGTTTATTGATGCAGGTAAGGTGATTGTAACTGAAGATTTTGGAGAAAAGCGAAAACCACAAGTCTTTCGAAGCTATGGCCCTCGATTGTTCAATGAGAATCTAAAGCTCGTGGTATTGATTGATGGTGGCTCAGCATCGGCTTCAGAAATTCTTGCTGGTGCGCTTCAGGAGCATAACATCGCAACGCTTGTCGGTGAAAAAACATTTGGTAAGGGTTCAGTTCAAGAACTCATTCCTGTGACTGATACGACCTCGCTCAAAGTCACCGTCGCTCGATGGCTCACACCAAATGGGAAGTCTCTCTCTACCGAAGGATTAACTCCTGATGTAAAGGTTTCAATTACAGCGAAAGATGTTGAGCAAAAGAGAGATACTCAAATGGAGAAGGCTCTCGAAATCGTACGAGGACAAAATTAAAAATATTTTTTAAAAACCGGGATGAATCCCGTTAGAGGTTATGTATGTTCTACTACACCTATATTTTAAAAAGCAAAAAAGATGGTAAGATATACAAAGGATTTACGGAAGCGCCTAACACAGCATAACGAAGGTTTATCTACGTATACAAAAAACAGGGGTCCATTTATCATTATTTATTACGAAGCATGTATGTCAGAAGAAAAAGCACGGTCGAGAGAATTATATTTAAAATCTGGTATGGGCAAGCGCTATCTTAAAAATAGATTAGGCGCTTCCTACCTCTAACGGGATGAAAGTTATTCTCTTAACCAATATACCCAAAGTTGGTAAAAAATATGAAGTAAAAGATTTCAAAGAAGGCTACGCTCAAAACGTACTTTTATCGAAGGGTCTTGCTGAGCTCGCGACGCCGGCGAATCTTCGACGCATCAATGATATGCTCGACAAAGAGAAGCGCATGCAGGACACACAGAAGGCTCAATTCGAAGAAACACTCAATACGCTCAAGACTCACGCTCTTGTGCTACATGCGCGTGCAAATGAAAAGGGTCATCTATTCAAAACAATCACCGCACGAGAGATTGTGGCGGTGATTAAGGATATTTCTGGTCTCACCTATGATGAATCATGCATCGAAATTCCTCATATTAAAAGCGTGGGGGATCATACGATTCGTATTGTGAAAGGGAAGAGTGTAGGGGAGTATAGTGTGAAAATTCTTGCTACAAAATAAAACACCCCGAGCGCGCTCGGGGTGTTTTATTTTGAGTTAGATAACGTGGACAACTTTTTTTACTGATTTTGTTCCGTCGAAATTTGTCTTGCGTTTTGTTCCGAATTTTACTATCCCTTCCTTTGAGGCAAAGAGGGTGTGATCCTTACCAACGAGTACATTTGTACCAGCGAGGATTTTTGTACCACGCTGACGAATGATGATAGATCCAGCTTTTGCTTTTTCACCAGCATAAAGCTTCGTACCTAAATACTTTGGATTTGAATCTGTTAAGTTTTTGGCCGAACCTCCGGCTTTTCTATGTGCCATAGTGTCTTAATATGCTAGATTATAGCTTTTATATCATTTATAATAAGTAGGTATGAGTATACCTAATTTATTTAATAAAATCAAGGGGTGGATGGGTATTGACACACAGACATTTATGTATCTTTGTGTGGTTGTTGGGGTAGGGGTGGCGTCGTTTGGCTTTGGACGGCTTTCTGTCTCTATTGATGAGCGTTCTCCGAGTCCTGTCCAGATTTTAAATCAAGGTGCTTCCGCGGGTAATTATGCAAAGGTCGTAACGAATAAGAGTACACAATCTCCATCCTCTTCCTTCTCCACAACTCCATCTTTGCCATTTGTCGCGTCAAAAAATGGTAAACTATATTATACGTCAACATGCGCAGGGGCGAAACGTATAAAAGAAGAAAATAAAATCTGGTTTGTAAGTTCAGGTGAAGCCGAGGATGCCGGATACCAACGTTCTTCTTCGTGTTAGTAACATACTATGCGATTCTTTTTTCAAATTATTATTATAGGGTTCGTTATTTATTCAATCTTTTTAATGAAAGAAGATATTCGCCATGCGTATACACAAATCGCTGGATATGTGGAAACAAAAGCCGGGTCATCACTCAGTAGAGTTAGAGACATCTTCGTAGAGACCAATACCGTAGGCGTAGCAGAGGATTCCGGCGATTCCGAGGAAGATATTTCTATTATTCGTGAGAAAACAGCTACTACAGATACTCACGTGGACGCTCCAGGAGCCTTGCGTGTGCTTAATAGTTTCCTTGGTACGAATACTACGACTTCGCTCTCTGCCGATGCTATTGTGAATCTTTCAAATGTTGCACGTAAGCAAAATGGGAATCTCAAGCCACTGATTAAAAATTCTAAACTTGATTTTGCTGCTGAGAAAAAATTGCAAGATATGTTCATGAGACAATATTTTGAACACACATCTCCTGTGGGTGTGGAAGTAAGCGATCTTGGCAAAGAAGTGGGGTATGATTTTATTATTATTGGAGAGAATCTCGCGCTGGGTAACTTTAAAGATGATCAAGCGCTCGTTGATGCATGGATGGCAAGTCCCGGTCATCGTGCGAACATTTTAAACACTCATTATTCTGAAATCGGTGTCGCTGTTGGCAAGAATACTTTCGAAGGTCGAACGGTCTGGATGGCTGTTCAACATTTCGGATTACCTAAAAGTGCTTGTCCTCAGGCAGACCATGTCTTGTTGAGTTTTATTTCGTTGCAAAAGAAAAAAATTGCGAGCATGGAAAGCGACCTCAGTGCTCGACGAAGCTTAATCGACAGCGGGGCAGTGTATCAGGGTCAGACAGAAGGTGAGCAGATAAAGGCCTACAATGAACTCGTAGATATCTATAATGCACTCATTTTAGAAACAAAAAGAAAAGTAGCTGAATATAATAAAGAAGTCCGCATCTTTAATGATTGTGTGGCATCTCATACGTCAGCATAAAAATAAACGAATACTCGAGGGGAGATAGGTGCCTCGGTTACTGAACCCTTATTTAGAGGGGTATTTATTTTATATGTTAATGTCGCACAATATACCTTTTGCGACTCTAATATACAGAAAATACGCCAGCATATACATATATAGTACCGCTGGCGTATCTTTGTTTTTGGCTTGTTGTGTTCCCGTAGAAGGTTCGTGTGTGTGTCTATAACAATATCTGTTATATCTACCCCGCTTGTAAAACTTTTACCCTGATCCAGTAGCCCGGAAATGTTTTCTCTGTAGATTTTTGCGGGTACGATAATGATATGAGGATTACATTAGCATTCAGGGTTGTTTCGATCTCATAATACTTACCTGTAACGAGCATTCCTGGAGGTGTCACCCAGAGGCCCGTGCTGGGCTTTTTAAGGATGTATGTACTCCCTGGTACCACCTGATTGATGTTTGTAATCAAAGTTCCAGTACTGTCAGTAATGTTTACATAGCCGTTGCTCTGACCAGTTACTGAGTCAAATCTGCCAACTTCAATCCATCCTGTGAGCTGTTTTTTCAAATACACATCGGAAGTTTTTTTCTTCGTAGATGTGTTTTGGGCGGTTGTTTCTTTCGGCACTACTGAAAAAGAAAAAAGTGCTACACATAAAAGGCCTAGCACCAGGTGCTTGAATCCTTTGGAAGTTTTTTTAATCATAACGTTTTACTTTTTTGGGTTTAAAATTTTAAGCATTATAAACATATAAGTAGGTATTGTCAAGTATTCAGTATTATGCATAGGTATTTACGATATATAAATAATAAAAAAGCGTGAAAGAAATAGTATTTCTTTCACGCTTTCCTGAATCAGGATACCTGATTATTTTGAATTATATTTAGGCCGTCTTTTTGCAATAAGGCGCATCGTTCTCATCAATGCTTCAGTTACAAAATAATCTTCTTTCTTGCCTTTTATGACAATCGGTTTTTTCTTGTTTTTGTTCAGTAGTATACTAAACTCCATCAAGTGAAAATTACCGGTGACATCCCCTATCGGGCTTTGTAATTTTAAATAACAAGGAATAAAGTGCAAATTTTTACCGTTCCCATCTGGCAATTCAAAGGAGGTAAATACTTTGATATTTTTTGTGTCATAATCAAAACCCATGAATTTATGTAACGTCTTTTTAATTACTTCCTCATCGCTCAGGGTCGATGGTTCTTTGTGAGAAAGTGGTTTTATTACGTGATGTTGGAATCTGTTCGAAAACAACGCCTGGATGAGAACTTTTCCATTTGAAGTTTCGATAACCAGTGAGCATACTTTTTGAGGTGATGCTTCACTTTCTGCACCTTCTGTTTTGTGTTGAGGGAGCTCTTTCCCTTCAGCTGTCTGATGATTTCTTTTGCCCATTTTGCGTTGTTTTTAAGTTTGACTTCGAATTTAAGGAAATAGTACTATTTTAGTATTGTACTGTCAAACAAAAAATCTCCCCATGATGGGGAGATTTTTTGTTGTTACTATTTCGTAATCCACATTTCTGTTTTCTTCTCTGTGAGAGAATCACAAGCCATTTGTCCAAGAGGTACACTGTTTGTTAATTTTGTCTTATCTTGGTACACATACGTTCCATCGCCTTTGTCCATCATGGCGCCAGTTTGGAGTGTAGCTGTGGTGTTTGTGAATTTAAAGATGAGCTCTTCTGTGACTTGAGTACCTTCTGCTACTGCGTCCCACCATACTGTCGCGATGCGTTCACCTGTAATTGGGTCAGCTTGTCCAACAGTACCTTTGTAGAGTCCTATCTTTGAGTCTTTCTCAGCTGGGTAATTAGAAAGTTCTCCATCAATGTCTGTGCCATTTATATTCACACGAAGCATAATCGTGTCATAGAATCCGCGTTTTGTTTTTGTTGCATGGTGGAAGCACACATTGAGTCTCTCAACTGCAAGCGGTGAAGCAGGTTGATCTGATTCAATCGCTGATGAGTCGTACGAAACCTCGTTTGATTTCTTTAATTTATTTCCACTCCAAATTGCACCAATAACAAGTATCACGAAAATGATAATACCGATAATAACTTTTTTATTTTTATTCTCGGCTTCGAAACCTAAGTCTGTTTGTTCATCCATATATCTCTATGATACTACACATACATATTCAAGCAATGGAGGGCTGTGTATAATCCCCGCCTATTGCGTTTTTTCTTTTCGAAATAGATTGATAACTGCGAAGATGTATCGAGTACTTCTGCGTGAGAGATTAAAGAGTACTGCCATGGTAAACAAGAAAAGTGCTATGTGATTGTTAAGGAATGAGACGAGTATCGCCATAACCGCTGCTCCAACAGGAAACAGTATTCGCATGTTCGCATGTTCGTTTTCTGTTTTTGTAAATTCTGAATTTTCAATTTCTGATGATCGGATAACATACTTTCTCATAAAGAAAAGTGATAATCCGATTAGGATTATGTTTGTCGCAAATACGGCGATCGCTGTATCAAGATAACTATATGTCCCTAGGAGATGTGTTGAGAACGGCACAAGTCCAACAAAAAACAAAAAGAGTGCACTGAGGTTTGAGAATCGGATATCGATATTTTTTGCGAGAACTGATGCAATAAAATGGTGACTTCTCCAATACGTAAACAAAAGAGAAAAACTTAAAAGATAACTGAGGAAAAGTGGAGTAATTTTGAATAAAGACTCAAAGAGGAGTCCGTTGGTAATATGTCCTACGTATTCAGGTATTCGTATTTCGAATACGAGAATCGTCATGACGATGGCGAAAATACCATCAGCAAGCGTGTCTAATCGTTCTTGTTTCATTATCATCATATGTCCTATTATATCAGTAATTTCGATAGCTCAATAGCCCTAGACGATTACCAGATTCATATAGTATATTATTTGTATGGATTACGATGAAATAAATGAAAAAGAACAGCCATCTTCTAAAGAGCCAACGTGCCCACGATGTGGATTGCGCTCGTATGGTTCTGTCTGTGCCCAGTGTGGTACACCTATCGTTGATAAAAAGGATGAGGAAGAAGAATATGACTGGCGAGAACATAAAAGATAAACAATAAAAAGGCACATGAGTAATCATGTGCCTTTTTATTGTTTAGAATGTTCATCTTAATGACCTCCACCACGTCTTCCTCCGCCAAGCCACCATGGGCGTCCTCCGAGCATTATGCTGATGCCTAAAATCATGAGAGCAAACACCATAATACTAGAAAGAAGAGCCCAAACGTCAGCAAGAAAATTATTTATTATTTGTGCTGAGCCTGTGGGGTCGATTATTCTCCAGAAAAATCCAAAAAGAACAACGATAGCCAGAAGTGTTCCTAGGAACCACCTCGGATTTGTAAAAATTAAACGCAAAAATCCTTTCATGGGTATATAAAATTTATTAAAAGTACTATACCATATTTTTTATAAAAATCAATAAATCTTTTGCAAATAAAAGTATCTCTTTCTCTCAGGCAATCGCTCAATCGCATACCGAAGCATTGTTCGGGGCATTCGATGACTATAGAGGTCTAAAAATTCACAGAGTTGTTTTTCTGACACCCGCTTCCCTGCTTCACGGAGCATCCAGCCGACGGCTTTGTGAATTAAGTCTTCTCTGTCATTTAAAAGCATATTACTAATTTCGTGTGTTGATGTATCTATTCCATTTTTGATATATGCAAATGTTGCGACGATTGCGATGCGACGTTCCCATAGATTTTTTGACTTCGCGAGTTTTCTTAATAAAATACTCTTTTTATTCTCGCGTACATATTCACCAATAATTTGATACGCTGAACTATCTACAAGATCCCAGTTGTTGATATGTTTCGTATGAGAGAGGTACAGTCGAACAATATTTTCTTTTCCATGTGTGTCTGATGTTTGGTACATCCGAACAAGAATGAAGAGTGCGAGTAGGCGCTCTTCATGCACACTACTCGAAAGTAATGTAGAACATTCAACATGTGAGAGATGAGAATAGCTTCGCGCAATTTTTCGTATGTCAGGGACAGATACCCCGATCCATACATCATGCTCACTGTATTCCCCTTTTCCTGTTTTAAAAAATCGCCGAGCACTCTCTTGTCGAGCTTTGCTTTTATGGCGATGTAATTCTTTAATGAGATTCGTATATGTATCGTGGGTTTTCATTACAAATCAATAATGTTGTGTGTAGTTTTCTCTGTGATTGTTCGGCTTGCTCGCGCGATTTTTCTCATAAGTACATAGAGGCCAATTTTTATAATAACGAGTACCCAAAATAAGAATTTAAAAAATCCAAATGGCCCCAATCCAAATATGACAGTAGTGTATCCAAGTAGAAACGATACAAGAGCGCTTGTTCCAACGAGAATAAGTGGAAGTATAAAAATACCCTTGATGATGCCACCTGCTTCTTCGCCTGCGAGCTTGCTCGGATTCTCTTTACCTTCGCGAATCATTTTTTGAATTTTAAATACTTGAAAAATAAACATTGTTTTATTTGTTTGTTACGAATTTATTCTTGAACAATTTTTTATATTCATACCAGCGCCATTTTATTTTACACCAGAGATTACAAAATGCGTGTTTTCTCTCTGTGTATCCTCCGTATTCTGAAGGGGTTTTCTCGACACAGTTCTCACAACAAATAAAGTGATCATGGCACATCAAATTTGCACAGTTTACGTAGTGCTCACTTGGGGCGTTACATTTTTGGCACGTACCAATGATTTCATGTTTATCTGGGTCTTCGAAATGCATCGTGATGCGCTTGTCGAATACATAGAGTGAACCCTTGAAATCTTTACCCGGATATTTCTCCATATAGCTCACGATTCCACCGTCGAGCTGATACACATTTTTAAATCCTTCGCGAACAAGTAATCCGGATGCTTTTTCGCACCGTACGCCACCTGTACAAACAGTCAGTACTGGTTTATCTTTTAAGTCCGCAATTTTATTTAGATTCTTTTTCAAATCACGAAAATTATTTAATTCAGGGAAAATAGTCCCTTCGAATTTTCCAACGCGAAGTTCATAGTCGTTGCGCATGTCAACAATGTGAAATTCTTTTCCTGCTTCGTACCACGCACGAAGTTCTTCAGGTTTTAAATGTACGCCGGTCATTTTATTAGGATCAATATCTTCTGAATCACCTGCCCCGTTGGAAGTACTCTTTCCTTCGGGGTCGGCAAGATGGAGTGAGACTATTTCCTTTCGGACTTTTACGGAGAGTCGCGGGAAAGCTGTTCCGTCGGAAGTGCCAGCGCTTATTTTCCAGTGGATATCAGCAAAACGTGGATCCGCCTTCATTATTTCCATGTATTCCTTGCAGGCGCTATCTGTCCCTTCAATTGTGCCATTTATACCCTCTTCAGCCACAATAATTCGCCCCTTCATACCTAGACGGCTACAAAGGGCCTTTTGAGCTTCCATAAGGGCTTTAGGGCTCTCTATATGAGTGTATTTATAGTAAAGCAGGATTGTGTAATTGGTCTTCATATAGACGCGATTATAACACGTATTTTTGTGTTGCCAAAAAGAAATGGAGAGAGTACACTTTTAAAAAATACAGCATAGTATGGAAACAACATGGATTCTTCGAAAAATGTCTAACGATAGTTATCGTTTTGAAACCAAAAATGGTTCTCATAAAACAACGATTTTTAAGTACCGCATATCTGGGTACTGTCAGTTAAATAACCTTGTAAATGATGGAATTATTTCTTTGTCTGAATGGCTCACTTTGCTTGACCAACTCTTTCTCTGTCCTATCCCCAACGTGTCTCGTAGTTCCGAAGAGAAAGATGGTGGACTTGAAGTTGAGATTAGATTTTTACTCTCAGTTCGTGAAGAAAAAGAAATAGCACAACAATCTATTGTTATTCATAATCTACCGAATCTCCCATGCTTGCTTGAGGGCTTCTTTGAAGAAGGGGCAGTAAATTTTTACTATATTGTTGATGGCGAAGATGAGTTTGATGACGATGACCACGAAGAAGATGAATTAGTTGACGAAGAAGACAACAGCCCCGGCCCTCGTTTCAGCCCTAATTTGTATTCAAAGGCAGACGCGCATCTCTGGTTGACTACATACGCCTTATTTTATGCGTTTGACCCAGTAGACACAATTCGTTTACATCAAGAAGTAGAGGCGTCCTCACTGCCACCTGTAAGATACATTGAATTTAAAAATTTTTGTATTAGAAAATTGCCAAGTAATTAGCCTAAATAAAAATCTCCCCTATCGTTGCACTACGAAAAGGGAGATTTTTTATTTTAGTGCACCTTCTTTTTTTAATAGTATGGTTTTCTGTTTTGTTCCTCCACGATTATATTCACCAATTTTTCCATCACTTCTAATCACTCTATGGCATGGAATATCGAGTTCATAATTTTTCTTCATAATAGAGCCAACAGCACGAGACGCACTCGCATTTCCGGCTCGTTTCGCGACTTCTTTATATGTCATTATTTTCCCTTTCGGTATTTTTCTCACGGTATCTTTTACTCTATCTGTGAATGTTTTCATATACTAACTTTTCTTTTACGAGTGAAAAAATAAAGAGATACAATTAAAAGTAATGAATAGTTGATAATCATAAACCATGGTGTCCCCCACGATATTCCATCGAGGAATTTGTATTCAGAAATAGGGAAAAGAAATGGTGTTGGGTAAAATGTCCCAGAATGAGATGGAATGTCAATGAGAATATGTAATGCCCAGCCCAAGAGTTCGAGCCGTGGACGTTTTGCGATAATCCATACAAGGACAAATACGAGAGCCCAGATGATGATACTATGACTATATTGATAGAGTGTTGCGGATAATCCAAATGCGCTTGGTCGGCCAAATACGAGTCCTTCTCGAATAAATGTTGGAATCGCCAAAAGCATAGGAATACCAAATGCAAATAAATCAGGGAAAACACCCCACCATGTTATCTCAGGAAGAGAGATGAGACGTTTCCCCTTTTTGCTAAGAGTTTTGTTTGCTTGTCGGGCACCGTAATTAGCCCAGAGCATGTGTGCGAGAATATCCATACTAAAAATCGTTAATTTATTTAGCGCGTTTATTTTTTGGCTTGAGGTTTGGTGGATTCTTTATTGCTAGCTCCTTTTTCAAGCTTTCCTTTTTCGGAAGTGGAACAGATGCTTTTACGTTTCTCTTTTGTGTTATAGGTTTCATTGAATAAATAATTACTTATAATTCCTCTGTATGATTCTGTGGATTGAAATCATGATGACGTCCATCGGTGCATGTACACGCGACCAGCTCGTGATTATGATTCGCACAATCAGGCGCTTGGCATACTCCTGGGAATTCGCTTACCCCTTTGCATCCACCAAGACAAATATAATGTTGTTTATTATTTGTTTCCATATACATGATATTATCTCACAAAAATTCTTTTTATAAAACAACACACCCCGTATCACGGTCGTGATACGGGGTGTGTTGAGAGTCTACTTAGCTTACGCAGCAGCTTCGTCTGTTGAAGTTTCTTCAGCTTCTGTGTTTTCAGCTGGAGTTCCTTCTACTTCTTCTTCTACTACTGGAGTAGTTACTTCGTCTGTCATAGATTTAATTAGATTAATCGATTAAAAGCGACTTGCCTGAGTATATACTAGTATCATGTAAATGCCTAGCATTTTAAATGATTGTGAATTTGAGGCGAACCACATCACCTTCCATGATTCCTTCTTTTTTGCGTACTTGTGATTTGATTGAAATTAAATATGACTCAGATTGTGTGTGTGGAAGAAGCGATGTGTGCCACATGCTTTTACCTAGATGTGCTTCAATTTTCACCATACCTCTCGGATAGCGTGAACGGATTTGCGACCAGAGTTTCTTGTCGAGCGTTATAAAGAACCACCCATTGTCTCCTGGCCAACGCCACATTGTTGTTTTGATCGCAAACTGATTCTTCATGTGTCGATTATATCATATTGACATAGGTACTAAAACATGATACTTTAAAAAGAAAAATAAGCACATGAAAATATTGTTTTTAGACTCATCGTACTTACGGGAATCCCTTCTTGGATTCTTTGTATCTTTTTTCAAGGATGCACACGTTGTAACCTCGATTGAAAATTGCACAACAAATAATGACAAAGCTGACATAATCATTATTTCTGAATCTGTCTTAGGTGATGATGGATTACTTTCATCAGTACCTAACGAATCAATTAACTCAATAAGAGAGAAAGTGGGTACACCTTCTTGTGAAATCGTTGGCATACTCACACAGATTAAAGGTGAACACCCTATTAAGAATTTTGTTGTTAAGGAGAATATTGTTCTTGTTAATGACATCTTAAACAAGAAAGGGAGCGCAATTACCTTGCTTGAAAAGGTTCAAGGTCTATGTACAGACACATAAAGTCGAAAAGAAATAAGTCCCGATACAAATAGATTATTTGTATCGGGACTTCTGCTATTTCATTACATTGACATTTCTAAATAAAAATGATATAATACCCGAAAACTACACGCATATGACAAGATTTTTAATTATTGACCGTGACGATTTCTCAAGAGAGAGAATTGTCACAACCCTCTCCCCTATTTTTAGACAATTTGAATGCATGTTTGATGGATTTAAATCATTCAATGACATCGTGTCGACTAATGGAAATAAATTTAATATTGCCATTTTGTCGGCTGATGTATGCATCAAAGCAAGATTAAACATTCAGGAATTTAAAAAACTATTCGGAGCTCCTGAGTGTAAAATTATTATTACCTCTGCCATGGTGAGCGAATTACCGAGCGAACTCTCCGATGCTGATTTGTTTATCAAAAAGGATGATTTGTGGGATTTGCGATTAAAAAGAAAAGTAGAATTAGCTGAAAAGATTTTAGTGTTGTGTCCCGTTGCTCATTAAAAATGTTTACGTAACTAATAAAAACGTTCTTGCTGTTATGAAATACAGCAAGAACGTTTTTATATTTTCCTAGAATCATACGCCCAATGAAGAAGTGCTTGGCGCTGGCGAGGACGGCAGTGGGTGTCCCCTACTCCGCAATTATTTCGTATTTGGCCGATGTGTCGGCGGATTGCATTCCACCGTTTGATTTGGCGAGAATCTTCATCGGGTATTCGTCTTCCCATGTAATACCGGCAATACCACTGGAACCATCCACGGGGGTCGTCTTTGTATATCCATCCTTTTTTCTTCCATTCAGCGAGCGATTGCGACGCATTCACTTTAAAATAATTTATATTTTTATCACGAGCATTTCCTTTTGCAAATTTGGCTCGTGCGAACCAATCCTTCGGAAATTCTTTGGTACAGTCACGCATATAGATACCGCCGAATACACCGAGTGCGAGCATTTGTTGTGGTGTGAAGTCCGGCTTGAAATTAGAGGCAAAGTGTTTACCTGTCGGTTCAGTAAGAAGGTAAGAATAATTCTTTTGCATCGAATCATGTACGGTGATTTTCTTCATCTATACAGTATATCAATTTAATTGCAGAGTTCAGAAATCGTGTTATTTGCCGATGTGTATTATATGTGGTAGAGTGGATAAAATTTATTTTATTATGAACCTTTCACAATCAAACCCTACCACCCTTGGCGAATGGATTCGCAAAGGAGAGTTCCATTTTCGCCCTGTAGATTTCCGTCCTCACGAAGATCATTCGTGTGAAGAAACCTGCATGAAATTATTTTCAGCTACGTTCCATGAGCATCATGATGAACAGCGACCGCGCTTGCTCTCGTATCTTATTATCCTGCGAATTATTCACAATACAAAGATTCGCGAAGCTCTGCTTAAGGAAGAAATTGGTCTGCTCATCGAGCCACTTACGTTATTTACCGAGGCTTTCTGTAACGAGCATGGGCATGTTAAAAACCCTACGGATTATAATCCTAAAGGTAAACAGGAACTTGATAAGAAGTTTAAAGATTTCTGGAGTATCCTTTTTTATAAATTCCGGATTGGTAATGTCCCTGAAATTGTTGATTGCGCTGTTGCTGATTTAAAGCTTATCCTCACTACTTGGAAAAAACAAAAACCCCAAATGGATATGCTGTTTAATGCGAGTAGTACAGAAATCATCATGACTTCTGTTGACCGAATTATCAAAGGTCATGCTGAATGGAAAAAGTTGCGCCAGGCAGCGTAGGTGTTGATTGATGTTTACATTTTTCTCTACAAAAAAGCCCCGCATATTACGCGGAGCTTTTTTATTTTCTGTATTTACGAGTTCGCCATTTGTCAGCGATTTTGACGCGAGTGAGTGAGCGTTCGAGTTCTGTTGCAAAGTGTTCGAAATCAACGATTTCTTTATTCTGTGCCTGCTTTTTCAATTCTTCTGCTTTCGCTTTTGCCTTCTCGATTTCTTCATCAGAGATAGCACTCACATGTTCTGCGAAGTCGGCGAGAATTGCAACCGTTGTTGTTCCGTCTGCATTTTTATTTACCTCAACAAATCCACCGACGACAGCCATAGGAATATCTTCCCCGCCTGCGTGTCCTACAACATCACCTGATGCGAGCCCAGCAATAAGCGGAATATGTTCAGGGAGAATAGTAATCTCTCCATCTGTTGTAGGAATAGAAACACCCTCAACCATCTCATCAAGGATGAGCCGTTCTGGAGTGATTATTTTAAGTTGTAGGTGTTTATTTGACATTTTTTATAATATATGATATTATGTAACTCTAAATTTGTTTTTTATGCGAAAGTTAATAAAAATTATTTGTATTATTGTTTTTATCGCAGGTTTTGTTGGCACTGGACTTTGTTTATTTATAGGGTTTCCCTATCCAGTTCTTTCAGGTTCTTGCTTGCTTTTTGGTTTATTTGGTTACTTATTTGCAAATCAAAGGAAGGAATTCAGTAGACCAATTTAAAAATTTAATAATCAATTTGACTAGCACTGCAATATTAACTATTGCAGTGCTTTTTATTATATCGCACCTTTCATATAGAAGTCCCCTTCTGCTTTATCATCGTGCTTGCCTTCCAAGATTTCGCGGAATGAACGGATGGTTTCTGCAAGCGGTACATACATACCAGATGCACCAGTGAATTGTTCTGCCACGAAGAATGGCTGTGAAAGGAACTTCTGAATCTTACGAGCGCGAGTAACCAGTGCCCGGTCTTCTTCTGAGAGTTCTTCCATACCAAGAATCGCAATGATGTCTTGCAAATCCTTGTAACGCTGAAGCACGCGCTGAACTTCACGCGCAACTTCGTAGTGTTCTTTTCCGACAATGTTCGGGTCAAGAATTGTTGATGATGAGTCGAGTGGATCAACAGCTGGATAAATACCAATTTCTGAAAGTGAGCGGTTGAGCACCACCGTAGAGTCGAGGTGTGAGAATGTAGTTGCTGGTGCTGGGTCAGTAAGGTCGTCAGCTGGCACGTATACGGCCTGCACTGATGTTACTGAGCCTTTGTCTGTTGAAGTGATACGTTCCTGTAAGTTTCCCATTTCTGATGCAAGTGTTGGTTGATACCCCACCGCAGATGGAATACGTCCGAGGAGCGCTGACACCTCACTTCCTGCTTGTGTAAAGCGGAAGATGTTGTCTATGAAGAAAAGCACGTCTTTGTTTTCTTGATCACGGAAGTATTCAGCCATGGTGAGACCTGAGAGTGCAACACGGAGACGAGCACCTGGCGGTTCATTCATTTGTCCGAAGACCATGGCAACTTTATCAAGCACGCCTGAATCTTTCATTTCATGATAGAGGTCGTTACCTTCACGAGTACGCTCACCAACACCGGCGAACACAGAGTATCCTCCGTGATTCGATGCGATGTTGTGGATGAGCTCCTGAATGACGACAGTTTTACCCACGCCGGCACCTCCGAAGAGACCCACCTTTCCTCCTTTGAGTACTGGACAGATGAGGTCAATAACTTTGATACCAGTTTCGAGAATTTCAACTTTTGTCGCTTGAGAGACGTATTCTGGAGCCTTGCGGTGAATTGGAGAAAGTGTCTTTGTCTTTACTACTGCGCCATCATCAATCGCTTCACCCAAGACGTTGAAGATGCGTCCAAGCGTTTCCTTTCCGACAGGTACGGAAATAGGCGCACCCGTGTTCGTGACTTCCATTCCTCGAGCGAGACCGTCTGTTGAGTCCATCGCCACAGCACGAACAGTGTTCCCACCGATGTGTTGTTCGACTTCAAGAACGATTTTCAAATCGCCTTTCATAACTTCGAGTGCTGTATAAATATCTGGAACTCCTCCTGTGAATTCCACATCTACGACCGGACCGATTATTTTTTTGATTGTACCTGTTGTTTTCATAATAGTAATTTTAATAATTAATTATCTGATAATGGTGGCTTAATTAACTCCTGTAATCTTTTTACAACTGCCATTGATTCATTTATAAAGTCCTTTGCAATTTCACTCAAATCCTTTTTAAATTCAACAGCTGCCTCAATCATATTTTTTTCTACTTCTGATTCTGCTTTTTCGATACTTGCTTCAGATTTTAATCTTATGAGTTCTGCTTTGATTTTAGAAATTTCCATTTTTACCTCGCTTACCTTCTTATCTTTCTCGTTTAATTGTTCAAGTACAAATTTTGAGAGTTCTACTAATTTTTCTTTTATTTCAGTATTTTCAACTTTCTCATCAATCTCTTGAAATTTATCTATAATCTTAAATGCTCCATCCAGAGAACCCTCAAGATCCTTGAAAGAATCATCCATTCCGTATAATAAATCATTTTCTGCATCTTCAAATTTTTTATTAAATATTCCCTCAAAATCAGATGAGTATTTGAGTTGCGATACGGCGTGTGTAGCATCGATATTTGCATATGTCGTATCAATTTTTGAACGACACAGTGCAGCTATTGTATCAAGTTCCCCCGAAGATTTGGCCAAAATATTTTTCCCGATTTCTGAGTTAAAAGAAGGACCAAATTCAGATTGTATGAATTCTTTTATTTTATTATTTTCTTCGAAAACACGCATCTTTAAATTATTTGCATGTTCTTCAAAGGGGTTATTCTTGTGTTCTCCAAAATTTTCTTTCATATAATTAATTAACTCACTGATGCCATTCCTGCTGATATTTCACTTATCTCTCTCGTGATGCCCGCCTGACGAGCTTTGTTGAATGCAAGTGTTAAATCGTCAATCATTTCTCCTGCGGCTTCTGATGCGTTCTTCATTGCTATCATTCGAGCAGATTGTTCACTTGCATTTGATTCGAGAATCATTTGGTAAATTTGCATTCGGGTTAATTTCTCTGCGAGTGATTCAATGAGTGTCGCGATATCTCCGTCAAATGTGTATGGAGTTTCGTTTGTTGTAATCGGTGCT
>Ga0172380_10001136_pt1 | contig 47122 bp, 60 predicted proteins | sample Leawe162metaG_FD_119747 | JGI IMG/M metagenome (GOLD analysis project Ga0172380, IMG submission 119747) | Leachate microbial communities from a municipal landfill in Southern Ontario, Canada - Leachate well 162 metaG | ecosystem: Engineered > Solid waste > Landfill > Unclassified | place... | reverse complement strand
GGAGGGAGTCGAACCCTCAATCCGTAACGGCATCAGGGCTTAAACCTGATGTGTATGCCAATTCCACCACCAACCCATATTTCAATCTTTAGGATTCATTGCTCTTCCATTAGGACAGATACAATAAACCTTTTTTCCAACTTTTAATCCTGCGGGAGTAATCGCTGTATTTGTAGTATCAATAAATCCAGTATTACCGCATAAACAACAATGATGCCCAGTTACATCATCTAAATAATGAGTATACCAATAATCTCTTAATATTTTTTTAAACTTCATCTATTTTTTAATTTTTATCTATATTATTTATATTAAAAATAATTTTTAAAACACCAATATTTTTTCTCAAAATTTGGAAATCTAACAAACCTAAATTCACAATTTTTACATAATTTAAATGGAGTTCGTATAAAGAATTTATACCATACTTTTTTATAAAATTTACAATCATTATTTTGGTTTAAAGGAAATTTATCAAATTCAATTTTTATCATATATCCTCTTTTTTATGAGCACGATATCCGATTTGAACGGATGAATAGGAGCTTTGCAGGCTCCTGCCTTTCCTCTTGGCCAATCGTGCTAAATGCAGACCCGAAACGAATCGAACGTTTGATATCGGGGCCAAAACCCGGTGCCTTACCACTTGGCTACGGGTCTAAAAAGAATGGTTTAGTTTGAGTGTACGTGCACTTTTTTTCAAATTTGTTTATACTCACGAAAAAGGTATTTGAAAACCTTGGAATAAAATTCCACCATTCAATTGAAGAATTATGAGATTCGAACTCATGCTGCCTGCCGGAGTGCTACCGCTACACCAAATTCTTCACTCGTTTTTTTGATCTGATCTAAATATAATATACATCATGTATACCTTAAAGTCAAGTAATTTTATTATTATTTTTAATAATTTTAATGCGGAGCAGGAAGGCATCGAACCTTCACACCAGCTTACTAGGCCAATGACCAGTTTTCAAGACTGGGCCGATACCAGTTTCGGTTGACTGCTCCATGCGGAAGGTATAGGAATTGGACCTATGTAGGAGTTACCCCGCCTCGGTTTAGCAAACCGGCCTATTACCACTCTAGCAACCTTCCATTAGGGCTACCCAGGATTGAACTGGGACTGCCTGGCTGAAAACCAGATGTTCTACCATTAAACTATAGCCCCTTATTGGACCTTACCGGTTATGCTCCGGTTCCTCCTGCTTGCAGGGCAGGGATTCTCCTGATTAAACTAAAGGCCCTGTGTGTGTTGAGATGGATTTGAACCACCACCTGACGGGTTACAGCCGTGTATGCTACCGTTAAACACTATCAACACATAAAAAAACCTAGGATTTTGGTCCTAGGTTTTCGAAATATATTATAACAAAAATCGAATCACATAGGACTTTTTATACTCCCCAATGCTGCACGTTCGTTTTGTGAACTGGACACGGAGTATCTAGCACTATTTTGTAAATAGGCTCTCTGTTCGTAAGATTGATATGTAACTCGATTTCTCATATTATAATAATACCAATTATATCTAAAAAGTCAACCTTTTTATAGTAAAAAAATGGAAAAAATGATTATTTTCCTCGTACAGATTTAAAATCATCTGGAACTATAATAGGTGTATTATATATCCTTTTTGCCTTTTTACCACACTCACATTCTACAAATTCTGGAAAGTTTTCTTGACCATAAGGTTTCTTATATTCAATAATTTTTCCACATTCACATTTATAATCTGCTAACATTTAAATCTCCTTTAATAGTTTTGTTTCTTATTTGATTATGTATTCATCTAAATGATATTTTAAATAATGTGTTAATCTTTTTGTTTGAATTTTTGATATTATTTCATCATTTCCTTTTATATCTTTATATGTTAGATTATCATGGTTTAAATAAACTTGAAGTTCAAAAATATCATGAAAATTAGGATCATTACTTATATCTTCTTTTTTACAGAAATTAATTCCGATTTTTCTTGCTGCTTTTTTATCTCTATTAGATAAAGAACATTTTCCATTTCCTACATATATATGCTCATATACAGATTTGTAATTGTGTATAGCTACAAATCCTAATTTCGGACGTATTGATTTATTATAAAAACAATGTAAAATAGAACAATTAGATCCAATTTTTAAATATTTTTTTGCTGAATTATTTACAAATCTATCGATGGGAGATTTATTCATTTATATCTCCTATTTTGATTTTAATCTAAGTAATTTTCTATGTTCTTCTTCATGTTCTACGAATTCACGTTTATGATCTTCTGCTTGTTGTTGAATAGTATCAAAAGCTGCATAAATAGAAGCAGAAGTTTCCATCAATTTTTTAACTTGATATCCAAAATCTGCAGATATTCTAACATTCTTTTTTAAACCTTGCATATTAGTAATATAGACTTTTTCAGCATCTTTTACATATTTTTTCATATCAGTAATAATCATTTCCATATGACGAAGTTCTGCAGCTTGTTCTTCTAGTTCTAAAAGATGTTCTTGTTCTATACGAGCGAGATCACTTTTATGTTTTTCATCTAAATCATCTGAAATTCTTTTACGAATTTTATCTTCTCTTCTAGCTATAAAGTCATTAAGAGATGCTTTTTCTACATAACCATTTTTTAATAATAAATTAACTAGAAATAATAAGATTGAGCTTTTTACTTTTTTTATTGTCATTTTTGTTTTCCTTTTTTATTATTTTAATTCCCTTTTCTCCATATTTATTATAATTTTTAGAACAATTAATTGGTAAATTAAATCCAATTTTTTTAGGTAACTTTTTTGCCCATTTATATAATTTTCTATTCAAAAAATAAATTAAAATTGCTTTTTTAATTACCTTAATATATTCATAAATATTCCCATTAATATGTAAAAATATAAATTTTCTATGATTATAATTATATGTCATAAATATATATGGATCTTTATCAAATCTGTTATATATCCTAAAATTTTTAGGGGGATTTAAATTTTTTTCATCAAATCCAATATGTATTTTTGATCCATCTTCTAAATGACTTGAACAACAGGAAATTGTTTTATATCCCTTTTCATTTAGAATTTTTATAGTTAGATATATTAAATCATCTATATTTGCACGATCTTCACAATAATTCCAGCAATAATTAGGATTAAATCCATTTATTGGTTTAAATGTTTTTAAACAAGTTAACATTAGTCTTCCATTAAATCCTTTTTACTTGCATTAATCCTTTTTTGTTCTTCTTTATCCAATATTTGATAAAAACACGTAGTATTTGGATCAAATACAAAATTAACTAATTTATTACCTTCTCCCATACGTTGTTTTAGAAAGATAACTTCAGCTATATTTTTATTTATATCATCTTGCATAGCTACCAATGATGCATCTTGGTCACTAGGATCAAAATTAAAACTACCTTGTTCTAATACACTTTCTTGTACATTTGTTTTAATTGCTGTTTTTGGATTATAAAATGGTCTATGAATACCAAATATTAAATCTGAAATTTCCGTTAATGCTCCAGAGTTTTTAAGATCCTGCATTGTTGGACGAGTATCTTTTCTATTAGCAACATCTCTTCTAATCTGAGCAACTAAAGACATATGAACACCAAGTTCTTTAGTCATATTTTGAATTATATTACAATTTTTTTCATAATCTCTAGCAAAGTTATCACTACTTTGAAATTCTTTTATTTTACCAAAAAGGTCAATAAAACATACAATATATTCTGTTTTAAGATGATCTTGTAAAAGCATTATTTGTTCTCTTATAGTATTCAAACTAGGACTTGGTTTATCATTAAAGAATAGATTATAATTTTTTTCAAGACGTTTTACTTCTGCATAATAGAATGCTTGTTCTTCTTCTGTTAATTCACTTATATTTGATACTACTTTTGTTATAGGCAATTGACTATTAAAAGCTAATAGTTTATGAATCAATGGAGTTGTATTCATTTCCAATGCAAATTGGGCTGCAATAATTCCTTTATTAGCAAGATTTTTCATAGAGGAAAGACAAAATGATGAATTATGTGTAACTGTGAAATCATCATGTAAATACAAACCATCTTTATCTAATTCAAATCCAAAAAATTCTTCTTTTCCTAAAAATTTTATTTTAATACGAGAAATTATTGGTTCATATTTTTGTAATCTTTTTTCTGCTTTTTTTCTTTTTACTTTACAAGGTATTGTATCATTATAGCCACATATTCTAATTCTCCAATAATATCCTTCAAATCCAGTAGATTTTATTTGTTTTTTTTCATATTTTGCGGTACAATAAAATCCAAGACTTCTCCCAAGAAATAATATATCATCTTTTAATTTAGGATATTTAGTAGAAATTTCATGAATTTTTGATGTCATATATCCATCAGTATCTATCAAACCAGCTAATAATTGTAATCTTAATTCTTTTGAATTATATAAATAATCTTTTGGTATATGTTTATTATTTATTAAATTATATTTTTGTAATTTATTAAAAATATAATTTTTTTCTTTATTATTTCTTTTTATTCTACAATTTGGACAATTTGGTTTCTCTTTAATATTATCTTCATGATAAAGCATTCCTAATCTATTTGCATATTCTTTTAAATAAGTTCTGATTTCAATATCAGGATTAGATATAGCAGTAGAATCACTATGGCCATCTCCAATCCAACATCCAATAAAATATGGTTCAATAGAAACTTCTTTTTCAGGAAAATCAATAATAGCTTTATAACCTGTATACTGTTGAAAAAAATAATTTGGTTTTTTCAATGCATCTTCTACAGATATATTTAATATTTCACCATTTTCTTTCCACCCAATTGCTGTAGTACTCTTCTTTTTTGCTCCTATTTTAGTTCTAATTGATTCTCCGGTTTTTCTTAATGATAAAATATGATTTTTATTCACATAATAATCATTTCCTCTATTTTGATGTATTTTATATATATCTCCAAAACCATGATTTAAACTTAATACTTTCCTTGGTAAAGAATCTGGACCCATTAAAAAATCACCAATTTTTATATCTTCAATCTTTTTAAAAGAACAATCATACATCATTATAAGTGTTCCTTTTCTTTCGCATTTCCCCATTCCTGCTAGGGCCGTTATTACAGAAATTTGTTTAGGAGCAAATCCTTCTGTACACAGTTCATCTAATGTAGAGAATCCTGTTGTATATTTATCTATGCTATTATTTTTATTTAAAAGATATTGAGGCATTAAATCCGCAACACTTTGAAAATCGAGTCTTGAACCAGAATATCCTCTTTCTACTACAGAATCAAAGTAATTTAATCTTTCTTCTATATCTGATAATTTTGTAGATGGATCACAACATACACTAATTAAAGCACTATTTTTTTCTATTAATTTAGTTTTAACACTATCTACTATTAATTTTTGATAATGTTCTTTAAAATTTTCAAGAGGAATTTCTGTAAAATTAGTAATTAAATTAGATAGAAATTCAAAAGTAACATAGAATTTAAGAGGACTTCCTTTTGATTTTAAAAGAATAGCATCAATATTTACATCCATTTTACTATTAGATGCTTCTATTACTGACCATCCAATAGTTTGATATTCTTTATTTCTAAAAACTTGCCAGTTTCCTTGTCGTACAAAGAAATCTCTATTTTCTGAATTTAAAATAATATTTGAAGCTAATAGAGCTTCATTATCATTATCTATTGGATAATCAAATAGCGTTGTATCAGACATTAATAATTTTCCTTATATTTCCGAACTTTTCGTAATATCTCAATTTACATAAAATATTTATATTAGTCAACCGGTAAATTTAAATCTTTATCAAATTTTCCATCTAAAAATTCTTCAACCAAGTAGAAAATGACATCTTTCATAGGAATGTCATAAAAATGACATTTATTTTTAAGAGCTAAATACATATCTTCTGTTAAATTAATACCTAATTTATATGTTTTTTCATTCATATTATACTGGTATCAATCCTGTACTAGATATATAATAACCACAAAATATATTCTCATGAAAGAATTCTTTAGTATCTTCTTTAATACTATTTATCTTTTGATATACAGCATGATAAGATATATCAAGTCTTTTAGCTATGGTTGAGATAGAATCTGGACCTAAAAAGTAATTTAAACAAACTTCTTTATTTGTTTTACTTTTAGATCGTTCATTTGATTTTTTTCTAATAAATTCAATATATTCTTTATTTATGATATGACTATCTAGATAATCTTCAACACTCATACTAGAATCTATATTATCTTGGAAGAGATCAGTATTATAAGTAAATGGTGCCATATGTGAATTATACATCATTTCTTTATTAATCCATTTTATCATATATCTCGGTAACATTTTATGAATATAATATGAAAATTCTGATTTTGTTTCATCATATTTATTAACAAGAGATATAAAATTTAAGCATATTTCTTGTTTAACATCTTCAAATTCTGAACTTCCTGATACTTTCTTAAAGAGACTAAAAGCTATAGATGATATAAATGGTGTATACAATTCAATTAAAAATTGCATTGCTTTTTCTGTGTCTTTTGATTCTTTATCTCTAGCTTTTTTAACCGCTTGCTTTATTATTGCATAAAGTTCTTCGGTTTCTTCTAATTTTCTTTTTTTGTGATTTCTACTAATCTTTAATCCTTTGGTATAATTTTCTGAATGCATTATGAAATGCCTTTATATATAAAGCCGTTATACAACGGTGTCTAAAAGTTCATCCTCCTCCTGTGGAGTAGAATTATATTCTGTTTGTAATTGTTTATAGAATTTTATTCGTTTAATAGCCATATATTGCAGTAATGCAACTTTATCTCCTTCTTCATTTATGTAATATGCTAAATTATCACATACATCATGAATAACTGGAAGTTTCTTACCTTTAAGTCTTCTTCTTATTCTTCCTAATTGTTGTTTTACTTTAGGTAAATTTGAAGTTGGGCAAGTTGGTATTAATGAAGATAATCTTGGTAAATCAAGAGCTTCACTAGCTATTTTGGTATTTGCTACAATACATTGAATAGAATCATCAGCCTGAATTTCTTCCCATTTTGTTTTTTTACGTGTATCCCCAATTAATAAAACAGATTTATACCCTAATGAAACTAAATGTTCATGTAGATTCTTATTATGTTCTACTCTATCACTTAAGATTAATGGGAAATAACCAGCTCTTATATCATCTACTGCTTTTTCTATTATTAAATTATTCCTTTTAGTATCCTTTGTTATATACTCAATACATCCCGTTATATCCAATACATTCTCACGTTTTTTTCCTGTACATCTTCTAATTGTAGGTATTTCAAAAGGTATGTTAGTATTAATAACATCAAATTGAAAATTAGTTATCCTGTTTTTTGCATTTTCTGCTTCTATCCCTAATAGTTTTTCCCCTAATACATCATAAATTAAAATATGTTTCCCATCTGATCTTTTTATTGTTCCAGTAACTCCAGCTCTATATTTTGATGCATTATTATTAACAAAATTTAAAAAAGTATCTGCCGGGACATGATGGCATTCATCAATAATTAACATTCCAAATTTATTAAAATAATCTGGATCATTCTTATACATAATATCAGCACTATCTATTATTGCAATAACAATATCACCATCTTTCTTAATATCACCATTTAATTCTCCTAAAGTATAATTTCCTATTAAACGATCATTAAACTCTTTTTTCCATTGATTACTTAATCTAAATTCATGTACTAAGATAAGTGTTGGTTGCTTTATTTTAGAAATCAATCCAAGTACTGATATTGTTTTACCAATACCAGGTGCAGCTTCTATTAAACCACCATCATTTTTAACTAATGTATTAATTATATCATTTTGATTATTTTCTAATACAGTAGTATTTATTAATGAACAATCTATTTGTTTATGTTCAATACGTCTATCTATAATAGAAAGATTAATTTTATGTCTAGTACAAAATTCCAATACTTTAGACAATCCACCACGAGGAAGAATAAGCATATTATTCCCAAGTTTCTGTTCTATTCTATAATGGTATAGAATAGGATTTATATTCTTAACAGATACTTTGAGTCTTTTATTCTTAGCATATTCAGGATTTTTATATGTAAAACCCTGACATAATTCTTTAAGATTCGGACCCAGTTCTTGAGTATTGATGTATAGTTTGTCTTTTATTATCATCTGTTTTATTTGTATTTTGTAATGATTCTTTTAAATAAATTAAAGCTTTTATTATCATACTTCCAAGAGATAGACTTTCACCATATCTTTTATACCATAATTCTTTTATTTCTATTTTTAATGAAGTAAAAGTTGCATCAGATTTATTAGGTATATATAAAGTTACTCGCATATTAATCTACCAAAATTCCATCAACATCTGAAAAATCCATTGCTTCTACTTTAGTTTTCTTTTGAGCATGTCTAACAGCATCTCTTTTTAAATTATTAATTCTAGATCTAATAATTCTTTTTGGTAGTTTCAATCCAGAGTTAATAATAGAAACTCGTACAGAATTAGCTAAAAGAGGATCAACAAACATTCCCAATCTTGATATAGAACTTCCACAAACATTCTTTGTTATATCAAATACTTTTGAAGCAAAATCAGTATAAGATCCACCTTTAGGAACATCTATATTAACAAGATAAGCAAGAGTATCTTTATAATTAAATCCTTCCATAAGACTAGGAGTAAACAATCTATCTCTTATTTCTTCATCATCCATTTCTGTAGTTTCTTGTACATTAAAATAGATATCTCGTATATCTGTTAAACCTTTACCATATTCAAGAATACGCAATATTTCAGCATGGTCAATAGAACCTACACCACTTTGACTCACTTTACCTTCTCTAATAAGATTGAAAACAGATATTAAACGAACTACTATAAATTCATTAATTTCTTTCCACCATTCATCACTAAATCCAATCTTTTTTCTAAGGTGTTCATTATCTGCTAATATAAACATATTAACATCATATGTCTTAAGATTTCTGAGAGTTTTCATGGCATTATCCATTGAAAGCATACCCTGAAATTTAGGAGGTAATGTTAAAATAAGACCAATTTTATGGCCTTGTTCTTTAGCTATTTCAATAGCTGGAATAATAGAACTTCCACCAGTTCCACCACCCAAACCAGCTATAAATACCTGCATCTTTCCTCTTTCCATTTTACTTATTAGAAAATCTTTAAATGCAGTTCCATTTGTATCAATAATTTCCTTTCCTCGTTCTGGTTTTCCTCCAGATCCTTCTCCAGATAGCAATAATAGATCTTGTTCTCCTATTCCAGATCCACGAAAATCTACTATGTCACTATTATAATAAGAAACCGAATATCCCAAACGAGCAAATTCCAATCCCAAACGAGATCCACATTGCCCAAATCCAAAAAACTTTACACTATCTTTTAACATAAATATCCTCTTATTTGTTCTTATTTGTTAATAATACTGTAAGTAAATAATTAGTTGTAAATTGACTACAAGTAATTCTTACTTTACAATTATTACATTTTATTATATGATCTACATATTTTTTTACTAAATTATTTTTATGTTCTTCTATTTTATCTTTTCCTTCTATAGTTAAAACATATTTATTATTAAATATTTCTGTTTCTCCCAATAATTCCTTTAAATCTATATCTGTTCTTTGACTCTCTGGAACTTCATATTTAATTTTAATAAAATCTTCTGCTTCACCGGATAAATAATTACTTAATAATGTAGGAGATTGATAACCAAAACAACCTGGAAGTTGATTAGATTCCAATTTTAAAGAAATTGCTTCTTCTATTGTTTCACCAACCGCATTTATATTCATATTAATTTTCATTTCCCTTGTCTTCTTTTTTCATTTTCTATATAAAGATCTTTTTTATCATAATGAACATCCATTATTCTTCTTATTAACTCAGATTTTGTAATTCCAAGTTCACCAGATTCCATTGATAAATTATAATCTATTTTTTCTGTTAGATATATTTGTGTTCGTTTCATATGTATTTATCCAAATTAAGAAATCTTTTTAAATCTAAATTTCTTTCTTATATTAGTACTAAAGAAATTACCTATAGAGGGTGCTTTTAACAAATCAATATAATATTCTTCAGGAACTTCTTGAAATTCATATATTGATCCAGATTTAAAAGCTATAATTAATGTTTGTGATTTTTTGTCATAACCAACTTTTGATAAGTTAGATGATCTTACGCTTTGTAATTCCATGTTTTTTCTCCAGTATATATTGTACTATTGGTATTTCTTTATATGTCGATTCTAATATTTCTTCTAAAGAACACATTGCTGCATCTTTTTTATTAAAAGGTAATTTACATACAAATAAATTTTTTGTATGATGTATTAATTGATATACTGATGTAACTAATTTATCTCCTTGTTCATCATTATCTGGTACAACAACAATCTTTTTATATTGTTTTAATATTTTTAATTGTTCAGGGAGTAAATTATTTGATAAAGCTGCAACACATTGATTTCGTGTTCTTTGTACAAATATTGAATCAAAAATACCTTCTGTTATATATAAAGGTTTTTCAAAATCATTCATTTGATCAATACCAAATAATATATCTTGTCTAGAATAAGGACCATACATTTTACCAGAACCAAAAGAATTTCTTAAAAAGTAATTTCTTAATATATTATTTTGATAAATTGGTATTATAATCCAACCCATATTTCTACCAGATTCAATTATTCCCATATTCCATTTTTGTATTTCTTCTTGAGTTAATCCTCTTTCTTTTTCTAAAAAATAATTAAATGATTTAATTAATTTATGGGGAGGTAATTCAATTTCAATAGAAGAATTTATAGAAACATCGTTTCCTCTTAATTTAATAAAATCTTCTAAAAAATTATATCTTTCTTCTACTGTATCTCCACCAACAAGAAATTTCTTTAAATATGGTTTTATTGCATTACTTGCGAATCCAGATTTACTTAATAAAGTAAAAATATTTCCAGAAAAATGACAATTATGCACAGAAAAACCATAAATTAAATATGAAGAATCTTTTTCAATTTCTAAATCATAAACTTTTGTATTTGTTGTTATTGTTTCTTTTTTATCTAATACACGAAATAAAACTTTGTCCTCTAATATAATTGTATTAGATATTTTATTATTATTAGCTTGCCAAGCAATTTCATAATAATCTTTATGATTTACACCAGTTTTTCCTGTATATCCTTTTCTATAACACAAAGATGGACAATAATTTAAATTAATTAATAATAATCTAATTTGATAAGCCAATGTTTCAGAAATAGTAGTTATTTTGTGTCTATTAGAACTATTTACTACATTTCCATCTCCTGCATAATATCCATCTAATAATGATTGTAATATTTCCTTGTTATAACTTAGAAAATTATAAGGTAGATGCTTATTAACAGCTGTATGACCACAAATATCTCGTAGCCACCTTCCTATAATTACATTTGGAATTAATACAGATTGTTGATTATTTTTATTATAATTATATATTTTACAATCTATATTAAATATGTTTCTTACATATTTAATTATTAAATTTGGAATATGTTTTTTAGTAGTAGAATTAATATTATATAAACATCCTCGTAAATAACTACCTTCAGCTACATATAAACCAATTAACCAAGCCAATTCTTTAGTTAATTGTATTTCATTTGGAATTGTTTTTGGTGTTTTACCTCTTTTTTTTATATATTTATCAATATCTATCTTAATTTCTTCTTGAACTTCATTTAACTTTATTTTTGGAATATATACCCAATCACCAATTTTTATATTCTCAGCACAAACTTCTTCTGGAACAGAATTTTTTATTAAAATTCTTTGTGTTTTAAAAGATCTTTCATCAACTCCTTTTTTATATCTTCCAGAAAAAATATCTTTATCTCGTATTATAAAAAATTTATGTTCAGGAGTACATGTAAAAGGAATATTTAATTTTGATATATTAAATGTTAATAATTTTCCTTTATATTCCTTTTCTAATGTTCCTGTAACTAAATTAAAATTACCAGTATGCGATAAAACAAAATCTCCAATATTAATATCTTTTATTTTTTTAATAGAAGTATTGGTAATTATTTTAGTGTCTTCTAAAAAACAACCAAAACAATAAATTTGTCCAGTATCCTTATGTATAGACATAGAAGGATGTGTTTCATGATGATGTGGATTTAGACATTTTATACGATAATTATTTGGACCAGCATTTTTATATTCTATGCCCAAATCATTTAAAATATCTATAACTTTAAATCCCAGTTGCATATTTTTTAATAAATCCTAATTCAATTAAAGTATTTAATTGTTCTTGAGATGTAATTACAGTAATATTATTTTTAATCATCCATGCTTCTACTTGAGCAAATAATTTAGGAGTTAAGTAATATCCAGTTTCTTTTTTTAATACACGATCTGAATCATGATAATCTATATTAATTTTTAATTCTGGACAATTTATAGAACAAATATACATATTATTTCATTAACATGGTACTAATAGAACCACGTAACTCCATTTCAATATTATTACGAGATAATACAATAGCTGATTGTATATAAGATTTTGATATTTCTCTGATAGGAACATTAGAAGTACAAATAAATATCTTTCCTTGACTGATTTGATTATCTAACCAATTAAAAATATTAATAATTGAGTATTCTTTAGCTGTGCTTCTGGTAACATCAAAAGCATCATCTAATATAAATACCTTATATGTATTTAAATTATCAAAAAATTCTTTTTTTGCATCAAAATTTGTACATGCTTCTATTAAAGCATTCATTTTTATAAATCTAACTTTAATATCATTTTTAAGAAAAGATGTACCTAGAATAGTGGCTAATGTAGTATGACAAGCATTTGATTCGTTTCCCCAAATCCATAAAACTTGTTTTTTACTCTCTAGTAATAATTTAGGATCTTTTATAAAAGAAATTAATAATTTAATATTACGTTCATTAAAAGCAATAGATTCTGGATTAAAAGGAAGTTTGAGATAATGATCTATATCATAATCCCAAAATATTGGAGGAATATGAGCATCAATAAGTTTATTTTTTAGAGTTATTTCAGCATCCCTTTTACTTCTACAAACACAAGGAATAGCTATCATCTCTCCATCTTTTTCTTGGAAAGTAAATGTTGTATCGTGACAAATAGGACAAGCCATGTATATATCCTTTTATTAATTATTAAATCAAATATACATTACCTATACATCTTTGTCAATAAAAAAATCATATTAAACGGAAATTAATAATTCTAATTTTCTCTCGTGAAGCATTAATTCTAGGAAATCCTTATAATACATTAATATATACGTTTTGTCGAAATGTTCATAATTTAATGTTATAAACATTCTTACATTCGATCCATATAAAGCATATAAAGATTCATCGTCAAATCTTTTACTTTTACCAGTAATATTAACGAAAGAAGGACTGTTTTTAAAATAATCTTGTGGTAATAGAGGAAAGACATCTTGAATCCTCATAACTACATAATCTCTTTGTGTTTTAATAAATCCAAATCTTAAAACTGGTATTTTATTTACTTGTTTTGCTTCTTTTTCTATTTTATTTAAAATATCAATATTAATAGAATAGTATAGATTATGGGTAAATTTATCTTCATATTGATAATAGATATCTGAAGCATCTGATTTTTTAAACCAAAACCCACCTGATCGAGCGTGGGCTTTTCCATTTACATCTTTTGCTAATTTCTTTTCTCTTTTTTTAGATATAATTTTATTGTTCATTTTATACCTGTTTTAATTGGATGTCTTAATAAATATTTTTTTATCTCAAATAAATATTCTTTTTCTGTTAATCTCTTTAAATTATTTAAATTTAATTGTTTTTTTAGATCATCAGAATTTATTATTTGTTTCTCTTTTAGTTTCTCAAGAAGATTTTCAGATCTTCCTCTATTAATAACAATATCTAAATCTGAAAGAGCAACATGATTTTCAGATATATTTTTTATATACCAAGTAAAATCATCGTTTTTATTTAAAAAAACTGATTCTTTTCTTTTATTTACTCCAACTTTTTTATTTAATTCTTTCTTTCTTTTTTTAGCTGCTTTTATAATTTCAGGATATTGATTCAATATATCACTCCCAAATATATAATTAAAATCAGTTTTTTCTAATTTTTCATTTTCCATCCACTCAATAAATTCAGTAGAAGACCAAGACAAATGACTGTATTTAGTATCTTCAGATAAACGTACTTTTTCTATTTTATCTAATAAAGATGTGCTAATTTGTAATTTAATTATATATTTTTCTTGAGAACAATCAAAAAAGAATCTATTACTATCTGGAATCCTTTCTAAAATACCTTTTAATAAACATTCTTTATTATAAGTGCAACTTGGAAATAATTCTTTTTTTGTTATTGCACATGCTACACAATTACTTTTAAAATTATCAGCAATAGTACCAGAAAGTTTATTTTGTTCAACAAACTTAAATAAAACTACAAAATCATGTAATATATAATCTAATCGTTGTTCTAAATTATGCTTTTCCCAATCTAATACACTTTTTTTTACCTGTGTATCTTGTAGAATCTTATTCCTTTCATTCAATTTAATAGTTAAATCATCATAAGATAAAGTATCTTCTGTATATCCACGTAACCAATTGTTTTTAATAAGTTTTTTAATTAGATTCATAGTCTTTTCTCCTTTAACAATCTTTTCTTACATCGTTTAGATGCATCTTTAACAGTATATAATGGTATATTTAATAATTGAGATATTTCTTTTTGATTTTTACCTAATTTTTTTAATTTTTCTATTTCAATATCAAGTTTTTTTGTTTCTTCTGGTTTTAGATAAATTTTTCCTATTTTCAATCTGGTTATTATACATCTAACCAATACTTCTGTTATCTCTAATTTATTAGATATTTCTTTATTAGACAATCCCTGTTTTTTTAATACAGAAACAGGAATTTCATTTGATTTACCTAAAATTGCTTTTTTTGTACTTCTTGATTGATCACTTTTTGTTACCCATTTACAATTTTCTGGAGTATAATTTTTTGTTGGATCTATTCTATCTAATGAATATTTTTCTTTCCATCCATTATTTATAGCCCAATCAAAAAAATTAATATAATTATCTTTCCAATGAAAACAAACTATAATGCCTTTAGCACCCCAATGTTTATAATCAGGATGACTTTTTTTATAACAACGCCTCATCATAGCATAATAATTTTGATAAAGTGGATGATGAGTATCTTTTCCTATTGGATATTTTCTCATTTTCGTATCTCTTTATAGATATTTCCAACAAATTCGGGTTCTTTTCTCATATATTCAAGAAGAGATGACATTCCCTTAAATTGATCTCCAGTAGAAAGATTATAATATGGACCTGCTCTTTCTATAATATTTTTTATTATTCCTAATTTAACTATTTCTTCTGTATGGTCAATTTCTCCAGTTTGACAAAAATCTCCATCTCTAAAATAATAATCATATTCAAACATATCACCTGGAGCTGAAATTTTACTTTTTTCTGCTCTTATTCGGGTTCTCTGACCAACAAAAGTATCTGTAAATTTAGATTCCGTGCCATCAGCTTTTAAAAATGATTCTTTTTTTAATTCTAATATAAAATCCATTAAATGTGCAACTACGTGTCCACCAGAATAGCTATCTTTAACAATAAAAGAACCCAATGTACTTCTCATTTGAGAAGTCATAAAAAAAGCTGGTTTATAGGCTTCTGATTCTAATTCTAAATCTTTAGAAGCAAAAGCAGCACACATATGTCTTAATAATAAACCATTACTTTTTGGTTCACTACCCATTGTAGCTTGTGATGCATCTCTTTCTTTTACATATCTAGGTAAACTAGCTTGTACACTGTCCCAAATAATACCATCAATATCATTTGCTTTTATTAATGGCATTATTAATTCTATTCCTTCTTCTGTATCTTCGGGGTCGCAAACAAGGAGTTCTGAAACAATAACACCACATTTAGTTAAATAATCTTTTGTTGAATCGTGTTCTATTTTATTTATTTCTATGTTTATATCTTTAAACCACTTTTCGAATAATTTTAATTCTTTTTTTTCTTCGTCAGATATATCTATTTTAGTACTTAGTATTTCAAATAGAGCTGTTTTTTCATCATATTCAGATTCTTGAATAATTTCTCCTGTTTTATTTAGAGTTATATTTCTAATAATTTTAATTGCGGGAGTTTCTATTGATAACGACTTTTCATAATCTGCTATTAGAAATTTTTTACTTTCAGGAAGATCACATTTACATTCTTGTAGTCCTAAAACATAACGAAGAAATATTGCTCGTTTATCAGAAGAATTATAAAAATTTGGAAGAATTTTATGACATTTTCTACATAATCTTTGATTATAGGCAATTGTTTGACTCAATAAAGCGTTTTTTCCTGAACTTTTTTGACCAAAAAGTAAATGTCTTCTTTTATACCCCCAACCTCCTCCAGTTAATTCATCTACTAATACTGATCCAGAAAACATTCTTTTTAATTGGAATGAATTTGCCTTATCTAAGGTTGTTATTTTAGTAGTTTTAAATGATTTATTAATCTCTTTAATACTTGCTGGTAATTCAAACATGTTATTCTCCTATTTTAATTAATTGTAGCATATGTTCGGGTTCTTTTGTTGTTTTATCAAAAGTTTCACTCATTAAATCATATTGATTAAAATAACAAGTACGATAATTATCATTTTCAATATGTTCACATTTAGTAATAATATATATTGTATTATCTGATTCTCCTGTTGCAAGTATTGGTATTAATTGGTTTTTTATTTTAACTTTATCTCCTAATTTAAATTTAAAGGGGTTTTCTAAATCCCATAGTCTTTTATTTACTCTTTTTTGGTAGTTATAAAATTCTTTTTCTAATTTATTATTTTTTCCAAACATGTTATTTACTCCTTTTTTTATTCTTTTTAATATATTTTTGACAATCTTTAAGATCTACACATTCCATTTTAATTTTATGATGTATAACTCCCTCAATATTTAAAAGTACTTCAGGATACATTCTTCCACATCTAGTACATTCAGAATGTGACCAATATGGCAATCTATTAAGATCTAAATTTATATTATTTTTCATTTTTGTTCTTTACTCCATTCCCATATCATTCTAGGGAATGATTTATTTTCATCAAATAATTCATTTTTTAAAATAATAATTTTTTTATTTAAAGCAAAAGCCATGCCAAGATCAAAATGAATTCCTTGAGAATCAGAGGAATAAAATACAGCAATTTCATCAGCATCTTGAATTGCTTGTTTATTTTGTAAACAAATATCAAATCCTCTTGCTTCTTGATTAGTATCTCTATGAGGAAGATGGACTTTATATCCATTTTCTTCTAAATCTTTTACAAATTCCTCCAGACTTCTTTTATATTCTTCATCTGCATTTCTTACTTTACATATAATAAACATTTTTTTCATTTTTGCCACCTATCTTGTATATCCAAATCTGCTTTCAACTTAATTGTTATTTTTGGTACATCTTTAGTTAAAAAAGAAACCATTTGTTGTGATGTATCATAAATTTCTGTTTCAGGACATTCTGTCATAATAGAGTCATGAATAGTAGCAACAACCATAGATTTCTTTTGAGCATCTTCTAACCAATTTGTTAATTTAATAACAGCCATATTAGTAATATCACCTGAACTATTATGAGTAATTACTCCTTCGCACATGAATTTTCCAGAATCACTATTTATTACATCAAACATTTCTATTTCTTCATTATAAAATTTTATATCTTTTATTGAAAGAGATTCACCAATAACACCATCTTTAATTTTTCCAGTATTTTTAGAAAAACGTCTTGTTTTTTTAAAATTTAAAAAACCTATTTCATTTTTAAATTTTATAGAATCTCTTTTTAATACTCTAACATTTATTCTATCACTACAAAAATGCAATCTGGATCTAATACCAAATATTTCAAGAGCACGTTGAATATCTCTAGCATATTCTTCATAGAAATGTATTTTTCCAAATGTTAAAGTAATATTATTTTTATATCCAATTGTTCCATCTCCATCAAACATTCCTACAAGAAATCCCCTTAGTAATTCTTTATTTTGAAAACAAATATCTGGAATTTTTTGTTTAAAATTATAATTACATAATTGTCTTCCTAATAAAACAGATGAAATTGTATAACGAAATATAGTTTGTTTATTTGGTCTTTTAATAATTTGTTTTGAATATTTAAATGGAATTATATTTTCTATTATAGAACAAATATTTTTTTCATGTTCTGCTACTAATAAATAAACAAATTTATTACTAATAGACCCATCTGACACAACACGCCCTAAAAAAATTCCTTTTTCATAATCATCCTTTATATCTTCTATAGAGTATAAAGATGTATTTGCTATACCATTTGGAGCTTTCCAATGAGTCGTTATTTTTTCTCTTAAAAAACTATTAGATTTAAATCCATTATTCTCTTTTTTGGAGAATCTAACTCTAATATTAGTTTGTTCTGACATTTTCTTTACTGTTTTGAAAGATTCTTTTCCTTTTGTATTAATAGTTAAAAATTTATGATCTGGACTACATATTATTTTTTTATTTCCCCAAAAAATTACTTCTACTTTTTGTTTTAATCCCGAAGATGCTATAAAAGCAGATACATATTTATCTCCATCCCAAAGTTCTACCTTTTCATTAACTACATCTTTTATTTTAATATACCCTCTATTTTTTATTAAAATATGCATAGACCCTTCTAAACATCCCTGGACTCTCGTGTTGACTGCCCTACGTTCAGCTTCTGCTCTTGAAAACTCGTTTGAACTATTAATTTTTGGTAAGTATCTTCTTCTACCATATAATGTTTCTACATATCCAAATTGTCTAGCAAATTCTATAGTTTCATTAATCCAACTAGATACTTTAGGATAGGCTGTAAAAAATTTATTCATGAATAATTGTGCTTTTTGAACAGAAATATTAAGATCTTCTGCTAAAGATTCTGCTGAAATCAAATAAGCAATTCCAAAATTAATAGAGTTATGCACTAAAAGTCCATTTAACCAATATAAGTGATCTTTAGATTTAACTTCAATATCAACTAATTTTCCTGTTTCTATAGTATCTATCCATCTAACAGTATTTTCATAATTTTTAACAAAAACTTTTTTTGTTTTAAGAGTATTTATATGTGTTAAATATCTTTTTTCTAAATTTTCTTTTTTCCATGAACATTTTATAACATTTGCCAAATGTAATTTTTTAATTGCCTCTGCTTGTAAATTTATAGTATAATACATTTTTTTATATTTTTTATTCCAACTACAATTTATACTATATGGATAATCTAAAATTTTTAATAAAACAGTTAAATCTTGTAATAATGTCCAATGTTTTGTTGTTATTGATGTCATACTTATTGGAGATATGGTACCATCTGTATCAATCAAACCTCCAATAAAATTTTCCATTACTTTTTTTCCACCATTAAATATCCATAATGGTATTTTAAATGTTTTTGAAGTGGGTGTTGCTAATTCTAAAAAATTAAAGAACCTTCTTATCTTTGTACTACCAATATAAATAGAAGCAGAATAACTTGAACCATTTTTACCTCTTTTATATTCTTTTTTTATTGTTTTAATTCCTACATCTAAAAATGCATTAGAAATAGTCTCTCTCCAAATATCATAATTATCTGTTCCAGCACCTGTTGATATAGAAATATATTTACCACCCCAACAACCATCTCCTGTAAAAATACCTGCTATATAAGCCCATCGTTCATCTAATGTTAATTCAAAATCAGTAGCTCCTACATCATCAAAAAATGGATTAAATTTAAGTTTAACTGGATTGGTCTCTAATAATTCTTTAGTATTTATTATGGGTGCTTCATATAAAACATCTTCTGTTGTTATATCACTTGCTTTTTTAATAATATTATTTTTTAATTGTATTTTATGATTCAAAGAACATACAATAACATTTCTTTTAGATACAATTAATATTTTTTTATCATTATTATTTTTATAATTTGATTTTATTTCTATATTTTCTTCTCCATTCCAAATAATACCATCTTTTTTAACAAAAGTATCATTTTGTTGATTAATATCTATTAAATTACCAATTCTATTTATTTTATTATTATAAATTAATAAAGAATCTGGATCTACACATTTGGCTGCGGATCTAGCTTCACTATGTTTTGGATTTTCTTTATCAAAATCTTTAATATTAATATTATTAAATTCACAAGCTGTACGAGTATGAAAATCATGACCACTTTCAAATGCATTAATCATATTTTCATCACCAGACAAAAATGCCAACATCCTTAGTTCTATTTGACTTAAATCTGCAAGTACAAGTTTAGATCCTTTTTCTGGTATAATAATTCCTCTTATTTTATTATCTTTAGGAATTGTGTGAATAGCACTACTTAATCTTCCAGTTACTGTTAATTGTTTATATTCTGGATAATATCTATGAGTTTTTTTATCAGCTTGTTTTTTTAATCCAATTAAATAAGTAGAATTTTGTTTTTGTAATTCTCTGTATTCTAGAATACCTTTAAGTATTGGTTTTTGTTTCATATAAAATTCAATAGCTGCTTCATTAGCTGCTGGTTTTTTACCTTTTTTAGTTGTAAATTTTTTATTTGGTATTAATCCCAATTTATTATACATTAAATTACCAATTTCTTTACTAGAATTTAAATTAAATTCATAACCAATTTTAGTAAAAAATTTTGTTTTTATCTTTTCTATTTCAATATCATTTTCTACTTTTATCTTATCTATATAATTAAAATCTAATTTTATACCAGTAAGTCTAACTTCAACTAATGAACGACACAATGGCATAATAATACCATAATATAATTCTGAATTATTCTTATCTATTATTGTTTTTAAATTTTTAGCTATACGATAAGTAACATCAGAATCCATTGCAGAGTAATACTCACCTGGAGTTAATTCAAATTCCTTTAATTTTGCTTCTTTTGTAGTAGCTAAATAATCTCTTATACCTACCAAATATTTATCATATTCAGTAATAGCATCTTTGTCTAATACAGTATAATCAGCACTATTAAATAATTCCATTTGGGAGTCTTTTTCTCCCTCTTCCTCTTCTTCAATAAGAGCATCTTGATATGCTTTTATACCACCATATTTATTTAGAATACTTTTATAACCACCTTCTGTAGTTAATAACCAAGACATTGTATCCAATGCAAATAAGGAGTTTCCAGCACCACCTTCTGCTTTCATATTTAACATATGAAATGCTAACATTGTATCAAATATTTTTTTATTTACTTTATATCCACATTGTCTTAAAAACATTAAATCAAAATGAGCATTATGTAATATCTTTTCATTGTCTGTTATTAAAAATTCTGAAAATAAATCATTAAATTCCAATAGATCTGACCATTTAATGTGTACTCCCTCACCAATAGCCTTACAAAAGGAGATATCTGTAATTCTATCTTCTCTATGATTTAAACCGGTTGTTTCTATGTCTAATGCTACGGATGGGGCTTTTATTAATTCAGTTAAATAATTCTTAATTTTAACTGGATCTTTTAACGTAATAGGTTTACTTTTAATAGTTCTTGCTTGTGGTAATTCTGATATTTTTTTTGCTAATTCTAAATCAGAAATAAATTCATTTAAAAGTTGATTATCCTGTTGTCTTATTAAATAAGCAGGATGATATGTAGGTATTACAGTAGTATTTAATTCAGGAATATAAAATTTTTGACCACGAGCTACTTCTATACTTATACCTAATTTTAATAATTGTACAGTTGCTATTTTACCAACAGCAATAATAACTGTAGGTTTAATTTTTAATACAGTTTCCATTGTAAATGCTCTACAACATTCAATTTCTAATGGGGAAGGAGTTCTATTAGAACCATCTGAATTTGAGGGTCTGCACGATACTGAATTATCTATATAGCAATCTATATTAAGTTTAGTTAGATAGTTTTGTAACAATGAACCAGAAGATCCTATAAATGGAGTATTTGCCATATCTTCATCTTTCCCGGGTGCCTCGCCCAATACTAGAATTTTGGCATTAGGATTTCCTCTTCCATTTAAATGTGGATGTATACATTGTTTAAAAAGACCACAACGAGTACATAAAAAGTTTTTAGTATTATAATCCATTATTGTATATCCACAAAATCTCCATCATCATTTAAAACTTTACCTTCAGAGAAATTTTCAAGAATTTCATCTATTATATCTACTATAAATACAGCTCCTGCATAACTACTACCAAGTAACATTTCTTCGTTTATTAATTCTTCACGTTCTTGTTTACTAAGAAAACTCATATTAAATTTTTGTCAATACTTTCATTTATTTTATTTAAAACATCTATTTGATATTTTTTTAAATCAACATTAATTTTTCTATTAAAAATATAATCAAAATCATGAGCGATTCTAGAAAGAACATATGCATCTGCTTGGTCATTTTGTCTTATTTCTACACCAAAATTTTTAAATACATCTAAAATAATTAATCCTTTTTCTCCTTTACCTTGACCAGATACATATTTTTTTAATTGTAAAGGAACCACCTTTAATAAAGGTAATCCCATTTTAAATAGATTGGTTTTAACCAATCCTGACCATTCTCCCATAGAAAATTGTTGACCGTCTGCTCTAAAAGCGGGAGTTTCATATGCTGATAAAAATATTTTCTCTTTATAAGGAGAAAGTATTTTTAATAACATCTCTTCTAAAAAGAAGAGTCTTTCTGTTTCTCTGGCCTCTACATGTAATAATTCTTTAATTATAATATTATAATCATCATCAATTATTACAATACCCGTTCCAGTTAGTGATAAATCTAATCCTAGATACATTATTAAATTAAATAAACCCCTATTTTACTAGGGATTTATTTATCCTTATTTATTGATATACTGCTCCGCAATGTGGGCATACTGTAGCTTTTGTACTAAAAAGATTGTTACATACACTACAGGGTTCTAGAAGTTTATCACCACATTTAGGACAGATAATAGAATCTTCTGGAATCAATACAGCACAAGTAGGACAAGGAATCATTTTAGTATTTGCAGGTACCGCAGGAGTAGTACTAGGGGTTACTAAACGCCTACCACTAGATACAGGAGGAGTTACAGGAGCTTTTGAAGCCTCAAAAGGTATATTATTATCATTAAAAGGATTATCTATTGGTGCTTGCATAGGAGGAGTTACTTGCATAGCTGTTTTATTATCTTTGTTTTTTTCCCAAAGTTCTTGTTCAATAGATGCTTGTTTTTCCATTTCTTGATAATAATTTGTTCCCATAGCAACATCCATTCTTTTTATTTTATTAGGAATATGCTTTAGGCAATAATATGCAGATGAAAGTCGTGTAACTTCTTTTAGGTCATATTTCATATATTGCTTTTCGTCAACAGAAAGTTCACCAGCAACAGCATGAGCTACACCAGGACCTGCTTTTAGCATAGAATGAACTGTTTTAGAACCAGCTCCTTGTTTAATATAATTAATATCATATTCTTCTACTTTAGGACCATCATTTTCCATAACTGCTTTAAGAGCAGTAAGAGCTTTTTGTCCCAATTTAATAATTTTAGTGTGCTTATTAGCCATACACCAATAAACATTTTGATTATCAACTATTTCGGGTGTACGCTGAATAGCATTATACATCCATTCATCTTTGGGTTTAGCAGAACCAGTTCCTTGATAAGAATCATTCCAATATTCAGTCATTATTTTATACAATTCAGGATCTTTTGCTTGATATGTAGGAGTTGCACCAAATTTAGTTTTTTTGGTTTCAAAATATCCACCATTATAAAAATTCTTTTTATCTCCAAACATCCTACCTAAAATACTTATTCCTTCATGTTCATTTTTTATAATGAATGGACGAATAACATTATCATCGCACATAATCCAAGATATATTGTAAGAAATTAGAGAATCTTTTCCGTCAACCAATCTAAATACGTTAGGTACATTAGTAGTTACTTTAATTTCCTTTGCATATTCCCGTTCTCCCCCAGTTTCTGGAAACCCTCCAGTGATTTCTTCAAATTTTCCCATGTTTAGTCTCCTATTTTATTATTTATATTAATTTCTGTACCATGTACAGTTTATTAATTCTTGTTTATTATTAAATTTTTGCAAATAATTAAATCCGTAAAATCCAGTTTTTGTTCCTTTTTTTCTTAGATTATCATTTAAAATTAAATTATCATCTTGAAATTTTTTTAATGTTGGAATAGAAGCAAATCCACATATTAAAACTGTATTATAATTCCAAATTATTGTTATTATTTCTGGTCTTTGTACTTTTTTATGTACTATTGGGAATTTACCATATTCAACTGCCTTTATTCCTATATTTAATCCTAAAGGGAGTAAATCTGCTTTATTATAATCTTTAGAATCTCCAATAGACCAATCAATAAAAGATTCTTTTAAAAAGAGTTCTACTGCTATTTCTCCTTTAATTCCAGTTAAAGTTCTTTTATATTCTTTATCTCCATCTTTTTGATGTTGATATTCAGATAATTTTCTATCTGCTTTTTTAATAGCAAAATTAATTGCTATTTCTATATTTTTTTCTGATAGCGTTATTTTTATATAATCTTTAATATATTTTTCTATTTCTTCTTTATAATTATGAAACATGATTATCTTGGAACAGTATTAAAATCCTTCATCGCATGAAGTTTAAAACCAAAACTTTCTAGGCTAGAAACAACTCGTTTCATAACTCCATGTTTATATTTTTCTTTACTTATCAAATTTTTATATTCTTGATATTCTTTTTCAAAATGCGTTTTAATGAGATTTTCTTTCTCTTTCTCAGTACGTTTATTTTTTGAAGGTAAAGGAAATATAGTATCTATTTCAATATATTTTTTAGATTGCCACAGATCAAATTCATCTTCAAGAAGTTGAAGTACACGACTTTGAGATTCTAAAATTATGCTATAAATAAATAATTTTCTAGAAATCTCATTTATTTCTTTCATAACTAATAGTGGATCACCATAGTTAGCTAATTCTAGTATTTTAGAATCGAAAGAAACGTGTTCAGATGGTAGAGAGGTATAAGTATTGTTTTCTTTAAAAAGTTTATATTCCTCTGATATAGTCCCAAAAATATCTTCTATTTTTCCCATATTTCCCCTGTTTGTTTACTTTACTTTCCATAAATTTACTCAATATTCTTTTATTAGTCAACTGTTTTTTGATTTTCTTCTTCAATTAATATTTGCATTTCTTTTTCTATTAATTTTTGGATTATGTCAGATGTCTTTGTAACATGTAATTTTTTACCAATTTCTTCCAACATTAGCTTATGTTTTGGAAGTAATGATACTGACAAATTTTTTGCTTTTCTTTCATCTGATATTTTTACTCTTCCCATAATATTTTATTTTCCTTTCATTTTTAAAATTAAATACTTGACTTATTTTGTCATTATTATTATATAATATATAATATATTATTAGTAATTTGTCAACTAAAAAATAATATTAAGGGGAAAATTTTATGCCCAAAACTGTACAGATGGTTAAAAATGAAGATAAAATTATTACAAATGAAGAGTTATTTGAAGATTTAAAAAAAGTTGTAGATAAATATAAAAAAAAGAACCCAAAAGCTAAAAATTTACTTACTAGGGATTTTTATAGAAAAAATAGTAATTATAAAGAGTCTGATTATAGTAAATTTGGTTCATTTAAAGATTTTATAGAAGTTTTTAAAAAAGGAAACAAAGAAATTCAAGAATTTGAAAATGAAAAACAATTAATAATATTACAAGATGAAATATCAAAATTAAAACAAGACAAAGATAAATTACTTAAAAGATCTATTACTGAAGATAATCTTCTAGATATCTACAAAGAATCTGTTGTTAAAGAATTTAAATACAAAGTATTCCCCCTTAAAAAAGAATCAACATCTAATAAAGATTTTATACTTAATTTTTCAGATTTACATCTTGGAGAAGTTGTTATTCCAGAAGAAGTAAATTTTGTTAATGAATTTAATAAAAATATAGCTATTAAAAGAATGGATCAATTATTTGATAAATTAGTAAAATATGCTAAAAAAATCGTTGTTAGAGATCTTCATATAGAAATGAATGGAGATTTATTTTCTGGGGGTATTCATCAAGAACTTGTTAGAAATAGTGATCTTAATGAAGTAGATGCTATATTCTATCTTCAACATTATATGATTCCAAAATTATGCTCTTTATCTGAATACTTTGATCACATTTTTGTTGATGTTCTTGTCGGGAATCATCCAAGAATTCTTATAGGTAAACCGTATTTTAAAGAACAAGTGAAAATGAATTTTGAATATATATTTGGTAAACAATTACAGATGTATTTTGATTTATTATCAGAACAAGGTAAAAATGATAAAATAAGAATTAATATACCAGAATCTCCTTTTATGATTAAACAAGTTAGAAATACTAAGTTTCTTGTAACTCATGGTGATATTCTAACTGGTGCTGGAACTGGTGGTTTTCTTGGATTACCAGCATATTCAACAGCAATGTCTGCAGCAAAATTATATGGGATATTGCATCAATTGGGTATTACAGAAGAAACTAAATTTGATCATATTATTGCAGGACATCTTCATACAACAAGCAAAATTCCTATTTTTAATGGAGGATTCTGTTTCTATGGTGGATGTATAATTGGAACGAACGAATTTAGTTTGTTTAAAATGAAATCGGTTGCTAAAAAGGAACAATTAGTTTTAATTATAGACGATCAAGGTATTGATGGAGAAATTAATATTAGATTAGATTAATTTCTATTAAATCCTATGAAATAAAAAAAGCCCTCTTTATGGAGGGCTTTTAATTTAATACTACTTACTCTTCTTTTTGTTTTTTGCTTGATCGTTCTTCCACTTATCTCCACCCTTTTTAGGGGTAGTAGCTTTTTCTGGTTTTGAACCCTTTCCGATACCATAAGCTTTAAGAACATCTTTCCCACCAACAGTTGGTGTTTTACCTGTAGATTTCTTCATTTCCATTTTTTCAGGGATGGAAACTTTCTTCCCTTTTTGTGTTTTTACTTCTGCCATCTAATTTCTCCTTTAGATATATATTTATAATCCATTTTTTGGAATTATTTATTCTTGGTCTTGGTGGCGATAAATTTTTTGGTCTTTTTCCAATAACATTTTCTACTAATATTGAAGACTCTTCTTTTTTCATATTATCCTATTGCTTTTAATGTTTGATAATCACCATCTATTGTCATTATATCTTCAAATGCTGGTATATAACAAATTGGTTTCTCATATTCTTTTGCTTGTAATATTATTCCATATTCTCCATCAACTTCAATAAATGAATTAGCATCTGCCTTTTCATTAGTTGGTACAAAATTTAAATAATTTAACATTGTTTTAGGAACATCTATAATATGCCCTAATGATGTTAAATAAATTCTTGATATTTTATCTGTCTTAGATAATTGAAATCCTATATATGATTTTGGAACAGGTGTTAAAATACCTGGAAATTGATAATACATAAAATTTTGAGTTAATTTTATAGGTCTTATATCTTCTTCCCACACCTGATCTGCTGTTTTTCTAATTATATTCATTAATTCTGCATAAGTTGATTCTTCTGGTAGATTCTTTAAAAAAGTTTGTCTCTCTATTTCTTTTTTTAATTTTTCTTTTTCTCTTTCTTGTATATTAAAAAGTTGTTGTTTAGAAGTATATGGTAAAGCTTCATCTATATCTTTTTGTGTTATAAATGACCATCTATTAACAGTTACTTCAGTAAGTTTATCATATAATTCTTTCTTAAAATTTGTCAAGGACTTTTTATCCGCATACATAGGTAAACCAGGAGCATTATCAGGAATACTTTGATAATTAGTTGGTTTTGGAAATACTAACGAACAATTACACGAAGGGTGGCTGAGTGCTATAATAGGTTTAGCAGGAGAATACCCATGTTTTTCTGCGTGATTTTGAGCATTTTTTAATATAGAATTAATATTATATGTATTACCAGATCTTATTAAACAAATTGGGGTACTAACTTTTTCTCTTGTTCTATTTCCATATGCATCTGTTATAAATATATATTGTCTGTGTAAATGACAGTTATTGGAATCCCATTCTGGACCCAATACCCATGTTCCTATTCTATATCCCATAGCTTTTAGATACTCTAATACTGTAAGAGAAGAATCTTTATGTTGATCTTCATCTATGTCAAATTCAGCTTGATTTACAATAGATGGAAAAAATTGATTTAAAACACCAAATTCTGGTGCTCTTTCTTCTATTGGAGGCTTTTTTTTAAGTTTTGGTGCTATAGGTTGTTTACGTTGTAAAGTTTCTTTATATTCTTGTTCTGGTGTTTTTGGAGGAGAAATAGGTTGTACTGGAGGTTGTACTGGAACCGCAGTTACTGGTTTTTTTGTAATTATTTGTGGAGTTAGTGGATTAGATTCAAGATCAGACGCACGTTCTTCTATATCTTTATTAGTTAATGAATTTTGAATATTCTTTTCAAAATTAGAATAATCAAAAAGTGCTGCTTGTTTTTTAGAATCCATTAAATTATATTTCCAGATAATATTTGGTAAATATTAACTACATCATTGGCTGTTAAATAGGTATTTTTATAGAGGGCATAAATTTCAAATATGATCTTTAAATAACCATATCTTTGTAAAACTTTATAAATCAAATTTCCCTCAGAATAATTAATAGATCCCATTAATTTTTCAAGATCACTATTAAGTTCTTTTTTAGTAAATTCACTTTTCCTTAAAATTTTAACAATATTTCTATCTTTATTAATTTCTTCAATATCTTTATTTATATTTTGTAATGATGTTTTTATATCATTATGTAATAAAGCAAGATCATCTTTATCTAAAGTTTTCATATAATCTCTAAGAACTAAAAAATCTATGCTATCTCTTTTTGCTCTTTCTATATCAACAACTATTTTTTCAATATATTTTTGAGCTTTTTCTTTAGCATAGTTTAATACATAGGATGAAGACATTTTACCTTCAAATTTTTTTGGTTCTTTAATCCATTTATCGGTTATAAGATTATATAAACTATCATATTTAATTAAACTACTTTCACTTGCTTCTTCTTCTGTAAAGAAATAGAAATCTAAAGGATGTAAAGTTCTTGGTATAAAATCAGTTAAAAAATGACTTTTTCTACCAGCTTCAATTAATTCATCACAAATATCTTCTCCAGTAGAATCTCTATATTCAATATTATATGATTTAAAATTATTAATATTTATAACTACTTTTATATCCAAATCAGAATCATCTCTATAAAAATAGGTGGCTAAAGAAGATCCTATAAATAAATGCGAAACAAATTCATTTGCAGCTTTTATACTAATACTAGTAAAAAATCCCATAAGAGCTTTATAAATATAAGATTTAATATATGGGTGTATTTTATTATTTTCCCAAATTTCTGGACATAGAATAGTCCGTTGATAATCTAAAATAGAGGATTGTTTATTCATCATCGTCTGAATTTTTGTAATCTTGAATGATATTTGTAAGTTTTTCTGTTTTCTTTAGTAGTAGAATAGATTGATCATGAGATATATTTATATTAGCAAACCATTCATCACTTGTATACATTATTTCAACTATTGCATCACGGATTTCATTTAAGAAAAAAACCAAATTTCTATCTTTATTCATACGATCAATTTGTTCTAATTGACCAATTGAATATTCACATTTTTGACGAATAATATTTTCAAATAATTGTGTCATTAATCTATATCACCATAAGGTTCTGAAGTTGTGTGTACTTTAGTAAAATCACCTTCTTTTAATTTAAATACACTTTCTTTTGATAGCAACTGTGATCCACCAGTATCCCATTTAACTAAAATGGTATCACCATCATTTTTAATTCCTTTTACTGTTCCCTCACGACCAGTCATTCTTGATCTGACACTATTACCAATAGCGATATCTTCTTCTTTAATAAAAGTAGAAATTAGATCTTCTCTTGCAGCTTTCTTAAATGTATTTTTAATAGCAGTTGTACTATATTTATATCCATAAGTAGCAAACCAATCTGCTAATTTATCCATTTCAAAATTTCTTTCTAACATTCTATATAATGTATCTATATAATCTTGTTTACTTTCTTTATTAATTGGTCTCATTTTTTACCTCTATGTTTCTATTAAAATTGGAGTATCTTGATTCATTTTATCTATTATTAAATATTTTAAATTAGCTCTTTTTTCATCTTGTCCTAATGAGTATTCTGCTGGTAAGTCATTACTTCTTGTAAATTTTCCACCAAAACAAAATTTTATTGCTGTATCTCCAGATTTAAATTCAAATTCATACCATGATTTTTTATCAGGATTATCAAATAAATAAAATCTACTATCTTTATCATAATCTCCTATATTATAAAACACATCAGGAGATTGTTCTTCTAATTTTTTATTTGGCTCTGCTCCAGAATTAACTATATAAATTTTATTTGTAGCTTTAATAACAAGAGGTAATTCTTCCAAATATTGCTTAATGGCATATTGATTTTCTGCAGTTTTAAACCATTGAGGAGTATTATTAATATTTTTATTAATTAAATTAAATTCATTTTTACCTTTAACAGAATAAGTATTATGATTATTCATAATAAAATAAAGACATTCTAATGATAAATCTATATTTTCATCAATTATATTACCTGTAGCAATTAATGTATCATTTTTATTAAAATTTTGTTCATAAAGAGCATCAATTAATAATTCATAATTGCCACAAATATCACCAAATATGAAATATCTATCTGTTTTTAAATTTGATAAATCTAAAACAAAATCCATTAAATTATATACCTTTTATATAAAAATGAGTAATTTTCTTACTTTGTTAAGTAAATAATTATACTTTTTCATATAAAACAAAATTGTTATTTTTTGTTAAAAAGAAATTGTATAAGTACCGTTTCCTTATAAGAATAGCACCAAAACCATATGGACATCTAAAATGAACAAAATTGCCTTTATCGTCATTTATTTCATAATCAAAAGTAAAATATTCTTCCTCATTTTTCATTTTAAGAATATCTCCGCTAGATAATTCTTGCATAGATTTAGATTTAAGTATTTCTTGTAATTTAAATAATTTCATGATATTATCCATTATTTATAAATCTTTTTGGAAGACCAGATTTTCCCTTTTGTATTAATTTACCAAATAATATCATTCCTTTCGGAGTCATATGAACTCCATCAGAATTCATATCTGATTTAGGCAAAATATGATTTTTTTCTATAAAATTTTTAATAAGAGGTAAAAATACTGAATTTGAATCATTCAATAGCCATTTAATAAGATTAGTATCATAGGCAGTAAAATTTAATATGGCATAAGATATTAAAGTTGCTGGTAAACCATATAAAATTATTCGTGCTTGTGGATATAATTCTCTAATTCGATTCAATAAAATTATACATTGTTCATTAACAGAATTAATCTCTTGATGAACAAGAATTGCATTTCCATTAGGAGTTCCAATAACAATATTTTTAGGAATATAATTATATTGTTTAAAAAGAGGTTCTAAATCATTTACCAATTGTAGCATATGATGAGACCAGGCACCACCCAAAGCATGATTCATTTTAGGTTTTATACTATCTATTCTATCTCTACATTGAGCTAAAATAGAATCTCCAATACCCCAAGTTTTATCATTATCATTAGCCATATCTTTTTTAGCATAGCTAATAAAATTATTTTTACAGGTATTTAAATGATTAGTATAATTTGGATGTGGTATATATGGACCAATTTGAGGAGTTGGAATTTTAGACCACAAAGCTATATCCATTTCTCGTATTTTATCTTTTTGAGATTGATATTTTTTTGCATAATATAAAGTTTCTATTTCTGCTATTATTCTAGAAAATAATCCCATTTTTATCTCCTTATTTTATTGAATATTTGCAATAATCAACTATTTCATTAAATTTATCTATATCAGCTTTACTATCACCGGTCATTTGAAATTCTAACATTTTAGAATTTATACATATTTCAAATTGTGCTTTAACTTCTGCATACGTTTTTTTAGTACAACTTTTATAAGAAAATACTGATACCAAGATAAAAACTATAATACCTATAAATATAGGAGATTTTGAACTCATACTATCCTCTCTTTTTTAATTAAATATTTTCTGATTTATCTAATGGACAAAAAGATGGAAATCCATCTTTTTTTATTGATTTTATATATTTTATTTTATATTTACTATCATGAAATTTTGGATGTTTACAAATTTTTACTTCTTCCCAATTATCTATTGTGTAATAACCACATATAGTATCACATCTAAATAATTCTAATATCCTTGGCATATATACCTCTATAAAATAATATAGTTATTTATACTATATTGAAGAGTAAAAAATTATTAATTTTTCATTCTTCAATATTTTTTACATAAACAGTTAAACCACATACACTACAAACTAAAATATGTGCATCTTCTATTTGTTCATTTTAATAAATTAATAATTGTATCTTTTTCTAATGATTCTGGTGATAAATCAATATCACATTCTAATTTATCATCAACTTTTATAGCTCCTGCTTTAAATATCAAATCGTTTAAAGTAATCATATTAGTTAATGAATTAATTAGATATTTTCTACTATATTCTGTATATTCATTAACAGATGAAGTAATATTATTTCCTAAATATGATTCATTAAAATAAAATTTACATTCATTTGTTGTTACAACTACTAAACCTATAGTTTTCTGTTTTTGATCTATTTTAGAAGAAGCTATAGCTAATACATTATTAGGATCTACTAAACAATTTTTATTAAAAGGACCTGGAGCTTTTAATCCTACCATTATTTTAAATGGTACTTCTTGATCCATATATCCTTTAGAAAACGTAAAATTATTCAATTGTACTAAATAGGATGATTTTATTTGTTTATGTATATAAAATAATTCTGTAGCTCCATCTGGTTTAGGAGCAGTAGTCATATCTCCAGAAAATAATATATTACTATTGCTAGTCCTATAAGCTCCATCCCATCCTATTTTACCTTCATTTATATTTAACATAGATAAATCTAAGTCAATTCTATCATCATTAGTATTTTCCCAATGCACACCAAAAATCATATCTTTTGGTGTGGATATACAAGTACCAGAAGGAAAATATCCAGTAAATCTTTTTTCAGTAGATGGTAATGTATATGTTATATAATTAGGAATATATACTTTTTTACCTTCAACATTGACTTTTAGATCTTGTATAATTGAATCTAGAACTATATTAAGAATCAATTTAGCATTGTTTTGATCTTCAAAAGAAAATTTTGTAGAAAATGCTTTATCATTTCTAATAGTATATTGAATAGAATCAAAATTTTTAGTTCTATATTGAAGAGCATATGCTAAACGAATCTTTCTAAAAATATTCGCTTTTGATAGTTCTTGTTTTAGAGTAGCTATCTTAATACCTTCGTTATTTTTTATTTTTGAAGTAATTTCATTTAAATAATCTATTGGCATTGGTTTATGATATGTATTAGCAAGTCTTCTAATTTTATTTATAATTGGATTTAAATCTACTTCTCTATTACGAAATGCTAAAAATAATGGTTTAAATCTATAAAAAATTTCTGCTAATTTATCTAAACCATTTTCTTTGTTATATCTATTAAATAATTTATAAATATCATAATTAACTGTAATAGCTTGAATTGTTGTTTTATTTTTAATAAGTAAACTTTTTCCTGTACTTTTAAAGATAACATATCTTAAAAATTCAACAGGTTCATTAGGAATAATATTAAGAGCATCATATAATCTAATTTTTACTTCTTTATTTTTAATTAAATTAATATTAATACTATATTCAGGATTTTCAACAATAGATACAATATCTTTCATTGTATCTTCATTTAAAGCAATACCAGATTGTAAAATATCAAGAATTTTATCTTTTAATTCCTCTACAGTATATCCTTTAATAATTGTAAAAATAAATTTATCTATACCTATTTTTTTAAAAATGTTATTATATTCAATTTTCGGAATAACTAATTTTTCAGCAGGAATATAAACATAATTTTCATTATAAGCACCCAAAGACTCAAATCCATATGTAGTTAGATAATGAATAAATTGTTCCATTACGAGTTGATCTATAGAGGCTTCTTTAATCTTTTTCCAAGATTTGTGGAAAGAAGCATTCATTTGTTGAGGAGTTAAACCAAGATCTTTATTTATTATATTAATAATACTATTTAATTCTTCTTCTGAATAATTGTACATAACTTCAGGAGAAAAAATAAAACCATATTGTATGGTTTTATTAATTAGAGAAGAATTAATTTTCTTTCTTTTTGTTTTAATAGGAAGAGCTTTAAAAAGACGTAATGTTTGTTTTTTCATATTAATTTCCTTATAAGGCGAGAGGTAAATTCAGTGTTATAGAGTTATAAATAGGAACCTCTTATGCCTTATTATTTTAAATGGCGAAAAGTAAATACATAAATGGTTTGTTTAATAGGAACTTTTTATGCCATTTTTAAAGCGGGTGGTAGATCACCTATAGATTTTTTTAATAGGAACCACCTTTGCTTTATATATTATATAATATATTTATTCAAATTTGTCAAGAAAATATTATAAAGTTTCTGAATCTATTTCAAAATCTTCTTCTGGCACATCTGAATCAAAGTTATCAAAGTCTATATCAAGATCTTTAAATATAATATTTTCATCATCAGCATATGCTCCAAGACCATTAAGTATAGTTTCTTTAGTAAAACTCATACCCAACATAGCTCTAACAAAAACATTTATAAATTCATATACATTAGAAGAAGAGTCAAAAGAACTATCTGATATAAGACTTACATTTTCATTATTTGCTTCATTATTCTCAATAAAAGGATTTGTTGCTTCAATACTAATTGTTAACATTATATTCTCCTATTTTTATATTAATTTTCCATACTTAATTTTTTTCTATAAAATTTTATTTCTTCTTTAATTCTATCAGATTTTATCCAAGGATTATAATTAATTTCTCCAGGAATAAGCATATTTACACATTTTTCCCAAAAAACAGCATTAGCTAAACATTGTATTTCTTCACCAGGCCAACCTTCAATAATTTTATCATTTATTGCTACGGTTGCTATTTTTTTATTATCTTTCTTAATATCAATCTTCATCTTTAAACACTTTATTATATGATAAATCATTAAGAATTTGCTCTCCCGCAGAAATAAATAAATCTACATTATCAGAGAGTTCTGGTTGTATTTGATTTTTATTTCTTTCTGTAAGACTTTCAATTTCAGCCATCATTGCTTTCATAATCCACATGAGAGCTTTTTTAATAGTTATAAGATCTTTATCTGTCATAGTATATATTATTATATCCTTAATTATATATCTCTATAATCTTTAAAATTTTTTCCAAGAAATTCTAATATTTTAGTTCTATAAGTATCTATTTCTTCTTTTGTAGAAAGCCAAATACGGTATCCTTCTATTTCTTTTGTATAAAAGAGTTTATTAAAAATTTCTATAGCTTTATCAATAGCAGCATCATTTGTTTCTTCATTTAAAGCAATTGCTAAGTGAATTGTTCTCATTTTGCTGTTCCTTTTAATATTTTATTATAAAAAACTAAAATTTCTTCCATTGATACTGGTCTATAATTCCAAACATCAACCCCAACATTTATAATAGGAATATTAACAATTTTAGGATCTTCGGTATTATATTGAAATTTCCAAAGATTATGTATATGACCACATAATGCAAAATCACAAAACTCTGGTACTTCTGGTCGCATCATTGGAGGTCTATGTTGAGCAAAAACTTGATATCCACCAAATTCTAATAAAGCAGCCATTAAAATAGATTTAACTCCATTATTAATATCATGATTTCCTGTTATATGGATAATCTTTCCATTTAATTTCTTTTCCCAATAATGTGCTTTATTATTTCCTCCTTCTTTTCCTCCACGAAAGCACCAATCTCCTAAATTATATACAATATCATCTGGTTTAACTCTTTGATTCCAATTATTTATTAATTTACTATTCATATCATCCACATTTTTAAATGGACGATTACAAAATTTAATTATTGATGCGTGTGCAAAGTGAGTGTCTGCACAAAAGAAGGTTTTCATATCATTACCATGTTTTAGTTTTTTTAATTACTTCTAAAAAATGTTTCAAAGTATCTTCAGTTTTATATTCTTGATTAATACCATCTATATAATATAAAGTATCTGTTTTTCCAATACCTATTCCTTCATGAGTTTTATGTACAATAACTTCTTTTTGAACACCAAGTTTTTTATCTCTATAAGTTGTAATCCACTTTGTTTCTTGAGATTCAAATGCTGTTTTTTTCCATTCAATCATTCTTTTACACACAAAAAAGGTATTATATACACATCTATTTAATGACATAATACCTATAATAAATTTAAATGTCAATAAAAATTTTTATTAATTTAAAAATTTATCCACATTTACTAAACCCACACTCCATATTAGAACATTTTACACACCCATCAAAATAGATCAATTTACTACCACATTGTTGACATTTACCAGCATCTTCACCATCAGATATATATTTTTTTAATGTTCTAGCAATAACTTTAGCAAAATGAGTAATACCACCCTCACTTTTATTTAAAGTTTCAACAATAAATTTCAAAGGTATTCCATGACGTAATTCTAATGAAATTGATCTAGCAAAAGCATCATGTTCTTTATTTGCAAATGTTTTCATTATATTATTAACTATTATTTCATCATCAAATTTAAAGGAATAATGACTTGATTTCTGTTTTACAATAAATCCTTCAGTTATATTTTTAGGAATATTCACATCTTCAACTGCTCCAGCAAATACTTCAAATGGTTTATTTTCATATAATCCTACAAATGCAATCCACATTTTACCTTGATATACAACTCGGTGAATCTCACATGGAAGTTCTTTGGGTCGTTTTGGAGCATTTCTTAGTGTTTTATTATCATTATTATGTGTTAATATACCTTCACGACATCCATCTCTATAACAAGTAACCCCGATAATACCTCTTTTATTTGCTTCTAAAAACACTTGTGACACTTCTTCTGGTGAAATATTTGATGGCATATTTATTGTATTATGAGAAATAATATTATTTATTAAATAACTGTTTGTATCTTCGACTTCTATATCATAAACTTCATTTTCATTATTTTCTATTTTTTTTATTTTTATTAAATAAAGATCTTTATCAAAATTTGGAAAAAAGTCTAATAAAATTCTATTATTAGTTCTAAGTGGATTCTCATTTTTTTGTTGTATATTAAAAGTTTTATGTGAATGTGTATATTTTTCTATATTAGTTGAAACAATATCACATATTTTTATATTTTTCAATTCTTTTGGAAATGGAATTAAATTATATCCAGCAATTTTAATTTGTTTGTGTTTTTCAATTGGAGTAAAAAAAGATTCATTAATAGATACTCCATAAGTATATTTTGAAATTCTTCCATTTTTTACATATTTTTTCATTTTATATGGTTTTAAACCAAGTTCACAACATATAGAAAAAATAGAATCAACTAAAGTTTTTGAATATCCTTCGTATAGTACTAATGTATTTCTTTTTATATATCCATCCAAAGATAATCCATTAATAAAATTAATTTTTTCTTCTTTTGATCCATATAAAATTTCTTTTGGTATTGTTTTATCAAGACAACCATTTCCAATTAAATTTTTTATATATCTCATTAATTTTCTTGAAGTAATATATACAGATCTTGTATTTTTTGTTCTTTTATCTTTTATTGTATTAACTTTTTTACATTTAAATAATTTGAAACATAATTGAGTAAAAATATTTTCAACTAAATCATCTGCAGTTGTAATACCAACATGTCCTGTACTTTCAACTAATGAGCCATCTGAAACAATCATACCCAAAAATAATGCCAAATCTTCTGACATTATATTAGGTAAACAAATATCATTAGAATTTGATTTGTTAGTAAAATCTACACATAAAGATTGTTTACCTATAAACTCTTCTGAATAATCTCTACTTCTACAATAAATATAATCATTTTCTTTTAAATTTTTTGATTCTATCCATCCATTTTTTGTATATAATTTATGTGTTTCAGAACATTCAAGAATATCACCATTATCAAAATATATTATTTTTGTTGGTTTTATACCACCAGAATAATGTTTTTTTATTTTCTTCCAATCACCATTAATATCTCTAACTTTCAAATCTTTAGCTTTTCCAAAAACATCATTACCACTAGCATCTCCCAATTCTTCTATAGAGAATATTCCTTTATTAGTTTGTATCTTTGTTCCTTTAGCAACACATTTACTTACACTAAGAGATACATTATTTGCTACAGATTCTAAAATATCTAGATGTTCCATTGGTTTCAGATCACCCGCAGTTACAAAGACTTTTCTCATTTCTTCTGGAATATCTTTACAAGTTTGACAAGATCCATTATTTTCTGATACTTCTTTCATTATTTTAGTTTTTATTTCAGCAGAAAAATTTTCATTTAAATATTCTTCAAATATAGGATCTGATAGATATACTGTTTCATATTCTTTATTCAATTTTTCTATTTTTCTAGAATATACTAAACCGAATACCGGTTCAATTCCACTAGATACGTCAGCTATAAAACTAATTGTTCCTGTAGGAGCTTGGCTAGTAAAACAACTGTTTCTTATACCATGTTTTTTAATATCTTTTTTTAATTGATCTATATCAATATCTCTACAATTTTTAGTAAAAAACCTCTCATTAGCTTTCATAAATAGATTATAATTAAATGCAGGATAAGCACCAACTTCTGCTGGATTTGCAAGACATTCCCATTTTTTGTCTCTTTCTATTTGTTCCTTTCTATATTCTTTTGACAATTCTATAGATTCTTTCATTGAAATTAATGTAAAATATCTAAATAGTTCTTCTGTGAACTTTATGGCTTTTTCTGAATTATATGGTATTTTTTTCTTAAAAAGAATGTGAGCTAATCCCATTGTACCCAATCCAATGGGTCGTGTATCAAGAGTTATTTTCTTTATTTTTGATAGAGGATATATATTAATATCTATGGCATTATCAATAAATCTAGTTGATTCTTTTATTAATTCAGTAAATCGTTCCCAATTAAATTTAGATCCATCAAGCATTTTAATTAAATTTATTGAGCCTAAATTGCACGATTGATAAGGAATTCCTGTAAATTCGCTGCAAGGATTACAAATAACTTGATCATTTAAATTTGTTACAGTACATCTATCGTGTGCTATTGTTTCATTAAATATACCTGGTTCAGCACATTTCCATGCTTGTTTAATAATGAGATCCCAAACTTCTTTAGTAGTATATGTTTTTCCTGTTTTATCCTGAACTGCATATTCAAGACCATTTTTACTCCTTACCATATGAGGACAATTAGGATCTTTTTCAAGTTTTTCATAAAATGAAGAAGGAATTTTAATTGAGAGATTTAATCTATTAATTTTTGAAGTATCATCTTTTACTTTAATAAAATCAAGAATATTTGGATGTTCTATAGAAAGAAGAGCCATTCCAGCTCCCCTTCTTTTACCCCCTTGACGAATACTATCAAGCATTGAATTAAAGTTTTCTATGAATGCAAGAGGTCCACTAGAATTAGCACTTAGACTTAATATATTTTCTCCAGAACCACGTAATGACGAAAAATCATATCCAACACCACCACCAGATTTTGTTACTAATGCTCCCTCTTTTAGAGATTCAAAGATTTCTTCTATGGAATCTTCTATTTGCATTGGAAAACAGGAACTTAATGTTCCTTTTCTTTCAGAAGTTCCCCCATTCATAAGAGTGGGGGAAGATGGGATAAACCATTTATTTTTAATATATTCTTTAATGGGAGGATATATATTACTAACTCGTTCTGCTAGTTGCTCCCATGTTTCTTCATTTTTTAAGAAATAACGTTCCTTAAGAAGTTTTAAAATTGCCCCTTCATTCATATATTACCTCAATTTAAAATTATCTATTAGAAATTACCAGCAAAAAGATCTGTATCCATTTCAGCTATATATACTATATGTCTATCATAAAACCTAATAATATTAAGTGTTTCTGTTCCAGTTTGTACTTCTACACTTGCATAGCGTACCCAACCATTTGGAGTTATATCTGTAATCATACCAATATGTCTATTAATATGAGGAACAGTTATATATTCACCATTTTTCATTTTAACTTTTTTGTAACTAGAATAATCTAAAATTATATAATCTCCAGCACAAACTTCACTTGGTTTTCGTCTAATAATTTTAGTTTGTGGATTATCTCTTTTTATTTTAGTTAATCTATAAGTTAAACCAGGAATAGATGCATTTTCTAATCTTGCACCAAATTTTGCATAAAAGCCCTTAAATGAATTTAAACAATCTATAGTTTTTGCTCGTTCGTTTTTACCATATGCCCATTTCCAACCATTATACATAGTTGCAAATTGAATTCTTTTTTCCATTGGAGAAATTTCATTATAAAAAATATCATGATTTTTTTGAGCTTCTGATTTAGCCAAATCAAGAGAAAAAGTAAATGATATCATTGAAGAAAAAATTATAATACAAATTACTGATAAAAATACTAATAAAGTAATTGGATTATATTTAGAGCATACATTTGAAAAATATTTTTTTTCATTTTTTAGAAAAAAATTATATCTAAATTTCATAAAGTTGTAACGATCTTTAAGTTTTTTTGAAAATATTTTTATTATAATATCCATTTTATTAACCCTTTTTAAAATTTTTTATGGTATATAAAAAAGAATTCCTTTTTTAGTCTTCTTTTTAATAAAACTTTTTAATAAATATACATTTTTATTAAAATATATATTTATCTTTTTCTATCATAAAAAATATGAATGTAGGCTTTATTTCTATAGCTGCCATTCAAGTTATTAAAATATATCATAATTTTTAGTACAAGTCAATAAGAATTTTAATTATTATTAATAAAAATTTTATGATTTAACGTAGCTTTAATTAATTTTCTTTCGTTAGTTTTAGCAGTAATATTTGAAATTAGCCATTGTTTTTTTAATTTTCTTAATGCTTTTTTATCGGGTAAATTTAAATGTGATGCATAACGTATTAATAGTGTGGCTGTTTTACCATTCATATTATTCTCCTTTAATTATCATCTTATCCTTTATGAATATCATTTTCCCACCCTTTTGAAATAATATAGAGACAACAATAACCCATTAAATCTACAATGGTATCTCTAAATGCAGCAGTAGTTGGATCTAAATTTTTTAGACGGAGCAGTTTATCATCCAAACGGGAGGCTATTTGTTGATAATTAGTATTTTTGCAAAAAATTCCAAGTGGAATTATTGCGGAGTCTCCATATTGTTCATTCTTTTTTAATACAACTTTGCAAATAGTATCAAAAACTAATTTAATTTTTTCTTGTGTACTCACTTTATACTATCTCCATTTCCTTTTTTCGTAAATAAGAGTTTCTTCTAGATTCATTTAACTTTCTTTGGTGTTCTTCAGAACGTATCCTACCCCTTAGAGATATACTTATTTTATTTTTAGTTTCTTCAGACATTAATTGGCCTTTATGAGATCTACTTAAATTTTCTTTCCATTCTTCAGAAAATGTAGGACGGTTTTTTCCTTTTGTTTTTTTACTTAAATTATCTTTCCATTCTTGTGTATGTAGTCTCCCTTTTGAAGCTTCCCCTATTTTCTTTCTTGATTCTATATTTTGTTTTTTTCCTCTCATTCCAAAATTAGGATTATTTTTTATATTTTCTTTAAATTTTCTTTTGGTTTCCTCCGTGGGTTTATAACCTTTATGAGATTCACTTAATTTTAATAATGTTTCTTTTGTACGAATTTTTCCTTTATTACTTTCACCTATTTTTTTCTTATGATCTTCTGTTAATTTTGAACCTTTACGAGAAGGAGGACCGTTTCCACCTTTTGCTATATTATATACATTATTTTTATTTAAAATAAAATATTCTGAAATTATAAATTCTTCCAGTTCATTTAAATCTTCTATACAATTACATTTATCATAAATAATCTCCCATTTAAAATTATTAATACCATATTTTAAAATGGCTTTATGAAAATACATATTATCTTGAGATCTAGCTTGATATAAATGTCCTAATTTTCTCTTTTCAAGAGATTGTGTAGTTTTACCAATATAAATTTTTTTATTTATATTATTTGTAACTTTGTATAGTATCATTGTCATATGTTTGAAAAAGATGTTCTATTATATGCATCTTTTATTCTAAAAATATCATTTTCGTCGTTGATTCCGAAAGCCACATCTAAAATCATTCCATATTCTTCTTTTCCAACATATTTAGCTCTATGAATAACATATTCATGAAATCCGAACATATCTAATTTATTAGCTTCTATTGTTATTAAATTTATATCTAAAAAATTTTCAATAAGTTTAAATTTTTTATCATCAAAATCAGACATATTTACTATATCTAATGGAATTGGCGTAGAACTATATTGAATAATAAAATTATCTGAAAGTAATAAATAAAATTGTGCTCTTTTTAGATGATATTGTAAAGATAAAGTTTCATTCTTTTTAACATATAAAATTTTAGTAGTTGATTTGACATTATCTGCATAGAGGCCATAATATCCCCAAGGTCTAATAACTTCTTCAAATTTAAATGGTTCTACATTTTCGCCTTTTTTTAATCTCATTTTATATCTCCGCTTTTAATATAAGTTATTTTCTCAGCTGGTTTCTCAATAAAACCACCTGATTTTAAAACACTCTCCTCTAAGTAGTTAAATCTTTTTGATAAAGTATATCTTAGTTGTCTTATTAATTCAGTATAATTTGGATCTTTTTCATATTCTAAAAGCTCTAATTGAACATCATTTATCATTTTTTCCAAAGCATCTATTTTAAAAGATAGAAAAGCATTTGCCAACCCTTCTCTACTGTTTAAAGGATATAGATTATCTCGTACAGTTTGATATGTTTTTACAATTTGTGTTTCAACTTTTCCGCATAAAAGATGTAATTGATTATATTCAATAGTTTCTTCTTGAGACAATATTCGTGATTCTTGATAATCTCTTAATTCTTTTAATCTATCTTGTATCATTTTTAATCTTAAACCCAATGATTCAAGAACACCAGAAGCACCTGCATAAATATCCAAATTTCCTTCAAGAATAGAAGTTATAATAGCTTGAGATTCTTGAGTATTAGATTCTTTTAAATTAATAATTTTAGAAACTGATGGAGCTAATATAAAATGACTATCAAAATGAGTTTGAAGCATATTTAGAGAAATACCTTTTAATTGACTTATATCATCTAAACTCATATGTTGTTTTGCTCTAAGCATATTAATTTCCATATGATTAGAAAGAGTACAAATAGAACATGCTCTACTTTTTCTAGTATATCGACCATATAATTCAGAATCATCTTCAATTAGATTTGTTATATCACTCATTTATTTATCCTTTTAGCTGTAACTATACGAATTTTATCACCTTTATATTCTTTTTGTTCTTCTGTTGATAAAATTATTTTTGATCCATCAATAATAGGATATACATCAATATATGCAAAATCTTTTGTATTAATATCTGATATATGTTTACATAATTTAATAATATCTTGTACTGAAATGTTTTCTTTTTCCATCATATCTAAAAAATCTGATAATGTTATAAAATATTCTTCTTTATTAGCTAATATAGCTTCAAATTCAATTTCATCAATTTTTTTCTTTTTTTTATTAATATCATCTGATAATATAGATAATTCTTTTATATTTGGCAATATATTATCCTTTAGTAATTTATTACCAAATAATTTTTTTATAAATGGATTCATATTATTCTTTTGTAATAATTAAAGTATTTTTTATTTTATCGTGTTCTAAAATTGGAAATACAGAAAATACGGTATTAAGTGTTACATCAAATAAATCTAATAATATTAATTTTGATGCTAATGCTTGAATAATATAAATATTTTCATTAGGATTTTTATTTATTAATTCATTAGCTAATAATGTAACATGATAACAAAAATAGTATCTTAAATAATTTGATACTGTAGTTACTGATATTGGTTGTAAAGGAGTAGATAAATGATTTATAATTGAACCATTTTCAATTGTTTGAATAGTCATATCAGCATAAGTTTGTGCTTGTTCTATTTTTAATTGTTTATTAAGAGATTGAGATTTTAATGATTTTAATTTAGAATCATCCCGTAGTAATTCTGCATAAAGACTATCTTGTTTATTATCTAATAATTTAATTTGATTATCCATATCAATTAAATCATCTTCAGTAAGTTTTTCGCCAGATTTAATTTCCTTATCTATAGTATCAATAGAAATTTCAGATGTTTTTATTAATTTCAAAATATCTTGTTTTGTTTTTTCTAAAGATGTTCTATCATGTTCAAATACAATTCTTTTATCTTTTAAAAAACTTGTATCCTCCTCAGAACCACTTCTATCTAATGCCCAAGCAAGTTCAGAATCAATATCAGTTATAATTTTATCGAGTTTTTCAAGACGATTATTATAGTCATCAATAGTAACTCTAAGCATTTCATGTTCATTTATTAATCTATTTTTCTCCGCTATTAATTCTCCTCTATTTTCTACAGATGAAAAAGATGCTTGTTTTTTATTTTTAATATTTTCTTTTTCTATTTTAATTTGTTCCATTTGATTCATATAATTTGAAACTTGTTCTTCAAGAGCTTCTATTAAAAGTTTAGAATTAGAAATGTCTTTAGTAGTAATGTTTTCTTGATCAACAAATTCTTTTGAAGAATTAATATCAAATTTCTTTTCTAGAGCTGGAAATACTCTTTTTACTGTTGGCTTAAATTCATTTATAAAAGAAAATATATTATCATATTCTTCAAATATATCTCTAACTGGGTGTGTAATAAAAAATGTATTAAATATATTTCCAAATTTAAGAAATTGTATTTCATCAGGAACAATTGTTTCTTCATTATTACAAATAATATTATATTCTTTATCTTGATATAAAAGACCTAAAGTAACAACAACAGATTTTGGTAATGTATAATAATTACCAAATGAGTTTTTTATCAATTCAATTATATATAATGGAATTGTTTTTTCTTTTTTAAAATTAATAACAGATGTAGATGCTCCATCAGAATCCTTATCTGTATAAGTTAAATATAACCATTGAATATCATTTAATTTTGTTAATGTCTCTGATATTTTAAAAAATACAGATTCATAAACAGAATCCTTTAATCCAGTGTGTTCACAAAAATCTTTATAAATATTCTTTTTCATAGAAACTCCTTTTAATTTACTATATAACTTTTATATTCTGAAGACATTCTAACATTTATTACATTTGGAAAACTATCAGAATCTTCTGTATGAGTTATAATTAATATTTGATTAAAATAATTAGATATTAATGTTAATATCTTTTTTATTAATGCTCTATTTTCTTCATCTAAGGAACCAAAAGGTTCATCCATTACAATAAATTTTATATTAGATTGAGATTGCATAGCTATTACTCTTGAAAATCCTAATCTAATTCCTATATTAACTATTGTTCTTTGTCCTCCAGATAATCTTTTATAACTTCTATATTTCCCATTTACTTCAAAACCAATAACAATAGGTAAAGATTTTTTACTAGTATCTTCATAAATAGTAACTGAAATTTCAGGCATAATTTGATGAATTAAATCGTTAGCAAGTTCTTCTATAGAACTAATAGAAGAATTAAATAATTGTCTTGGTATTTCTGAAAAGATTTGTTGCAAAACTTCATCATATTTTTTATTTTCTCTCATTTCCTTTAATAAAATTTCATCTGAAATTTTATCATTTATAAGTATTTGTTTTTGTTCTTCTTTTTCTTTTAAAATACCCAAATTAAAATTAATCTGATCTAATTGTTTAGTATATTTATTTAATTCAGATATATTATAATTATACTCTTGTTCGGTAATATTTATATCTTTAATTTGATTATTTAATTCTTTTATATCAAGTTCTAATGAAGATATTTTCTCTTTACTTAATTTTTGTTCGTTTTCTAATGATAGAATTTGATTAGTATTTAATGTTATTTTTGATTGTTTTAGTTCTATTGATGCTTTTCTTTGTATTTCTTCAGAATTAATTTTATTAATTTTATCTATTGTTTCTTTTAAATTTTTATTAAATTCTAATAACTTAGATTCAAAATCTTTTAGTTCCGCTTCTTTTTCTAAAAGAATATTTTTAATAATAGCTATATTATTATTAATATTAATAATATTTTTATTTATATCTTCATTTTCTTTTTCAAGAAGTTCTATATTGACTTCTTGTTTACAAGTAGGACATTTACCAGAAATAATTTTATTTAATTGTGATTTATTATATTTTAAATCTGCTTCATAAGAATATAATTTTTGTGTATTTATATTAATTTCTGATTTAATATTTTTTATAGTTTCAACAATAGTATTTATACTATCTTCTATATCTTTAATAAAAATATCATATTCTTTTTTATACTTTAATGATGCTGGTTCAACTAATAAATCATTTAATTCTTTTGTTAAATCATATTTATCAATATTTAATGAATAAATAGATTTTTCATTTGTTTCAAATCTTTTTATTTCAAATTCAAGAATAGATTTATTACTTTTTAATGTAGAATTTATATACTTAATTTGATTATATTTATCAATATCTTCTTTTAATTTAAACTGTTTTTTATTTATTTCAATAATATCAGTTTGTAGTTTATCTTTATCTTTTAAGAGAGTATCTATTTTTTCTATTTCTT
>Ga0172380_10001135_pt1 | contig 47146 bp, 61 predicted proteins | sample Leawe162metaG_FD_119747 | JGI IMG/M metagenome (GOLD analysis project Ga0172380, IMG submission 119747) | Leachate microbial communities from a municipal landfill in Southern Ontario, Canada - Leachate well 162 metaG | ecosystem: Engineered > Solid waste > Landfill > Unclassified | place... | reverse complement strand
GTTTCGCAAATCTCGGTCGTCTCGCGTGTGGGAATTATCTAAAGGCGTGGAATGCTGGAATTTAGCTCAATCAGGAGCGTTTTTGCATGAGTGATGGTTTGGGCGCTTCCGTGCGTATTTGTCCATCCTGCCTCCTGTGTCATTCGGCGCGGAAAAACGGACATGCCCGTAGTCTGCAGCGGTATCGTTGCCCCGGCTGCGGGCACCAATTCACCGGCGGACTCGCGGCCGATGTGATACTGGCCGCCAACCAAGCGCGGATCCGCACGGTCGCCGCTGGACTCATCCAGCGTGGCGTCCCCTTGGCCACCATCGCGGCCGCTTGCGAGCTCTCCCTCTCCTGGCTTTATCAGGAGAGACGGAAGTTGGGGAGCATCGCGCTTGGTCGGCAAGATAAGGGGGGGGCGGGCGCATGACTACCAAGCCGGATCAGCCGCCGCTCGACATTGAGCAGGAGGTCGAGGCCCGCCGAGCGGCCGAACAGCAGCGATCAGTCCCGGTCAAGGAAGATACGGCGCCGATAATCCCCTCAAACATTGTCCGCGAAAGCCTGTGGGCCAACGAGGTCGGCGATGGCGTTATCTATGCCACCCTACATCGTGACCGCCTGGTCTATAACCACAACATCGGCGCGTGGCTGATTTGGACCGATCACTCCTGGGATTTTGACCGCATGCAACGCGCCCTGGCCGCCGTCTCGTCCGTGGTCGAGGTCTACAAGGCCGAACGATCCAAGGTCCGCCTGGAGATGAAGGATACCTCCCAATCAAAAGACACCATCGACTACCTGGGCGCCCTTGAAAAGCAGCTCAGCAGCCGAATCAATCGACTACAGTCGAACGCCGGCAGAGAAAATTGCCTGAAAGCGGCCGCCTCGATCAACGATCCGCTCGCCATCACCGGCCTCGATCTCGATAGCCACCCCATGCTCCTGGCCTGCGCCAACGGGGTGATCGACCTCACCACTGGCGATTTCGCCCCCGGCCGGCCGGATCAGTACCTAACCATGGCAAGCCCCATTGAATTCACCGGCCTTATGTCAAAAGCCCCACGCTGGGAACGCTTCCTGGTCGAGGCCTTTGACGGCGACATGGAAAAAGTCACCTACGTCCTCAAGCTCCTGGGCTACGCCATCACCGGCGCGGTCAAGGTGGCGATATTCCCGGTCTTATATGGAGCGCACGGCCGCAACGGCAAGACCACGATCATGGAGATCATGTACCACATCCTCGGCCCCTTGGCCGGGCCGATCCCAACCGAAATGCTCCTCCGCCAGCGCAATGGCCGCTCAGCCTCCGGACCAAGCCCTGACGTTATGAGCCTCAAGGGTCGGCGCCTGGTCGTGGCCAGTGAGCCAAACGAGGGTGAACGCTTCGATATGGGCAAGATCAAGAAATATTCAGGCAGCGACACCCTGGAGGGCCGCAATCCCCACGACAAATACATCGTCAATTTCCGGCCCAGCCACACCCTTTTTCTGCTCACCAACGAAAAACCGGGGGCCAAATACGACGATATGGCCCTCTGGGAGCGCTTGCGCTGCATCGATTTCCCCTTTTCGTTCGTCTCCTACCCGGATCCGGACAAGCCCTACCAAAAACAGGCGGACGAAAATCTTTTGGATGAACTAAAAGGCGAGGCCTCCGGCATCCTGGCCAGTCTGGTGCGCGGTTGCCTGCTCTGGCAAAAAGAAGGGCTGCAGTCCCCAGAATCGATCAAGGCCGATACCGAGCAGTGGCGCCAGAATGAGGATATCCTGGCGCCGTTCCTGGAGGAGTGCTGCGTCGAGAAACCAGGTGCCGTCGAATCGGCCCAGATCCTCTATCAAACATTTTCCAAACATTGGGAGGTCACCGTGAACAAAAAAAGCGTCCCCAGCGCCAAAAAATTCGGCACCTGGATGAAGGCCAAATACAACGACAGCAAATCAAACGGCAATATCGTCTATCACGGCCTCATGATCTCTCCCCAGCTCTCCTCTCGCTACGCCGGCGATAGCGAAGCCTGACCAAACGGGGAGGATTGGGGACGATCAACACACATATATACACGCGCGTCTCTTAATTTTTTTTTCTAACTCTAATTATATATAAAAAAATACTCCCCCATCCTCCCCCATAAAAAAAACGGCCATGAACATCCTCGACCTCCTCACCCCATACGGCATCACTCCGCGCCGCGTCTCCACCAACAAGGGTGGTGAATATCATTCGCCCTGCCCCGGCTGCGGCGGGGATGATCGTTTCCACACCTGGCCCGAGCAGAATGGGGGGCAGGGCAGTTATTGGTGTCGGGGCTGCGATAAGGGCGGCGATTGCCTCCAGTTTCTGCGCGATTTCGAGGGTCTTTCCTTTGCCGACGCCAAGTCCCGCCTCGGTCTGCCGGAAGAGTACGGCACCAAAGACATCGACCGTCAGCGCCAAACCGCTGCGACTTGGGTGCCGGAACAAAAAAAATGGCCTGCCCACGTCGCCGACCCCGCTGTTTGGCAGGACCACGCCGGAAAATTTGTCGATGCCTGCCATCAGGCCCTGCTCGCCGATACCGATCATCTCTCCTGGCTCGCCAAGCGCGGCATCGATCAAGCTAGGGTGGTAAAATATCGCCTCGGCCTGCACCAGACCACCAACTGGCAGCCATCGTTTCGGCCCCGTACCGCCTGGGGCATGACCGGCGGTAAAAACCAGCGCACCGGCCGTCCGGAGATGTTCGTGCTGCCGGCCGGGATCGTCATTCCGTTTTTTGTAAACAGCGAGTTGCACCGGGTGCGGATCCGCCTCGAGGTCAAAGACCAAACCAATCCAAAAAAACGCTACCACGCCGTTAGCGGCTCCATCATGGACTCATTCATCACCCGGGCCGATGCTGAGGTCTACGCCGTGATCGAGACCGAGCTTGACGCCATTATGCTGGACGGCCAGGCCGGCGACCTGATCGGCGCGGTGGCGGTTGGCTCCTCCCACGCCAAGCCAACCGATGCCGCTGGCCTGATCCTGCAAAAGGCCAAGCGGATCTTGAACGCCCTCGATTACGACGATGCCGGCACCTCGGCCAGCTCCTGGTGGCAGAAGACCTTTGCCCGCCATTTACGCTGGCCGGTTCCGGTGGGCGGCGACCCCGGCGAATTTTATGAGCAGCGCGGCCGGGAAGGGGTCAGAGTCTGGATCACCAAGGGCTTGCCCCCAGTCCATCAGGCCGCCGAGATCAGCCTTTTTCTCTCAATTGAAGTCAAAAAACAGGAAAAAATGATCGAAGCGCCGTCGGTTGAGCCGGAAATAACGCCGGTCGCCGCCAGTCCTGCCGAGGTCAAGATCGATCTCCTGCGCCTGGCCGAGCTGTTGAAACAGTGCCCGGTATGCCTCCAGAAAACCGCCCACGCCTTCGGCATCAGGAAGCTGCCGGCCTACAACCGCGATCTGCATTACGACGCCATGGGCGAGATCAGCCGCTTAGTCTTCTCCCCGGCCGTTTTCGACCACCTGCACACCCTGCCGGCTCAGGTCATCACCGCCGGCAACATTTTGGAGGTAACACCATGAATGCACCGCTTTTAATCATCTACCCAGATAAAGAAACCGCCAGAAAGGCTAATCACTCCAACATCATGCCAAAGACCATGATCCTTAGGGATGACGCCAGAAACCCGCTGGCGATCAGCGCCTTACCTGGCCAGAACTCGATGTTTTCCGTACTTGAGTATGAGAGAGTGTTCAAGTTCTTGCATGAGGTAGTGCTTTGCCCTGATCCGACCGTCGGCAAGAACAACCTCCCCATCCTCATTGGCACGACCTGGCTCGTTAGTGTAGTCAAACACCTCTCCAGACAAACGGATAAACTCGAAGATGTCCGGGTCTGTCGTCAAAGCCTGGCGGAGATTGTCAGTCCTTCGACCTGTGTACTCTTTTGCGGGGTCAGGAAGGAAAATAATGGCGTTACCTTTTTCGACCTTTGGCGTGAGGTCAAACATTTGTCCGTCCGGGGCCTGCCAGACGCAGTGAAACGACGCCTCCAGCCACACACGCCGCCAAAGCAGGAAGTACCAACCAAGCACCTGATGGCCGCCATGAGTGGCGACATGCTCTGGCACGATGTTGAAACATTCATTGATTTCCTTGCCAACAATCGGTCGCAATGGGACAAGGACGGGCTTTTCGCATGAGATTTCACGGCAAAAGCGGCGGACAAATAGCGGGATGGTCTTTTTCTGCTTCATGGCTTCCTGCTCCTGGTCTGGGGTTAGTGGGTACGGGGGTACTCCTGACCATACCGGGGGCAGGATTTTTTGACAAGCTCTTGACAAGCGCCAACCCCATCGGCTATCCTGACCTTGCAGCCGGGATACCGGCTGTCGGGTTTGAGAGCCCGGAAACCAAGGCGGACGTTATAAACCGCCTCAATTCAGATTGTTTGGCGGTTTTTGCGTTCGCGACATGGCTTTGCTTCTTTTGGGCAGGCTATGTGGGAGGCGAAAGCCTGCCGGTGCCTTGGTTCCGGTCTCTCAACCCGCATAGCCCTGCCCATTTTGCGTTTGAGAGCGCGTGGGTGGAAAACTTTTTTTCTAACCAAGGAGCACGACCATGAAACACGCCAACCGTCCCGCCAGCACCACCCCCGTTCCCGCCGTCCACCTCGTTGTCCAGGAGGGTCATGTCCTGGCCTCCTCCCTCGACGTTGCCAAGGTCTTCGGCAAGCAGCACAAGGATGTCTTGAAGGCCATCGGAAGCCTTGCCGTTCCTAGCGATTGGCGTCGGCGCAATTTTGAGCAGACGGTCACCGAGCGCAAAAATCCTAGCGGCGGCGCACCAATCAAGTCACCGGCCATCAACATGACCCGCGACGGCTTCACCATCCTGGCCATGGGTTTCACCGGCAAGCAGGCCATGCGCTTCAAGCTGGCCTACATCGAGGCCTTCAACGCCATGGAGGCGGAGCTGCACAACCCCCGTCCGGCCCCCCCGGCCATGGAGGTCAAGCGCCAGGAGGTACGGGCCGCGGCCGCCCACCTCACCACTACCCTGGGCGACGCCGGTCAGCCCGAGCTCCACACCGCCAGCCTCACCGCCTGCGCCGTCGGCGACCTCTTAGGCCAAGACGCCCTGGCCCTCCTCGGTATGGCCCCGGCCCAGAAGAAAGAACACCTGCAGGCCATTGCCCCTCGTCTGCATAACCGCAAAGATGGTGTCGGCTGCTCCCTGCGCCTCATCGAGGTCAGCACCGACCTCTTTGCCAGCGACCGCGCCCCCAGGGTTGTCCTCTCCCAAGAGTGCCTTGACCTCTTCTTCAAGGACTGCTGCCAGACCTCCCCCGGCCAGGCCATCACCGAAAAGACCATGTTTGAGGTCTTTTGCCTCTGGTTTGAGGTCTCATTCAACTACCCGGCCCCGTACTTCGCTCTCTTTCACGACAGCCTGGCCCTGCCCGGCGACCTCTTCCGCACCCGCTTTCCGCGCCTGACCATTAACAACGAGATCTGGTACTCCGGCCTCGCCTTGAAGGGCAGCGCCCAGGAGGTGGCAGCATGAGCGCCCAGATCATCCCCTTGTTTGGCAACCGCGTCGTCAGCCCAGCAGCGTCAAAGGTCGACCGTCTCGCCTCGCTCTCCATCCAGTCAAACACCAAGGGCGTCGCCTGGACCAGGAGACAGATCGACCACGGCCTGGAGGTCTTGGCCGCCGAGGGTTCGCCCTTGGTCGAGCCCTTGACCAACCACTTCGCCGACCTGGGAAAGTTCATCAAACGCCTCAGGCGTAAAGACCAAAACCTCTACGCCCGCCTCATAGACAACTACCTGATGGCGCTGGTGCACACGATCAACGACGAACGGCAGGGCATCGGCCGGCCATGGCGTAGCTACGAATAAACGGAAGTAACGAACCACCCCCCGGCCTTCGGGCTTGGGGGCATTTAAATTGGTCAATCTTAGGTAACGAATGATGAACACGCTGGGAGATGCTAACGAGATTGGAAACGGAAATACCGATCAGACTGGTGGCTTTGACGACATCAATCAGGTCCTGGCTTATCTCCTCCAGCGCGGCTTTAAAATCTCCCAGTCCGGCATCTACAAGCACCAGAAGGAAGGCAAGATCAGCAAGGACAAGAAGGACCACCGCTACCTGCTGGCTGCAGTTGAAAAATACGCCAAGTCCTACCTGCCTCTGGTCGCCACCGGCAAGCTGATCGCCGATGTCGCAGAGGTCATGCAAAACCGGAAGTTGAACGCCGAGATAAGACGCCTTGAGGCCCAGGCCGAGAAGGAGGAGTTTAACCTCAATGTGGACAAGAGCAAATATATTGCCCGCGAGGAGATGATCCGCGAACTGGTGGGCCGGGGTCTGATCCTCGACTCCTCCCTGCGCCACATGCTGAAAACGGCGGTACCCGAGATCATCGACCTGGTCGGTGGCGATCAAGGAAAGGCCGGCCAGGTTATGGACGAACTAATGACCTTTGTTGATGACGTAATGAATTCATTCGCCAGCGTCGATGATTTTGTGGTGACGCTGGCGGCTGACCAGGAGGGCATATAAAATTGCAAACAACACAAATACAGATAGTTATTGATTTATTTCTTGACGATAATCAAAAGGCGAGCTATTCTCTGACCAACAAAAGCGATACATCCAACCAACAAATCACGGAGGGAAGAACATGGCTTACAGTGGTGGAGAATTCAGCGTAGACGAAATCGGCTTTATCCAGATTGCAGATACCAAGGTTTTAGCGGCGGTCGCCAGGGGCGAGATTGACCTTAACCGTCTTGCTTGCGAAGAACTGGCCTCCAGAGGTCTTGACCACCATGGTGCCTGGGTAGGGTTTGGGAAGGCAGAGGAGCTTTTAGGCTGATGAGGGGTGGAGCACGACAGGGGTCCGGTCGCAAGACCGGCTCTACTAACGACCGGGTAAAACTGGGTATTTCCGTCAGCAAGAAGAATGCAGACTGGTTGCGGGCACAGAAGGCTGTGGGTTTTAACATGTCAACTCTCATTGACCGGGAGCTGGATAAGCTTCGGGCCAATGAGAGTTGGAAGCCGGCACCCTGCGACACTATTGGAAAACCTTGCTAGATACCAGAGGAAAATGAATAGATGCGACCCAGACGCGAATAGCGCCACCGGATTTACCCAGGTAGCGTTTACGGATTTATTAAATACCAATGTAAAGAGGGAATTATGAAAAAGGAAATTAAAGTTATTGTTTTCTCCGAAGAATCTTGCGCTTACGATCTGCCGAGCAAGCCAGAAGATTTCCTGCGATGGTGGACTGATAAGTTTGATCTTGTCCCGGAAGAGTACAAAGACACCATAAATATAGCTTGCAGCACGTCAATTTCCTGCGGTAGCTCTCAATTTGAGGTTGAGATTAGCTATCTGCGGATCGAAACCGATTGCTATGGCGAAAAATGAAGATCCAAGATCCTCGTCATCGTAAATGACATGAAACCGAGGGCCACGTTTAAACTCCATTACGAGATTAATAATTTTTAACGTCTAGGGTAACTCGACCGCGCCACTGAAGGCGCAGAAAAAACCGAATTATTTGTTTAATGTTTTTTTGGTTTGTATCTGTGGCGCTCCTGAAGGGGCTAAGAAGTGGGACCGACCCTCTGCAATGAAAGACAAGGCGGCTATAGGGTTTAATGGTAAATCGATCCCGGAACCACGCGGGACCCGTCTGGAATGCCGGGCACCATTACTCCACCTGGTTGGAACAGGACAGATACATTTAACGCCAAGGGTAACCAGCGGCGGCCACTGAACTAGACGCGGTTAGCGCAACGCTGCTCCCCGCCGTCTGGTTGACCCAATTGTTAACTGATTTTTTATCATAAAATTAGGTTATTACATGAGAATAGCGTGGCTTAACAAAAAAAGCGAAGAGCTTGAAATAGCCTTTAATAAATTGCCCGATGCTGACCCTGTTGCTGAATGCGAATGTTGTGGGGAGGTCTGGGGGTATATGGAAACCGAGGACACCGATGATGGTATAGGATGGCGACACACATTCAGGCACAGGCATTGCGGTGGGGAAGAAAGGAAATATGTGCGTATCCCCGCTACCCCTGGATGGGAGCCTATGGATTTTGAGTGTCGTCGTCATCTTTAATTGTGTTGAGATGCTCCTCAATCATTGCATCATCTCTGTCCATTATTAATTCAAACCATGTTGTGCAACTATGCTGCTTGTCATAAACACGTATTACTTCATAATCGACTATACTGTCTCTGTACTCGTCTTTATCTCTACGATCTTTATGCGTTTCTTCAGGGTCAATTTCTATCGCACATTGGAAGCCCCATTCGCCACCTGCATTATCGGCGCTATAAAACAAGCCGAAGTCATGGTGGTAATTGATATGTGGGAATTTCAACTGTGGGACAAAGGCACAACTGCCAGGGCCAGCTCCGTAACCTCTGGCCCAGCCGCCCCATGGCTCCTGAAAACAAATAGCTTCATAGTCAATTTTATTATAGGTGACAATGTGCTGGGTTATTGGAAGAGGTTGGCCACACAATTCGCCTTCGTATTTATTCCTCATTGCTTCGATATAATAAGCAGCGCCAAGCAAATAAACTTGTTCTGTCGTGGAGTCACATCTATTCAGAATGTTTATTGCTTCTTGAGATATTTCTGGCGTCCATTCGAAGCCGAAAGCTGTATTCACAAGGTTTAATATATTGGTTTTCGTGATTTTCATTTTTTACAGTTAACGCCAAGCTCACCGGCACCGGGCCGAGTGAGTTGCAGATGAACCAAAAGCGCTGCTCCCCGGTGTCCGAGTGCAGCGCCTGGTTGGGCAAGCGGGAGACTAAAAGGTCATCTCTACTTTTATTATGCGGTATTTTTTGCCGGTGCCTTCATCCTTGGCCCATTTCCTTAGTTGCTTGGCGGTGGCTGTTGCTTCTTCTCTGCCCATCGGAGAGTTAAATTTATGCTGCCAGGATTCGGAGTCATGGTCAAAAACTTGTACTGAGTACAAAAAATTGCGAGGGCGTCCGCCTTTAGCGCCATTGGCCGCGCTGGTAAGGGCCTTGGCTTCGGTTTTTGCGCTGCCGCCTAGTTTGCCGAGTGCTACTGCTGCTGGATTTTTCATGGGCTGGTCTCCTTATGCTTTCCAGGTGGCGGCGATTTGCTGCTCTACAACCGCCGGGACATTGCTTCTCTTTTTCATGTCGATTATGTCGCTCGCTTTGGCAAGTGTTGCGATTCTTGACTTTGCCTGGTTGACAACCGTTTCCGTGTGGGCTGACCATGCGGCTGGCATTGTCTGCCGCTCTACGCGATCTTTGGCGTGCTGGATGATACGGTCAAAACTTTCGTTCCACTCGGTGATGATGGTTTCGGCCCAAGAGATTTGTTTTTCTGATCCGGTTAAAGTTGTCATGGCTGGCTCCCTTTGTGGTTGGCGTAATTGCCCTCTGTTAGATACACAATACCAAACCGCTTAGGTTATGTCAAGAACCAAATAAAGAAAAATTGCAGCCTACAAAAAAAATAAATTGAGCGGCCCAACAGGTATTAATCGGCAGCTAGGCGGATATACACAAAAGGAGGAGACAAAAATGGACATGCACCAAGCCCTTGAGGCGACAAAAAATACCATCCGTTTCCGCCATTATTCGCTGAAAACTGAACAGTCATACCTGGGCTGGCTCAAGCGCTATTGCCTGTACTGCCGAAAACATCCGGCAGGGACCTCAGAGGATAAGATCAAGGGATTCCTTGGAGATTTGGTCAACGAGCGCAATGTTTCTGCCTCCACCCAGCGCCAGGCCCTATAGATGCAGGCTATCACCATCCCCGCCCCGCCGGCCTGGCTACCTGCCGGCTTCCGCCAACTGCCTTTTGCCCTGCGCCAGATCCGGGTGCGGTTTACGGATGCGGAGCGCCAGGTCTACCGCAAGCGCCTGCCGATCCTGCCCTCCAAATGGGCCGAACGCCACCGCTATGTGACCTCCGGCCCCTTAGAAGGCGGCAAATGGTCCAACAAGCTTACGCCCTACCTGGCCGGTATCGTTGACGCCTCGTTTTTCCCGTCGGTACAGCTGATCATCAACTGCAAGGCGGTCCAGGTCGGCGGTACCACCGCCATTGAGACCTGCCTCGGTTATGCCATGGACCGCCGGCCCGGCCCGGCCCTGGTAGTCTATCCGGATCGGGACACCGCCCGGGAGAACAACCGCGATAACCTGCAGCCGATGATCAAGGCCAGCCCCCGGCTGCGGTCCTATCTCACCGGCGTCGATGACGATATCGCCACCCTCCGGATCAAGCTGACCACCATGCTGCTCTACATGGGCTGGTCCGGATCCGCCACCTCCCTCGGCAACAAATCGGTCAAATATTTGGTGCTCGATGAGATCGACAAATACACCGAGACCCCCAACAAAAAAGAGGCGGCGAGCATCGATTTGGCCGAAAAACGGACCACCGCCTACCGGTATGATCGCAAGGAGTGGAAAAATTCTACCCCAACCGTCGAATCCGGCCCTATCTGGCAGGCCCTGACCACCGAGGCCCAGGTCATATTCGAATATTGGGGCCGCTGCCCGGATTGCGGCAAAATGCAGCTCATCCGTTTTGGCGGCAAAGGCCAGGACGGTGATTTGCTCCCGGGCGGGATCCGCTGGCCGCACGGCGAGCGCGACCACCTGAAGATCGAGACCGAGTCGCTGGCCTGGTACGAGTGCGAGCATTGCAGCAGTCATTGGTCTGACCATCAACGCGACCGGGCCGTGCGTCAAGGCGAGTGGCGGGCGCGGACGTTGGGACCAGGGCATGGACTTGAGCTTTTCGTCTACCTCAGGACCTACCGCCCCCAGAAAATTGGCTTTCACCTACCGGCCTGGATTTCGCCGTTTGTCAGCCTCTCAAAGTGTGCGGCCGCCTTTGTCAAAGGCCAAAAAGACAACGTCGCCCTCAAGGATTTCCTAAACAATTACGCCGCCGAGCCCTGGACCACCTACCGCCAGGTGCGTAAGGAAGATAAGATCATCGCCCTCTGCGATGATCGGCCGCCGGGCGTGGTCCCTGGTCACGGCCAGGTGGCCGGGCTCTTTGTCGGGGTGGATACTCACGGCCCCGGGGCTGGCTCCGGATTTTTCTTCGTCATCCGGGCCTACGGCTGGGCCAAGCAATGGACCGCCGACGGCCAGCTCATCCCCTGCTCGCAAGAGAAGTGGCTGATCCGGCGCGGCTTTGTCACCAGCTTCGAGGCCCTGGAAAAAGTCCTGATCGAGGACACCTACCAGGATGCCGAGGGCAACACCTACCCTGCCCTGCGGGTGGTACAGGATGCCATGGGCGCCCGCACCAAGGAGGTCTACGATTTTTCCCGCAAGTACCGGGGATGGCTCCACCCCTTCAAGGGCGAGCGCACCATGACCCAGATGTGGAAATTTTCGCAGATCGACCAGTACCCGGGCAGCAACAAGCCAATCCCCGGCGGCGTCCAGCTCCTGCGCGGCAACGTCACCATGTACAAAAACTCACTTAGCACCGATCTTGAGGTCGCTCCTGGGGATCCGGGCTGTCGCTGGAACCACGCCTCGGTGGAGACCTTGGTCGCGGCCAATCACCCGTCGCCATCGCTGGGCATCGATTTTGACTTTGCCAGCCACCTGACCTCGGAATATCTGGACGAAAATGGCTATTGGCTCTGTCCGGAAGGAAAACCGAACCACTATTGGGACTGCGAGGTCTATGCCGACATCGCGGCCGACGTCTCCCAGGTCGCTATGTGGGATCCGCCTCCGCCTCCGGACCTGCATCAAGATCCGGACGATGATAGTTACCAAACCGCTCGACCCAAAAATTTATAGGCGCCAACTCTTATCAACCCATCAGCAAATAAGGAGCATTGTATGGCGTCATTATCTGGTATGGATGCTATCGCGGCTTATGCCAAGCGGTCCAAAAACACCACCCGTCGTTTGATCAAATCGGACAATTTCCCGGCCGTCAAAATGCTCGGCACCTGGGAGTCGGATACCGATCTGGTCGACAAGTGGCGGATCTGGTTCATCCTCAAAACCCATGGTACCTGTCAAACTATAAATCTCTACGAAGAGCTGACCACCGTTCTGCAGTCCCGCCAGAAAAATTAAAGAACCTCGCCCCGTTTCTCCCCGCCAGACAACAGCCTCCCGTCTCGATAAAATTGATCCAGCCCTGGAAACCGAATCTGTCCGCAATCAGATTCGGTTTCCAGGGCCTTTCCCTGCCGCAATGGTCCTGCCTCGCCTTCGTTTTATTCCCCGTTTTGTCCACTAGAATTCCCTCTTTTTTTCTAACCCCTGTCAAGCGCAAAAAAACGCAACGAAGGTATTTCTAAGATCACCTGCGCTCAAAGACGATCAAAAACGCTCATCTGCGAAAACCCCAAAAAAGCCGTGGTACTCTCTCGCCATGGCATACTCCCTAAATGATTTAGACACCATCACCCAGGCCATCATCGACCTTGGGGCCGGACGCCGACAGGTAAAGGTCACCATTGCCGGTGAAACCATGGAGTACGCCCCGGCCAACCTCGACGCCCTGCGCTCCCTGCGCTCGGAGATCCAGGCCGAGCTGGCCTCGACCGGCGATACCGACAACCGCTATTGCCTGCTCGCCACAGGCAAGGGGTTCTAAGATGATGGACGCCCCTTGCCTCCTCGATCACCACGGTAACCCGCTGCCGTCCAGCATGATGGCGGCTCCGGACTACGAAGGGGCCTCGTCCTCCAGACGCATGGGCGGCTGGGGACTCTCCAGCGCCGGACCCAACGCCGTCCTCTCCGGTCCTCTCTCTGCCCTGCGCTCCCGCACCCGGGCGCTGATCCGCAATAACCCCACCGTCGCCGGCGGCGTCGACTCCCTCACCGCTAATCTGGTCGGTACCGACATCTCGCCGCAATGGGAAATAGACGACCCGACGGAAAGGGAGATCCTGCAGGACCTGTGGGCCGACTCCCAACAGGAGCTGGACTACAACGAGGTCTATGATTTCTACGGCCAGATTGAGCAAGTGGCCCGCGCCCAGTGCGACGCCGGCGAGGCCTTGGCCCGCTTTCGGCCCCTGCCCTATGACTCCGGCAATCTGGTGCCGCTGCAGATCCAACTCCTGGAGGCCGATCACCTGGACGCCGCCTACAACGGCTGGGCGCCGAACGGCAACGAGATCCGCATGGGCATCGAGTGGACCAGGGCAGGGAAACGCGCCGCCTATTGGCTGTTTAACGAGCATCCCGGCGAGATGGCCCTCGGCTTTTATTCCGGCGACCGGGTCCGCATTCCGGCCACCGAAATCCTCCACCCCTTCCGCCCCTTGCGCATCGGTCAAGCCCGCGGCTGCCCCTGGTTGGCCTCCACCCTGACCAAACTCCACGAGCTGGATCAGTTTGACGATGCCACCCTGGTCCGCAAGAAAGTGGCCGCCCTCTATTCGGTATTTTTTACCAGCGATAAAGATCCGTCCTGCCAGCCTGGCCACCCAGCCTCGCCAGCCGGGAAACTGCAGGGGAAGGACGATAAGGGCCGGTCGGTAGTCGTCCTCGAGCCTGGTCTCTCCTGCCGCTTAAAGCCTGGAGAATCGGTGACGGTGGCCGATCCCGGCGACGTCGGCGACAACTACAAGGATTTCGTGCGCCACGAATTGCGGTCAGTCGCCCGGGCGATGGGGATCACCTACGAACAACTCTCCGGCGACCTGGAGGGAGTTACCTACTCCTCAATCCGGGCCGGGCTCATTGAGATCCGTAGATTTTTGGAGATGATCCAGCAGCGGGTCTTGATCCATCAGTTCTGCCGGCCGGTGATCCGCCGTTGGCTCGATACGGCGGTCCTCTCCGGGGCCTGGCGGATCGCGGCGGCCCGCTATCAGAAAAACCGCCGGTATTATTGGCGGATCAAGTGGCAGCCGGACGGCTGGGACTATGTCGATCCGGTCAAGGATCGCTTGGCCGAGCAACTCGATGTCCGGAACGGCTTCGACTCCCGCACCTCTATCATCGGTCGCCGGGGCCGCGATGCTCACCGGGTCGAAAAGGAGATCAAGGCCGAGAACGGCCGGGCCGACGAGAGCGGCCTCATCTTCGACAGCGACCCTCGCCATACCGAAAAGAGCGGCGCCATCCAGGCCGCCGAAGCCACCACCGTCAAGGAGGCCGTAACCAATGTCTAAAGCGCAACTTACTCGTCTAGCGACTAGGATTTTTAATACCCCGCTGCTGATCCACCCTGCCAAATTCGATACCATCCTCACTGTTTTGGGTGATCGTTTAGGCATGGACAGCGCCGATCTCGGGTTAACCATGGTCCAGGGCGTGGACGTCCCTAAAAAAGAGATGGTGGCTTTGCGGGTCGGCGGGCAAAAACCTTCCGCCAACGGAGCCGCCGGATCGAGCAGCCCAGGCGTAACCCTGGCCGTGATCCCGGTTTTCGGCTCCCTGGTGCAACGGGCCGGCGGCATTGATGCTATGTCCGGGCTCAGGGGCTACGAGGCCCTGCGTGCCGATTACCGCAAGGCTCAGGCGGACAAGACTTTCGATGCCGTGGTCCTGGAATTTGCCACCAACGGTGGCGAAGGCCATGGACTCTTCGATTTGGTGGATGAGATCCGGCAGGCCTGTCTTACCGGCAAGCCAACCTACGCCATCGTCAACGAATACGCCTACTCGGCAGGGTACGCCCTTGCCTCGGCCTGCACTGAGGTCTTTTTGACCCGCACCTCAGGCGTCGGCTCCATCGGTGTCATCTCCCGGCACGCCGACTACTCAGCTAAAAACGAAAATGACGGGGTCAGGTACACCACCATGTTCGTCGGCGACCGCAAAAACGACTTCTCCTCGGAAGGTCCCCTCACCGACCAGGCTAAGGAGATCCTGCATGCCAGCATGGTCAAATCCTATGACCTCTTCGTGGCCACTGTCGCCGCCAATCGCAATTTGCCGGAGAAGGCAGTCCGCGCGACCCAAGCCGGTGTCTATGAGGGCCAGGCCGCAGTCGATGCCGGTCTCGCCGATGCCGTACTCTCATTCGATCAGGCTATCAACCGGATAGCCCAGAAAACAACAAAACAAACTGGAGGTACCCGCATGTCAGGAAAAGCATTGCAGCACCAGTTGGAGGCGCTCTTCAAGGGTTCCTCCGACACCGAAATCGCGTTGGCCTTAGAGCCCATGGGCTATATGTCCAAAGCCAACGCCATCACTGCCGAGGCCAAGCAGGTCTTTGGCCAAGAACAGTTCGCCGCCGGACACAAGGCCGCCTTTGACCAGTCCCGTGAGCTGATCGCCATGTGCGAGTTAGGAGGCACCCCGCAACTGGTGGCCGGACTGATCAAGGCCGAGACCAAAGTTGAGGACGCCCGCAAGACCATTATCGATGCCTCAGCCTCTGGCCAGCATCCAATTGTCTCAACCGTTAATCCCGCCGGCGGCGGCCAGGCCAACCTCTTGCTGGCCAACGCCCAAGCCCGCAAAGCCAAGTTCACAGGCCAGGCGCAAGGCTAAGCCAGGCGGCGCAGTTCCACAACCGGGACCCCAACCTACAAATCATTAAGGAGATACCCCTATGCCCAACGTAAAAACCGAACCGAATAACCTGGCCGATGTCCTGAAATGGGAGCAGGAAAACAGATTCTCCCGCGAAACGGTCACCGTCAAGAGTGGCCAGAATCTGGCCCTCTGTGAGGTGATCGGCAAGCGCCTGGTCGCCGTCCCCACTACGGGTACTGCTGGCACCAATACCGGCAACGGTACGTGTACCGCCGTCAGCGGCGCGGCTTCGACCCTGCCCGAGACCTTCACCATCACTTGCACCACTGCTGCCGCCAATGGCGGTAAATTTTCGGTGGTTGGCTCCAAAACCGGCCGCTTGGCCGATGCCGTTGTCGGCACCCCTTATACCTCGGCCTACCTCAACGCTACCATTAACGACGGCACTGTCGATTTCGCCGTCGGCGACGCCTTCACCGTGGCGGTGGCCGCAGGCGACAATAAGGCCGTGGCCCTTGACCTCGCCGCCGTAGACGGCAGCCAGAAGGCGGCAGGATTTATGGCTGCAGCCTGCGATGCCACCGCAGCCGACAAAGCTGGCGTCGGTCTGGTCCGCGACGCCATCATCGTCCCCACCGATCTGGTCTGGCCGACGGGGATTACCGCAGACCAAAAGACCGCTGCTTTGGCTGAGATGGCCGTCCTCGGCATCGTCGCCCGGTCTGAAGTTTAATCGTATTTCGACTGTCGCGTTTTGATCGCCAAAATCAGAATCGACTAAAAACCCTATAAGGAGATCCCCCCATGCCTGACCCTAATGTCATCCTCGACCCCTTCACCGGCGACGCCTTCACCGCGGCTACCCTAACCGATGCTATCACCCACCTGCCTAACCAGTTCGGTCTCCTGGCCAAGAAAAACCTCTTTCCCGATAAAGGCGTCTCAACCCGGGCGATCATCATCGAAGAAAACCACGGCGTCCTCAATTTGATCCAGAGCCAGCCCCTTGGTTCTCCTGGAGAGTACAACAAGGGCGGCAAACGCAAGGTCCGGACCTTCCGCATCCCGCATCTGCCGTTGGAGGATGTCCTGCTGCCGGAGGAGTACGCCGGTATCCGCGCCTTTGGTTCGACCGGTCTGGCCCAGTTGATCGACATCATGAACGATAAGCTGCAGACCATCAAAAACAAACATGATGTCACCAGGGAGTTCTACCGCATGGGTGGCCTGAAGGGCATCATCTACGATGCCGACGGCTCGGTGATCTACAACCTCTATGACGAATTCGAGATCACCGCAAAAACCGTCGATTTCGCTATCGACGTTGACACTACCAATGTCCGCAATAAGTGCATGGAGGTCAGCCGCCATATCGAGGACAACCTGTTGGGCGAGGTCTCCTTGGGTGTCGAGTGCCTCTGCTCTGAGGAATTTTTTGATAAATTGGTCTCCCACTCCTCGGTCGAGAAAGTCTTTGCCGGTCATCAAGAGGCAGTGGAGAAGTTGGGCGGCGATCCGCGCCATGGCTTCAAGTTCGGCGGCATCACCTTCGAGGAGTATCGCGGCCGGGTACCGAACAAGAATGGCGCCCTCCAACGCTTTATTGCCGCAGGCGAAGGCCACTGCTACCCCATCGGCACCATGAACACCTTCCAGATGTACAACGCCCCTGGTGATTTCCTGGAGACGGTCAACACCATTGGCCAGCCCTACTACGTCAAGACCGAGACGCGTAAGCACAACCGTGGCCTGGATATCCATAGCCAGTCCAATCCCCTGGCCCTCTGCAAACGGCCTGGGACGTTGGTCAAGGTCACTATTTAAGGCAAAAAATGACCTTCCATGCCGACCTAGCCGCAGGCTTTGACAATATCCTCGCCACTGGCGGCGCGGATATTGTCTACAACGGCGCCACCGTCAGAGCCATCATCCGTGACGGCGCTGACGGCGGTCGCCTGAATGGCGTTGAGGCAATAGCTGACGAATGCATCATCCTGGTCAGACGGATTGATGTGGTTGCGGTCGTCAAAGGCACGGCGGTCAGCCTGGACGGCGAGGCCTGGCAGGTAGTCCGGAGGGTTGGCGGCAGCCGTATCCGCCATGACCTCTTGCTCCGTAAAAAAGCGGCGCCGGTGCCCAGGAGATCCCTCGTATGAGAACCTACATCACCGGCCTCGATCAGACTATCGGCTACCTGGATAAAAGTGCCAAAGCCATCGATACGGCCAGCCGCATCGGCATCCGGGTGGAGGCCAACCGCCTGCGGCTGAGACTCAAGGAAGAGATCAAGGCCGGCGCTCCCGGCGGCCAAAGCTTTGCCCCGTTGTCAATCATCGCCCGTCGCATGGCTACCAGGGCCGGAGTCGAACGCAGGCCTCTGGCCCGTCTCGCCATCCCGGTCCGCTATTGGGAGCAAAGCAATGCCGAGATCCAGCAAGTCATTGTTGGTTTTACCGGTGGCAAAGTGCTCAATATCAAGGGCGATATGTGGGAGAGTAACCAGCTCTCCAAGTCCTGGACGCGGCTGGCCATTATCCATCAGGACGGCTTCAGCAAAGAGATCCCGGATCTGGGCCGCTCCTTACTGCGGCGACTAGGCGGCAAATTGAAAAAGCAGGGTTGGGCGGATGAGGCTAGGTTTTATTTCCTCCGCAAGACAACCAAACAGATGAAGGTGCCGGCCCGGCCGATCATCAATCCTTTTTGGGCGGCGCATGAGGCCGAGGCCATCGCCAATATCCGCCAGAACTTTAGCCGTAAGCTACAGGGAGAACGGATATGACCGATTACCAGCCCATCCCGGCCGCCGATTTTAAAGCCCTAGACCTTTTGGCCAACATCGCCCAGGCCATTGATGCGGATACCGATATCAGGCTCTGGGCGCAGGACAACTATGGTCGCGGCTTGTTGGTCTTTGCCGGCAGCGACCCGGAAGCACCGCCGGACCCAGAGACCGAATACCCCATGGTGGAGCTGGCCGCCATAGACGATCACGACAGCGCCACCGCCGAGTTCCATGCCCGCTTGATAGGGGTAGAGATCGGCGTCCACGATCCGGAGAAAACGCCGGTGGGATACGGCGGTCTGCAGCTCCAGCGGGGCGTCCTGCGGCTGGAACAGTTGTGCGGGTTGATATTCACCGCCATCAGCGCGGCGGATCTCGATGGCGGCTATATCGACCAGGTGGTCTTGCGGCGTGACCTGGCCACGGTCTTCCCCAATTTCAAGGCCGGTATGTTCCTCCATATCAACAAGGCCCGCTGGCCCTATAAGGTGTGAGATGAGGCGACCTATTACCGATTTCAGCGCCGCGATCCGTGCCCTTGTGCTGGCCGCCGTCCCCACCGCCGGTCAGGTCGATCTCTATGACGGCGAGGTTACCCTGACCGTGTTGCGGCTCCGGGTGGCGGCCTGGCCTGCCATATTCATCGGCTATCGCGGCTCGGAGGGATCGGAACAAGGCCGGAGACGGCTGGAATCGTTGCGTTTTACCATTACGGTCTGCACTAAGCCTGCGGCCTACGAACCTGGCCTGGATACCGGCACGGCCGCCATTATCGATGCCGTGCTGCAAGCCCTGGATGGGGAGATCCTGTTCGCGGGCGGCTTCCCGCTGATCTGCGCCCCGCCCTTTGTCCGTCCCGAGTTCCGGCCGCCGCTCTATGGCATCGAGTGTACAGCCAGGCAGACCTATCAAGCGAAAAATTAAGCCTTAAGGAGCCATCCATGAAAATAACTTACCTAGGACCGGGCGAGCGCTCGCCGGAGATCTGCATCGCCCCGGCCAGCTATCTGTCGCTGCCGCGCGGGGTGACCTGCGATATTGACCAGGACCAAGCCAACGCCTTGTTGGCGGCGGACCCTGCTGCTTTTAATCTGGAGAAGGCGGCTGCACCGGTTGCCTCCTCCCCTGCCACTAAGGGAGCAAAACCATGATCAGAAATGAAATCTACCAGGTCGGGTTGAAGGCCGAGACAATCGAGGGCACCAAAATCGCCCTGACCGCCACCGACTTCATTACCGCCCATAACGCCAAGTTTACGCCGGATATTAAAATGGCGGAGATGAAGTCGGCCACCGGCACCATGTCTAAGGCCCCTAACCGGCCAGGCTTCCGCTTCGGCAAGATCAGTTTCGACGCCTACCTCCGAGGCGGGGCCAGCGCCGGCGTCGCCCCCGAACTCGGGGTAGCGCTCAAGGCCTGCGGCCTCAAGGAGACCATTGTCGCCACCACCTCGGTGACCTACACCCCGGCCCCTCAAGCCACCGTGCCGATCTCGGTGACGGTGGAGATCCGCCGCGACGGCAAGATTTCGCGCATCTGGGGCGCCCGTGGCACCATGAAATTCAAGGCCCAGGCCGGTGATGCCGCGCTCTACTCCTTCGAATTCACCGGTTGCGACTGGGAAGAGATCGACGGCGCTCTGATGGCCGGGGTGACCTATACCACCATCCCCGAGATCATGCTGCAGGCCGCCACCCTGACCCTGGACGGTTCCGGCAGCAATCTCAACCTCTCAGGCATCGATATCGATCTCGGCACGACGGTGACCCTGCGCCAATCGGTTAACGCCCCTAGCGGCTATACCTCATCCATGATCACTGACCGCAATCCCACCCTGAGCTTCGATCCGGAGGCAGTCCTGGTGGCCGAAATCGACTTCATGGGCAAGTGGCGGTCAGGGACTACCGTCGCCTTTAGCACTGGGGCTTTGGGCAGCGGCGCTGGCCAGATCTGCACCATCACCGCCCCTAAACTGCAGTACCAAGGCATCAGCGAGGCGGATCGCGATAGCCTCGCCACCTTGGCAGTTAACGGCAAGCTCTGCAAAAATGCCGGTGACGACGAATTGTCGATTGCCTTTACCTAATCCCCTTCCAAACAAGCCCTCCCCATAAGTGGGGAGGGTGGCCGCAGGCCGGGTGGGGTGGTGTAGCCTAGCGATTGGGCGATTTTTCCCGAAACCATAATTTAAAAAGAGGACAAACATGGGCCAGATGAGAGCAAAAATGAAAGTTACAGCTGCCGTAAAGCATTCACCCACGCAGGAAGATTTAGAATTTGGCGCCGTATGCAAAAGCGACGGATACCCGGCGGATGGCAGCGATGAAAACAACACCTTCGCCAAATGGACTCCGGCGGCCACGCTGAAAATGTCCATTACTAATCCTGCCCTAGTCGGTCAGTTCGCCATTGGGCAGGAGTTTTATGTTGATTTTACCCCTGTCTGAATATTGCCGGGACATCCCTGCCCTCCCCCGCAAGCGAGGGAGGGGCGCATTGGAACAAACTACTATTTGAGGAACAAAAAAATGTCAAAAATACTCATCTTCGACCCATCCAACACAACTTCTGCCACTGCTTGGAAAACCTACAATGGCATTGAATTCGAACTGGCCCCGCTGCTTGTCACTGATCTGCGACGAATCATTAAGGAGGTCAACGATCTCGGCCTAGGCGAAGTTGCCGCAGCCAATGAGCAGGACAGCCGCGTCGCCGATCATATCATCCGTGACTGGCGCGGCCCGGTCCTCCCGGATCGAACCAAGTTACCCTTAACCAAGGTCAATAAATTCGGCCTGGTTAACGCCCTGCCAGGGCTCAAGTCCTGGATGCAAGCTGAGAGTGATCGTGTCGCCGCTGACCAGATGATCAAAGACGATAGCCAATTGGGAAACTCCGAGGCTTCGCCCGCTGGCTCGCCAGGCGACCTCGCCGTAAAGACGGACGAGTCATAAGCTGCAAAACGTGCCAAACCCTGCGGAACTTGGCCGCCGACCTGCCGTCGGTCAAGTTCCCAGCCAGTTGCGAGGCTTGCGGCAAGTGCGAGCTTTGGCCGGCTAACCAGGAGGCCTGGTCGCTGTATCGCGATTATCCCAGCCTGATCACCAACGGTATGGCTGGTTGGCAGGTGGATTACCGGGCCGCCTTAGACATTATGGACCGATTGTATATCAGCGACACCCCGCTGATGCTGCGTCGCCTGGAGGCGATCAAGACTGGATTCGCCAGCGCTAAATAACAATGTAGGTCGGCATACCCTGCCGACAGCCCTTTGCCGACACTCCTATGAGCCAAAACAAAATCGAAATAGTCATCGCGGTCGACTCCAAGACCGGCCAGGCCTCGATTAATGGCATTACCCGCGACCTGGAGAACCTGGGCTCACGCGGCAAAGCGTCGATGGATGGACTTACCAAAGCTGCGGGAACACTTGCAGCAGGCTTTGCGGCCTGGGAAGTATCTAGCCATATCAAAGATGCTACACTTGCTGCTGCCCGATATGAGACCCTTGGTGTGGTCATGGCTGTGGTTGGCAACAACGCTGGCTACACTCGCCAGCAGATGGATCAAAATACCAAAAGTCTACAGGCCAATGGTATCGCTATGGTCGAGTCGCGCACCGTATTAACTCGCATGGCACAGGCCCACCTCGATCTTTCTAAATCCTCAGAGCTTGCCAGAGTTGCCCAAGACGCAGCGGTGATTGGCAACATCAATTCGTCCGAAGCCTTTGAGCGTATGGTTACCGGCATCAAGTCCGGTGAGGTTGAAATTCTCCGCACGATTGGAATTAATGTTAATTTTGAGCAATCGTACCGTACTCTTGAGCAGCAATTAGGCAAGCATAAAGGAACCTTGACAGAAACAGAGAAGACCCAGGCCCGTATGAATGAGACAATGCGGGGAGGGGTCGGGATTGCTGGGGCTTATGAAGCGTCTATGAGCACGGCTGGCAAACAAATTCTGTCAATGCAGCGGTACATTGATGATTTGGAGGTGAAGGCAGGGGAGGCATTTGGCCCAGCAACGTCTGTTTTAGTGATGGCTGTTACGGCAGAAATAAAAAAGATGCAAGAGGAAGTGTCCAGGCCAGAAGCACAAGAGAAATTCGCATCATGGGCAAACTCTTTTGCTGCATTTGGTAAAGGTGCAGTCGAGGCATTGCAATATGCTCCTGACGTTTTGGGGTTTGTCGATAAGTGGGGGGGGCAAATACTGACCATTGTTGCTGGGATAAAAGCCGCAGAGCTGGCGCAAATTGCCTATAACTCTGCGGTATTGAAGAACCCTTATATTATTGCCGCCACGGCTGGAGTAGTAATTTCGCAACAAATGAAGAAGTCTCAAGGGGGCTGGCAGGCCGGGGTTTTTGACCAGTCAACACCGATGTCCCCTGCTCTTTTGTCAAATGGAAGCAATGGCGATGAGGCTATGGTTATACTCTCGGAAGAGAGAATCCTTAATTACCAAGCACAAAAAGCCAAGGCCTATGCTGGGGTTCGTGCTGCTGCTGAAGCAAGCGTCACTGTTGCTAGCCAGGCCGAAATTAATAAGCAAGAAAATGCCGACGAAAAACACCTGAAGGACGCCCTAGACAGGATACAACGCCGAGCCACAGCCGAGGAAAAGGCCTACAGCGATTGGACAAAACTGGCCGAGGAGAAGGCCAAAAAAGACGAGGCCTTATCCGCTACCATGGCCCAGATCACCCTTGCCGCTATGCCAGCGCAAGAGAGGGCGGTCGAATCGTTACGGCGTGAGTATAACGGCCTGTACGGGCAAGTCCTTGACCTCTATGATGCCGGGATGTTGACCGAACAGCAGGCCCTTGCCCTTGAGGATAAGCTCGGGGCGTCGGCCTCAATTGCAACCTTAAAGATCGCCAGCGACCACGCCACTGCGGCCCACAAGGTAGAAACCGTCTGGGACTCTGCCCTCAAGGGCATCGACACCGGTTTTGACGAATGGGTACGCTCCGGATCTCTGACCGCCGACTCCCTCACCAATGTCTTTGGCTCCGCCATCCGTGGCATTACTGCCGATTGGCTCAAAGGCATGGCCACCATGAGCCAATCGAGCGCCCAAATGAAGTCGATTGGCGGCACAGCGGCAGTGTATAGCACCATAGCCGGGGGCCAAGGATCGGGCTATGGCGGGCTGCTGTCGGGTGGGGTCGGTATTGCCAACGAACTGTTCAACCCTGGATCGTACAGTGCCGCCCTGGCCAGCCTCCAAAAAGGGGCGGAAATCACCCTTGCCAAGTTTGGCGCCGAAGGCATGGCGGACAGCCTCCACCTGATGTCGTCAAGCGCCTTCGGCGCCGCCACTGCCGGGGTCGGTACTTTTATCACGGGGCTGCTCAGCGGCCAGGACTTTGCTCAGTCTGCCGCCTCTGGAGCTGGAGCGGCGGGCGGGTTTGTCCTTGGCAATATGATCCTGCCGGGGATTGGCGGCATCATCGGCTCCATCGGCGGCTCTTTCCTGGGCAACCTCTTCGGTGGCGGCGGCGAAAACGAGTTCACCCTCTCCGAATTATCCGGCAAGACCGACAACACCTGGGACCGTAACGCTGGATTTACCGCTGGCGTCGCCAATAAAAATCAAGGAAACGCCTGGTATGGCCCCATCGAGGGGGCCTATGTCGGCGGCATGAATGAGGTGCAAAAGGCCTTTAACTCGCAGGTGGCCGGGCTTAAAAGCCAGATGTCAGCCACCGCTTGGGACTCCTTTGCCGCCGCTCTTGAGCTACAAAGGTTTGACGACACCAACGGCGGACGCTGGGGCGTTAGCGGCGCAGAGGGGGCGGTCACCGATGCCGTGACTAAATACGCCGCCACGCTCACTACCGGACTTAATGCCGCCCTCATGGCCGCGCTGCCGACCATCGCTAACGAATTGACCGGCAGCAGCTCCGCCTACGCCTTGCTGACCGATGGTATGCAGGCTGCCATCAAGACCGCCATCGGCGGCTCATCCTTCGGGACCGACCAACTGGGCCAGCTCCAAACCTATCTGGCCCAAATCTCCCAAGCTACCGCTCCGATCGGAGAGATCATGGCCACCCACGGCCTCTCAGATTACGAACTCTCCCTGCGCTCGATCAACCAGCAATTCGATACCTACTCCGCCCAGCTCAAGGCCGCAGGTATCGACCTGGCCAAATACACCGACCTGGAGACCGCCCGAGGCTGGGCCATCCAAAAGGTCTATGACGAGATGGAGGCGAAGCGCGCCGAGGAACAACTTGCCGTCTCCACCACCGCGCTCAACAACTCCTTTGCCGCCGAGCGTAACCGCCTGACCGAGACCCACGCCAGCCTGCTCAAAGACTACAACGCCGATCTCTCGACGGTGAACGCAACGGTTAACGATCTCCAGAGCTATGTCTCGGCGCTGCACAGCGCTAAGCAGGGCATGGACCTCGGCACGGACGCCTTTGCCAAAGACCAGTTCGCCAGCGCCAGCGCTACCCTCTCCAGCGTTCTCAGCGCCGTCAGGGCCGGGGATTTTTCCACCCTTGGGCAGCTCAACGACTCGCTATCTGTCGTCGCCAAACCCAACCAGGAGCTGTACGCCTCGTTCACCGATTACCAGCGCGACTACTGGAAATCCTACCTCTCCCTAGCCGAGATCGAGAGCCTTACCGGCAATCAGTTATCGGCCGAGGAGCAGGTAGCGGCCAGCCTCCAGCAGCAAATCGACATCGAGTCCACGGGCTTTGCCGACCAAATAGGCCTGCTGGACAGCCAGCTCAACGCCCTGCTCGGCATCAATACCAACGTGGTATCACTCTTTGACGCCATCAGCGGCTATACCTCGGCGCGGGATAGCGTCGAGGCCGCCAGCGTGCCAACGGCCTCGGGGGCCGTCCCCGGCTATGCCTCTGGCGGTTGGCACGCTGGCGGCTGGCGACGGGTGGGAGAGAACGGCCCGGAGTTGGAGTACACCGGACCCAGCCGCATCTATAGCAACTCGCAGAGCAACGCCTTGGTCGACACCTCCGCCCTCGTGGCCGAAGTCAAGCTCTTGCGGGCCGAGGTGCAGAGCTTGCAGCGGGGCAATTACGAGCTCGCCAAGAACACCGCAAAATTCGCCAAACTGGCCGAGCGTTGGGAGTATGACGGCATGCCGCCGGTGCGGGGATAAGCCATGCAGATTATTAAGCCCATCGCAATTACTGACACCGAGTTTGTCTCCAGCACGGTGGTGGAGACCGCCCCAGCCGCCTATGCCGCCGGGACTACCTATGGCAGCGGCACGGACGTTACCGTCGCCAGCGGAGATGTGCTTAAGGTCTACAGATCCTTGCAGGCTGGCAATGTCGGCCACACCCCGTCGAGTTCGCCGACCTGGTGGCAGTACATCAGCGACACCTATGCGGAGTATAGCGCCGCTACCACTTATGCCCTGGGCGCCCGGTGCCAAATGGCCTCGTCCCATAAAGTCTACGAGTCGCTGCAGGCCGCCAACCTCAACCATTCGCCCGTAACCAGCCCCACCTATTGGCTAGAGATCGGGACAACAAACCGTTGGGCCATGTTCGATGGCAAGGTCGGCACTAAAAGCACCGCGACCGATAGCATTGCCGTCTCGGTGCTCCCTGGCGGGATCAACGCCCTTGCCTGTATGGAGGTCGACGCCGACAGCATCTACGTGACCCTCACCGACCCGACGTCAGGAGAGGTCTATTCCCGCACCATCTCCGTATCCAGCGAGGCGGATATCTCTGACTGGTTTAAATACTTTTTTACGCCCTTTTCCAGCAGCTCGGACATGGTGCTGACCGATCTGCCCGCCTTTTCGGCAGCAACGCTTGACGTTACCCTATTTAAAATGGGCAAAATGGTTACCTGCGGCATGATGATTGTCGGGCTGTTAGGCGACCTGGGCGAGCTGCAGTGGGAGCCGCAGGTCTCCATCATCGACTATTCGCGCAAGGAAGTGGATGCTTTTGGCAATCCTACCCTCACCGTCCGCGATTACTCCAAAAAGCTCAGCGCCGATCTGTTGATCGACAGTAGCAAGGTCGATGCCGTCTATCGACTGCTCGCACAATTCAGGGCGACACCGCTGGTATGGATCGGTTCGGAACTCTATTCCTGCATGATTATCTACGGATTTTATCGTGGTTTTGCAATTGTGATTTCCGGGCCGGTTGTCAGTGCGTGCAGTCTGGAGATCGAAGGACTCATCTAAGGAGAGAAAATGCCACATCCACCAATAACCGCACTACCAGAGGCCCCCGTCAGAGGCAGCGTCTCCGCCACCTTCATCGCCGCAGCCGATGCCTTTGTCGCTGCTTTACCTACTCTCCGGGCTGAGATGAATGCCCTGGCCGACTGGGAGGAGACAACGGCAGACCAAGTGACCACGGACGCGGCAGCGGCAGCAGCGGCGTCGGCATCTGCTATCAACGCCCCCGGCACCTCGGCCACCAGCACCACCAGCCTGGCTATCAGCAGAGGCAGTAAAACGCTGACAATCCAAACCGGAAAAGCCCTCACGCTCGGCCAATTTGTCGTGATAGCAAATACGGCAGCTCCTGGCAATTATATGACTGGCCAAATTACTGGGTATGACAGTGGGACGGGAGAGCTGGTGGTGAATGTCGTGTATTTCGAAGGTGGCGGCACCTTTACGGCGTGGTCAATATCGCTGACCGCCATCAATACTGACAATACCCCAGTAGGGATAATAAACGCCTGGTGCCCAGGGTATTTCGGCAATGGCATGAATGGCTCCTACACCAACGCCCTTGGTTCTGCGAATACCGTCGCTGCAGCTAATGCCCACCTGAACGGTCAGGGGTGGTACGTCTGTGATGGGGCTGCCGTTAATGTTGCCGGAGCGCCCGTATTCAATGCCTCTGGGCGCTATCTGCCTAATCTCACCGACAACCGTTTTTTAATGGGCGGGGCCACGGCTGGAGTTATCGGCGGGAGCAATTCGTCAGCGCATAATCACACCGGGCCAGAGCATGCCCACTTCGGGCCATCGCATAGCCACGCTGGCCCGAATCACGCGCACGGCATGTCTGTCCACACTCACACTGGCACTCTCCATGCACATTCTACCGCAGAGGTAGTATTGACCTGGGAGCAAAGCGGACTCCGCCCTCATGGTCATCCAGTATCGTCGATAAGTGGGTCAGGACCATACATTTGGTCAAATGGCGGAGGTGGTTCTGGTACTGGCTGGACCACTAGAGATAGCTCCGGAGAAGATGCCACCGTAGCTCATGGTCATGGGGCAACAGGTAACGCAGGTGCCGCCGAAACGAGTGGGCCAAGTGTTGCAAATACAGAGGGCTCCGGCACTGGTTCAACAGGTTTAGAGGGCACTGGCCCCACTAGCCTCGGTGGCACGGGCACTACATCGGGCGCATCGGCAACTGAAAACCGACCGGCCTATCTCTCGTGTCTCTACATCATAAAGGTATTTTAATGGCTACCTACACAGGCAGATACAAAATAAAAGGGGCGTGGTTCTGGAAAAAATTGCGTCGTGTCAAGGGTGATTGGCTGCAAGACGGCATCAAGGGGATCGTTTTTGAGGATGAGTCTCAGCTCCATTTCCCGGTCGATGCCGTGATCATCCTTTGGGATAGGAGCCGATTCGAACACATCAGAAACAAAGCAGAATCAGAAATAGGGCAAAAGATCCCGCTCAAAGAATAGAGGTAAAGTCATGTCAATCATCCAAACATCCACCATCACCACCGAAAAGAAAATCACCAGGATTGTCATTGATGTCGAGGCCAGCAGCATCACGTTTACGATCCGGAGTGTGACCCGCGACTCAGCGAACGTCGAGGTTGGCCGCGATTGCCACGACTGTACCATTAGCGGGGCAGAGTTTGAGGCCCTGGCGGCAAAAGTGCCCGAGGCCACCCTGACCTACCGCGATAATCTGGCGGCAGTCAGCTACGCGTGTCTGCAAAAGGAGGGGGCGCTGTGAAACGACGAATCGCGCTGCTCGTAGCGGCATTTCTATTGGCCATAGCGCCCAGCGCCCACGCCTCCCGCATTTACTGGCGCTCGGTCCTAACTGGCAGCGGCAGCGGGGCGTTGGACGCCATCTCCAAAACCGCAGCGCTCCAGACGCGGCTGGTAGAGGGTGGCCCCCTGGTCTGGGTGCCGCTGGCTACCGGCGACTCTGCAGTAGTCATCACCCCTGGCGATATGGCACGCTTTTACAATTTCGATGCCGCCAGCACCGCCGCCGAATCCTCTCCCGCCGTCATAGCTCCGGACGATGCCGGCACAACTGGGCGCTGGTTGCAAATACCAGCAGATCCTGTTGCCCAGAATATCAGTCTACCGCTGGCGCCAACAGATGCCCTGCTGTTGTCTCGTGGGGATACAGTCTACTCAGTAACACTCAGTAATTTACAAACATATTTGGTGTCGGGGGCTACAACCATGGGTGGTGAGACCATCACCATGAATGGAGAAAACGTAACAATGGGAGGGATTTGATGAAACGGATTATTTTTATAGCAGTAATGATGGGATTGTCTTTTTGCTGCCCGGCCGCATGGGCGGTCGAGGTCGATGTGGATGCAAATGGGGCGGTGGATGTAGCACGAGGCGGGACAAATGCAACTACCGCATCAGGTGCCCGCTCCGCCCTTTTGCTAGGCACAGCAGCAACTGTTAATACTGGTACGGGTGCAACTGATGCTATCCTGGGTAGCGATGACCGGCTCACCGACGCCAGGACGCCTGTGGCCCACAATCAAGCCTGGGATACCATAACCAATGTCCCTGTCGCGTTAAACAACGTATCAGGGACCAATACTGGCGATCAGACCTCAGTCAGCGGCACCGCCGGGGGATTAGCAGCGCAGTACATTGATTGGTCAGCCAGCACCGGGGGGGCCTCGATTGCCAATAAACCAACGATCCCGACTAATACCAATCAACTTACCAACGGCGCTGGATTTGTTACGGATACCCTGCCGGCCATTGTAGCAAACGGAGTAAACTTGGCGGTTGGTGATATTTGCCAGCTGACCGCTACCGGAGCAGTATTGGCCGATGCCGATGCCCAAGCAACTGCCGAGGGGTTACTCCTGATTGTTCCGGTCGCTATTACGGGGGACGGGGCTACGCACACACTGTTGACTAGAGGGCCGGTAACTGGGTTGACAGGATTAACCGCACATGCAACGTACTTTATCAACACCACGCCAGGCCCCGCAACTGCCACTGCCCCTGCTGGAGTTGGAGATATTGATCGAGTTGTCGGCTATGCACTGTCTACGACCGAGCTGTATTTCGCCCCAGACAACACTTACATCGAGAGGTGAGTTGATGATCTCACGATTTTTTTTGATCTTATTAACCGCACTACTTAACATCCCCACCTTGTCATGGGCCACGGCCTACACCTCGGGGGGGGCTGGTGATTGGTCAACTCCCAGCACATGGTCCCCTGAGGGGGTGCCGACTGATGGTGACACCGTGACCCTGGCGCATGCCATTACGGTTAGCTCAGCCGTGACAATTGGTACCTCCCCCTCTGATCAGACAACAATGGTTGTGTCGATTAGTTCTGGGGGCAGACTGATAATCAGTGATGGCTACAGTCTCACCGTCAAGGGCAACCTATACAATGGGGCTGGAGCCAGCGGAGCTGTGCAAAACGGCATCCAATTAGGGGCGGGCTCACACCTATATTTTGAGGGGAGCCAGGCATATGTCCTCAAAGGTGGAGCGTATGCCAGAATTTATGCTAGAGGCACTTCAGCGGCACACGCCACTATCGAATCTACCTCAACAGGTAAGGCAAAATTCACCCAAGAACTGTTTGAAAAGGGGAACTGTTTCGATGCCCAATGGTTGGATTTCATTAGCCTGGGAGATGCTTCTAATGCCGCCATTCTGTCCTCCTCAAATGGCGGAAATTACCCCACCAGTACCTCGTTGACCGATTGCACAATACAGGGGTGTGGTGCGACAACATTTGGGGCAGCCGCCGCTACTGGCTCTGTGGTATGGCAACGAGTGACTGTTTCAGGGTCACTCAACACGGGGTCTCTAGCGGCATATTTTTTAGGGTACGTCGGTAGCACCTCAAGTGTAACGGATTCAGTAATCAATACAGAGGCTACCTTTTCCCCACCAGCTGGATTTTCTGTCACGAATACCTATTTTGGTAAACGGGTGGGAACGGCTGCTGTAACAGCTATAAATAAAGGGTTCGTGTCATTTACAAATAATGTCATTCGCTTTCATGCAGCAGGGGCTAGAGATTTCGATTCGAATGCCCAGAATTCTTTATTGTTCGACGACTCTGGGTATTCCAACCCGTCAATGTTAAATTTAGCGGCAGTAGCCGAAAATCGGTCTATCACCGGGTGTGTTATTGACTCGGATGGAACAGCCATTTCAGGGGACATCCTCCTGCCAAAGTCTAGCGCAGGTTTTGAGACAACTATCGCCAACAATATTTTTCTGCCACAGGCGGCAGGTTTGGCGATGGGAAAATTTGTTTCCACTGTCTATGAGCTGGCAGGCAGCACAACACGCATTGACAATAACACATTTTATGTCGGTGCCAATAACACCACAACGCCAGAAACAGGGACCGGCGTCGGAGAATCCGGCACAGGCCATGCGGGGGATATCGCAAGTTTTAAAAATAATTTGATCTGGTCTTTACCTGGGGTGACTGGTGGTTATAAATTTGTTCGCCAGCAGTCGGCAGGTCAGGATTTTGTAAGCGCCACCAATGCTAATTATAATTGGGGGTTGAATCTGGATGCAGGCAGCGAAGGCAACGGGTATCACTGTTGGACTGGTTATCAGGCCACCCCGCTGTTCTCGGCCGGAACCCCCGATGCTAATGGTGGTAGTGCCGACCCAGGATTTGTTGACGCTGCACGCAACACGGCGATCTATGACATTTCTGGCCTGGGCAACCCGGCAGGGCCGGGGTGGGCCTCCGGCACCGTCTATGTCGTTGGCGATATCGTCAGTTCGAGTACGAGCACTTTTTATGGGGGCACCACAATCAATTTCCGCTGTATCAGCGACCACACTAGCGCGTCGGGTCACGCCACCAATGGCCAGCCGACCGCGTCGACAACAACCTCATGGCGAACGAATTGGGAACTGGCCAGCCTCTACCGATTACGTGAGGACCGGACCCGGATTCAGGCACTCGTGTCGTGGATCCGGGCAGGGTTTGCGCCAACAAATACGCTGCTCAACGGCACAGGATCTGGTGGAGTTGATATAGGGGCGGTTGATGTTTTGCTGGGTTGGTCACAAAAAATATTAGGGATAACAAACCCATCAAAAATAATGGGCATCTCTATAGGGGAGATCACCAGGGTAAATGGGATATAATGTCGTTTGATCGGTCGTAGAGATATTATCGAACTATAAGGGAGAGCCGTGGCAGACGATTTTATTTTTGCAGACAGCCCTGGGTACGTCTGGGCCGACCTGCCAGACTCGGAGTGGGCTGGCAACGCGCCAGTGGCCAATGTGGTTCGCCTCTGCCGCCCTCGGCTGGTCAATTTGACCACCCATTACCGCTGTAAATCAATCTCAACACGGTACCTGTGCAGAGCGATCTCTACCCATTACCAGTGCAAATCAATCAAGGGCGGAAAAGTCATGGCAAATTCAGTCGAAACAATTCGGATCGGCCATGGCGGCACGGTCTTGCTGCAGTTGGAGGCAGAGAACATGGAGACCGGTGTTACCGCGCCATTGCCAGAGGCGGTGATGACGACCATCAGCCGGGTGAAGCTTGTGCTGGCCAGCGGGGTGCTGATCGACTCGGCTGCCTCTGGAGTTGGTTTAGGGGCGGGATTGCCGTTTGATCATACAGTTGATCCGGCGGAGGGGAAATTGGCGTTGACGCTGGGAGGTTTACCGGGCCTAGCAGACAATGAAGGATACTACGAAAACGTCCATCTCGACATCTACTATGGTAGTACGGCATGGCCGATTGAGTTTGCTATGCCTGGGATTAGAGTGCTAGCTGCAGAGTAAATCGCGTTTTGTCAGTGACACCAGCTCTGCCCTGGGTTGGTTACCGATAAATTTTTCCCATAATTCGCGGCCATGGTAAAACCAAATGAGATGTCACCAGTAGAGCGACGAGAGTGCCCCTGCACCCACATCGTGGAGTTGGCTGCAGGAACGGCAGGAGAATTTAAGCTGTTGCGCTCCGAGCTGGAACATACGGCCGGTGGAGTCGAGGAGCGGATCAAGGACACCCTCGATGATTTTCGGGAGATGCGACTGGAGATCAAGGGCTGTCTCGCCTCAATGCAAGAGTCGGCCCTCATGTTCAATAATGGCCAGCACCGGTTTGTTAAGATCGAAACTGAGTTGATAGACATCAAGGCCGCCGCCGCGGCCGCTCGTTTAGCCGCCGAAAAGCATAAACTTGAGAAGATCAAGGCCCGCCAGGAAGAGGAAACGGCATATCGCAAGGGAATCCGCCGGCGTTTTCTGCTGGCCGAGGGGGTTATTGTCCTGGTCTGCCTCTTTCTGCTGCGGACCCATAGTATCGAGGCCGTGGCCTTCATTTCCAAGGTTGTCCTCAAATGAGCGCAAAAACCTGCGAGGACTGCGATCGGCTTAAGGCCTGCTGGACGGCTGGACATCTGTATGCGTGGTGCCGTGGATTTTTTTACAAGAAAAGAGCGTAGGAGCAAACCATGCAAAAATGTGATGCCCCAGGATGTGACAACGAGGTGGAGCCAAACGAAGAGAACACCTACCGCATCCCGGGCGAGATGTGGCCCTTTAACCACCAATATTACTGCCCGGCCTGTAATGAGCGGGAGACCAGCGGCCGCGTCAGCGATCACGACCCGGCCACCAACCCTGATCTGGAGGAGAAACGATGAGCACCCTGGCAACCGACATCATGTGGCTGGCGATCTGTATCTATCATGAGGCCCGGGGCGAATCAGCCGAGGGCCGGATCGCGGTGGGCCATGTCATCCTAAACCGTACCAAGGCAACTGGGAAACCCGTTAAAGACGTGATCCTCAGGCCGTACCAATTTTCCTGGGCCAACGGCGGCGCCAGACCGCCGATTACCGATTACGAGGCCCTGGCCCACTGCTTTGAGGCAGTGGAGTCCTGCATGTCATCCCGCGCCATGGGCGAAACGCTGTCCGGAGCGGACCATTATTTTGCCGACTATATCCAAAAGCCCAAGTGGGCCGAGGGAATGACGAAGATCCAAAAAATCGGCAAGCACACATTTTATAGGAGTTAGCCATGAACTTGAGCGGTAGATTCATCGGCAAGTTGCGGCTGGAGTATATCGATGGGCGCACCTGGCGGCTGATCAACCCAGACGATCCTGATATGTTTGTATTCATCCTGGACGATGGCCGATCAATCATCCCTCCCGATGGCATGATCACTGATTTTGCCAGCATACCACGAATCGTTTGGAATATCCTGCCACCGTGCGGCGATGGGCCGAGAGGCAAATGGGGCCCCGGCGCTGTTGTCCATGACCGCATCTACAAAATCGGGAAAATTAACGGGCATCCAGTTTCCCGGCACGAGGCGGATCATGTCCTAAAGGCCTGCAACGAGGCTATGATGGTTGCCCCAGATAAAATAGCGATCATCCACGATGCATTGGTTGTGGGTGGTTTTGTCGCCTGGAATAATTACCGGGAAAAGGAGCAGGTGGAGGAACCATGAATCGTAAGTATTTGATCGAACAATTGCGACAGCCCTCCACCTGGAGGGGAATCGTGGCGCTGATGACAGCCTTTGGCCTCGTCACCAGCCCTGAGCGCCAGGCGGCGATAATTACAGCAGGCATGGCCCTGGCTGGCTTGGTGGGGGTATTCTTCCCCGACCAATTAACCAAGGGGAAGGAGCAGCAACCAGAAAATGAGGGGGTATTATGAAAAAATTACAGTTACTAATAGCCATGGTGATGGTGGTAAGCGTAGCAGGATGCCTGCCGCAGTCCACTAATTGGGTGCGGGTATCAAAACTCGACATGAGCGGGCAATGGATACCATTTGTCGAGGCCAGGACAGGCGGTTGTGTGGGTGAAGTTCAAGGCGATCCCGGCAGATTAACGTTGGCCTATAAAGACGGCGAGTGCAAGGCTACCTTTACCGGGGATACCGCCAATCCAGGCGATTCAATGAAAGCAGAAACCAAAACAGAATAAAGGAGATAACCATGGGTAAATATTTTTTAGGGATTGTCCTGATCGCTTTGTCTCTTCCAGCCGCCGGCTTCGCAGCCAGTTCGGTCACCCCCAACACTACGTTGCCGTCTCCGATCCCAAATATGCTGGGGGATTATCATACCGGCACGCAATCATGGGACGTGATCGCGCACACGGACGGGGTGGTGGCTTCGGCATCGCTTGGAGTGCAGACTAGGCCTATTTACAAAGTTCAGTACCTGTTGGACGAGACCGACACCCCTTCTGCCGGGTTTGATTGTTATCTCTACGACAGTAACGGCGACACTATCAAAACCGATCTCCTGGGCGGGGCCGGAACCAACGCCAGCGCCACAGCGAATACAGAGGTCGTCCCGTTAGTAGGAGGGGCCTATGGAGTTGCTACCACCGGCAAAGAAATCTTCCTCTATTGCACAGGGATGGGCAGCGGAAAGAAGATGACCGTCTCAATTTTTACCCTTTATAAGTGATTGCCATGGTGAGGGGTATAATACTCATCTCGATACTGCTCTGGTCGGGTGTGGCTAGTGCGGCGACGCATTATGTTGGTTCTGGGCAAACCTATGCCACCTTTGCTGCCTTCCATGCCGCTATAACCCCATCAGCCGGTGACATCATAGACGGCGGCGGCGGTGTGTTCAACGAGCCAATTGTTATCAACGCCGACGGCACAGCAGGGTCACCCATCATCTACCGTAATTTTACCAACAAAGGGACCAAGACGTTAGGCGCGTGGACTGGTCCGGATGGTAACGGGGAGTATTCAATTGCGGTTCCAACCGATATCCTCGGGACAACAACAGCTGATATCCTGATCAAGGATGGAGTCATTACCAATAACGCTGCCGACAATGCAAATGGCACGCTGACCGCTGGGTATTGGACCGAGAATACAACGACGCATATGCTCTATTACAAGCCTGATGATGGCATGACTCATGTCTTCGAAGTAGGCGCCGGCAATCTTTTTGACGTGGCCGGTAATGACTACATTGCATTGGTGGATGTAACTCTTTACGGAGGGTCTAATGGGGTGAAGTCCACAACCACGGACACAGATAAGGTCATTGGTCTACTGGTGCAGCGTTCTACTCTTAGTAATTTCTATGGTCATGGTGTGCAGGTATACAGCAGCGATCTGATGACTGTTGATAATTCGCGCTTTGAATACTGCGAGAAAGGCGGGGTCAAGGCCGGGGGTTTGTCGTACAACGTCACTACCATATCTGAGCACGCTACCGTCAGGAACAGCGTCTTCTATCGCAACGGCTACGCGAATGTGGCCTATGCTGCAGAAAAGCATGTAGTTGATATTATGCCTGGCTCAAGTAATCCTTTGCTGGAAAACAATTTGCTTATTTCAAATGGTTTTGTTGGGGGTGTGGCCTATACCGACACAATATCTGCGGGAGCCGTTGTTTCAGTCGATGGGGTGGATGGTGTGACACTCAAGCGAAACATATTTGAGGGCAATTATCAGAATTGTTTGAATCTTGGGCCTGACACGAATCATGCGAGTACAGGCGGGATGCTTACCAGTAATTTGTTTGTTGGTAACGGCATCGCTCAAGTGGATTCGTTGAGTCGTGCAAACAAATTGAACACAATAGACTTCTCCAACGGGATAGCAGAGGTAGTTGACATCGCCACCACATTAGCGAACAATACTTTTATCGGGAACACCCACGATGCGGAGTGGGACGGTGGCGCAACTGATTGGCGATATAATTCCATGACGCTTAGAATTAGCCCGGCAAATGGGTTAACAGGACTGATCCTCAAAAACAATCTATTTTACAACAACACTACTTACGGAGATATCCGAATAGACACGACAAGGGTCACTTTTGTTGAAGATGGTAACCTGTATTATCGGGATGCTGGTGGAGATTACCTAGCTCTAGGTGAACGAACCTCGACAGACGCTGCCTTGGCGGCGACAATTTACCCTGCCACATCAAATTTTGCTGCATACATGGCAGCAGTTGGGGCAACCAATGATAAAAATACCGATCCAATCCTAACCTCCGATTATCGTCTCAAGACCACCTCCCCAGCCAGGAAATCCGGGGAAACTGGCCTTGGCATCACCAGAGATATTCTTAACCGGCCAATCGATGCGGCCCCAGACATCGGCGCCTATCAGTCGCGGGAGATGGTTTGGCCTTGGGGTTATGCCTACGCGCCATAGGGCCGTAGCTATGGAACCTGGTAATATGGCCAATACTGTTACCAAAAAATTACCACCAGCGGTTATAATTTGGTTATAATTTACCAATAATTTACCAAAATCGTCCAGCGCATTGACCATAAAAAAAATAGGGGAAACAACCGTAATCAGTTGTTTCCCCTATGTTTTTCACTGGTGACCCCAACGAGGTTCGAACTCGTGTTACCGGCGTGAGAGGTATAGGACGTACCTCATTCTATTGGCTTTCAGCGATTAGTTACCGTCTATTTACCATATTTCATTTTTTACCAGACATGAATGGCAGCAGATCCTCATGGATCTCTCCAAAGTCAGGGTGATCATAATGATGGTGCATTTTCTCGTCTTTATGGCCTGATCTGGCCATCACGTCCCGTTTCGATACCCCAAGATCGAGCATCCTGGTGATAAATGTATGCCGGGTATCATGCAGCCTCACGTCCGGTAGGCCGCATCGATCAAAGTGCCGGCTAATCGCCCTGGTGACCGAGCGCGGGTTAAACCTGGGCAGGATATAGCCATCTTCCCCTCCATGCTCGGCAGCCAGCAAGGCATGCAGCCGAGTACCCAGGCCAACATCTCGGTCCTCGTCGGTTTTGGTCTCAGTCAGTCTCAATTTGCGCTGCGCCCAGTCGATGTTCTCCCATCTGGCCGCCATCGCCTCTCCCCGCCGCATGCCGCACCCTAACAGCATCAACAAAAATAAAACCAGCTTCCCCCCCAGCAGCGGCGGGTGGCCTGGCGTGTCTTTGGCGGTCGGCAGTCTGGCGTCATTGGTCTCGGCAGCGGCCAGGACCAATTCGATCTGCTCAAACGATAGGATGCTGTGCTTGATTTTCTCCGATTGCGGGACTTTTACCCCTTTGCTAACGCCAAATGGGTGATGCCTGATAACGCCGGCCGCGAGCTGCACGGTAAACAGGCGCTTCAGGTCCTGCAGGTATTTGTTGCAGGTGACCGCCTTCAAGCCTTGCTCCCTTAACCTTTTCTTGAGATCCTCGCCATCAAAAAAAGTGAAATCGTCAACCGGCCGCTCGGGGCCAAAGATTACCACCATCTTATCGACCCGGCGGCGGCGTTCCGTCATTTCGACCAGGCCGCAGTCCATGGTGCCCTTATACTCCTCGGCGGCGTCCTTGATCGTTTTGCGTCCGTCAGGGTATCGTTTGAGTTGAGCGGCGTCGTTTTTACTGACCAGGTCGCTCCGGATCCACTGCTTGATGTCCTGATCGCCATAGTCATCAAGTTTGGTCCTCGACTCCAAAATATCGGCAGCGGCTTTGATCTCTTTGGCCTGGCCTAGTTTGTCGCAACGCCTTGATCTATCCAGGCAATGGCCATTCGGCAGAGTGATCCGGTACCGGACTCGATATTGCCCGTCAATTTTATGGATTGAGGCCATCTTGCAATCGCCCAAGGGCATATTGATAGATCAAGCAGGTGACTTCTGGGTGCTTTTTTTCTTCGGGTTTACAATTGCTGCATCCACAGTCAAAGGGCCGCTTACTTGTGCAGGGACTAAACTGACTTTTGATACACCAAGCATTGCGCCCGGCCCAGATTCTTCTGGGTTAGGTCCAAAAACACCCATACCAAGGTGAAACTCAACAATTAAATCGTAGAGCCCTTCATTGATTCCGTAGTGCTTTACAAGGACGCCTGTAAGCTCGCGGATGGATAATGGAGGTAGTGACTCAGGCGTGGGGGGGGTGGTGGTCTTAATGGTTGGCACGAGAAACCTCCCTTTGCGTAGTTGCTGATGCGCTGGAAAGAACTTTCCATGTTTGATCTTGGCTGTCTACTGTAATTTGGAAGCTGTTGTTGACAATCGGTTGAGAGGGGGAGTTAAGGTAGGCATCCAAGGCGCGAGTCATTATTTCATTAAGTCTTACGCCTTCTGTTAGCGCTCGCAGTACTGCTTTTTCATGAAGTGCCGGTGAAACGCGAACATTGAACTGGCCTTTCAATGATATTTTTGGTTCTCTGCCAAGCATTAAACAGGTCCCTTCATAATCTTTTACGGCTTCCTCAAACTCCTCTTGAAGTTTATCTGGAGTTTTGGCCTCGTATGTCACAAGATCTCCAATAAATAGAATCTTTCCACGACAAACTTGGCGAGTCATGTCTAATTCTGCTGTTCCCTCGTATCCTCTAAAGTGAAGAATATCCATATATTACCCCTAAATAAATCCGTGTTTCCTTAAATGTTCAACGACATCTGCGACGCACCCCTTATCCGCATCAGGTGAAGGGTGGGGCTCATGACAAATAATCAAATCATTTTTCTCTTGGTTGTAGAACTTTCTGCGAGAGCCGTTGCCGGTGAGCATTTTATAGCCAAGATGTTCCAGCATGCTTTTCAGGTCGATCCATTTAACGTTAGACGGAGGTGGAGTTGCAGATATCTTCTCTAATGCTTTTCGGCCTTTTGACATAAAATCTTATCCTAAAAAAATCAAGCTGTAACTAATTTTCAGTTACAGCTTGAAACAAATTGTTTTATGGCTTCTGTTTAATTCCCAAGCCACTATATGTGGTGTTGATTAAATTGCGGCCTCACTATTCGTGCCGAGAGGGTGATTGTTCGCAAAATTGCTCAGGATGGGATTAAATGTAGTAAGGAATATCTCTTTTTCTCATAACCTGTAGTTTGGTTGTAGGTGGTTTTCACCTCGATACTGGCATGGACTTGGTCACCAATGCGTGATTTTCTAACTATTGGTAGCAAATCATCACTGAATCGCCCAGCATATGAAACGCCATCTTGCCCGTCCAATTCGAATTTACCCTTGATGCTTGCCGAAGATAAAATTCCAGCCACCTCAATGACGATCGGCACATCGCTTGCAATCGATGCTAACGATTCAGATAAGGATATTAGTCTTTCACTTGTAGCGATCCACGACACGACATCATTGGTCGGGGTCTGCCAGGTAGCATCAAGCTGCACATTTTCATTCACCAAAATTTTTACAAAATCAGCCAAGGACCGGGTAGCCTTAATTCCTATTTCAGAAACAGCGTCGGTTAATTCTTGGCCATTTTCCGAGCGTAAGACGGCAAATTGTTTTTTTAACACATCCTCTGCAATGCTACGTCCGAACAAATCAGGATTGCAGGAACTGGAAATAATTAATTTAGTGGAACCAGCGGCCAATCCTGCAAGTCTGAGGTTCATAGCGTGGATAATATACTCAGGTATCTTTGCCCCGGCCTCTTTTCCTTTTTTATGCCAATAGGCAGCGCGATGGGATGCAGAAGATAGCTTGTCGGCAATTTTAGCGACCAGATGCAGAGGCATGGTTCCATGATCAACTAGCTGGCCAGAAAACCGAAACTCAACCACCTCTTTATTCCGTTTTTCTTTTTCAAGGTGTAGCTGTTGTCGTAGATCGGAAAGATGGTTTTCCATGCTCTTCAGCGTCAAGCTGGCGCTAAAGCTATTCGGGCGATCCTGAGCCATTCGTTGCTTGTCAGCCAGCAGTTCTTCTCCTTTAAAGATACTGCTTTCAAGCCATGCAATTTGGTTCATGACGGACTCCCAATCGAGATATTAGCGATACCTTTAGGGATCTCTGTCTCTTTAACAAAACAATACAATCCTCGCCAATAGGCACGAGTATGTATATTTCCGTTAGGCTCAACATAGACGTCAATGTTGTAACGGGACTTTATGGTTTGTTTGTCTGAGGTCAAGTGCGCCAGCATCTGTTGGGAGGATATCGGAAGTAAGTCGACTTCCTTTTCATCGTACCAAATGACAATATCAATGTCACTTGGGTTTGTTTTGCTAGTGACAAATGAACCGTCAACCCATACCTCAAATTGTGCACCAATCCGGGCGAGTTCTTCTAGGTAGCAGCATAGTCTACCAAAAAGATAAAGGCGGTGGTCACCCTGGTTTGTGACACAAAGCTGTTCCAATACGTCGACTGCCATAGAGTGAATTCCGGGAGGAAAGATAGGATCATGGAGTTGCATTCTTATTTTTCTTTACCTCATTTCACAAAACGTCAATCGGCAAGTTAAATCTTGCAACGCCTTCAAGTGCTTTCCCCCGGGGCAGATCAATCACTGACACCCAGCATGATCATAATACTTCTCGTACGCAGCAATCCAATTGGTAGCAATCGCTTGCTGCGCGTCTTTGAGGGTGATTTCGCCTGCACAAATCATCCGCTTCAACTTCCCTTCAACTTTATCCTTAATTCTAGCTCCACACTTACCGGCATAAGGCTGCGGCCATAAGTTACGTGGATCGTCTGGGGATCCGCCGAGCTGCAGACTGACAAGGTGATCTTCCTCATAGTGGCTCAGATTTTTATCAGTGTAGCCATAAGCTTCGATCTGTTCCCTCTTGATTCGATTGGTATAGGATGGAGCCGGGCGAACTGTCTCAGTGTAATGAGGCACGCAGATCGTTTGTCCAATTGTCTCCTGAGTGACACGAGGATCAGTAGTGCCTGGCGTCATATTTGGATCGGGTAGGGCCCCGGCCAAGGCTATGCCAATAGGTGATACCAGAAAAATTTCCAGCAAAAAGACAACTGTTATTGTTTTAAATGCTTTCATGCCCGAACATCTTCCAATTTATTCCCGCAACCATGGCACGTTATGTTCTGCCGGTGGTTTTTGGTTCGGCAATGACGGCAGGTGATTTGCCCAGAGATGAAAACAAGCTCCTTGTTGTGTTCATTTGATTGCAATAGATCCCTGATGTCTTTGAGCAGCCCGACGGCTTCATTGATTTTCCAATACCAACAGACGATCTCCCGGCAAATCAAAAAAAACGCGAGGATAATTAAGACAGATATGATTACTACGCGATCCATGGTCCCTACTTTTTTTATTTATCGGTAAAAAACCGCCTGGCACCTATGATCCTCGGAGGGGATAGTCGGCAGCTCATTTTCCCCCCTTTATTCCCAGGGCAGAATATTCACGTGCGATTTTTTGACCGGCAGGCGTGCTCAATGGGATCATCGTTGGCTTCTTGCACGCTGGACACACTTTTTGCTTTGAGGTGAGCCGCCAAATGCTATAGATGAGGCCGGGAAGGAGAAGTGCGCACCATAAGACTATCTCTATAAAGAAAGACCCCTTTGTCTGGGCCACGGGATCAGCATTGGTGCCGCAATTGGTGCAAATTGATCCAGCGCCGTTGGAGTTGTACCCCTGGTAGGCATGGTAAATAATCACGCCCAAAATCACCATTATGGGCAACAGTATAAATGATTGTAAATTCATCAATATAAAATCTATCATTAAGATTTTTGTGCTGTAGGTTAAGGACTTTTATAGTTTTGCGATTGCTTGTGGGTTTGGCCCCTGCCAGTGCTGCAATGCCTCTTCAGATACTAACCCGGAAGCTCGGCAAATCCCTTTTAGTTCTGAAATGCCAGTCCCCTGAATAAACTGCAATCTATCCTGGTATTCAAATTTGTTTCGATTTGTTCCCTGGCTGCCGATACGACCACCTTGTAGGACTACCCACCCATCAGGATGCAAGGGATTTTTTTTCAGGTACTTGCTTATCTGCCAAGCGTTCTTCCATCTGAGTCATCTTCTCTAGCATCAAATCCATTTTGTATTCCAACTCTTTCACCCGTGCCTCCTTTTCAACTGCTGCCTCAAAAGATTTTAGGTTTTCCCACAACGCATTAGCGTAACCAGTATGACTCGACAAAACTTTACTGGTAATCATCATGCCCTCGTGGACGTTAATTCCTGCAGTTGAGGCCGCAGCATGGCTTGGGGTTGGCAGTGTCGATCCGGCGCTATGGACAATGGATGCGTTACCCGTAGCACTGCTTGTGGCTTGAGAGCTGCCTGATGCCTCAACAATATTGGGGTGCATTGGCCCGGAACCAAGAATAAGCCAGACCGGACTTATATCATAAACGAGACAGACCCTTTCCAGGAAATCTGCATCAGGACTTCTGTCCCCTTTTTCGTAATTTCTGTAAGTATTTTGATGGACAGTTAGGCTCGCAGCAAAATCGGCCCGGCTGATTTTCCCCCGAATTATTTTTAACCTGTCCCCAAGCTTTTCCATCTAATCACCTGATTTTAGTAAAAATAAATTTATTTACACATGCGTGATATTTTTTATTGACGATTTCTATACGTGTGTGTAAATATAAGCACATGGAAAACACAAAAAAAGCATCGGTGGCCTGGGAGCCTGATCACATACGTGGCGAATTAATGCGTAAATATGGCCGGAGATATGCAGCAATTCTCGCCGAGAAGGCTGGAAAGTCAAATTCATGGGTATCTCGGCACATCTGTGGCACATTATCCACAAACGAAGGTCGTGGCCTCATCGCCTCTACCCTTGGCCATGAGGTAACTGACATTTGGCCTAATCCAGCCGCCCTAATCAGCCACCAGAAGGCGGCATAAATGCGCATATCTCCCTCGCTAAGATCAGAGAGATGACCAAATGATCCGCCATATTGAATGCCGCTATTTTCTGACCTTCGGCATCTGCGGTCATCGATCCAAGCGTGGGCTGATCGGGTTTACCAATAAGCAGTGCATCATGGCCCTGGGCCATCCCTGCAGGAATAGGGTCAGAGGTAGGTCGATCGAGCAGCTTCGCCTCTTCTGAACGCAAAAAAAACCCCACCCTCTGGACGCAAAAAGGGCTTGGTATGGTTGGCGCCTCCAATCCTGCCAGAGGGTGGGCATTTTTTCAAGGGATATTTTTTGTCGATCTGGTGTGCCATGCTGCCACCGTATCAAAAACATGGGCGAAAAAATAGTAGAAGAGGAGGGTTGATTCTATGTCACCAACGGCTGCACGACCAAAAAGGCAACAGATGGCCCGCACCCTGAAAGAGGTGCTGCACGATCAGGTACACCTCTCCGACGTGCCTATCAAGGTCCAGGCCGAAGAGCTCGGCATCTCCTATTCCGGGCTAGCCAATGCCGTCAATCCAGACCTCCCGGAATTCCAGTTTCAACTCCGGCATTTTCTCTCCCTTTGCCACATCGGCGGCCGTACCGATGCCCTCGATTACATGGAGGCGGCCCTGGGCCGAGTGGCATTCTCCCTCCCAACAGCAACCATCTGCCACCAGCAGATTAACGGCGAGCTGGCCACCTGTTTCAAGGAGTTTGGCGAGTTCGGCGAGGTCGCCGCCAAGGCCATTAACGACAATCACATCTCATCGTCGGAGGCCAAGCGCATCGAAAAAGAGCTGCTCGACCTGGTCCAGCAGGCCATGGGCTTTTTGCGGTTGATACAGGAGGCGGCGCTGAGATGAGTGCCATCGTCATCAATAAAGCGGATTTGGCGGACCTGCTGCGCGACCTCCTCCCCCAACCGCCGGCACGCCTGCCTCGCTATTTTAAATTTCCCGAGGATATCCGGGAAATGCTGGGGAATGTCCCTAGCCTGGTCACTGTCCGCAACTGGAAGACCAGCTATGGGCTCAAGACCACGAAGATCGGCGCCGCCTCCTATGTCACCGAGGAGGAATGGCTCTATTGGGTAGCAAATCATCGAACGATTATGGCCGCTAAACCAAGAAACCGGGGTACCCGCCTGAGGAGATCGCCATGAAGACAATCCAGCTAACACCATCAGTCGTGATGTGGGGCATATCGTTGCCAACCTCCCTCCTTCGCTTTGCTCAACGGGTCTGTTGCCCTCTGGCAGACAAATCACGACACAGGGGTGTTGGCCGGGCGGTAGTGTTGATGGCCCTGGCCGGTAGAGCGATCATGGCCTACCTGCGGACCGAGAGCCGGGGTTGGAAATCAATCCTGCCCACCTGGGAAGGGCTCCTGCTGCTCCCCTGGCTGCTCATGGTCTATGGCCTGAGCTGGGTTTTTTGCATCCTGTTATGGGCGGGGCTGTCCTGATGCGTAAAGTGATCGATGAAATCATGGACGAATTGACCAGGGCACGCTGCGCCTACCCGCACTGGCCGGACGATGTGATCCACCAGGTGGCGATAATGGCCGAGGAAGCCGGGGAAGCGGTCCAAGCCGCCAATGACATCAAATACCATGGCGGCTCTGCCAGCGCCCTCCGCAAGGAGCTGGCGCAGACGGCGGCGATGTGCATTCGCTGCCTGGAGAGGATAGACCATGGGCCTAAAAATTAATAACGACCAAAAAGACTGAGGGGGGAACCGATGAAAACCGCAAAACCAAGCGCCGCCATCTGCGAGGCACTGGATCTGATGACCATTGAGCGCCGCATCGAGACCTGCGGTCGCATCTGCTACAAATCCGAGGCCAAGATGACCGAAGAGTCGCACCGCCGCTTCATCATGCAGGTCAGGGACCAGGGCCATAACTCCGTCCTCGAGATGGCGGTAGTCACCCTGCGAGTGGCGGTCGATGACCATCACCTGATCGATCTCTTTCACGAGGTGGAGCACAAATACCTGGTTTACGATGAGATCGAGGACAACGTCCTGCTGGTCACCGGCAGCATCCGCGCCTTTCGGGATCTGGTCTCCGTCTCGGTGGACGATGAGCTCGTCTATGCCATGGTCTCGTATCTCTCCTGCGCCCACGACCTCTGTTTTGCCGACAAACTCATCGACGCCTCGGCCGTGTCGGAGAGCATCCAGGTCTGCAAGGTATCGTTGCAAGACCTCGCCGCTCTGCCAATGTGGCTCCAAGCCCGGCACCGCTTTGTCGCAGTCCGATTCGTGGTCAACCGGGCGGTCAGCCATGAGATTGTCCGCCATCGCCCCTGCTCTTTTCTGCAGGAGAGCCAACGCTATTGCCGTTACGACAAGGCCCAGTTCGGCGGCGAGGTGACCTTTATCGAGCCCATGTTCTTCATCCCAGGGAGTGAAGAGTATGACGCCTGGGAGCTGGCCATGAAGGTCACCGAGGCCAAATACCTGGCGCTCCTGGAGACCTCAACGCCGCAAGCGGCCAGGACCGTGCTGCCCAACTCCTGCAAGACCGAAATCATTGTCTTTGCCAACCTGGCCGAGTGGCGGCACATTTTCAAACTCCGGACGTCTCCGGCCTGCGACCCATCCATGCTTGAGGTCATGAAGCCGCTGCTGGTCGATTTCGTCAATCGTTGGCCAGGAGTTTTCCCAGAGTGGCTATGATCTGCAGGGTCGCGGGGGAAGATCTTAAAGTCGTCTCTTTTGCGCACTTCAAGCGCACCTGCCTGGCCCTGTACCAGCGCGAAAACACCGACATCAAAGACTCAGCACTCGTCTATGGTTGCCGCCGTTGTGAGACTGGCGCCGCCATTTTGCAAGGGACATTAAAAGACCTGCCCGCGAACATCGGGCTCATCAACCTCGAGGAGGGAAAAAAGATGGAAAAGAAAACAGCTACCTCTGTGGCAATTGTGCTGCCCGGATGGATCAAAAGCGGGATCCTCGCCGATCCAAAAATCCTCACGATGACAACGACTGACCTTAAGCCCTACTCCAAGTTGCCCATACCGGCGGCAAAGACCTCAGGCCCTTGTCTAAACTGTTCGCGGAGCGAGCGGATCAACGCCTGCGGTCTATGCAGTAAGTGCTATTTCGCCGCTCTAGGCAAGCAGGGGCCTGCACTATTCGAGGCACTGTTTGACATGGAGGAGATGCTGAAGAAAAAACCAGCTACCGTGGCGGAGCCTGAGGCTGTGACCACAAAAGAGCCTGAGTCTAGGTTTTCACACGGTAGCGGCTCGACAACCGCGGTTGATCTCCCCGCCAAACAGCCAGCCCCTAACGAGATGATCCATGATCTCGAGATGGAGTTATGTGAGAGGAACACCATCATTGGTGCCGCCATTGATGTACTCCTCGCTGATGGTGAGGAGATAGACGATCTCGCTGTCCTGGCCCATCGCAGGATAGCCGAGATCGAGGAACTACGCCGGCGTGATGGCAAAAAGGAGGCCGTTGTTGCTGATGGCTACCTGCCGCTCTCAGGAGTCCTAGTCCAGGCCCTAGACCAGGCGCAATACGGCAAAGGTCGGGATCGACACGCCAACGGACTTCCTTTCCTGCAGCAACCGATCATGATCGAGACCAGGAGCGTCGGGCTAGGGTTCCCGGCCGGCCAGGCGCGCAAAAAGATACTCGAGGCAATCAATTGCTGCGAGAGCCATCCTGATCGCGCCATAGCCGACCTCCTGGGCGCTATCAACTACACCGCTGCCGCCATCCTCGGCATCCAGGAAAGGCGTCAGACAAACACCGATTTACCCCAGGGGGCAGCAAATGCGTAGCAACAATCCCGCCCCCTTTTATCCTGGTCGGCATCTGATCGTCAGCCGCTCGCCGTTGTTCGTACCGAGATCCGTGTCGGCACCCCTGACCGTTTCGGAGCCACCGGCGGTCGCTGCAGGAGAGCGGCCATCCTTCTCCTCTGGCCGCCCCCTCTCCCCCCTCTCCCCCCCCTCCCCTCTCCTAAAAAAATCGTACCAAAAGGGAATGATCCTCCCCAACAATCACGGGTCCTCTCCAGCTAACCCCCACCCACGGTTTCGCAAAT
>Ga0172380_10001134_pt1 | contig 47157 bp, 66 predicted proteins | sample Leawe162metaG_FD_119747 | JGI IMG/M metagenome (GOLD analysis project Ga0172380, IMG submission 119747) | Leachate microbial communities from a municipal landfill in Southern Ontario, Canada - Leachate well 162 metaG | ecosystem: Engineered > Solid waste > Landfill > Unclassified | place... | reverse complement strand
TCCGTCATGTGCCATACTCCTCGATATCCATTCGACCAGGTAGAGGTTGAGTTTGATTTGTCGGCTCCCGTATAAGAGGGATTGGAATAGAGATAAAATTCGAGATTTGTTGCGACCGTTATTGTTGGAATCTTGACCCAATACTCCGCCCGTGAGTTTGTTTTGTCATGCAAGGCTCGTTCAAATGCAAGGGTTGTTCCATTGGTGAGAGTGAACCGGATGTCGTTCCCGCCAGTCGTCGTATTACTGAAATTGAAATTGTCTGATTTGAGGATGACAGCAACCGGGAAATCGTTCAGGGTTTCATCTACCAAGTTGCCTGAAATGGTTATCTTCTGCCGAGTTGAATAAACGGAGCCATCGACGGTATACGAGGCCGATGAGCTGATGAAATAACCGCTACCAGAATCAAATCCGGTTTGTCCGGCGTAGACAATGGGAGATTGAACCGATGACGCAGTTGCGGTTCCACCAATTAGAGAAAAATGACCAGCCGTTAATTCAAGTGAATCAGTCGAGGTGACATTGTTCGCTTTTATATTTAATGAATTTCCGTCAAACCCTATCGTTGCGTCTGGGGATGATGGAGCGGCGGCCCCAAATCCAAGAACACCAGAATCCGAACCAACGTACATGCTTTTGGCGGTTACGATATCTCCGGCGGTGATGTTTATTGCCCGGTTAAAACTGGCTCCTGATACCGCCAAATTCAGGCCATAGTTGTAAATGGCCGTTCCCGTCAGAGAGATTCCGAGTCCAACTTTACTCGTGCTTCCAGTCGTCCCCATATTCGACGAAGAAACTATTGCGATCCCACCCAGTCCCGCTCCTCCATCGGCGGTGACGCTCCCGGTGAAGTCCATGGGAATATACATGACCGTACCAGATCCGGGGCCATCATCAAAAGAACCAGATAGGGTTAAGGCACTTCTGATCCCATAATAATTAAACGAGTTGGAGCCACCAGTAAACGATCCACCGATATTTGAATCAATGTCGAGGCCGACCCCAAGGAAAGTATCAGAAGCTCCAACGGCGGGGTTAAGATTGTAAATGAACTGACCTTCTTGAAATGTTTCCGATCCCGTTATCGTCGGAGATTCCGTTACCGTTGTCTTGAATTTAGAGGAGGCGTTTGTCCAGTCTACCGCGTATGATCCGCCATAAGTATTAACCCAGCTATATGCGGCGTCCCAATTTCCAGAATTACCACCGTAACTACCCACCCACGATGCGGCAGAATCCCAACCTGAAGTATTACCACCATAATTGCTTACCCAGGAAGCGGCGTCATCCCAATTTGAGGAATTGTTTGATATCGACGAGTCCCATCCCGATCCGTTGCTGACGGCAATTCCGGAATCGGGGTAAGTCATTGACCCTGTAATTCCCGTCAGATTGGAGCCATCACCGTATATTTCTGTGGCATGAATATTCCCTGAAACAACTAAATCCGCATTAGTCAAAGTCATTGTTGACGGTCTCCAACTCAAAATCGGATTGGCTGAATTCATGTGATTTTCGTAGGCCAGGAACGTCATTGATGATTCTTGGAGAACAAAGCCGTTGTATGCTTTATTAAATTCTAGGGCGGCGTGAAAATCTGGAGTACAGAATCCAGCGGGAGAACACCACTCTCCAGTTGGATCGTAGGTGTAATTATTTGTCCTCGCGTTTATCCTGCTCACATAGTCAGTTGATCCGGAATGGGTTGAAGCATAAATATTGAAACCGTTTCCGCTATTAAAATATCCCCCGCCATTTGTACTCCAAACCAAAGAACCGCTTGTGCCAGGATAACCAAACGCGTCTACCCCGAAATTTATCCTACTTTCTCCCGTTGTGTAATTGTGCGTATAAATATTGAGGACTCCTGTTTCGGGATCGAACAACATTCTTCCGCCAGAACCGCAAGAATTATCGAGAACACACGGTTTATAGTCAACATCCAGAACACCGTAGGCCGTCATCGTGCTTTCAACGGTTCCCTGCGAAACGTAGAACGTCGCCCCGGATTGGAGGGTGTCCGTGTTCCAAATATATTGAGTAGACCCACCAGGAAGAGTTCCGGATGACAACTTCGTGATGTAATCCAATTTACTCGTAAATGGGTTATAAACCGTTTTAGTAGGTTCACCAAGGGTCAATCCTCGATAAAATAGGAATGGGATTAATGATATAATAATAATCTTAAGAATACGCATATGTTGCTCTATTGTCCCAGATCTTATCAAAGTTTAAATTTCCACTAGCCCATTCAACCTTAGTAACATTATCATTGGCATCATAAGTAAGCTTCTTGATTCGCCACCTAGCAACTGATGATGCATAACCTGGATCAGACTCACCAATATATAAAGCAAGATTACCGCTGGAACCTCCGCTGTTGTCTATTAATTGAGTAAAAGGTGCACCGTAATCTACAGATTTTGTTGCAAAACCAGCCATATTATTCTCCCCAAATCTTATTTGCTATAAATCTTCCAGCAACTGGAAGCTTTTTTGTTGCTGTCTTTAAGAAAGGCTCTAAGCTGCCTTCTTTAATAGACTTCCCAGCGGAACCTGCAAGCTCGGTAACGTTTTTAACACCAATGGGTAAAAAGAAACTATTCAGTCTGCTTGGTCCTTGCAATGCTAATAAGAATAAATCAACAGCAGGACCAAACGCAGTGGCATTAGCAAGCACTTGTACCATTGCATCAACGTCTTCTTGGCCTGTTACCTCAGAGTTACTCTCACCAGCCATTGCGTCTCTTAGGGATTTAATTGCATAACCAGAGAGTGGAAGACCAACTGCCATCTCACCAAGACGAGTTACATTGCCAGTTTGCAAAGCACGTTTTATCATTGAGGCATTTTCTTTGCCAATGACGTAAGAGAAATTTTTAAACTGTGCAAATAATTTACCTTCAGGAGAAGTCCAAAAATGTGGTAGTCTTGTTGAATCAGGAGCTCCTTGGGTACTATCAGCAAAAACTTTAGCACCAACATTATGCTCCAGAGCAGAGATACCTTTATTACGAATTATCTTATTAGTATCAAAACCAAGATGCTGCAATTCAACTAAAGCTTCTTTATTATTGTTATTTTTTACAAGTTTAGTTACTAAAGAATCAATGTAATCTTTACCAACTAGCGCAGAATACTTCCTTAAGAAGTGGTCCATCCGCGCAAATCCAGTTATATTTAACATCTTGTCAGCAAACTTGCCAGCGAATCCGTAGGCACCACCATAAGCTTCTTTGATATAATCAGTAGCAGCAGTGGTAAATACTTGACCAGCTCGTTTTGCTTCAGCATCACCAAGAGAGGTAAACGCCTTTGCAAAGCCTTTTACTGCTTTAACAAAACCAGCTTCATAAGCAGGAGTAAGCACCTGACCAACCTGCAAGATAGTAGATTGTGCTTGAATAAGCATACCAGCTGCCATGTTACGAAGGCCTTGATAAGCCTTTACCTGAATAGCATCTCTTGGCTCTATCCTAGTAAATCTCTCAAAAATTCGACGAGCTAGATCGGCATCGTGGCCTTCATCTTTAATTCTTGAAATAACCTCAAGAGCCTTCTCACCCTGGGCTCCAAATTGACGCACCTCTTCAATTCGATGAAGAGCAGAGTTGATATACTCTGGAATTACCCTAAGGGAGTTCTTATCATAAAACTTAGGAGGTAGCTCAAATTCTCTAGCACGTTCAAGATGACCGTACTTATGAAGCATTATCTTATTTCGTAAGAACTTAACACGCTCAAAAGCAATTTGAAAATTAGCCTCTTGTCTATTATTAACCATAGCTTGTGCAACTTGCGACATAACTTTATTGTCGCCAGAAATAAGCCCGTCAAGGATATCCTGCCTAACAACACGAGGAAAGAAGTTCTCACGAGGTGCAAATGGGACAGTCTCACCCTTTGAATTAGTAATAGTCATCTCAAGCGAAGCAGCTTCATCAGCTATAACCTTTAACTTTTGACGGACAAAATCAACAAGACCATTGGGTAATTTAGTAGAAGCTTTACTGCCTTCAAGGGTGTCGGCAAGAGCAGTAGATACTTCTTTAGCTTGCTTTTTAGACAGGCCTTTTAAGAATTGATCAAAGTCGGCGCTAAACTCCCCGTAACGAACCTGCGGAACATCGCGAACGATGCGAATACCTTGAGCCAATTCCTTACCAGCTTGACCCATCCTGCTAACTACTGCCTCAGAAGCTGCACCAATCCGGTTCCAAACACCACCAATGAAGCTGCGACTACCAGCTACGATCTCAGGCTTAAGAACCGGGACCTGCTGCGAACCCGGAAGCACTGGTGAGGAGTCAACCATCCGTGGGTCAATGCCAAGCTCTTTGACAATAGGAGATGCTTTTGTGGCCTGATTAGAAGCAACTTCAGCCTCAGTAGCAAGGCCTAATTCTCTAGGAGGATCTTGACGAAGCTTAAACATGGTTCGTCCAGTAGCACTATCTGTTTCCATCTTAAGCCTTGAATCAACACCAGAGTATTGAGCGCGAGACTCATCCATCATGTCAGTGACAGAAGGTGCATTATAATCAGCAGGAGCTACTGCTTGATTATCATGAACAGCTTTAAAATCAGGGACATCAGCAGAAAGCTTTTTACGAGCTGCATATTGCTTGAGAGATTCACCAGGCCTAATTTTAGATTCTTTCATACTAGCAGGAACATTCATGTGCCCTTCAGATGACATATACTCTGCAACTGGATTCGTTGTTTTTGTAATTTTTGCAGCTTCTTCTCTAGTATAAAATTTATTATTTTTTACAAAGCCGAATTCAGAATGTTCTAATGCATTTCCAAAATCTTCAGCGTCTTCACCTTCCCACGGTACACTCATGGTCATATCAGCATGAATATCACCGGGTTTTCCTGCATACACTTTGCCCTTATATTTTATTGCTACATCAAATTTTCCAGTATCAGTTTTTGCCTCAATTTCACTAGGTCCTTTCATCCCTCCAGGATACGTTGGCTGAGCACCACGCTGCATTGGAATTTTAGGAACTTCTAAAGATAAATCTTTAGTAAAATTATTACCTTTATTGTACCCAAATTTTGACCAGTAAGATTCTGCATGAGGCATTGAAACAATTTCAATTTGTTTTATTCCAGCTTCTTTAGCTTTATTTTCAAGAGAAGTAATAAAATCACTTGCAATACCTCTCTCGCGGTATTCTGCATTAACTGAAGCCCAACGTAAAATTATTTTATCTTTCTCTAGTTTTATCTCATACGATCCAACAGCTTTATTGCCTAAGCCAATGTCACCTTCATACACTTCAGGTTTTAAACCCTTAAAAGAATCAATACCTATATCGACGTTATTTTTTAATTTAGAAGAAAATTCAGTTCTAGGCATTGTTTCTGTACTCTGTATCTTAGCCAAATCTGATTGATCGGTCATAGTGAAACCTGGTTCAGCTTCAACATTTAAAATTCTTGCCAGCGCTTTTTTACCAGATTTTGTGTAGGAAAAATCTCCAAGGGCAACGGAAGGATTTAAACTATATCCTTCTTGCGCTAATTTTTTAGTAACTTCTGTCATTACAGGTTTATAACCAGGACGTGAAGCAGCTGCAATATGCTGGACATCTTTATTTATTACGTCTAATTCTAAAACACTAGCTAGTTTGCCATTTTTATCGTAAACAAGAACGCTATGCGTTACATCAGCATCTATTCCTTCATCATATATACCTTTATTTATTTTAATACCTGGAGTACCTTCTTTCTTGTAACGTTTACTAAGTTGTTCAAATATTTTAGGATTTTTTTCTGGCTCAATATTTTTAAGATCCTCTATTGAAATACCAAATTTTTCACCAACAGTCTGCTTTGGTCCTTGCACAACCTTAGGCTCCGGTAATGCTAATGGCGCTTTACCTTTTAAAAGGCTCAATGCTTTACTTTCTAAAGGAATGGCTTCTTTACTAGCAATCTCACCAATAGGAGCAGCAATAGGAGCCTCGTAGCCAAGTTGTAGAGGAGCAGCGGTTTTTAGCTTGCCTATTACATTCTGAAGCATTCTGCTTTCAGCAGCTGCATTGCCTGCCGCTTTCATAGCACCAACGCCTTCAGCAGTAAATACTAAGTCAGGAAACATTTGGATGCCAAGTCCAGCAGTAGCTGCAACGTACGGGTTCATCCCATTAGCAGCAAGTCTCTCTGCAGTTTTATCACCGCCTTCGTCAAAGATACTTTGAGCAGTATTTTGTAAAGTAAGCCCAATCTTATTAACAGGATCAACATGCTGCAAGACGGGATTACCAAAGACGTCATCAAGAGCGGATTTAAACTTACCACCAATATTTTTAGTGGCAGATGTAGCATTAGGATATGACATCTCAAGAGCGGCAACGCCTTTTTGAAGCAACGATGGATCCTTATCTACCTGCTCTTCAGGAATAAAATCAGGATCATCCTGTGCAGTTTGCTGACCAGCCATCTGCTCTTCAGGGATAAAGTCTGGATCTACTTGCTCATTATTTAGGGGCGACGGTGTAGCCAAGTTTTAATTTCTCCTCTAACTTAGATTTAGGGATATAACCAAAACTACCATTTGGAGCTTTTACTCTTATTAAAGTGCTTGCTGCTGGAGCAGGTGGAGTAACTGGTGCAGCTGGTTGTGCAACTGCTGCCTGTGCTTTCTCATCTTGTCCAAGAATACCATTAATAGCTGTTAGTGTCTCTTCACTAGGAGGAGTAAACTGTAATCCTTTTTCATCGGATAATTTCTCTAGATTAACGTAATTATCTTTTAGTCTTTGCGCAATAGTCCTGTAAGAAGCTAACTTTGCTTTGCCCTTATCACCGATAAACGTATCACCAAATAACCCTTGCCCAGGGATACCCTTGTCACCTTTAGCTCCCATAGCTGTAAGAAGAGTCTTTTCATCTTGGGCTATTCTAGTTTGCAAAGTAATAGGATTCAAGTTTTTACCCCCAGCTCCTGTTCCAGTTTTAGGATTAAACTTCTCTCCACCTTCAGTTAACTTACGAAGTTTCCTTGTAACTGGATCATATTCAGCTGTGTAGACTTGATCACCTTCTTGGATCGTTAAAGTTTTTGGTTGGTTATTTTCATACATTTTAGAACCAGTAGAAAGAAGACCGGAATAGACATCGGCTCGCATCTTATAGCCATCGGGAATCTCGTTCCAAGATTTATCACCAGTAACTTGAGCAGCACCTTTTTTAAGCGTAGGAGTCAAAGTAATAAATTGAGCTTCAATATCAGCTTGCTGCCGTTCTGAAGCCCCAGCCTGGGAAACTTTCTCGCGCTCCATGGCTGCTGCATTAGAAGCTTTTTCACGTTCCATGGCACCAATTTGCTGAATACCAGAGCCTACGACTTCTCTAGTTAGATTAGCAGACCTATTGGCAGCGCCTTCTAATCTAGTTGTTTGATCAGCAGTTATTTGCGCTTGAGTATCAGCAGCACCTTTAAATAGTCCAGCTGCAGGACCTAATAAATCTGGCATATTTCCTCCTTAAACCATTTTGCCTGGGGCACTATTATTCAATAGAGACGGTGGCTGAGATGGTTGAGAATAAGTTCCACCACCACGTGGGTACATTAAATAACCTAGGGCACTATTATTCAATAGAGACGGTGGCTGAGATGGTTGAGAATAAGTTCCACTACCACTTGGGTACATTAAATAAGCCGCCATTAAATTTGAATTAAGATCATTACCACTTTGCGTAGAACCACCACCAGCTACGGTTTCACCTAAAGAGCTTCCGAGTTGACTACCTAGCATAGCGCCCATGGGAATGCTCATCCCGCCAGTAGGTGCAGCAAAAATTCCTCCAGCTACTGCTCCTACACCAGTTCCAATTAATTTGCCAATTCCTGCACGTTTTGCTTGCTTAGCAGCATCTTCTCTTGCCTTTATAGCTGCAGCTATAGCTTCTTCTTGCGCAGAAATGCCTCGTAAATATAATGGTAATTCTTGTTGAAATTGAGTAGCTGAAGCTTCTTGCGAAGATTGCTGTCCAGCAATTTCTGCTTGTCTAGAAAGAGACCCTGGAAGAAGACCATACTGCTGCTCGAGAAGGCTGGTGAGACGATTGCGCTCTGTCATACCAACATCAAGGCCGGATGCTAAAACATTTTCCCTATACTTTCGCTCATTTTCAGCTAATGCGTTATATTCTGTAGAAGATCCAGTTATACCTCTTCTTGCAGAAGCTCCTGCTAATCTTGCAGAACTTTCTTTTGTTTGCTGACCTAAAGGAGCAAGATATTTATTAATCTGATCTTCAGACAATCCACCAAATAATTCAATAGGCCCAGTAGTTCTACCCTCAAGATTTGCAATTCTAGCTTCTGTTTCGTTAAAAAATCCTCGCTCATCTGCAATTACTTTATTAAGAGGATCATTACCTTTACGTTCTTGTTCTAATCTAACAGCTTGAACGTAACTAGCAACTGAACCAGTGGCCCCTGCACTACCGGTGTACTTTGCTGAAGCTATCGGAACAAATTGAGCTAATTCTGCATCAGTAGGAGTATACCCAAAAGCCTCAAACTCTTTTCTCAAATTGTCAATAACACTCATATTCACTCCTTAAATTAGTTACAATGTGTAGTTTTACTGCTTAACGATGAAAACGCACCAATTCCAGTACCAGTAGAAACGCATACAGCTGTACTTGTACAATTAGAACAATAGAATAATTGTCCTACAGAACTTGGAGCAAATAAATTTATTTGAGCAATTGTCTTAGATTCAACAATAAATTTTGTTTTTAGTTCTTGATAGATATTTTGAAATTCACGATGCACAGCTGGGTCTTTATGCTGATAAATAGGTCCCACTGCAAAAGCATAAGTTGGTAACAGGCTTATTAACAATATTAACAACTTCATAGAGGTTTCCTCAAGAAATAACTTAGGGAACCACCATACACTCGCATTGGTGAATCTAATACGCTATTACCAAATTTAAAAGTTATAGTTTTACCAAAAGTTTGGTGCGTTGAATCAATTGGAAATGGCAATTTTATATCTATAAGGCCACTTTGCTCATTAGTTACAACTGTACCAAGTGCGAATTCATTAGTTTTATACCTATCAATATAATACGAAGTATTTAAATTATAATTACCTAGTGCATCGCTTATCAAATAAAGACCATCAAACCATTTTTCACTTAAAATACTATCTAACGCGTAATCTTTAGTAATAAAATATCCATTTATTGCTGCACCATTGTCATTAAAGCCTTGATAATCTTTGTACACATTACCTGTGGAATTAGAATCGGCATGGTACAATTCATCTTTGTAGACAATATACGCACCAGCATTAATGTCATGCTTAGACCAAATTAAACCATCACGGTTTAAATTATACGACATAACAAATGTGCAATCGTTACCGGAATTGAGGCTATTAGTAGTTAAAGAAACCCAGTATTTATCTTTATAGATCGCACTAGTAGGTGAATTACCTCTATTACCTTCATTCCATTCTACTGAATAACTATGAATTGTAGGATTTTGAGTTCCAACAGTGACATTAAAAGATGAAGTAACTTGAACATAAGCATTTATAGGAGCTAGAATTTGAGAATTTCCACTTTGAATTGCACAAATTGACGTAATCATATCTGACGACGATGATGTGCAAACATTATAATATATGAACCCATCGTTAAGATCTTCTAGCGTAACTAAAGATCCAAATGAATTTATACTAGATCCAGTATTGTGAATAGGTGATGTAAATAGCATTGGTGATCGTTTTCTATTACCTACACTAATGTGTGTATCATAAACAATTGGTGTGGCTAAAGTCCCAGGGCCAGTAAGTATGACTTTATAACCAATATACCTATATGGATAAGAATTAATAGAACTTCCAGGAATTACTTGAGTCCATACTGTACCACCTGACTCACAGTCTACTTTACTATTACAAGTAGCTGTATAATAAGTTAAAGTACCACCATTTAGAACAGCATTTGCGTTAAAGACATCATAACTAAACTGCCAACCTTTAGTAGCTGTAGTTGAATCAGCAATGAGTGATTGAAAAGATCCATACGTTTCTCTTGTTTTGCCTGACAAACCTGTATTGAACCAATGGTCAGTATAAACAGTAGAATCTACATTGTACCTAGGAAATGTTGCAGTGGCTGCTGTATTGGTTTTATACCAAACTACTCTATTAGACGCATTGCAACTAGTACCAGCTGCTGGTATTAATTGAACCCAATATTTAGATCCATTGGTTACTGCTACAGAAGAAACAGTAATATTTGTTGGCGTATAGTCACCAGCAGCACTACCATCATTACAAAATGAAAACGTGCCTCTACCTAATTCTGATCCAGGTGTGTTACTACTATCTGATAAAATTTTAACATTCCAATTACCAGTCCAACTAATATCAGCACAATATACTGATACTTGCGTCAATAGATAATCCTCATCTGCCACAAATTGCTGCGCAAGATAATTACCTGTGCAAGAATAATTATTGAGATTAGTATTGCAGCATGCGGTTTGTCTACTACTAGCAGCAGCGTAATCTAATTTTAATTCATCATTATCAAACGCAACATAGCTATAATAACTAGACGCACTAAAATCAGCAGTAGTGGTGTTAGTTGCAATGATAACAACTGGTAGAGAGCTTACTGTAATAATATCTCCAGGAACTGTGGTAGTTGATAGAGTTCCAGGAGGACTAATTGAACCTTGATTCCAATCATCTCCGCTATCTTGCGTCCAAGATTTTTGAGAAAATGAACTATTTAATGTAGTAGTAATTTGATTATTTATTTTTTTAGAAATTATTCTGGGGGACACGCCATCAAAAATCTCAAATCCTCGCTTACTTAAAAATAATATACCACCAGCAAACGGTTGTACTGTATTTCCTTGAATACAACCAGCTTCTGACGTCAGTACTCTTACTTGAAAATCATCTTGACTAAACCCGTATAATGCATGAATAGAATTACGTTTAAAAATATAAATAGCATCATTTAAACCTGAATATAGTTTAGTAATACCGTCTGATTTATCGGTTAGCCCTACAATAAAAGTAATAGGATCTGTTGCCAAACTTCCAGACGTCCAGTTTGTTGGATCTAAATGCTCACTTGCTGAGAGACGATTTTGATTAGGATGCGCTTCTCCAGCTACCCATAGTCTACCCTGAAACTCACATATCAATGAGCCTTTAGGAGACCCGCCGATATACGTTGTATTAGTTCCATCCCAATAATAAACGCCTTGACTACTATCAACAAAATAAATATTACCAAAAGCACTAACAGCATCTACTAGAGAAACGACTGGAGCAGGAACAGTAGCGACAATTACAGTAAATACGCCATCACCTTTTGAAGCTCTAATACAATTTGATGACAGTGTAATAATCCAATTATTATTACTGCTATCTGTGTACGACCACCCGTTAGTATACCTATCTGAGGTAGAAGAACCGTAAACAGTAAAACCATTTCTCTTTACTACAGAACTATCTTCATCGAACCATACGTTTAAAGCTTCTTGTACTTCATTTTCAGCAATATTTAAAGAGGAATACGCGGAGTTTAATCCGCCAGTAAAACCAGCAATAGGCGCATATTTTTTTTCACCAATAGCATATAATGACGCTATAAACGTGAAGTAAAATAATATCGCTTTATATAAATGGCGTTTCATTATTTACGTTGTCCTATAAATCCAGGATTAAAATCTGGCATTGAATAAATTCCGTGACGCATCATTTCTATAGATGAAGCCCACTCTTGATAAAATGCTTTTGCTAATTCATCTTCTTCTAGCACGCGGAATGCTCTGTAAGTGATATAGTACACTAGCGCGCTGTGATAGGGAGTTAAACTGCTCCATCCATTCCAGGGAGTATCACTTGTAGCGGTTATTTCAATAGGTTGTTTTATATAGTAAACAATAAGAGAAGTAACAGTAGGAGAACTTGGCTTAGGAACAAGTCCAATAAGAGTTGAAGTAGTCTTGTATAAATAATATTTTTGGGGAGTAGCACCAGTAGACGCTAGCCATCCTACGGTTTCTGTATCTAACTGATCTAGTGATGTTTGAGCTAATTTTACATTATTATGCAGTACTCTATTCGTCGAGATAAAATCATTAGGAAGAGCATACTCTTGAGTTCCAGATACTAACGTTAAAGTTATCTTATCTTGTAATAACCATGCTAAAATGTTTGCTTCACGCTGACCATCATTAGCAAAATTAATCAAAGTGGCATCAGAAAACTGTTGCCTACTAGTTACTGATGACTGGTCTTTTACATTTACTCTAACTCTATCAAGTATCTCTGAAACGGTCATCCCGTATGAGGGGAGGACTACAGATAACGATAAAATAAAAGCAAAAATAATCTTTTTCATGCAATCCTCCCCTCAACAATAACAAACATAATTATTTATACAGTAATACTTTTACAAGTCCACCAGCAGAAACACCATAACCAAGAGCAACAGCAACATCGGCACCGGTTGTAGGTGTGGTATCGGCTTCAAGATACCCAGAAGTACCAAGATCACTAACGACTAGAGTATCTCCTGGATTAACGGTTCCAGTTGTGAGAGCCAAAACATACCCACTGGTATAGAAACCAACAACAGAACCAGTAGAAACAGCCGAGGCGGCAATACCAACGGCGGCAGTATAATCTTGGGCAGCAGCAGCCCGAATAACGGTTATACCTTGTCCAGCAGTAGGAGCGGTCGCAACTAAAACAGAACCTTCGGTTGCATTGTATACACCACCAAGATACGCGTATCTTATAGTACCTTGAGAAGTCCCTGACGTTGTGGTTGTAGCAACTGCAACACCAGTTCCAAATTTGAGATCATCATCTGTGACGATGACATCTCCACTATTTGTAACTGCACCAGTAGTTGATAAAGTTCCTGCAATACTTACATTGCCGCTGTTATCTAGGCTGTATATCTCAGAGCCATTTATAACGAATCGTTGTACATATTCTGTAGCGTATGAAATTGCTATAAAACCAAGAATAGAAATAAGTCCTACTCCTAGCCATAGCTTAAACTTTTTCATCTTATCCTCCTCACTTTTCAGGTCTGATAGAGTCCAAACTTTGAGCCCAAGGGTCATCTGGCTCAAGTCTCTTTTTTATATTCTGCCATTCAGAAGCTAATTTGCCGTATTTACTACGGAAAAGCAAGTTCTTTTGAACCGCTCTATCTGACTCTTCTGTTCCAGATTTAGCCCACATCTGATTTTTAGTAGGCATATTTGGAATTAGAATCAATTCAATTTCTTTTAGCCGAGCAAATAGACGATCTTTTTCAGTACCTCTAGCAATCAAATCATCGTCTTTTTGAAGTATTATTTTCTTTTTTAGAACATTTTCCTTCATTTCCGATGTTGCATTTTGACCACTTATAGCTAACCTTTCAGGATTATCTAATTGCTCTTCTTGAGACGCTATCTGTTGCTTAATCGCTTCACGCTCAGTAACAGATAATTTTTGTAACTTGTTTGGATCTATAACAGACATGATGACCCTCCATGATTTTTAATTTGTTTTTAATTACGCGTTGCTACCAAAAATCCACCGCCAATCTGACCAGCCAAACGAGTAGTAAGCATATCCTGCATACTTCGCCTGCAATGTGTCGAAATCCCGATCTTTGAAGAATTGCACTGGTTCACGATCAAACCAAAGCAAGAACATCTTCATCAACTCGGAGTCAACCATAAACCAATCAGTCGAGGAGGTTAGATAATTCGGCCACACAACAAGCTTATATTTTCCTTGGTGGAAGTTAGCATTGTTTTGCGCAGTATCAACCTTACCTTTAGAATTGATAAGTTCAAACGCTTTCTCTTCAAGTGCAAGAGGAACGATGAGCATATCTGGTTTAACAGTGATAATATTATCTCTGTTGGATTTAAACGCAGTCATCGCTTGACGAACAGTTTCAACCGCTGTCGGTGAAAAACTATCAGTTCCTGTGTTTGACTGATCAGCTCCACCAACTTTGGAAGTATGCGCTGAATTACACAGGCAGAGGCTATCTCCACCGGTAATTGCTGTGTTAAACGCATTATTAAACACGCTAGCTCCATCAGCTTCTCGTCTGCGATAAGCAGCAAGACCTAATGCAGCTGGACGTCGATTAATGACTGAGTACTGATCATTCAGAACCAATCTACGTTCAATCTTGATACCACGAGCATATTCAAGATGAGTGTAGTCGGTTTTGTAACCTTCACCAGTATCATCGTAGGGAATGCTTCCTTCGAATGGCTCGAAGTCAGCAATGTCTCCCATTTCAAGATCGTGCTCAACAGCTTTAGATGATTCTTGCATGCTGAACAAAATCGGCAGCATTGATTCTTGCCTATTGAACACATCTGCGAATACCTTCCGCAAACCAGGTTCAAGCAAGTTAGGCCAATTCTCTTGTATTAGACTCATTTTACAATTTCCTCCTTATTAACCATTAATGCCAAAGACATGATCTGTGAAGACAATGTCTGAATAAACAACTGGATTTGTAAGAGTAAGTCCAGAATGCTTAGTTGGATTAAGTTTTTGAAACGGAATACCATTAGCTTTGATGTAGTTTTCAATAACACGCATTTTACCATCAGTAGTAGCAAGCGTATTTTGAATTTTAACACCTACTGAGCTAAGTTCACCAATAGCGTGGAATATAGGTTGGATATGCGCATACGTGATAGCTGCAGTCCAGCCAGTTGAAGATTTAGTTGTACGATTAGTTGTCGTAGAAGCCGTGATATACTGCAACTGACCATCACTACCAAGCATCCAGCCACCGTCAACATTGTCTTCACCAGCAGTAACAGTCACCGCAGTAGTAGTAACACTATCAATGACAAGCGCAGCAGTAGCAGCATCAACGTGCTCAGCTAACCAAACTGCAAATGGATTGATTAGAACTTTTCTAAGTCCATACGCACTGCCATCTTGTTTTGAATCGTCACCAGCAGCGCCGGGATCGGCATGAGCTTCTTGCAAAACACCGATAATACCAGCAAGTGTACCAGCGGCTACGATTCCAAATCCAGAATCAGTTCCCGGGGTAGCACCACGCATAAGAGCAGCATCAATAGCAAGAGCAGAACCAGCGCCGTACACTGGATAATCTTTAATTATTTGTTGCGCACCAGTTAAGTCGTAATGAAATTTCATCGTTACACCTCTTTATTAATAATTATGTTAGATTGATGAAACTTGTTTACTAGGTTGGTATATTAATGTTTTCTAGGTTGGAATTAAATTTTATCTATTAGACATGTCCTTATTAAAAGTATCGAACTCTCTGCTTTGTTTACCAGTTGGGTTGTACGTACCGCAAAGACGGCAGCCAGAGTTTATCGTTGCGCTTTTTATAGTTCTAGACGTCGCAGAAAAGGCAGTCAAACCTTTCAAATGAACTGGAATTTTATTTTGATCATTGCTAATAGCAACTACCTCGTCACCTACGGTTATTCCTGGTGAATCTTGAGTATCACCGTGGGCATCAGTTTTCATCCTAACAGCAAACCCGCACATAGCACAATGTATCTTATCATCAGGAATGTCACCTTTTTTAGGAGTAGCAAACTTTATAAAGCTTTTGCCATCTCCTCCAGTCTCAGTTGGGTGAATATTTTGCATTTATTTCGTATTTCCCTTCAATTGACTTATAATTTTAGTAGATTTTGATCTGGCATACTCGGCTTCAGTAATATTCATATTTTTAGCCATAGCTTTTTCATCATCAGTAAGTTCTTTGCCACCACTACCTTTTGTTCCGTCATTCTCAAGTCCTTTAGCAGCTCCTGGATTGTCATTCACAATTGTCCTCCCCATTATGTTATTAGCATCATTTGGCTTATCACCTGGCTCACTCTTTTTTTGTTTAGAAGCCTTTTCAGTTTGAATACCAAGAGACATATAGTATATCTTTTTAAGCAAAACTTTATCTCCATGCATTTCAGGTTCATACTGTTTAAGTTCTTCCTTCATTATCTTTTCAACTGATGGATCTATCTTACCACCAATCTCATCCTTAAACTCGCTCCAAGCAACTTTACCTTCTAGAACGGCAACTTTACCGCTATGTTGTTTAACAATGGCTTGCTGCATTTGCTCAACAACATCTATCTGCGCATCTGTAAACCCAGTTTGATCTTTTATTGCTGCTCTAATTTCTGCTTTTGTAGGTGCAGGAGCTCCAGGTTTTTGTAGAGAATCTTTTATGTCATTTAAGACTTTAAGAACATTAGCATCTGATTTTTCTTCTACTTTCTCTTCAACTTTTTCCTCTACTTTCTCTTCAACTTTTTCTTCTTCTTTGTCAAGAACTTCTTTAATTGGATCCGTCATTTTCATTCTCCTTTTCTTGTTCTTTTAACTTACTGAGTTCTTCTCTGGCCTCATTAGCTTTCTGAACAATCATATTGGGATAATTAATTGCACTAGTAATTTGATCACGTCTTAATTGATGCTGCGCCATTATTTCTGCTAATCGCATTTTCTTAAAAAAAGAACTTGCTATTGAATAAGAAGCAAGATAACCTTGAATTTCATCGTCATGAATCTTTACAAGATTTTTAAGATCATTTAAGACATCATTGAAGTCTTTATTAGCAAGTAATCTTTCATACCTAGCCGATGCTAGTATGATATCGGTTAAGAATTTCTTTTTGTTTTCTATTATTTCTTTTTTCCTAGTTTGTATGGCTTCTTCTGTATTCATTTTATGTCTCCCTACGATTGTATCATTTTAGTACTGTTAGACGTATCTTGTGGCTTAATTGCACCGGAACTTTTTGTTTTTTTACCTTCTACTCCTGCTAATTTTAATCCAAGTGCTTGATGAGTAGACGGTGAAAGAGGATCTGTTAATTGCTCCTGTTGTTGTAACTCTTTAAGTAATTGCTCGACAGTAGGCATAATCTTATAAATATTTCTCTCACGCATCGCTGTAAGCACTCTAACAATTAACTCACGCCGCCGCATCATGTTAGCGCCAATCATTGGCTCATTAGACAACAGTTGATACAACGTCAGCTCACGCTGGAACAACTGATCAGGGTTGTCATTTACAGAAGTTCTTGCAACCTCAAGATAAAGATCTCTGCCACGCAATTTTTGCCTAGCAATTTGCATCTGAACAAATTTTTGCGTGTCGGGATCTTGTTTGAAATACGTAACTGTTTCAGGTGCGTACTGATAATAAAGTTCAAGGACTTGAAGGCCGACTTCAGCAGTACCAATCCTAAGTTCGCGCATGTGATCATCTATCCTGATATCGGATTGCTGCAATTGCAACTGCATTTTTTTACCAGACGCTCGAGGATCTCTAGCTTGTTCTCTTCCAGAACGTGCAGCAGATGCTCCTGTTCTTACTTCAGCAATGTACATCAAGTTTTGTTCTTCTTGCAAACTTTGACCTAAATCGGTCTGCTTAATTTCAAGTTGTTTAAACTGATTAAAATTGCTAACTCTAAACGTGCAGCCAGGATAAAATTTCTGTCCTGTTTTTGTAGGATCAAATTCAAAGTTATCTACCTTTAAGAACGAAGGAACAGTAGATATCGTCCTGCTATCAATACGCTGGTTATGTTGTGTGTCTACTTCTTCATTTATATCACCTAACTGGTCATATATTGACTGACCAAGAAATCTATTAGCTCGTTTTTTAAATCTCCAAGGAATATACTTTATCCTATTATGTAGGTACGGATAACTTTCAAATCGCATTAACGCTTTTGACTTTGGATGAAAATGAACAAGATACTTCCGCTCTGGTTCCATATCATCTGGATCTAAATTTATCTTAAGTATTCCCTGCAGACACCAATACTCATCAGCTTTTGTTGTTCTAACACGACTAATTCCTTCTATTCTATCCTGTGCATTAGAACCTTCATCAGGGGCAGAATCTAATCCAACTTCTTTAAGCATTATTTTAGTTTCTTCTTTATCAAACCACTTTTGCTTAACCATCCGTCTAAAATAATCACCACGCGATAAGTACATATCACCTACAAACATGGCATATTCAACTGAAGGCGACGTAGTAGGGACCATTACAAAATCTTTAAGCTCTACCTGTCTCAATTTTGGCCCGCGATGAACAGCAATATACTCCTCAACCTTAATTTGTATTTCACCACTTTCTAAAATTTGCTGGAGATAATCATTATACGCCTTAATAGATAAACCAGCACTATTAGGAGTTGGAAAAGATTCTACAAATTTTTCAACATCATCAAATCTAAGGATATCGTACTGACAATCATACTCTTCTACCCAGTCAAGATCACCAATAGCGGTCCCATCTTTATACGCAGACCAATAGACGTCAGAAAGAACAGAATCTAGCTTTAACTCTAACTTGCAAACTGCATTCAAAAATGATTCAATTTCTGAATCCACGCCTTCGGGAACACCATCACGCATTATTCTAACATACCAAATTGGGTCATTATCAAGCATTGTTGAAGAACAAACAGAATGCAAGATAGTTATATGCGTCTCAATAACAGGGATATGCAAATTACTAGAATCGACCCAGGGGAAATCCTTGGGGTCTTTAATACCCTCCATTAAATCATTAGCTTTTCTTAACTTGCTTCTTAATAGCGCTGTGTTACTTAACCACTCGTTATAGACTTTATACAAAATATCTTTAATTTTAGCCTTTTGATCGTCAGTTAAAACTTCTTGACGTCTATACAAATTAAAAGGTGATTTTTTTAATTTTGTAATAGTAGTATCAGTAGGAAGAGGCAATTCTCCAGGTGGAGGAGGAGTTATGCCTATTAATAGCGACTGTTCTCGAGTTAATTGCATTACTAACCTCTTTAAATGCTACCTTTCTTAATCGTCGAGTTTCTAAGATCCTGAAAATTAGAAGCCTTAGCTTCACCGCCACTAATTGCGCCATGCGGAGGAAGTTCACTCAAAATCTTATCTGATTTAAAAGTACTAGCAGTAGGATTAGACTCTTTTCCTTTAATTCTCTCATGCTTAGGTCCATCTTGGTAATTACCAACCATCTTTTTATGCTCGATGCTCATATTAATAGCCTCCTTTTAACATTCCAACTTTATTTCCCTTTTTACTGTTACGTTTAACAAGTTTATGCAGAGAAACATCAGCCCTATTGATTGCTTCTTTAGGGACTGCATTTGATATCGTGTGTTGTTTACTAGTTTTTACAACTTCACCCTTATTTTTTGCGAATTTTAATCTACGAACCTTTTTATTCATTGTATATACCTCGTTTAGTAGTACAAGAGAGATCATCTAGGGACTTATCGGCTTCATTTTCAACGAACATATAAGTTCTTTTCTTTTTCTTGCTCATAAGTTCATGAAAATCTGATTCATCGTCCTTCAGAACTTCAGTTTTTTGCTCTTTCTTGTCAAATTCACCCATATTTACCCCTTAACAGGTGGTATCCTGTTAAAATCTGGTTTAATAACACCTAATTTTGCTTTTCCATCAGCTGCTTGAGCATTTTTAATGGCTAAATTTCGTTCTTGAATGTCATAAAATCTAGTAACAACAGTATTTGCCCATTGCAAAAGACCATACGCACTTACTCTACCTTCAATCTCACGTCCTTCAGGTACTGTAAGAGGTATTTCTACTCTTAACACCTTATCTTCAAGTAACTTAACGCTGCCAATCATCTTTGGATCTTGTAATACTTCACTCATTGTAATCTCCTTATCCGTATCCTGTTTTTGTATGCATTCTTGGTCTTGCTTCTTCTGAATTTCTTGACTCATTAACATACTCTGGTATCTCTTTAGCAAAATGGACAGCAATACACAACGCAATCACCCTATCATCGTTAAATCCACCAGCTCCACCATACAAAGGAATACCACTATCACGCTCTGCGAGTACAGAATAATGCTCTATCTCTGACAACGTAGGTTGATCATGCACCACAATTAGTATTTCTCTTAGCGCTTCTTTCAAATCGTTAATGATAACTGATTTAGTCTTGCTATTCGTCACCCAACCAAGGTCTTCAACTTCTTGAAACTCACCACTATCAGTCACATTTGTCTTCATTCTCTTGCAGACGTTAGGATATCCTAGTGCAACAAGCTTGCGGAGCACCACGATACCATGAAAATTTGACTCCGGAGCTACTAAAGCCCAGTTAAAGAACCTACCTAGCACGTAATTTTTCTCACCAAATTGATCCGGATCAATCTGACCATGTAAAACGGCCACTTGCTCCCACGTAGTCCTATCAATTACTTGAGTGCAAGCATAATCATTACCGGTATTTCCTTCTGAAGAGTCACACCCCATGATATATCTGTGCCCGCGCTGCGGCATTTTATAGAAATAAGTTTCACCTCGATCATTAGGGATGAAAGTAGGTATCCCATTAACCATCTCGATGTCACCTCTGTACTTTGGTGTCATCAAATTCTTCTTCTGCGGCTTAGTAATATGCTCCTTAAACACCCGTTTCCCAGAAGTTATAAACGCTTCATCAGGCGTCAATGGATATTCCTGCTTAAATTTGTCCTCATCACCACCACATTTATTAATTATAGCGTGCCGCCGCCAATTCATCTGCTCAAATGTTAGCGCATGCTCTTTCATTGCTTCCTGTTCTTTATTGCTCATTGAAACAATGAACCTATTCTTATCAGCAACGTCCTTAAAGTTCCTAGTATATTCCTTGTGATCTTTCCAGCTTAAGAAAATTGGGATCCAATCGCACTCATCTGGGTTTTCTTGATACAATTGAGATATTTTTCTCCAAAAGTTACAGAACTGATTCTCTCCATTAGCAGTAGTTTCCAGAATGCACATGGTCTCGGCTCTTTCCGGAATTGACTGCATAAGTGAGAGAAGTGAGGAGTCGAAATCTTTGAATCGACTAACCTCAGATAAGTGCGCGATGTGAAAAGTATACTTTCTACCTGCATCAATGTTTTTTGCAGTATCAATAATGATCTGAGAATGTATCTTTTCGAACTCAAGTTTCTTCTCATTAGAAACTTTCCTTCCAGGTGTTAAATGCGGATGATCTCTTTGTAGTTCTTCATCATACAATTTACACATATCAAATAAATAGTTGGCTCCATCCTCACTATCCGCCATGATGAGCGAATTTATATTTGGCCTTTGGGATGAAAAAGCATAAATTATGGATTCGGACAACGTGCTGATCCCAAACTGCCGTCCTTTCAAGATGCATACACGAATTGGTTTCTTGCTGATACGGCAATTACGAATGATATTGAGCACCTGCAGTTGGACCTCGTTCAAGACAAATGGCACAAGCTTTTGGTCCTTATTCTTTATCTTAAGATAACCTATCTTAAGTAAAGCTATCGGATCTAGGTAGCAAACTTTTTTTTCTTGCTCTAAAACTAAATTATTTGGGTTCATTAATTTAACCTAGTAATGCATATAAAGCATGAGCCATCTTCTGGCACTTCCATGTTAATCACTTGCGTCACCACACCACAAAATTTACACTGATACGCTGAAACGCTATTGATACGACTTTTGTTTTCATCTAAAAATTTATCAATTTCATCAAACGACATCAATCTTCCAGAGACATTTTTTAACGGATTTGTCCCCTCAAAGTTCAATGATGTTAAATTTTTTCCAAGTTTTCCAAACACCAATAACTCCCTCAATCGGCTTAAACACGTCCTGGAGCTCCGCATACACCACGTTGCAGTTTCTATCATGCGAGAATCTTGCAGCCAAGCCTGCAGCGCGGCGCAATATAATGTCATCCATCACCTTATCATGATTATGGATGCAAAGAACTACGTGCGCTCCCTTAGTGCCTGACGCATGAAGCCAGATGCATTTTTTGTGAAGTTTCTTGTGCTCTGACACCAAGGTTTCATTAGAAAGAGCATTTCTTCCAACAAAGATTTTATACCCCATGAAGTTGAACTCATGGATATTGTGATCATCCTTGTCTGGAAGATCAGTCCTTTCTGTAGAACACTGAAATTGTGAGGTTTCCATCTGATTCCGATTGCGCGTGTGAAAGCACTTTTGATATTCCGAGGCTCAAGAACCACTTATTGATGTCTAAATACATTGAATGCGGGGACCTACGAATCATTGCAAAATAAACGCCGTTATCACTAGGCTCCGTCACTGCTTGCTTTTCTATACCCATGTTATCCCTCCTGGTTTACTACACCGATGATCTCTTCTTCGTCAATTATCCTGTAGATGTAATCATCATCTTGCATTAACTCCGGGTCAATCCATCTTCCAGCATCACCTCTGACGACTACTACTTCACCGATCTCTACGTCGTGATTATCTGCATGTTTACCAACAATTTCTGCAAGAAGCGTTTCATTTTGCCATGTCTCTTTTGTGTTAACAAGCTTGATCCCTGATTTTGTCTCTGACTTAATTCCTTCTAGCTTGATTAGCACCTTACCCTTTACAGGCGTGATCACTACTTTCATGTTTACTCTCCTTGTTTTTTTATTACTAACAACCTTTCTTTTTAGGCTTCATGTTAATTTTCTCCTGAATAGTCTAATTCTAAATAAACTTCCACAGCAACGGCACCATTTGAAACGAGCATTATTAAATCACCAGCAGCAGGAATCGTCAATGTCCCAGTGGTTGACGGGATTTTAACGTCATTTTGATATGCTGTTGAAGTAGTAGTTTTATCATTAGACAATATATACGGCGTACTGCCAACTAAACCCATCGTTGCTGATGGCACTACTTTTAAGTTGTAGACAAGATCTGATGTAACGTAAATTGGCAGTAACGTGTTTGAAACATTTCTCTCGTTTTCAGCACCTAGAAACCAAGTAACATCACCAGCGGTGGTGCTAGAAAGCGTAACAACGCCAAGCTTTACTGTGGTCGTTGACGCTGCAGTCTTGTCAATATTAAGCCTCACATTGTAGACATGAATTTCTCCAGTCCTTTTATGTGGCCAATTAGTCGTGTTAGACAAATCTACAATCAAGGTTGAAGTGCTAAGATGTGCCGCCACGGCAACTTTATAACGAAGATGTTGCTTGTCATATGCCCTATTCGCCCCAAATTCAAAAGCTGATGCTGTGCTACAGATGCCAACTAAAATTGCTATTGCAAAAAGTATTTTCTTCATCATTCCTCCTTATTATAGATCTAAAAGTGGGTCCCTGGACCGTGGAGAACTAGGCATGGGCGTGCCCTTTTCAGCGGGATCAATTGCATTTTTCGAGGTAAGTGGTTCAGGGACCCTTAAATTTTTTACTGGCTTACTGTCGATCACTTCCGCCGAGGAACTTATCACCTCAGCATCTATGACATTTTCTAAATTTATCCGGCGCTTGCTGGCCTCATCGTCGCTTATCGATTTTTGGTGCATTACCGTCATCTTCGGGTTATACAGGTCCCCTCTATACGCTCTCAGGATCGCGATCCTGTCCATGAAATTTTTGGGATTCGCCGAGAAATTAAACATGTTTTTCTCAACGCTGTCGATCTTTTTTTCCTTGATCGCGTCCATGTCATCCCGGAATTTCTTGTCAATCTGGTAGTGCACATTATACGTCATCCTAGAAATCTCGAACATCTCGCAGATTGAGGTGATATCCGGGAACATGTCTTTTGCAATCTGAACAAATTTCTTTTTTTTCTCTGGCGTAAAATAAGAAGGGCACAACCCATTCGCGTTACGGTTGTTGTATAAAGGAAGGATATATCCAGTCTCAGGGTCTATGGACCGTGCTTTTTCTGGATGGAATTGACGAAAGCCGACGAAGGAATTCAAAAGATCTACCTTTGAATTTGCCTGTGGGGACCCTGGTTCAACTATAATAGGTTTTGCGTTTGGATGCTCCATTATTTAATTATATATCAAGAACCCGAGAAAAAACACCAATAATATTGGTTATTTTAAATTTTCTTCCTGCTCAATTTGCTTTTCGCATTCTAAACAATATAAGTCTTTAGGTGATATGGCTTTTCTAGAATTACACCTTACGCATGGCACCTTATCCTCCTCTGGGATATCGTCAGAATATTCTATCCTGGAAACTGACTTCTCTTCAACAAACCCTGGAGGTGGCTTCAATGCAGCAATGCCTTTTGCTTCTTCATTTCTTTTTATCTCTTCATCAAGAGGATCCTTCAACGCGTTCATTTCTTTTATATCTACTCCAATTTTATAAGCTATCATCAAGTGCGCTTTTTTACAAGAAGGTTTACAGTAGATATGATAAGCTCTTACTGGCATAAAAAATTCACCACAGTGTTCACACGCTTTTTCTACTAGAACTGTTTTACCTTGATTCAAATGATACTGATACATGCACGCGTACGAACAATATAACTGCTTTCTCCTAGAATTTGGAATGAATTTAATCTTGCAATTCCTGCATTCGCATTCTTGCGGCTTAGGTAATGTTGCAATACGAAAGTCCCATGAACACCTAAGAGAGCAGAATCGCGCCTGCGCTGGGCGATTACTAATATCTTTTTTACAACTTTTGCACAGCTTTTCATTATTTTCCATGACTATTACTCCTTTTATTGAATTTATTTCGGGGTATCTAGATATCTAGATTATATAATATATTCTCAATAATTAACACCAATATGATAATTAGTTGGCGAATTGGGAGAGACTAACATATCAGACATCAAAGTAATGAAATTTTTATTTGGGATCTAGAAAGGGGCCCAGGGGGGTATGGGTATCTTAACTACTGGCTTTCCACTACCAAATGTTCTAGAATATAACAAACGGATAAAATTAGATGATAATTTTAATTTATTAATTTAATTTAATTGATTAAAGGTAAGAAGTAAAGATACTCTAGGGGGGCCTTCCTTTTTTTGGTTCCAAAATAAAAAATCCGTGCTGCCTGTGTTCCCTATTTTTCTTTCTTGGGAAAAAACTCCGAGCCTCTGAGTGCGTATATAGACATCGGCGTTTGGGTTTTTAGATTGGGGTTTGTGGTTTGTGAATCGTGGTTCCAGAATCATAATTATCAGTCCATGAATCAGAGTGACAGAATCAAAAGATAATCATCACTCACCAATGTTGAATGATAATTATAAAACTGACCAGGAAATTTGAATAAAAGTTAATTAATCAAGACCCAAAGTAATATAAAATCTCCCAATCACTAAACCGATCTACTAAAAAGTTTAGCAAGTACATTTTTGTTTAGTTTTAGGACCTAAATTATGCTTCACTATCAATGATTTTGATTAAAAACGAGTTTAGTAAAACTCACTAAAAAATCACTAAAAAAAATATTTTGTAAATCATTCACTATCAATGCTTTTGATGAAAAAATAAATTGTACTTTTTTTAAAAGGCAATATATAATTAATTATGAGATAGATGAAAAATATCTCATGTAACAAAGATGTAAACAAGTTGTAAATGTTCTTTAAAATCAAAAGGAGAAATAAAATGGAAAATCAAGTCGCAGTTGAGAAGCAGGAAAATGAAGTGGATGTTGAGGAAAAAGTGGAAATAAAAGAGAAAATCTCGATTGGAAAGGTTTCTGGCCTCAGGTTCATAAAAGCTTGGGCATATTATCTAGAAAAGTTCCAAAACGAGAAGGGAAACAAGGATCTTGTGATGGCCTCCATGTTAGAGGATTTTCCTAAGAAGGAGAGTTCAATAACCAAGTGGACAGAGTGGTACAAGAGTTACTACAACATGGGCAAGATAGTTCCAGTAATTAACAAGATAACTTGGAATAAATAATCACTGAGGTTCTAGAAAAACAGAGGCACGTTAGACTCGTGCTCTGTGTATACAGGAGGATAACATGAAAGTAGAAGCAGAAAGGCAAGAATATTGGGACGAGATCCAGCGAGAAGCAGATGTTCTTTCTAGGATTGGTCTCGAGGTTCGTGTTCTCAGGTACCAGACTGGAGCGGAAGATTACAAGTTTCATACCCTAAATCAGAAGTTCCGGGAAGCAATTAACTTACTCAGGCACATGAAGGATCTAGCTTATGAAGGAACATTAATTAGCCAATAATAAATCTTATTGGTGTTAATAAGGGATCCAATGTATTATAATTATAATAGGAGGAACGTATGATAGGAGCTCTGGTTAATCTTCACGTGGTTGCTATTGCAATGTTAGTCCTGTTATTTATCTGGGACTAGGAGGTAGGTATGGTTATGTTATACTGCTGTGGTGAGTTGCAGAAGTACAAGACGTGGTGGGATTTTATCAAGCACTTGATTGATGAGCATGGATACAGCAAGGAAGCAGCAACGACTCATGCGATGGACATCATTGCATATCAGGTTCATTAGGAGACAACATGAGGATATATATTAGTAGGTTTTTAAACGAGGATTATGCAGGTAACCAGAAATTAATCAAGTACTGGAAATTGTATATCTTATTTCCATTTCATCTTGACAGGAATGTAGATGGTAGGACATTTATGAGGATACTATACTGGTGCTTGGAATGGTAAAGGAGGGCAAATGACTGTAGCAGAGTTAGAAAGAGCAGTGGAGGAGCCAATTGATTTGACCCCACCGCTGGAGTTCAAGGTCTTCAGGCCTTGCGAGATGGGAAAGCATGAGGAATGCGCAAAGCAGACAGCAGAGCATCAATGCTGCTGCTCTTGCCATGATAATGTCTGGGATCAGGAGGATGGATTCAATGAAGAAACAGAAGAAGAGAATTAGAAGCAAGGCCTACTTCAGGAAGAGATACAAGAAATTATTCAAGAGCCCGTACCATGTAGTAGGCATGGATGCCAGGAAGATAATGGCACTCTGATTTTCAAGAGATTAGTAGAAAGGAGAATAACATGACAGAAGATACGCAAGTGAAGGAAGAGATACAAGCAGCAAATGGGGTCTCAGTAGAGGAAGAGTTACCGGTGCAGGAGATTGTGTATAAGGTTAGGGTTTACGCAGACACTAAAGAAGACGCGGTGTCGTTCATCGATAGCCTACTAGAAGAAGCGGCAGAAGTTGATAGTTACGAGGAGGTTGAATGAGCATCTTGGAACAGATTGGTTGGTTACTAGGCATTGCATTCGCGTACTGGGCAGGTTATGGCGCAGGAAAACGACGAGAGAAAGAAGATGCAGAATGGATGGCAAAGCGAAATTGGAGGTAAAATGTGGAAGCCGTTAGGATTCATGAGCTTGGTAGTGTTAGCGACGCTGCTGCTTTGGGTGACAGCGATGATAATGAAGGACATATTGTCAGTGCTGTAAGCATGGTTCCCGGAAGCTTGTACAGGACCTTAGGAGCAAGCAGGTTCTTGTGCAGGGTTTCTAGGGCCGTGGACCCATTAGCAGAGACCGTTAGGTTGGAGTTCTACGAGCCACGCTATCACCATGCTTGGAACGAGGCGGAGGTGCAGCCAGATTATAAGGTTAAGGAATCCTTCGATGAAAACGATAGAATAAATGTTCATTCGATGATATCGAAGGGAACCTCGAGTGTTGCTGGTACCGTAGAAAAGAGACCGATAGGACGGATCTCCCGATTAAAAATGATGGAATGTTGGGGCCTCTACTTCAGGAAGCACATGCGGGTAGCTGGAGGGAGAGCTTTAATAGTAAGGGACATGGTAGCAGAGTTTCCAGACAGAGCAGAGGGAATAAATAAATGGGTGGATGCGTACAGGAGTTACTTTAACTTAGGCAAGTTGCCAGGCTGCATCAAGCAACATGTAAAGCTAGAGTTCATACCTAGTGGAAGCAAGGACCCATTAGCAGGATTGGAGGATTAAATGAATTATACATTCTATGTTGTATGGAATGAGTTTGCAGATAAATGCGACTTCCCTACTAGAAAACATGACACGTTCGAAGGAGCAGAAAAGGAAGCAAAAAGATTGGCTACTGGTAATCCAGGAGTTAAGTTTACAATCTTGAAGGCAATGCTTAATTACGAGATTGCTGCTGTTAAAGTCACAAAGCTGGAGGATTGATATGCCGCTAATACCGATAATCTTCGTTGGGTTATTAGGCTTATTCACAAGCATTGATAACATCAACATGAAGAAAGACTGTAATCAAAGCATAGAGTTCCCGTTGCCAGCAGCAACACCAGTAGTAGACACAAGCATTGAGATAATAATTAAGCATAGGACGCATGGAGATGCGTGGGATCTATATCCTACTTATAAGCACGGAGGGAAAAGTGAGTAGACAAAAAGGCAAGACAGATGAGGAAGAAGAGATCTTCTGCTTCTTGGACACAATAAGAGACAGCGGGCAGATCAACATGTTTGGTGCAGCGATCCCGCTATCAGAGATGTATGGGATACCAAAAGCAGAAGCAAGGAAGCATTTAGCAGCATGGATGAGGTCATTCGAAAATACAGGAGAAAAAACAAATGAACACGTTGGATAAATTGCTTGAAGTGTTGAAAGTATTAAATGAAACACAGAAAATATCCTTTGAATGTCATGAAATTAATAACTATCAAATAGGATATTCAAGAGATGAAGTGGTTAAGCAAATAAAAACAGAGGTTGAAAAACTTGGAAAGATTGCGTAAAGGTCAGACAGCTCAATTAGCAGCATGGATGAAATCATTTGAGGTGACAAATGGAAAAGTGTGATATATGTGGAAAAGATGATGTTGTAACTAATAAGGTTCATGACAGACGTGGTGATGATTCAGTTAAAAATATCTGTGACGAGTGTCTTGGGCATCCAGAGTTCTTAGTTAGATGTCCACATTGCGATGCGGATATAGGTGTAAATTAAATGGAAAGAATGCGTAAAGGTCAAACAGCTCAAGAGGAAGAGATATTCTTGCTTTGGGATGAACTCAGGAAGCGTGGAGTTAGAGACCCGAAAGCAGCAATATTCGCAGCGCAGAAGGAACTAGGCATTGAGGACCGTATTGCAGTAATCTATATGCAGCGGTATACAAGGTGCTTTGGAGATCCAACCAATAATCGATAAAAATAATTTGTTATTGGTGTTAAAAATGACCCAAATGTGCTATAATTATAATAGAAGCAACAGTTAAGGAGGATCATAAAATGATAGCTACAGAGATGCAAGAAGGACAGGTCTATAAGACTTGTGAATCAGAATTGGAATACTTTGCCAGAAAGACCGGCAACGTTCCAGAAGGTGTTCAAGTTGAAGTGTTCATGCCTAAGTCTGGCAAATGGAAACAGACAGTTGTTCCTAATGAATACAAAGTGCGTGATCTCAATGACACAGAAAAAGAGATCTACGCGAAGATTAGTGAGCCGAAAGTTCGGAAGCCTCGGGCTCCTAAAGATCCGAATGCCCCGGTTAAAGCTGTTCAACCCAAAGCTAAGGGATTGGTCAGTGGATTGGGCATGATCGCTGCATGGGCGAAAAACATCAACGAATTCGCCACAGTTGAAGGTGGAAGAAGCAAAGTCATTGAAGCGATGCTTGCTGACTTCCCACAGAAAGCCGAGAGCATCAACAAATGGGTGGACGCGTATCTTACCTATTACAACACTGGTCGGTTCGGCCATTGTGGATTCCCTCGTCTCGAGAAACATGTCTATTGGATCTTGAGTGAAGCTGAAAAGGCCGCTGGGGTTACTAACCGTAATCACCGTGGGCCTCGGAAACCTAAAGTCGAAGTTGCTGCAGAAGTTCCAGCTGCTCCTGCTGCCTAACGTGAACCCAGTTGCCTCCTCCCCCTTAAGGATGGGAGGCGACTGTAAACGCCGTGATCCGTGGTAAGGCGAGATCAAAATGGGAGAATTAAAATGACAGCAAATGTTCAGACTATGATGTATGTGGGCGATGAGCCTTGGCATAAGCAGGGCAAACGCTTAGAAAAAGTAGCAACAAGTGAAGAAGCTATTATTGGAGCAGGCCTCAATTGGCTAGTTGTTAAGCAGCCGCTAGTCCTAAAGGATTATCCTCAAATTGAAGTTCCTCGATTCTTTGCAAATCAGCGTCAAGACGACAAGACAATTCTAGGAGTAGTTGGTTCTAATTACACAGTACTTCAAAATAAAGACGCATTCAGGTTCTGTGATGCGTTAGTCGGAGAAGCTGCGGCTGTGTATCACACTGCTGGTGCTCTTGGCAAAGGCGAAGTCATCTGGATTCTAGCTAAATTACCAAAGACAATTCACCTGAAGAACGAGGACGATGTTGAAAACTACCTGTTATTTAGTCATCGTCACGACGGAAAACAGAGGATTCGTGTGATGTTTACACCCATTAGAGTTGTCTGTCAAAACACTCTTAGTCAGGCAGTTCATGGTGCTAAAAATAAAGCTCTTATCAGCCACACAAAGAATATGGGCAGTAGGTTGATAGACGTTAGAGATCAACTTGGGATAATCTACAAGAGGCTTGATGTATTCGAAGAGTTGTCTAATAAGATGGCCGATAAGCAGATTAGGGTTTCAGAATTTAAGGACTACCTAGGCAAGTTAGATCTTGCTACTGAGGTCATTGAAATTGGTAATGAGGCTGAAGAGCGCAAGCAATCTAGAAAGGCAGAGGTTGAAGAGCTGTTAACAAGCTTATTCGAGTTTGGTCCTGGGGCCATGCTTAAATCAGCTAGAGGTACGCTATGGGGCGCGTATAACTCCGTAACACGCTATGTGGACTACGAAAAATCTGCTAATTGCTGGAGCGAATCGTCAAGAGCCAATTCAATTCTGTTTGGCAATGGTGCCTTGGTAAAGCAAAGAGCTCTCCAAGAGGCAGTTAACTTATTATAATTATTGGTGTTCTTTTGATAAAAAGTGATATATAATTATCTTATAACATCAATGTAGAATTTTAAGGAGTCATTAATGCATGCTATGACAAAGACTTTTGAGGAGATTTTCAAGAAGCATAAATCAACCTGGACGGCTGAAGAGAAGAGAATGGTCCACAAGATGATGAACGACAGAGGCATAACAGATGGGACTGACGATGATGAAGTTGAGATGTCAAATCTAATGTGCATGCTGTATGTGGACGGGATCCGGGATGGAAGGAGTCGCTAATGTATCACAGGCTTTCAAATATTACTAGAAATTTACAAGAGCTTAGAGACAACAATTACAAGGAGATGACTGATGATAGGCTGCGTTGTCAGCATTGTCAAGGTTTTTATTGGAGATTATGGCATGATCAAGCGCAATGCCTCGCGTGTCAAGACTATAGTGCCATTGAAGTTGGTAAGTTTGAGAATAGCAATCAACTTACGCTGCCGATAGATCTGATGCCAAACACGTTGTTGCGTGTGGACTGGATCCGTGAGCAGTTGCTAGGGAAGAATGGTATTGACGACAACAAGCGGATTGTTAATCCAGTATCTGGAAGGTCTGAATTTATCATCTTCAAGGATAGGTTAAAGTGCCGTGTGACTGGCATCGAGATCTTGATTCAACCTGAGATCACTGGTTACTGGATCATGCAGCATTGGACTGAAGTCACGAATAGGGTAATCACAGACGAAGAAGCATTGAGCATCGTGAAACAAGGCAAGGAGGATTCGCATGGAGGAAACGGAGAAGCCAGTACAGGAGAAACCTAAACGTATTACCGTTGTTGGTATCGTTAGAGCTTTCCTCACTGAGCATTACGAGCAAGACAAGTTCCATGAAATGAAGTTTGATGATATCAACAAGTTAGTTAGAGAGAAATTTCCTAATAGTAAATTCAACCCGTATCATCTTGCACATTACAAGCATAAGTTTCTTGTGCGGATGGACTATGTTAAAATGCACAGGAAACAATAATGGTAAATATTTCTATTAGCCCTGACCGAAATAAATTAGCTATCATCCCCAGAGGATATGATCCTGAAGTAATAAGGATGATGGAGAATGTACCAGGCAAAAGATGGATGCGGCAATTCAACTGCTGGTTCGCTCCATTTAGCAATGAGACCTTGATTTATATCAAGTCATTGTTGTCTCAAGTAACAGAAATAAGTGTTGACCAAAAGGTACAAGACTTTCTAAACGACCAAGACACTAGAGCAAACAGCATAATAGATTTAAAGACGCAACCAGTAACAGACGCAACCCTTCCAGCAGATCTAACCTTCACAACAAAGCCATTTGACCATCAGAAAATTGCAATAAGCTTGGGGCTTAAGAATAGAAACTTTGCTTTCTTCATGGAGATGGGCACCGGTAAAACAAAAGTGATCCTCGACATCATTGGGTATTATCTACCTAAAATAAAGGAATTACGACGACCTGCATTAGTAGTGTGCCCGGTCTCCGTGCTGTGGAACTGGGAAGTACAAATTAAAAAGCATAGACCGGAGCTTAAGGTCCAGGTATTATCAGGTTCCCTGAATGGAAAGATAATGGGCTTAATAAGCGACGCCGATGTTTTCATAGTCAACTACGAATCTGCTTGGCGTATGTATGAATCACTTGCAAAGATCAAATGGGGTTTCGTGATCCTTGATGAATCAACTCGGATTAAGAACCGTGCAGCAAAGCAAGCAAAGGCTATGATAAAGCTAGGATCTGTCGCTTCTAGAAGATACATACTTACTGGTACACCAGCACCGAACTCACCGTTAGAGTTGTATAATCAAATCAGATTTTTAGATCCAAATGTGTTTGGAGATAACTGGTACTTCTTTAGGGATAGATACTGCATCATGGGTGGCTATGGAGGATATCAGGTACTTGGATATAAGAACTTAGAGGAACTCTCAAAGAAGGTAAGCGGGATCTCGTATAGAGTATTGAAGAGCGAGTGCCTGGACCTACCGGATAAGATTTATAAACAGTACAGGATGCCAATGACTACGGTACAGGCAAAAGCCTACAAGGAATTGTCAGAAGAGCTAGTCACAGAGGTAGACGGTACCGAGATTCGTGCAGAGGTTGTGTTAGCGAAGCTTACAAAGCTTCGGCAGATAGCAAGTGGGTTCGTGTATCTTCCAGATAAGTCCTTTAAGTTTGAATCGAACAAGCTAGAAAAATTGGAAGAGATCGTGCTGGAGTACGCTAAGAACCACAAGATAGTTATTTGGGCTTCATTTAAAGAGGAGCTTAATATCATAAGCAAGAAGCTTGATGAGCACAAGATAGTTCATAGCATTTTAGATGGATCAACGGCACCTTTACAAAGGCAAGCGATGATTGGCTCGTTTATGAATGATCCAAATCACAGGATATTTCTAGCAAATCAAAGAGCAGGCGGCATCGGGATAGATTTGTACGCAGCAGATTACTGTATCTTTTATTCAAACGACTATTCACCAGAGATACGGCTACAAGCAGAAGACAGGCTTCATCGGATTGGTCAAAAAAACCATGTTACTTATATCGACTTAATTAGCAAAGGCAGCATTGATTCGACGATATCTTGGCTATTGGTGCATAAGCAAGATCTATCAAATCAAGTAATGTCAGGCAAGATTAAGTTCAAGGAGATAATGTATGGAAACGATAACGAATGACAAGGCGACAAAACTCGCGAAGAAGATGTATGAGCTTCGCAAGGAGAAACAAGCATTGGAAGCACAGGTAAATGCGATAGATTCGCAGGCAGATCAGATCAAGATTGAATTGACAAACATCATGACAGATCTCGGGATGCAGAAGTTCGGGCTAGAGGGCATTGGGACATTTTATTTGTCGACTAATGTATACCCGAAAATTCAGGATCAAGAAGCATTGATAAAATGGCTAGATGAGCATGAGAAAGGTGATATTGCACCTAGAAAGGTTCATGTTCCTAGCCTAAGAGAAATGTTTGAAACAAATCTAGAAAAAGATTTAGCTGTTCCGCCTCCTGCACTTGTTGACATGTCAACAGAAGTATCAGTCAGGCTGAGAATGGCTAATAAAGGAGTGTAATATGTCAAATGAAATACAAAAATCAGAATCAAAAGAAGTCAGCACAGAGCTTAAACTATCTAAGGCTGACATTGAACAAATGTATGGTGGCATGGGACAAGAAGATATTACGATACCACGTATCGTTGTCTTACAAGGGTTGTCTCCTGAGGTCATGGATGGGAAAGGTAAACCTGGAGAGTTTTATATCAAAGGGTTTGAGCGAAACCTCGGCAAGGGACCTATTGAGTTCATTGTTATCTTACGAAGTAAATCGAGACTTCGCTGGAGAGATCTTAAGCTTGGAGGCGGCATCTTGTGCCAGTCTCCCGATGCTAAGTTGGGTGTTGGCAATCCTGGCGGGGAATGTGAAAAGTGTAGTCTTGCCTCTTGGCAGACAGATACAGGACAGCCAGGTTGCGACCTTTATCAAAACATCATTATGGTTCTACGTAAGGACGAAGATTGGATTCCCATGGCATTATCTGGTAACAGGACAAAGCTTAAACCCATCAAGAACTTAAATAGCTTATTGATGCTTGAGATGACTAAAGGCCGTCCAATGTTTGCCAAGGCTTATTCGTTAGAGCCTATGCAAAAACAGAACACACAGGGAATGCAGTATTTCACTTACCGCATCTCACCTGCTAATGACAATAAGCCACTTCCAGTTGAAGAGCAACAAAAGGCAATGAACATCTACAATGGTATTAAAGGCAAGAAACTTAATATTGTAGAAGATCAAGAGACAGAAATTAAACCAGCAGCATCGACAGACTTTTAATCTCGTTACATACTAGAAAACATAAGTTAAGCAGGAGGTTACTAGATGGAACGGGATTACCAGAGGTTGTATACCAATCTCGGGGTCAGGATCTCGTCGGTTTCCTCCACTGAAGTATCAGCATTTTGTCCTGTTCATAATGATAAAGAGAAACCTAGCTTTTCATTCAACACAGAGACAGGTCTTTATAAGTGCTTTGTGTCTACATGTGCTGCATTCAGTGGGGGAAACTACGAAAAGTTCTGTAGCATTCGCGCTGCAGGAGGATTTAAGCTTTCAATACCTGATTCAGAGATAGAGCATCATCACCAAGCGTTGTTGAAAAATCCAAGCGTTTTTAAGTGGGTTAAAGAAGTTAGAGGATTAACAGAAGAAACAATTAAGAAGTATAAACTAGGATTTGACGGTGAAAGACTTTGGATACCGATAAAAGAGGATGGAGTTTATGTCAATGTCAGAAAACATGCAATTAATAAAAAGACTCGTAACAAAACGATATCTTACGGAGCTGGATTTGGTGGTCTTAAGCTTTGGCCAAAAGAAGTTATTGGCAATGCTAGTAAATTACTTCTATGTGAAGGAGAGCTCGATTGTTTGTTATCGAACCAACTTGGATTTCATGCCGCTACTGTTACTGGAGGAGCTGGTTCGTGGGAAGATAAATTTAATGATTTACTTTTGCATCTGGACGAGATTGATCTTGTTTACGATATTGATCTTGCCGGTCGTGCTGGTGCTAATCTTGTTTGTAAAAGGCTGGCTGATACTTGCAAAGTTATTAAAGATGTTTTACTGCCCATTACTACGCCGGCTAATGGGGACATTACAGACTACGTTATCACGTATGGCAATGGCTCTGAGGAAATAAACGATTTAATTGAGAATACTAAACCTTTTATAGTAGGTCAAAATGATGAAAAGATCACACCACAAATTGCAGTCAAAAAAGAACTCAGCGAAATCAGCCATCCAGACCTTCTTGGACGACGAGTACAATTCAAGGGTACTGTTAATGGCATTGACGCATCTCCCTATGTTTCGCCTAAAACAATCGCTTTCAGATGCAACGTCCACGGGAAATTTAAGTTCTGTGCATTGTGCCCTTTGCACCATGGTGACGGAAAGATTGATATCGAAATTGCAGCAAACAGCCAAGATGTTCTCAGATCTATTGACGTTACCGAGGATCAACAAAAGGTCCATTTTCGAAAAGTTACTGGGATTTATCCTGCCTGTCAGCGTTGGACTTTTTCATTTGTCGATAGTTATACTTTGTATGACGCTAGGATTATACCGGAAATATCTTATCAAACTTCAATCGACACGGAATACGTGATGTCGCAAGCTTTTATATCAGGTCATAAGATTAAATCAGGGCACGTGTATGATTTTGAGGGAACACCGTACGCGAATCCGAAGAATCAATATCTTACCTTATTATTAGATAAAGCGGAGCCAGTTAAGGATGATATCGATAATTTCGAATTAACGGAAGAACAAAAAAATGATCTAAGGATATTTCAAGTAGAAACTACTGTGAAAGATAAGATGTTTGAGATCGCAAGAGACCTCAGCTACAATGTCACTAGGATTTATGAGCGGGAGAAGTTGATAATTGCATGCGACCTCGTGTTTCATTCTTCGCTAAGTTGCATCTTTCAAGGAAGATGGCTGCCAAAAGGCAGAGTAGATCTTCTAGTAATAGGCGACACTAGGTGCGGGAAGAGTGAAACGTTTATCGCGCTTGTTAATCACTACAAAGCTGGCGAGATAATCACTGGTGAAAATACAAGTCATGCAGGATTAGTAGGTGGGACACAACAAATAGGAAGTCGGTGGCTTACCACATGGGGAAAGCTGCCGATGAACGATAGGAGGTTATTAATAATAGATGAAATATCTGGAATGTCAATTGATGATATCGGTCAAATGTCAGGTGTGCGGTCAAGTGGGATTGCTGAAATTACGAAAATTCAGTCTGAAAAGATTTTTGCACGCACTAGAGCCATCTGGTCAGGTAATCCACGCGGGAATAAAGGGCTTACTTCATATGACACTGGGATCCAAGCGATTAAAGAACTTATTGGAAGACCGGAGGACATCGCCCGTTTTGACCTTGCCATTGCCCTCATGTCAGGGGAGGTATCACTGGAAGTCATTAACCGTCAGAACCAAACACAAGTTGAGCACAAATACACAACGGAAAGATGCCATCAGCTTGTTATGTGGTCCTGGAGTCGGAAGCCGTCACAAATTAAGATTGCACCAGAGGCGGAAAAACTATGTTTATCCCTAGCCACAGAGATGTCAAAAAGGTATTCATCAGTAATACCTCTGATTGAAGGCGCAGAGCAACGAGTCAAGCTTGCAAGGATGGCGGTGTCATGTGCAATGAGAGTATATAGCACAGAAGACGGTGAGACTGTAATAGTGAAGCCAGAGCATGTTCAATTCGTGCACGACTTTCTAGAAGAATCTTATTCAGGAGCTGGCTTGAATTATCTGTCGTATTCTAAGGTAAAATTATCAGAGCAGTTACTTAAAAATGAAGGAGACGTTCGTGGATTACTTCTTACTTTTGGCAACACTCTTATTGATAGTCTACTTGAGCATCAGTACTTCAGGATGACAGATCTAGAGGATGTGCTTAACATGGAGAAAAAAGAGATAAGGCCAGTAGTCACGCAGCTGTTAAAGCAAAGAGCAATCAAGCACCACGGGACTGCATTCATTAAGACTCCTGCTTTTATAGCCTTGTTGAGGACAATGCAGAATGAAAACCATAAAGAAGTTAAGGTTGATTTTTAGGAGGAAAGATGGAAAAGAGAAGAACAGATGACGAGGTTCATGCACTTCCTGGCATGGTACCAGTAGATGAGGATCAATTGGCTGATATTTTTTTCTATCAATGTAAATTGATGGAGAAACTTGGGGTCCCGGCACTTGGTGATTCGCGCAAAGATTCAAAGATTCCGGTGAATGATTTTACAAGGATGTTAACACAATTTAGCCAGACGTGCACTACAGCAATTAATTGTGAGGTAACAGAGCTTCTAGACGCACTGCCTTGGAAGCCGTGGAAGAAGAGCTATACAGAGATAGACCTGAACAACGTTCACATAGAGATTGTAGACATATTGCATTTCGTGATCGAATTAGCCATAATCTGGGGGATGACCTCAAAACAATTGACTGATTTGTATATGAAGAAAATGCAAGAGAACATAGATCGTCAAAATAAGGGGTATTAAAATGCCATTAAAGAAGGGTAAAAGTGCAAAGACACGATCATCAAATATAAGCAAACTTGTCCATGAGGGTTATCCGCAGAAACAGGCAGTTGCAATTGCGTATAGTCAAGCTAGAAAAGCAGCAAAGAAACAATCTAAAAAGAATAAAGTTTAAGGAGATGAAAACATGCCCGAATACAATAAGACGCACCTACCGATGGACACGGCTGAAGACAGAGTCATAATTCACAGAGACTATATTGCTCATTGCTTGAGGTGGAGTCATGTTATTAAACACGCGAAGATTGGTCAAACAATTCTTGATTTGGGTTGTGCAGACATGCCTCTCTGCATGGCTTTCTATACAAATAAATATCATCCTGCTAGGTTTGTGGGGGTGGAGATACGGCAGTCAATGCTTGATAAAGCCAGAGAAAAATTGGCAAAAGCTCCTTTCAAAATCGACTATATTCAGACCGATATGTGCAAAGATTTTGATAAAATACCTAAAGATAGTTACGACATTATTACATCATTCGAGTTCATCGAGCACATTCCTAGTGAGCAAGTTGAACCGTTTTTGCAAAATGTCAAATCAAGGATGTCCCTTGAAACTATATTTTTTCTATCAACGCCTGCTTTTGATGGAAAAAACATGGCTGCAAATCATATAAAGGAGTGGGCGTATGAAGAACTGGAAAGTCTACTCAAGAAGCATTTCGTTATCGAGAAAGTCTTTGGGACTTTTATCAACCAAGCGGCAGTCAAAGAAGCAGCGGATCCAGTGGTTCTGGAAGTCTTTAATAAGCTTCGCGAATACTACGACTCCAACTATTTGGCGACAATCTTTGCGCCATTATTCCCAGAAAAAGCGAGGAACTGCATTTGGAGACTAAGGAGGCCAGTATGATAGATAAAACAGATGAATTAGGGCGTTTAATAATAGCTAGTAACAACGCCCCACTACCATGGGGTTCCCAAAAGAGGATGATTGACCTATTCATGGAGCTAATTGAAAAAAATGGGGTCACGTATAAAGAAAAAGTTGAGAAACTTGAAAAAGTAATAAAAAATCTACAGGAAAATGCCATGATACTTGGGAGGAAATGTGATTGTCATACTAGAGGGCGTTGATAAGGCAGGCAAGACTACTCTTGCAGAAAAATTAAAAGAAGAATTACATTGGCCTATAGTGCACTTCGGAAAGCCGGGACCAAGGCCTGCTGATGAGTACATCGTATTCTTAAAAGAGTTAAAAGATAAAGATGTAATCTGTGACAGGTTCTTTGTTGGGCAATTTGTCTATGGTCCACTATTTAGAGGTTCTGTAGGTATGACTCCAGTAGAAGTAGTAACGATAGAAAGATTATGCCGTAAGATTGGGGCAGTACTCATTCATGTAAATCCGCCATACCCCGTGATTGGAAATAGGCTAGTAGATTTAGGCGACGACATGATAAGTGCGACTGCTAATGTTATTGCTTACGACAAGTTTAATGCAGTAATTCCATCAATAAAGCTTAGATACAAGCAAACATATCTGGGTAATTATTCAAAAGATATCTTCAAGGTCTTAGCTAATAGGGTAAAAGAAATAAGGTTTGAGCATTCAGGCAATAAAGCATTTTCAGGTATTGGTACTTGTGTAGGTAAAAAGATTGTATTTGTTGGTGATTCATTAAATCTTAGAACTACATGGGAAGGCTTCCCTTTTGATGGTGGACCAGCTGCTGAGTATTTACAAAAATGTCTTAACCTTTCTTTTATCCAAGAAACTGAGGTATATATTACTAATTCTGATAGGTTGCAAAGACAAGAAGTCAATGATTTAATTATAAATGGAGAGACACAATTTATTGCGTTAGGCAATACGGCTTATGGCAGGTTAAAGGCCCTAGGGATAAAAGCAGAATTGGTTCCGCATCCACAGTACTGGTCTAGATTTAAGCACAGCGACACCGCTGGCTACGTCTTAAAATTAAATATAGCAAAAGAGAGGGCAAACATTTATGGCCTTGATTTCAGTCGGAGATAACATAGCAACAGTTTACAGGCAAGTATTACTAGACGTGATGACATTTGGGCAAGAGACTCATCCACGAGGGTTTAACTGTAAGGAGCTAAGCCCCTATATAATTGAATTACATCACCCAGAAAATAATATTTTAAGTGATAGCGTGCGAAAAATAAATAAAGCATTTGCTGCTGCAGAATTTCTTTGGATGTTCCATGGCAAAAATGATGTTGAATATATTTCCAGATTTAATTCTAAGATTACAGAGTATTCAGATGATGGCAAAATATTTTACGGAGCCTATGGGCCGAAGATAATAGACCAATTACCGTATGTTGAAAAAACTCTAAAAGAAGATCCATGGACTAGACAAGCGATACTAACAATTTGGAGAGAAAATCCTCCTAAATCAAAAGACATTCCATGCACAATCATGCTGCACTTTATTAGAAGGCCTATTGATACGTTGAATTTAATTGTCTACATGCGATCAAATGACATTTGGCTAGGATTACCGTACGACATTCATAATTTTACGTGCATTCAAATGACAATTGCAAATAAACTTAAATTGCAATTAGGATCATATACCCACGTTGATGGATCTTTACACGCCTACGAAAAAGACTACGAAAAAATACATAGATGCATTAGTAATTTAAAAAACACTGATTACGAAGAAACAAAAGTACCAGTAATATGTAACAAGTATCTTGTTACTGAAGACTATTTAAGGAGAAAAAATGAACAACATAATCATTAAGACAGAAGAAGAGTTAAAGCAAGCGCAACAAGTTCTTTGTAACTCTCCTATAGTGGCGTGGGACACTGAGACCTCAGGTCTTAAGTGGTATAAAGAACATATCTTCATGCATTCGTTTTCAAACGGAGAAACTAACTATGCAGTTCGTAATCTTAGTTTTGATCGAGTTGTTCTCGATAATTTTTTACGATCGATTCTATGTGATAAATCAAAAATAATCTTAGGCCAGAATCTTAAGTTCGATAAACATCATCTAAAACAAACGCACGGGATTGAAGTCACTGCTCAAACCAGAGATACAATGTTGATGTCGCACTTAATGAATGAGAATGAGACAACGGCTTTAAAGCCTCGAGTTAAATCAGTGCTTGGTTTTGCTATTGACGACAAGGAAGCTGTTGACGATTGGTTAAAGAATAACATTGGCGCTGATAGAAGTAAATGGAATTTCGAGCTAGTACCACCAGAAATAATAGATCCCTATGCCTGTATGGACGTCTGGTTTACGTACAAACTTGCAGAGCATTACTGGCCTAGCATCCAGCAGCATTTCAAATCATTGTTTGAAACAGACATGAAGGTGACAGACATCTTGTTTAAGATGGAACAAAACGGGCTGCCAATAGATTTGAAGTACCTAAACGAGTATAAAGGCATTCTTGAGCAGCAGATAGAAACAAACAAGAAGAAGACGTTCACTGAATTTGGTGAGGAGTTTGATATTGATTCTCCAATGGTTATCGCAGAAGCTCTCTACAAAAAGATGAAGTTTGCAGTACCAAAGCTTACTAAGAAGGGTGCTAATTCAACTGATGATGATGCATTGAGACAGATAGATCATCCCGTAGTCCATGGGATCCGGAACCATAGATCAATCAGCCACATGCTTAACACTTTTGTCACTCCAATTCTAGAGCAAGGCAGCACCGGGGTGCTTCATCCAGACTTCAGTGTCACTAGAACTAAGACAGGACGATTCAGTTGTTCTGACCCTAACGCGCAGAACTTCGATAAAAGTGAAGAGCTTCGCCGTGGATTTACCGTTGAACCAGGTGAAGAGATGGTCTTCTGGGATCAATCGCAGATCGAGATGGTTGGCTTCGCGATGTATAGTAAGGATCCTAAGATGGTGGAAGCGCTTAAACGAGGTGATGACTTGCACAGCGTTACTGCAAGAGAGGTACTTGGAAAGGAAGACATTACTAAAGAAGAGAGGGCCATGGGCAAAGGTACTAACTTCGCGGTGATCTATGGTGTAGGAAAGGCAAGGCTTGCTGAATACTTAACAGGATACGTAGGCCGGAAGGTTGAAGACCTAGAAGCTGCGATATTTAAGAGCAAGTACCTAAATGCTTTTCCAACTGTCTATCAGTTTCAACGTCAGGTGATGACAACAGTGCAATCTTACAGGGAACCATGGGGCCATTTCATCAAGAATAAGTTTGGTCGAGTTAGAAGGATTGACCCACAAAAAGCATATACTGGTGTTAATCACTTGATTCAAGGCTGGGCAGCAGATCTAATGAAGGCAGCAATGGTTAAGATTGAAGAAAAGTTTCATCCTAAGTGGAGGCAGAACATTCATGATGCAATTCGTATTGACGTGCCTATTTCTGATAGTAGTAGTTTTACCCGTGATGTTAATAGGTTGCTATGTGATTTTCCAGATGTGGGTTTGCCTATTAAATGCACTATGGAAAGTAGTAAAACAAATTGGGCAGAAGTGGAGGTAATTAAATGACTGCACTTCATTGTTTGTTTTGGTCTGGTTGGATAATGGCTTTAATCGGATTAATTTTTCAAGTCATATCTATTTTTTAATAGTGGGGTCGAAGTGACTGACAACGATAGGGCGACGGAAGAAGATTTAATCAAGGCCAAAACCTGCATTCTTTATGACGATGAAGAAGGTTTTTATGTCCAAGCCTCTATAGAAAAAGTGGCCCAAGCCCTCGCCCAGCAACGTGAGGGGTATGAGCAGAGGATAAGGGAACTTGAAAAACAGAATAAGATTTGGGTTGAACTTGTCGGAAATCTTCACAGCAAGATATTTGCTCTCGAATCGGCGGGGAATAAATTGGCAAAACTAGCGAGAACTCAAGTTAATTGGGCTGATAGCGAGGAGCCTATTTCAAACTGGCAGAAAGCAAAAGAGGAAGGGGTGAAGCCATGAAAGTGAAGATTAAGGGGAACAGGGTTTGGTACGAAATTAAAATTAGCATGGGAGGCGGTCAGTGAAGGTTAAGGTAAACGGGAAATGGTATCCAATGAAAAGCGAAGATTCAAAATATATTTGGATTTCAAGTTTTATTCAAGATATTGATACCAGAGTTTTTAAATGGGCGATCCAGGCCGTCAAAATCGGGAAGGTGATTTTCACACGAAAGGAGGGGAAAGGGAAATGAAACATAAACACAAATGGAATGAACTTGAGGATGACATGGACAGTCTTATTCAGGGTGTCGATGAAAAAGATTTTGCATACCGTTTAGCGAGCGCTATTGACGAACTTAAATCAAGTCATTCTTATTTTGTAATGCAACAGGCATACGGCGAAATCGGATGGGATATCTGCGAGCGTATTCTTGATAAGATTTTAAGGAAATCCAAATGACCCCCACCCCCGAACCAGAGGAGGAAAGAGGAAATGAAAGAATCGCAGTGGAGAACAAAACTAGTTAACGACTTTAAGAAGTATCAAATAAGAGACTCGTTTATCTGGGCAATGGATGCTAAGTTCAAAGCAGGGTTCCCGGATCTATTAGTCATAATAATGGGAAAGACTATTCATTACGAGTTAAAAGTAATAAGAGCCCATACTAATAAATCATGCTTCGAGTTATTTGATCCAATTCAACGATCAGTAATGAGCAGTATAAATAGAGCGGGTGGAGACGCAAGAGGTCTTATACTAAATGAATGCGATGATGAAGTACTGATGTTTGATTTTACAAGACACTTAAGCGCCATATACAATAAGAACGTGTTTAATAACCTGTACTGGATAAACACGCATCGTTGGCCTAGCTAACGAAGTACCCACCCTTGCCATCGTAGTAGCAAGCAAGATACCAGCCTAATTGTCTTGCCTCCTCACTCATGAACCAATTAAGCTGCATCGAGGGATCTACCTCGTAATCTTTAACATTGGCATGCATTAGCGTTATATAAGGAATTTCTGCCTTCACTATAGCTTTCCCAGTACCTTCTGTGCAGAACACACCACTTGCATCTGTTATCTTTTTACGTACGCCAAGAAATTGAGTTGCAAACTGCGCGATGCCCATTATTGAGTAATGTGCACCACCCTCTCTCATAGCCTCCCAGTAAATGTTCATGTCTTCGACTTGATCTTTAGTTATCTTACCGTATCTAAATATCCATACTTCAGTCTTACCACCAATATTTTTAAACAACTTTCCCTGGCTAACAAATAATCCGTTAGACTCCATTATCGAAGGTGGGTGATAGATGTAAAACCCATGGCTAGCAAATAACTCGCCTTCCTTATACTTTTTACGTCGCCAGTTTTGAAGAGTTGCAAAAAAATTATTGCTACGTAAAAGACCTATGTCACCATTATTAAGCGAAGCGATCCAAGAATCAACAGTAGCTTGTTTCATTTTCTTACACTCCTTTCTATTTTATCCAAGTAACTGATAATCATCTTATTTTGTTCTTGAAGAATTATGATTGATTTTTCATGCGAATCAACTATAGGCTCGTACTTCTTCATATGGGTTTCTGCATCTTTTGTTATCTGGTTTAATTTTTCCTGATTGCCGTACGACTTTGATACATACCCTGCAAAAAAAGCCCATATTCCGATAAGGGCCGTAGCGATAAGAAGAAAATCCTTGAATCGCATTAAAAACTGGTCTTTAAGTATTTGGTGCGTCATCATGCTTCTCCTTTTTATTTGCAAAAAATTCTTCCCATTGGTCGGCACTCCATCCACCGGATATGCAAATGTAGAGTTTCCCGTATTTAAGTTGTTCCTCTATTTTCGGTAAAATTTTCGTCATTGTTTCCTGGCTGTGGGCCACGAAGTCGGACATGACTTCTTTACCAACCAAGATACACCCGTCCGTATCCTCCGGTTTATTTCCTGCGTGGATTCTGATTCCGGAGAAAAAAGGAACTTTCAAAAGTTCCGGCAATCTCTTTTGGAAGCGATTAGAGAAGGACATCACGACCTCATATTGGCCCGCTGGGATAGCTGTCTTGTGCGGAATTTTTAACTTCCGAACAGTGTCCTCTAGCGTCCAGCAAAGAAACTCATCCTTGAGGTAGAGTTCCCCGATTGTTGATTTGTCGCTGTATATTTTCCGGATTAGTCGGAGCATTATTTATACTTTTTCTTTTCCTCTTTCTTTTCATCCTGCTTCTTCAATTCCTCGATGACGGCCTGAATCTGGATGACACGAACATCGATCTTTTGGAGGGTATCAACGATCTGATGTTTCTTCTCGATAAGTTGATTCCCCTCCTTCGCCAATTCTTCAATCCGCTTCGAGTTGTCGGCCCATCCAGAAATCACCATGCCAAGTATCAGGCATGGTGCTAAAAGTAGTTTCTTCATTTCGCCCTCACCGCCACATTGTCGTCGTAAACAGTTTTTCCAGTGTCTTGCCGAATCATTTCCGTCCCCCGGTAAACTTCTCTCACAACGTACCGACGAACACATTCATCGACCCATTCTTTGTCGGTATATTTAAACTTCCCCTTTTCGTCTTTTTCGTCATTGGGATGAATTTTCAAGAATCCATCAAGCGCAACCGCTACTTTTGCACTTGGGATTGATACCGTAATAACCTGGTCTGCCGATTTGACAGTTCCAACCATCATCAGCATAAACGCACTAAAAGCAATAATCTTTTTCATTTAAAGCCCTCCTCCAAAAAATATCGAATTATTTGTTGACGGTGTTGGCCCAGCCCCACCGCTTCCAAAAGCGAAATAAAGAATCTCTCTTTGTGTTCCGTCTGCCGTAGTATTGTTGACCGTAAATCCATTGGCGTCATTTGAAACGAAATCCATGTCGGCGTCTAGAGTGGGAGTTCCTTCCGTGTAAAAGGTGAGGCATTTCGTCCGGTCTAAAACCTGGTCAGACACACCCGCCGCCTGAGCGTCCAGATCGCCAGTCCAGATAGTCCCACGCTGTGTTGAGCTTATTCCAACACCAAGGCTGATTCTTGAAATAGAGGAAACGGAAGCCGACGTTGCGTATCCTGCGCTCTGGAGAATAACTCCCGTCGGTTGAAATCCGGTTGCAACAGATTGGTTCCCTGTTGTTGCCGCTTGATCAAAGGCCCCCGTGTCATAACTTCCACCCTTGAGGGCGATATAATTGATGTAAACGGCATTGGCCGGTGCGGGATTGAAAGCCAAAGTAAATCCGTCTGTGCCCATGCTTCCAATCGTGGCCGTCCTAACGACGGCTCCGGCCCCTGATACGGTGTTCTGGCATGAGTCGGTTCGTTGGTAGCCCCATGTGTTTGAGGTGGCCTGGTTGTCCTGCCTGAAAGTTGACCGGCTACATTGTTTCGCTGTCCCGACAACAAATCCAATATTGAAAGCTGAGCTTGCCGCATTTCCAGCCCCCGTTGGCGTGGTCGTAGCTGTGTTGTCAACAATAATTAGGGCGTCTGGTTGGAATCCGACACCAGTAACGGCAAGATTTCCGGCAGACGTTGGGGCCGTAAAACTTCCGACATCTGCATTGGTTAAGTCATCTCCGCCAAGAATTAAGTAATTAATAATCCGTTGCGAGGCGTCGCACGTTGTCCAGTTGATCGTAAAGCTGGAGGAATCCATCCCTACGAAAACAGCTTCCGCATTAACCGTTGGCGTAGGTTCCGTTATTTGGGTTATTACAAGAGCGTTGCTCCACCGCTTGTCCTGCCGTGTCGGGTCGAGAGTATCACCAGACGCACTTGCGATAACGAATTGTTTTGACGACGAAACAGCGGCCCCCATGAATTCCCTAGCCCCAACGTTGCTCCCATCCGTTGTATTGTAATTCCCAAAAAGGATGACAACTTTTGGCAAAAAACCAACCGCAACGGATTGATGGCCCGTCGTCGCATTGGGCTTTGCGAAACTTCCGTATTCGGCCAACATTTCCGAATTTGCGGGAACGGCCAGAAGCATGATGAGGGCAATTAATTTCTTCATGGTGTTTGGAAGTCCTGTGAGGCCACAAGGTAATAGGCCGAACCGTCAAAATAGAATGTAACTATGTCAACTGCCCCTGCTGTTGCGGTTGCCGTATAGGCCGTTCCGCCCGGGGCCATGTAAGCAGGAAGGGTGACAGTATGAGAGCCTGAACCATCTTGGATTATTTTAAGCTGAACCCGTGACGGCGTGAAGTTGGATGGGTTGACAAACGTAAACGTGCAACTATCATCCATCGTGACTTTCTGGAAGTTTCCATTATTCCAGTCTATTATCTTTGATGTCCCCGAATCCCCGTTATCATATTCAGATTCAAACGAAGCAAACTTTGCCACAAATTGTGCATGGATATTGAAGGTTGAACCATTCCACGACCATTTATT
>Ga0172380_10001133_pt1 | contig 47171 bp, 45 predicted proteins | sample Leawe162metaG_FD_119747 | JGI IMG/M metagenome (GOLD analysis project Ga0172380, IMG submission 119747) | Leachate microbial communities from a municipal landfill in Southern Ontario, Canada - Leachate well 162 metaG | ecosystem: Engineered > Solid waste > Landfill > Unclassified | place... | reverse complement strand
TCTAGTCAGTTGTTAGCCGTTTTGCCTCTTGCTTGGGAGAGATTTTCTTTGAATGGCAAAGAATATAGTAATTCTTCTGGGGTTCAGAAATTTAATCTAGACAATCCTTATCACGATGTGAAAAATCTGCAGGTATCGCGCAACGGAAAAGACTGGGGTCCTTTGAATAGTTTTCCCTTGAATGCTTCAGGGTCTTATTATTTACGTTTTAATTGGCCAGATTTGGAGGCGGATAAGCAATTTTTAATTTTAGAAGGGACTGGTTCTACCGCTGCGGAAATTAGCTGGTCCGGTAAAACTATAGTCGTGCCAACTCAAAATTATCGAGAGAATATTGTTAGGGCCGCTGATTTAGATAATCCTGCGGCGGGTCAGGAAATTCTTATTAAGTTAGACCGTAATCAAAGTGCTTATATTTACCAGAGAAGTATTAGGCCGGGTCTCAAGGGCGTAAAAATATCTTTAGACCAAGATATGTTGATAGATTTATCGGCTCCATTTATTTTTGCGCCACTAAACATTGAATTAAAAAAGATAGAACAATAAGTTTAAGCTTTGTTGGGGTATAGGCTAGTAATTATTAAACAGAGTCTTCCTAATACAGAATTTATTTTAAATTAATTATTTTGAAATATTTATAAGCTATTTAAAATTATGGAAAATAATATAAACGAAACAAACGAAAAGAAAAATGCCGATCTAGTTAAGAACTAGGCCGGCATTTAATTTTTTTATTCAATAAGGACTTCTGTCCCAATTGGAGCAAGTTTGTAAAAATCTTTTTCTACGCTCTTGCTAATTCTGATGCAGCCATGGGAGACAGGCTCTCCTAGCTTGCTTTCATAGGATCTGTCTCGTAAACCATGTATTCCTATTGATTCATCTAGAGTTAAACAATTCCAGAAAGTCATAACTCCTCCATATTTTTTTGAAGGACGAGCAATTCTTTTTTTAAGAATTTTAAAGCTTCCTCGGGGAGTTGAATCTTTTTTCTTACCACTGGAAATAGTTGTCCTTAGGCTTATCTTAAAAGTATCAACTAAACTCACAAGCGTTAGTCTCTGATTTTTAATATCAACAAAAACTAAGCGATCTAAACCATTATCAATTTTTTCTAAATATTGTTGTGTTTTTACCTCGTCTTGATTTAATATGTTATACAAGAGTCGGTGATTTTGTTCTTTTAGAAAATTTTTAGTGGTGATTAGGGCTGGTATTTTATTTTTTTTGACAACATCCCCAGTTAGAAAAACACAAAGAGCGAATAAAATGAGAAAGGACGACTTCATACAACCTCCTTCTATTCAATTGATTATTTATTACTATGTTACGTCTTTTCCAGTAATTGTCAATTCTTAATACTGCATTAAGTTGTAATAAAAGGGCAAAACATGTTTCATTAAAGAGGGTTTAAGAATATAAATCAGTCCGCCTGTCTTTAAATAAATCATTATATCTATTCCATTTTTTGTTTCTAGATTTTTTAATATCAACGTCAATTATACGGATGGCTTCGGATTGACTTGCTTTAACCAGTATTTGCCCGCGATTATTTATAATTTCACTGCCACCATTAAATTGTTGGCCACGCTCTTGGCCGCTTCTGTTGACCGTAATGGAGAAAACTCCATTTTCAATACTTCTGGCTCGCATCATTTGAAATCCATAGTCAAAAACAAAATTTGCGGTGTTACAAAATAAATCCGCTTTTTTTAAACCCAGTATTCGCCAGTATTCTGTTTCTCTAGTTTAGAGAACTCTTTCCAGCTTGGTTGAGCTTTAATGGTCTTGCCTAGCCACGAGTAGATAGTGGCCGGGCTAATACCGTGTTCTTCAGCTACTTTAGCTACTGGCAGTCCTTCTTCTTTAACCCGCTTGAGAATTTGTTCCTTCATCTCGCTTGAGATTTTAAACGCTTTTTTCATATGTTTCTAGTTTAGTAACACATGGAGAAAGTGTCTAGTGTTTGGGGGACCTTCCAATAATTAGACCATGCTATGCGTTGGGCATCCTTTGTGCTATTTTTGTGAAAGTTTAGTTATGGGCTGAAAAGTTGTAGATTTTTTAATTAACTCTTCATGATAAATATTTTTGCTCCAATAACAGCGATAAGCATTGGCTTGTTTTTTAGATTTTATTATGCGATATTTATCATTTATTATTTCTAGAGCAGAACAATTATCTAGAGCTATAGCAACTTCTTTAGTTTTTTGCATGATTATTTTTAAAGATTTTTTTCTGGCTGGCTCTGAGTCATAGTGCGGACATATTAAAAACGGGTAAAGATTAAGACCGGATACTTTAATAAAAGGAGATTTACGATTAGAAAATTTTTGTGAATCGCTATGTCCATATTTAAACCAACAAATTGCTCCAGCGCTGACACCAGACAAAACAGCACCTTTTTTAGCTGCTTGAATTAATAATTTATCTATTCCATTTTTCCTCCAAATGTTCATCATTTTTAAAGTATCGCCACCGCCAACATAAATTATATCAGCACTTAGAATCATTTTTTTTATTTCAGTTGGCCTTATTTTGTGTTTGATTGTATATAGAGTTTGTATGTTACATGACAGTTTATTGCCAAAATGTTTTTTAACAGTTTTTACGTAGACATCAGCGTCAGAGCTGGCGGTTGGTATAAAAAGTAGGCGAGGTCGTTTTTTGCCAGACAATCTGATTGTTTCCTTATCAATTGTTGTTGTTTCTACTGGAAACCCTGGGCGCCCTATTTCTCCGCCACCAAGGATAATTATTTTTTTCATATTAGTAGTATTATTTAAATAATTTACCATTTTTATTAAGTAAAATCAAATAAAAAACCTAGCTTTCGCTAGGTTTATGTCGCTTCCCTAATTGTTAGGGGAAAAGACGATTGGGCCCCCTATAAACATAGGTGGCTTCTCTGACGTTTTTTATTCCCAACAGAATCATTAGCATTCTACTTAATCCAAATCCGTATCCACCATGAGGTGGGCAGCCGAATTTAAAGAAGTCAAGATAATGTTGAAGTGATGGGAGGGTCAGGTTTTTGTTAAGAACTTGTTCAATTAGAACATCATAGCGATGTTCTCTCTGCGCTCCAGTTGTTATTTCTAATCCATTCCAAAGTAGGTCAAAGCTTTTAGTGAGATTAGGGTTATTAGTTTGGCGCATATGATAGAATGGTCTGACGCTGGCGGGATAATCTGTGACAAAAACGAATTCATGATTGAATTTCTCTTTGATGTATTGAGACAGAATTCTTTCGCCTTCCGGATCAAGATCACCTTTCGCGGCTCTAGTTACCTGATAGCCCATTTGTTTAAGCGCTATATAAGCTTCTTCCATGGTAATCCTAGGGAAAGGGAGGGTAGGCACTGTAACCGGCACTTTGTAGTACTTTGTTATTGCTGGTTCCAGTTTATTTTTAATAGCGGAGAGAACATATTGAAGCCACTCTTCTTCTAATTGCATAATATCCTCATGTGATTCTATCCAGGATATTTCCACATCAATACTGGTAAACTCTGTATCGTGGCGAGAAGTAAATGAAGGGTTAGCACGAAAAACCGGGCCAACTTCAAAGATTCTATCAAATCCTGCTGCCATAGCCCTAATTGATTGTTTTTGCCAGAGCATTAATTGAATTTTCTCTCGCTCCTCGATTGTTAGATGTTGGTAGTTCATACACTTTGATAATATCTTTAATTATATCAAAGTGTTGCACTTACTTATTGAACTGGGGTGGGTGAATCTATACTGAATCACTATAATATGATATTATCAAACAACAGTCTAAGCTAATTTATTAAATAATTTATACATTTTATGTTAAATATTAACCAACCTGCCCCTAGTTTCAAGGGGGTAAAAGCCTATCATCAAGGAGAATTTAAGGATATTAGTTTAGTTGACTACGCTGGTCATTGGGTAGTTTTATTCTTCTATCCACGTGACTTTACCTTCGTCTGCCCAACGGAACTGCGTGGCTTTGCTAAGCATGAGGAGGATTTCAAAGCTCTTAATTGTGATATTCTTGCAGCTTCTACTGATTCGGAATGGTCTCATAAGACATGGTTAGAAAAAGACTTGTCGGAGATTAAGTATCCGGTTTTAGCTGATACTACTCAGGCTTTAGCCAGAGACTATGGTGTCTTAAATGAAACTGATGGTTCGGCTGATAGAGGTTTATTTATTATTAGTCCGGAAGGGAATATTAAATACATCGTGGTTTCCACCGGTTCAGTCGGTCGTTCGGTCACTGAAACCTTGCGCGTTTTGAAAGCTATCCAGAGCGGAGATCTTTGCCCGATGGAATGGGAAGAGGGCGAGACTACTTTAGGGAAGGCCTAAAGTTGAAATAATTTTTGTTAAAGAGAAAGGCCAAGTATATCTTTAATACCTGGCCTTTTTAATTATTCTTTAACTTTTATATATCTAAAACTTATCTAGAATTATAGTCAGAAGATAAAAGAAAAGGAGAAGGCCGAAGCTTAAAATAATGGCGATTAATTTACCTTGTTTGGCACTAGCACGATAGAACTCCGCTATAATAGGAAAACGCTCATCTAGAGCGGGTAGCCAATTTTCAGTTAACATCTTTTCTGTAATTTTAATATTTTGTTCTTGTAGGTATTGGTTGAACTTTTTGCCATGTTTTTTAATAAGTAAGATGATAATGATAATAATGGCGATAATGAGAGCTATCCAGCCCAGACGCCAAGACCATCTTTCTATAATCTTAGCTAGGATATTGCCAGAGAAATATCCTAAGGCGGTGTGAGCGCTAGCCCAGATTAAAGCGCTGGCGACATTCCAGAATAAGAATTGTTTAATTGGCATTTTAGAAGCACCAGCGATGAAAGGAACAACAGCGCGGAAAGGGCCGATAAAGCGTCCCCAAAAAATGCTTTTATTACCATGTTTATTAAAGAACTCCTTAGCACTCGCTAAAGTTTCTGGTTTAATTATCCTATATTTTTCTAAGTGATGACCACCCCAGCGACCGAGAGAATAGCCGAGATAATCACCTAAGATAGCGCCGAGAGAGGCGTAAATAAAAACATCCCAGATATTAAAATAACCTTGGGCGGCTAAGATGCTGGCCAAATAGATAAGAGTGCCGCCAGGAAACATAGCACCGGCAAAAGGCACACATTCGGCCATGGTAATTAGTAAAAACAACCAATTACCTAGCCAGCCGAATTCCTTTAGGATTTTTAGTAAAAAAGTAAGACTATCAGGCATAAGTCTTATTATAGCAGATTTTAGGTCTTTCCTGTATAATGTTAGGTATAATAAAGAGAATTTTATGAGTATGGATAGTGAGAATAGTTAATTTAATGTTAGATAAAATATTTCAAAAAATAGAAAGATTGATATATATTAGGTATTGCTATAATTTTTTGAATATTGTATAATTTAAACCAGTAATACTCATATATGGGTATTATTAGTTCATACTTTAAGATAATTTATGGAAAAAAACCAACTATTAGATTTAATGAGACTAAAAAATACCATCTTTACCACCAAGGACGTCTCTTTGTTTTGGAATGAATCTAGAGTTGATTTTGTAAGAAAAAAACTTTATCGCTACTTAAAATCCGGCAAAATCAAGTCAGTCCGCAAAGGAATCTATGCTAAAGATAAAAATTATAATAAATATGAATTAGCTTCTAAAATTTTTACCCCTTCTTATGTCGGATTTGAAACAGTCTTGGCTAAAGCGGGTGTTATTTTCCAATTCTATAGTCAAATTTTCGTCGCTTCTTATTTAACCAGGGAATTGACTATTGATGGACAAATTTATTCCTTTAAAAAAATAAAAAATTCTGTTTTAACTGATCGGACCGGAATTGAAGTCAGGGATAATTATTTTGTTGCATCCCCGGAGAGAGCCTTTTTAGATATTATCTATTTAAATAAAGATTATTACTTTGATAATCTTAGTAATATAGACTGGAATAAAGTTCTGGAAATTTTGCCAATTTATGGCGGCAATAAACGAATGGCCATAAAAATTAAAAAATATAAAGAAGCGGCCGAAAAGGGGCTCAACTAAAATATGTTAAATATTGAAAATCATAAGAATATTCTGGTAAAAATATTAAAAGATATTTATACCGACAATACTCTGGGGCCCCTCCTAGGCTTTAAAGGGGGGACGGCAGCCCTTTTATTTTATGAACTGAATAGATTTTCGGTTGATTTAGATTTTGATTTACTTAAACCTGAAAAGGAGGACTATGTATACGAAAGAATCGGTAAAATAATTTCTGCTTATGGTAAAATAAAAGATCAAAAGAAGAAACATTACACTTTATTCTATGAGCTGGCTTACTCCGACGCTGATCATAATATTAAGGTTGAGATTAACCGTCGCAATTTTGGGGCAAAATATGAAATTATTAATTACTTTGGCATTTCAATGCAGGTCATGGTTAAAGAAGATATGTTTGCCAATAAACTCGCCGCTTTGTATGAACGAGCGGAACGAGCGAATCGGGATATTTTTGATGTTTGGTTTTTTTTACAAAATAATTGGCCAATCAATAAAGACCTGATAGAAAAAAGACTGGGCATTTCTTTCACAGAATGTGTAGAGAAATGTATTGCTAAATTAGAGAAGGTCGCCGGTCGGACAATTTTAGCGGGTATGGGTGAGGTTTTAGACGAGAAACAAAAAATTTGGGTCAAAGCTAAATTAAAAGATGAAACTTTATTTTTACTTAAAATATTGCTAAATAATCAGAAATAAGTCGGTAATTTTTAGCAGAATGCTGGATATAATAAAGAGAATTTTATGAGTATGTCTAAGAATTTAAGGGTTGGCTTCATCGGCCAGGGTTTTATCGGTAAGAACTATGCTGACGACTTCGTCGCTCGCGGATATGAAGTTGTTCGTTATGCTTTAGAAGCGCCTCATAACGTTAATCGTGAGGCCATAGCGGAGTGCGATGTGGTTTTTATCGCTGTGCCCACACCGACAACCCCCGCTGGTTTTAATTTTGATATTTTAAAAGATGTCGTTGGTCTGGTTGGCGTCGGTAAAACAGTAGTAATTAAATCTACAATATTGCCTGGCACCTGCGCTCAGTTGCAAGAACAATATCCTGATCGTTTTGTCTTTCATTCCCCTGAATTCTTAACAGAAAAAAATGCGGCACATGATGCCGCCCACCCTACCCGTAATATTGTTGGCTATCCCGTTGATAACGAAGAATATCGTCGCCGGGCCGAAGAAATATTATCAATATTGCCGGATTCGCCCCTGAACATGATTTGTACGGCTAAAGAAGCAGAGCTGGTTAAATATGCTGCCAATGGTTTTCTATTTCTAAAAGTAGTCTATGCTAATATTCTTTATGACTTAGTCGCTAAAGAAGGTGGTGACTGGGAGAAGATAAAAGCGGGTATGGCGGCCGATCCTCGTATCGGTACCAGTCATCTTAACCCTGTTCAGGCTTCTGATGCGGCCGGCGTGGTTGGGAGAGGGGCGGGTGGTCATTGTTTCATTAAAGACTTCGCGGCTTTAGTTGACTATTGTACTCAGTCAGCTAGTGACTCTTTAGGAGCTGATTTTTTAGCGGCGGCGGCTAAAAAGAATGTTGAGCTGTTGAGGAAGAGCAATAAAGATATAGAGCTATTAAAGAGTATTTACGGGGAATAAGAAAAATAGGCTTGACAGTATTAATGTAATAATATACATTATATGATGTAAATAATTACATCAATAATCATATGTTAAATTTGAAGTCTAATATAGTCGTAAGAGTCTTAGGTTATTATTTTTTAAATCCTAAAGCGCGACATTATATTAGAGAATTGGCCGAATTATTAAAATTAGATCCGGGTAATTTATCTAGAAAAATGTTAGAATTAAAAAAAGAGGGTCTTTTTTTAATGTCTAGCGAGGGGAAAAATCGTTATTTTACTCTTAATGAGAAGTACCCCCTCTTAGAAGAGTATAAAAGTATCTATGAAGCTAAATTCGGCGTGGTTGAGTTTTTAAAGGGCGCGTTGGAGGAAGTAGGAGGATTATCTGAGGCTTATATTTTTGGTTCTTATGCGAAAGGAAACTTTGAGGAGGGTAGTGATATAGATTTATTGTTAGTTGGCGGTCAGGATCACGGTCAAATTATGCGACGCTTAGCAACCTTAGAGAAACGTTGGCGACGAGAAATAAATGTTGTAGATTATTCCTCAAAAGAATTTGCCGAAAAGATAAAAAATAAAGATTCTTTTTTGGTTAATATTTTTAGTGGCAAAACTATCAAAATTATTTAGTTTTATGTAAAAAATTAATTAAAAATACTAGTTCTTATTTGTCCCCTGATAAATTATTGTAAAAATGAGCTACCTGTTTTGTTATTTTAGGGGAATAGATAAAAATGAGCCAGGTGGCTTTCCTGGAAGTATTGGTAGCTAAATAAGGCCATTATTAGACCAATTAAAGCCTAGTAAACTAGACCGATTACTAGACCGATTAATTTGACTTTTTTCTCTTATATTATATAATATATTTATATATTATCAAATAGATGTATAAAAAAATAGAAGAAAAAGAAGATAAAAATTTTAGCCCATTTTCCCAAACTTTTTTGGCAACATTTTTTCTTAATAAAAAGCTTTTTCCTTGGACAGAACTTGAATTAAGCAAGCTTGACCAGGAACTTTTGTCGCTGGAAAAAAGTTTAATTGGCGTTGATGTTGAGAAAGGGCTAATTGATCGTAATGAACTTTTAATTTCTTACGCTATCTCTAAAGCGGAAAATTCTTCTTTAACTTTGTTAGAGGCTAAGGAATTACGGCATCATTTGATAGAAAATCCCGAATATAATTTTTTACAGGAGAAGTTAAAACAAAAGAAGAGTCTAAGTAAAAAAGATTACGAAGAATTGGAATTTTTTAATATTATTAAAGTTTTTCGTAAATATTCCGATCGTCATTTATCTCTACAGGATTTTAGCGCTAAATTAGTATTGGATCTTCACGCCGAACTGACAGTAGGCTTAGATTTATTTGTTGATTATTTACCGCATTTTGATGTTTATAAATCAGGTCATTGGCGGGACAATGATTCGGTCAGAGTAGCCTCTTTTATTCCGGCGCCACATGAACAAATTACTGCCGGTGTCACAGAATTATTAAAATTTATTAAAACCAATCCCGGAGCGATTAATATTGCCATATTCCATAGCGCTTTATACGCGCTTCACCCATTTTGTAATGGGAATAAACGAGTTTGTCGTATTTTAGAATATTTATTGCTTCAGGCCTGCGGTTATAATGCCAAATCTTTATATAACGCTTCTTTTTATTATCATAAACATAAGAGCCGTTATTATAAAAAACTTTTAGATTCACTTTTACAGCATAATTTAAATCATTTTGTTTCTTTTCTTTCTGAGGCTTTAGTCTATTCTATAACTGGAGTTATTAAGACTTCTTTAGAGGTTAAAAAGAAAGAGTTTCTAAAACAATTTGAGATTGACCCAAGTTTAAAAAAGATTTTACGGCCTTTGCTTAAATCTTCCGAGCTTCAGTTTAATAGACTGTGGGCGCTAAATAAACGTCAGCCCTCTAAACAGACCTTTAGTAATTATCTTAATTTAGCCGTTGATAAAGGTATTATAGCGAGAAGAGAAAGCGGGCGTAATGTTTATTATCGTTTAGCGGGAGTTTGGCCGGAAAGTGAAATATTAAAATCTTGGGTACAAAATGCCGCGCAAAGAGTTGTTTATATCCCGGAAGAATTTCGTTTAATCTAGAAATGAGCTAGGTGGTTTATTAATATAATTATGAATAAAAATAATAATATAGCTCAACGTATTTTAGTAACTGGCGGTGCCGGTTTTTTGGGTTCACATCTTTGTGAGAGGCTTTTAAACGAAGGAAATGAGGTTTTATGCCTTGATAACTTATTTACAGGGACGAAGAAGAATATTCTACATCTTTTAAGTAATCCTAACTTTGAATTCATTCGTCATGACGTAACTATTCCTTTTTATGCGGAAGTGGACCAAATATATAATTTAGCTTGTCCGGCCAGTCCAGTTCATTATCAATTTGATCCGGTTGAGACTACTAAGACTAATGTTATTGGTGCTATTAATATGTTGGGATTAGCTAGGAGGACTAAAGCCCGTATTTTACAAGCTTCAACCTCGGAAGTGTACGGTGACCCGGAAATTCACCCGCAAACTGAGAATTATTGGGGGCATGTTAATCCGATTGGGATTCGCAGTTGTTATGATGAAGGCAAAAGATGCGCGGAAACTTTATTTTTTGATTATTATCGTCAACATGGGGTTGATATTAAGGTGGTTAGAATTTTTAATACCTATGGTCCCCATATGCATCCCCATGACGGGCGAGTTGTTAGTAATTTTATTATGCAAGCTCTTAGGGGCGAGGATATTACTATCTATGGCGACGGAACGCAGACGAGAAGTTTTTGTTACGTAGACGACTTGATAGATGGTATGATTCGTATGATGAATTCCCGTGAAGATTTTACCGGCCCGGTTAATATTGGTAATCCGGGGGAATTTACAATGTTGCAATTAGCTCAGCTGGTAATTAAACTTACTGAAAGTAAAAGTAAAATTGTTCATAAAGATTTACCTAAAGATGACCCAGTGCGACGTCAGCCGGATATTACTTTGGCCAAGAAAGAATTAGAATGGGAGCCTAATATTCCTTTAGAAGAAGGGCTTAAAAAGGCTATTGGGTATTTTAGAGATTTTGTTTAGTTATAAAAATAGATATTTAAAGATTGTTAATTGAATGCTTGATAAAATATTTCAAAAACTAGAACGTTTTCTACCAGAAAAATATCGCTGGATTTTAAGCCATGAGGGTTTTAAGCGTTATTTTGCCAATACCGGTTGGATGTTTTTTGGGCAGATGTTTTCGCTTTTGGTGTCTTTTTTTATTGGTGCTTGGTTAGCACGTTATCTGGGGCCAGAAAATTATGGAGTTCTAAGTTATGCTGTTGCTTTTGTGGGTTTGTTTGCATTTATTGCTGACCTGGGAGCGGGTGGTATTTTAAATCGGGAATTGGTTAAATTTCCAGAAAAACGGGATGAACTCATGGGTACGGTTTTTCGGATGAAGCTTATTGGGGGAGCTTTGGCGATGATATTAGCTAGCGGAACATCTTTTCTCGTTGAAATGAGCTCATTAGCACGATTGTTAATTATTGTTTTTTCTGTTTCTTCTATTTTGCAGATAATGAATATTATTAGTATTTATTTTCAGGCGAGAGTAGAAGCAAAAAATAATGTTCAAGCGCAGGTAACAGCTACATTGCTTTCCTCAATCTTAAAAGTTGGAATGATTTTAAGTGGAAGGGGAGTTATTTGGATAATTATTATTTTCTTGTTGGATATAGTATGGCAAAGTTTAGGCTTTATGGCTGCCTATCGACGCGAAGGACTGCAAATTCGCGCCTGGCATTTCAATAGTACTTTAGCGCGCGAAATTTGGCATAGTTCTTGGCCCTTAATGTTAGCCTCGGCAGCCGGATATATTTATTTAAAGATTGACCAGGTCATGATTGGACAAATGTTGGGAAATTTAGAGGTTGGTTTATATGCGGCAGCTGTCAAGTTAGTAGAGGTTTGGTATTTTATTCCAGGAATGATTGCTGGTTCTCTTTTTCCGGCTATAATTAACGCTAAAAAAACCGGTGAAGCTATCTACCACCAGCGCTTAAAGAATTTCTATATTTTCATGGGGCTAATTTCCATTATAATTGCTTTGCCGGTCGCTTTATTGGCACATCCTTTAGTGTATTGGTTATTCGGCATTAAATTTTTAGCGGCGGTGCCGATTTTAAAAATTTATGTTTGGTCGAGCATGGGCTTGTTTTTGGGAATGGCAGTTTTTCAGTATTTAATGGTCGAGAATAAGATTAAGACTATCTTTATCATTAATATTTTTGCTATGATAACTAATATTGGATTTAACCTAATATTTATTCCCATGTTCGGTCTCGCTGGCGCCGCTTGGGCGACTTTGATTTCCTACTTTGTTTTTCCTGTCGGAGTGTGGATCGCGGGGAGAGTGAGTAGAAAATAAAAATTTAGTGTTTGATTATAGCTTTTTAGTATATTATTTTATGAAAAAAATACTGTTTGTTTCTCATAAAAAAACTCAATGTGGTATTTATGAATTTGGGAAAGATGTTGTAGCCGTTTTGTGTAATTCAGAGCGGTATGAATTTATAAAGGCAGAATGTTCCTCGTTAGATGAATTAAATGAATTTATAAAAAGAGACAATCCAGATGCTATAATATATAATTATTATCCATTAACGATGCCGTGGATTGCTAAAAGAATATTGGCAGGAGTATATAAAAATAATATTGCATCCATAAAAATCCCTCAAATTGGCATTATACATGAGAATACACAAGATATTTCTGATGCGGCAACGGTTTTTAAAAATAAATTTTTATTTCGTAATTATAGTAAATTAGCTAATTCGCTATTTGATTTTTATATTGCGCCAGACCCAACCTTATTATTAAAGAATCCTTTTGTATATAAAACCGGGAGATTGATTAAAAAATATCAAAATAATTTTCCAATCCCTCTGAAGCCTACTTTTGGTAGTTTTGGGTTTGGCGCCCCAACAAAAGGATTTGAAAATATTGTTGAATTAGTTCAACAACAATTTGATGAGGCAATTATTAGATTAAATATTCCGGTTGCCAGTTTTGTTGATAAAGATGGAGAGGTTGCAAAAAGTATAGAAGAAAAATGTAAAAAATTAGTTATTAAACCTGGAATTGAAGTAATAGTTACACATGAATTTTTAGATACTAAAAGTATTTTGGATTTTTTAGCCAAAAATACAATTAATGTGTTTTTGTATAAAGACCCAACGGCCAAGGGGTTGTCTAGCGCAATAGATTCCGCTTTATCTGTAAGAAGACCAATCGCTATATCAAAAAGTCCTATGTTTAGGCATATTTTGAGCACTGAACCATCTATATGTATAGAGGATAATAGTTTAAAAACAATTATCAAAAATGGATTTTATCCTTTACAAAAATATCATGACGAGTGGAGTGCTGATAATCTTTTATGGGACTATGAAAGAATTCTTGATTCTATTTTTTTAAAAAAGGGTATCACAAAAGATCGAAAAAATTTTTTTAGATTTTTGAAATCGAAAATATATAGATTATTATGTTTACCAGATAAGAGTTTTACTTGGTTAAGAAATTCCGTTAAAGTTAATGATGATAATATGGAGATAAACTTTAATGTAAATTATTTTCCCATAACATTACTTGAAGAAAATTATCTAAATCGTATTTTGGATAATGATGCTCGAAGATTGTATAGGCCAGCTGAAGATAAACTTAAGGAATTAGTCCCAATAACAATGGCTAAAAAAATTCCTGAAGCTAATGTGCAACAAGCCTTCGTGTTTGATACAGTTAGTCGTTTTATACCACAATATAAAACTCCTAAATTGTTATGTGTCGGCAGTTATGAAGATACAGCTTCCATGGCTTTAATAAAAATGGGATTTAAAGTTGAGGAAATTGATCCGACGCAGAATTATTATTTGCAAGAATATGTCGCTAAGCCGTCAACGATTAAAAACTCTTACGATATAATTTTTTCTACTTCAGTAATAGAACACGATCCCGATGATGAATCTTTTATGCGCGCTATTAGTAGTTTATTATCACCAGGAGGCGTTGCTGTACTTACTTGCGATTATAAAGAAAATTGGAAAATCGGGGATGACAAGCCAGACGTTGATGCTAGGCTTTATACGAAAAGTGATTTAGAAAACCGCTTATTATCTTATATGGATAATTGCCAATTAGTAGATAAGCCCCAATGGGATTGCCCTAATCCGGATTTTAATTATTTAGGAAAATATCAATATACTTTTACAACTTTTGTAGTCAAAAAAATAAATAGTATAAGTAATAATTAGATATTAAGTATGAAGAGAAAAGCAAGGGGATTATTTTTAAATACAAATAAAGCGAAGTGTAGTATTCATGAGTCCGGAAAAATGGTTTATGAGTGCCTTATGCTTTCAAATAAATATTCTTTAGATTATTTAGAAATTGATGAAAAACATAGAACAATTTCTGGTTCTTATGATTTCTATATTTTTAATTATCATCAAATAACCATGGGTTGGCTAAATCTTGATTGTATCAAAGAATTACCTGGATTTAAGACAACTATTGTGTTAGAAGTAGATATCGACAACCCTTTCTGTATGTGTCCTAACAATATTTTTGATGCTTATTTGGTTTTAGATCCGACGATTAGAGATAATAATAAAAATGTTTATGCATTTCCACGTCCTTTAGAAAAACAAATAGAAGAACAAAATAATTTTTCTACAATTGTTAATGATTCTTCGGTGCCCATTATTGGCACCTTTGGTTTTTATAATGGAAACAGTAAAGGTTTTGATAAATTAATAGATGCCGTTAACAAAGAATTTGACGAAGCTGTTGTTAGAATAAACGCCCTAAATCCAGATTGGGGAGGAAATAGTAGTGAGTTTGATAAATTTGTTAATTATTTAAAAAATTATCCAACGAAGAAAAATGTAAAGATAATTATTACGAGTAATTATTTAAACAAAAAAGAATTGATTGATTGGTGTGCCTCGAATACCTTGAATGCCTTTTTTTATAATAGACATGGAGCTGGGTTATCCGCCACAACAGATCAGGCTATTACTAGTGGTAGACCTTTAGCTGTATCAACTGGCTATACTTTTAGGCATATTCATCAATATATAAAGCCATATCCTTATGTTAGCCTAAGAGACTCTATTAATAATGGGGTTTTTGCGATAAAAAAAATTCAAGAGGAATGGAGTCAGCTAAGTTTTATAAAAAAATTTGAAGATATTTTAGATAAAAATATAATCCAAGGTGAGAAAAAAAATAAATTATTTGTCTTACCAACTAATAAATTTTTTTTATTTAAAAAAACGGTTGGAGAGTTTTTCCCTTTATGGATGGTAAGCAACCTTATAAAAATAAAAAAACTATTTTTAAAAAATAATATAAATAAAATTAATGATTTTATAAGATTTGTCCATCCAGTCTTGCGTAGATTTGGTAGTATCAATAAAGATATTCTAATCGATTTATTTTTTTATCAAAAGAAAATTGGTAATTCATTAAAAGAAGTATTTAATGAGAATATAAAAGATAGTAGAATAGATGTGCTACATTTAAATGAAATAGGGAAAGTGATGCTTATTTTAAAAAGTAATGATTGGAATAAAAACAGGCCATCTGTTATTGTTATAAAATATGGTATTTTTTTTGAAACGGTTAGATTTTTCATGGAAAATAATGATTTTATGAATATTTATAATGATGAAAATAATATGATTTTTGTAGATAAATTTTCCAAAGATAATAATATTCTTAAAGTTATTAGTTGGAGAATAAAATTTTAATAAAAATATGGCAGAAACATTAGGTTCTCTTTTTGATAAGATTACAATTATAAAATTAAAACAATTTCATTCTAGCGATTTAGCTCGTTTGAATAGTTTGCGTGAGCAAGAGAAGAGAATACAGAAAGAAATTGATCAATTCGCGTCGAGTGCCCTAAACGGTTTAATTCCTTTGAATCAATTATCTTTTAAGTCGAATAAAGTTTTTAAACGGCGGGGTAATAAAATTTCACAAATTAATGGTAATTTTGGAAAATTATTTTCTTTATTGGCAGAAGTAAATTGCAATTTATGGCATGTACAAGAAAAAGTTTATGAATTTGAAAAAGTCCCCGTAGAAGATAAAGATAATGTTATTAAACAATTAGCAGTTTTAAATTTAGAACGAAATAAATGTATTGATGAAATTGATAAAAACTTTATAAAATTAGTTAATAAAAATATTAGTAAATCAAAGTAATTTTTTTATTTAGTCTGCATTAAACTATAAAATAATATGAAAAAAGCTTTCATCACTGGTATAACTGGGCAAGATGGGTCTTATCTGGCGGAATTTCTTTTAGAAAAAGGCTATGAAGTTCACGGTTTACGGAGAGCTTCCTCAATTTTTAATACCGAAAGAATAGATCGTTTAATAGGGTCACCTAATTTTTATTTGCATTATGGAGATTTAGTAGATTCCAGCAACTTGAATAGACTTTTAGAACAAATACGTCCCGATGAAATATATAATTTAGGGGCTCAATCACATGTTCACATTTCTTTTCAGGTTCCTGAATATACTGCGGAAGTTGACGCAATGGGGACCCTAAGATTACTTGATGCTATAAAAGAAATAGGAATAAAACCTAAATTTTATCAAGCTTCAACGTCTGAATTATTTGGTAAGGTGCAAGAAATACCGCAAAATGAAAATACGCCATTTTATCCGAGATCTCCGTATGGAGTGGCTAAATTATTTTCTTATTGGACTGTAGTAAATTATCGAGAAGCTTATAAAATTTTTGCTTGTAATGGGATATTATTTAATCATGAATCTCCAAGAAGGGGAAAAATATTCGTAACCAGAAAAATTACTCTAGGCATTGCTAATATAATAAATGGCAAGCAGGATAAGATTTATTTAGGTAATTTAAACGCTAAACGAGATTGGGGTTATGCTAAAGATTATGTAGAGGCAATGTGGTTGATGTTGCAGCAAGAAAGCCCCGAAGATTATGTAATTTCTACCGGAGAAACTCATACTATTCGAGAATTTTGTGAAGAAGCCTTCAATACTGTTGGCTATAAAATAATTTGGCAAGGATCCGGACTTGAAGAAAAAGGGATAGATAAAAAAACAGGTCGAGTCTTGATTGAGGTTGATTCTAAATATTTCAGACCAACTGAGGTTGATGTTTTAATTGGTGATAATTCAAAGGCTCAAAAGCAATTGAATTGGAAACCAAAAGTAAATTTTAAAGAATTGGTAAAAATTATGATGGAAAATGATTTAATGAATAAAAATTTATAATTTATAAAGTTATGTTATACGAAGAAATAAAAGAATGTCGCATATGTGGCAATAAAAATTTAGTATCAATATTAAATCTAGGTAATCAAGCCCTAACCGGTTTGTTCCCTCAAAAAAATGAAAAAGTTGAAGTTGGCCCCTTGGAGATTGTCAAGTGTCTTTCAGATAAATCAAATGATTCATGTGGGTTAGTACAATTAAAACATAATTATCAAATGGAAAAACTTTATGGTGATAATTATGGGTACAGATCGGGTTTAAATGGATCTATGGTTAAGCATTTAGAAAAAATAGTTGAGAAAATAGAGAATAAGATTAGTTTATCTGATGGTGATTTAGTGGTTGATATTGCCAGTAACGATGGAACGATGTTGTCTTCGTATAAAAATAAAAAATTAGATTTTTTAGGTATAGATCCGACAGCAGATAAATTTAAAGAATATTATCCGAGTTATGTCGAAAGGGTGGTTGATTTTTTTCCGACAAAATAGTCCAAGACAAGCGTGGCGATAAAAAAGCGAAAGTTGTTACCTCAATAGCGATGTTTTATGATTTACCCAAGCCTTTATTAATAATGCAAGAAATATCTAATATATTAGACGAACAAGGTATTTGGGTTGTTGAGCAGAGTTACATGCCAAATATGATTAACAATATTTCTTATGATACTATTTGTCATGAACATTTAGAATTTTACGCCTTAAAGCAATTTAAATGGATGGCTGACAGAGCGGGATTGAAGATTATTGATATTGAATTTAATGCTACTAATGGCGCTAGTTTTTGCTTGACATTGGCAAAAAATAGTTCAAAGTGCCAAGAAGTAAAAGAGAGCATTGATGAAGTTTTAAAACAAGAAGAAGAGAATGGTTTTAATCAAATAAAAATTTATGAGCAGTTTAAAGAAAATTCTCAAAAACACCGAGAAGACTTAAAGAATTTAATAAATAAGCTAAAAAATGAAGGAAAGAAAATTTTTGGTTATGGAGCATCAACAAAAGGTAATGTTATTTTGCAATATTGTGATATAGGAGAGAAAGATATAGTTTGTATCGCTGATGTAAATGAATATAAATTTGGTCGCTATACTCCAGGGACAATGATTCCTATTGTTTCAGAAAGTGAAGCAAAAAAGTTAAAACCTGATTATTTTTTGGTTTTACCTTGGCACTTCAAAGATAATATTATTAATCGTGAACAAGATTTTTTAAATTCAGGAGGTAAATTAATTTTCCCTTTGCCCAAAATAGAGATACTTTAAACTATGAAGATTAAAAATAAAAAAGCCTTAATTATAGGTGTTAACGGGCAAGATGGAAGAATATTATTTGATTATTTATCTAACTTAAATTATCGAATCATTGGGGTTGATAAAAAAAATATCAAGACGGTTGGCGTTAAATGGGATAAGAAAATAGATATTACAAATAAAAGTGAGGTCTTTGAATTAATAAAAAAGATTAAACCCAGTGAAGTTTATTATTTAGCCGCTTTTCACGGTTCCGCACAAGATAAAGAGAATAATTTTTATAATGATTTTAAATTAAGTTATGAAATAAATGTCTTTGCATTAAGTAATTTTTTGGAAGCAATAAGAATTTTTTCTGTTAAAACTAAAATATTCTATGCCGGATCTTCTTTAATATTTGGAAATTGTAAAACAAAAAAACAAAATGAAGAGACCCCGTATCACCCAGATAGTTTATATGGATTAACTAAAATGGATGGCGTGTCTTTATGTAAATTATATAGAAGAAAATTTAATATATTTGCAGTATCGGGAATTCTTTATAACCATGAATCCGAATATAGGACGGAAAATTTTATTTCTATGAAAATTATAAAAAGGGCTTTGGATATTAAACGAGGATTAAAAAATAAACTTGTTGTCGGCAATCTGAGCGCCTCTGTCGATTGGGGTTATGCCCCGGATTACATAAAGGCAATGAAGGAAATATTAAATTTAAAAAAGGCAGATGATTTTATAATAGCTACAGGAGAATCTCATACAGTTCTTGATTTTGTTAAAGTAACTTTTAATTATTTAAAACTTGATTGGAAAAAATTTGTTTTTGAAGATAAAAACATAATTAAAGAAAAAAGGGTTGTTTTAGTGGGGGACTCTACGAAGTTAAAAACAGTGACAAGCTGGGAGCCAAGTGTTAATTTTTCAGAAATGATTAAAAAAATAGTAAATAAATTAGATTGATATGGCGAAACCGTTGATTAGTATTTGTATTCCTACATATAATCGAGCAAATTTTTTAAAAGAATGCCTTGATAGTATTACTGTACAATTTTTAGATAAAGAAGTACGAGATAATATTAATATTTTTATCTTAGATAATCAAAGTCAAGATAATACTGAGGAAGTTGTAAAAGAATTTACAGATATTTTTGAAAATATAAAATATATAAAAGATGATCAAAATAGGAATATTGTTCAAGGTATAATTAAGGTGGCATCTTTTGCGAATGGTGAGTATATGTGGGTTTTTTCTGATGATGATTTACATGTAAATAATTCATTAAAAATAGTTATTAATTGTATAAAAAAATATTCTTCGGACTTGATTTTCAGTAATTTATCAATGTTTAATAATGACTCTGTTATTAATTCTAATTTGCTTGAAGTCAATAGTGATACTATCATAAATAACCGAAAAGAATTATTTAGTTTTTTAAATCATAAGTTCTGCAATAGCATAGATTATTATACAACACTTTGTTCAAATTGGATTTTGAAAAAAGAAATTTTTGATAAAAATAATTATATCTTTGAAGAGTTTAATGGTAGTTTAGATTTATTTCCTTTGCCATCATTAGTTTTTTATACAAATATAGAATTTAAGTCTTATATATTATCAAAACAAATAATTCTTTATCGAGGAGGCAACGAGTCATGGGGCAAAAAAAATAAGATTAAACATTTTTTGTATAGGGATAAAATTTGGCGTGATTATTATTGGAAAATAATAATAAATAATAAAAAAAAGATACCAAAATATTTTATTTTGAAGGTATATTTAAAAAATTTACTAAGAATAATAGACTTGCTCAAGATTGTAGTTATTGAATTATTAGTTAGGTTTGGTTTATATAATGTGGTAAAACGAATAGTAAGCAGAAAGCATAATTAATTTAATTATTCCTAATATGGCCAGAGAAATAATTTCTATTTGTGTCCCAACTTATAATGGATCCAAAACTATTAATAAAACCCTTGATTCTATTATTAAAAATATCAATAATGCAAGATTTAATGAAGAAATTGAAATTATTTTAACGGATGACTGCTCTATGGATGATACTTTCTTTATACTTAAAGAGTATGCCGATAAGTATAAATATGTAAAGATATTCCGTAATGAAAAAAATCTAGGAATGGATGGTAATTTTAAACAAGTTGCATTAAATGCGAGTGGTAAATATATTTGGTTTTCCGGCCAGGATGATATTTTTTTAGATGGTGTTGTTGATCATGTTATTAACTCTATTTTAAATAATCAGAATATAGATATAATTAGCATTAATTTTTCCCAGTATTTAGAAGAAAAAAGTAAATATATTTGTGAATCAATGTTGGGACTACAGGCTATTTATCCGGAAAAAATAAATTTTGATCATGATATTTTATTTAATAACGCTAAAGAATATTTTTCATTTTTTAATGATGTGCCATCCTTTTTACCGGCAACTATAATGAGAAGAGATTTTTGGCTTACTACTAACACTGATAAATATTTAGGAACTTATTTTATACAATATGCGACAATTTTATTGAATCTTAATGAGGCTAAAATATTAGCGATTACTAAACCCTTGATAAGAGGTTTGATTCCGGCTATCGGCTGGCAAACCGATGGTGATAAATTGTTTTCTATACAATTAGGCGCAATGAAGGCAAAATTTTTAGTGTTTAATGATGTCAGAAACCCATTTCCCAAAGAAATCTTTTTAGATAAAAAAAGATTTTATTTAAGACGTTTTTTAAGAATGGTTATTGCCGCTAACTATTATAAATTTAAATTATCAAAAGGAAATAAGGATGATTTAAAAATGATATATGGAAAAAATCTTTATTATTTTTATTTTTTACCTATTTTTAAAATAATCAAAATAATTCCGCACTTTTTAATTAAATTACTATTCTCTATTAAGAATTTTTTAATAGATTAACTTTTTATGTCTTCAGATTTTAATACTCCAATTTTATTTTTAATTTTTAATCGTTTAGAGACGACTGAGCGAGTTTTTGCTGCTATTCGTGAACGTCGTCCTAAGTATTTATTTGTTGCCGCAGACGGTCCGCGAGATAATAAGACCGATGAAGCGGAGATTTGTTGGGAAGTGCGAGAATATGTAAAAAATAATATTGATTGGGACTGCGAAGTAAAGACTTTGTTTAGAGATAAAAATCTGGGATGTAAAGTTGCTATCAGTTCGGCTATTGACTGGTTTTTTGAAAATGTTGAAGAAGGAATAATTTTAGAAGACGATTGTCTGCCCGATCAATCATTTTTTCCGTTTTGTGAGAATTTATTAGAAAAATATAGGTATAGTAATGAGGTGGCAGTAATCAGTGGTAATCATTTCGGTAATGAAAAAATAGGTGAAGCTAGTTATTACTTTAATAAAATACCGCATATTTGGGGTTGGGCGACTTGGCGTAGGGTTTGGGCAAAATATGATGTAAATATGTCTGGTTTCCCAGGGTTTGAAAGAAATAAGGGGATAGAAAAGATTTGGGACAAGAAAAAGGTTCAAGATTATTGGCTATATATTTTAAATGATGTGTATAATAATAGAATTGACACTTGGGATTATCAGTTAACTTTTTCTGTTTTTTTGAATGGTGAGGTTTGTATTTGTCCTAATGTCAATTTAGCTTCTAACATCGGATTTGGTGAAAATTTCACTAATACTTTAATAGCAGATAAAAGAGTGGCGGGTTTATCTTTGAATAATATTAAATTTCCACTTGTTCATCCGGAGAGTATTAAGTATGATGAAAAAAATGATTATATTATAAATAAATTACAGTTAAAGAATTATAGGTTAAAAAAAATATTAAAATATTTTGGAATTTTTGAGTTTATTAAATTTATCTATATTAAAATTTTTAAGAGTTAATTTATTGTTATGAAAATAGTCTTTGACGGTCTAATATACTATTTACAAAAACAAGGTGGTATCTCAAGATATTTTGATGAATTGATAGAGGACTTTTCTAGTAGAGAAGATTGCGAAGTTGTTGTTTTATTAAGAAACAATAAAATAAATAAAATATTTAATAGTAATGTAAAAATAGAAATAATTGATTCAACAATTAATTTAAATAATAAAATATTGAAATATATTTCTGTTTTCTTAGATAAAAGAAAGGTAAATAGTTTTTTTAAGTATCATGATTTTTCTGATTTTATTTTTCATTATTCTTATTATTCCTGTTATAAAAATATTAACGTAAAGTCTGTATTAACAGTTCATGATTTGGTCCATGAAAAATTTCCTAATTTTTTTAAAGGATTTTTAAATAAAATTTATTTAAACAATAAAAAAGAGGCGATTATGAAGGCCGATGATTTAATAGCTATTTCAGAACAGACAAAAAAAGATCTTATTAAAATATATAAGATTGACTCTAAAAAAATCACTGTTATTCATCATGGTTTAAATAAAGATTTTAAGGTTTTATCTAAAATTAATAAAGAAAATTTTTTAAAAAATAAAAAAATAGATAAACCATATTTTTTGTTTGTCGGTAATAGGACTTTATATAAAAATTTTAATTTTTTATTGGTAACACTGGCAACTTGGAATAAAAAAAATAACTATAATCTTTACTGCGTTGGTGGCGGAAAATTTACAGATAAAGAAAAAATTATAATAAAAAAACTTAAATTGGAGGATAAGACAAAATTGTTTTTGAGTGTTTCTGAGAATGAATTAGTTAATTTTTATAATTCTTCACAAGGCTTGATATTCCCATCTTTATATGAGGGCTTCGGCTTTCCTGTTCTAGAGGCAATGGCGTGCGGCACTCCAGCGCTGGCAAGCGATATAGAAATTTTCCATGAGATAGGAAAGGATGGCCCAATATATTTTAATCCCATGGATAGTCAATCTTTGATTAATGCTTTAGATGCTTCTTTATTAGTAAATGAAGATAGAATTAATCGAGGTATAGAAATAACTAAAAGCTATCGGTGGAAAAATACCATACATAATACATTAGAAGTTTATAAAAATATTTTATGAAAATTTCCTTAATCACCCCTTCATACAACTCTGCTTCAACTATCGCCCGGACGATAGATAGTGTTATCGCGCAAAATTATTCAGATTTAGAATATATTATTATTGATGGCGCTTCAACGGATAACACTAAAGATATTGTTTCAAATTATCAAAAACAAATAAATATTAAATTTGCTTCTGAGTCAGACGCTGGTATTTATGAGGCAATGAATAAGGGAATTAAGTTAGCGAGTGGAGAAGTCGTGGGAATTCTAAATTCTGATGATATGTTTGATAATGAGAATGTTTTAATGAATGTTGCCACAGCCTTTAATGATAATAAAATTGCTGGAGTTTACGGCGATGTTAAATATTTTTCTGATGATGTTAATAAAATTACTCGTTATTGGCGAGCCGGTGAATATAGAGAAGACAAATTAAATAATGGTTGGATAATACCGCATCCTGCTTTATTTTTACGTCGTTCGGTATACGAGAAATATGGTGTATTTCGAACTGACTTTAGACTAGCTGGTGACTATGAATTTATTTTAAGAATTTTAAAAATTCATAAGATAAGTTTAAAATATATTCCTGAGGCTTTAGCCAGAATGTATAATGGTGGCGCTTCTGGTAGTAGTTTAAAACAGAGAATGCAGGGTTGGAGGGAATTAAAAAAAGCTTGGTTAGTTAATAATTTAACGACACCCAAGCTTTTTATATTTCGACGACTACTATTTAAACTAAAACAGTTTTTTATTCTTTAATTACTAAATCTTCCAGTCAAAGTCTGCTTTAAGAACCTCTTTTAAACCATCTTTAAATGAGCGCGGAGAAAAGTCGGGCATAATACTCCTTAGACGTGTTATATCAGTTCGTTTTTCTAGTGTGCCGTCCGGTTTAGTCGTATCCCAGTTAATTTCTCCCTTATAATCCATTACTTCTTCTAAAATTGCGATAAATTCTTTAATGGAATAGTCAAAACCAGTGCCGATATTCACTATTTCCGGCTGGTCATAGTTATTCATTAAATAAATACAGGCGTCAGCCGTATCATCAACATATAAAGCTTCACGACGCGGCGTACCCGTCCCCCAAAATGTTAGGGGGCTTTTATTTTTTTTAGCTTCAATAAACTTTTTAATCAGAGAGGGAATCATGTGCCCGTTTTCTAAGTCATAAGTATCGTTGGGACCATACATATTTGTCGGCATAAGGGCGATAGCGCTGATATTATACTGTTTCCGGTATAACTCACAAGCAACTACACCAAGCCCCTTAGCGACCGCATAACCCTTATTGCTTTCTTCTAGCGGACCAGCCATAAACCTTTCCTCTTTAATGGGCTGAGGATTCTCTTTGGGATAAATACAAGTTGAGCCGGTGAAAAGAATTTTAGTTTTCGGACTGAAATTTCTTATCGCTTCTAAGATATTTAAGATCATTATTGAATTCTGATATAAAAAATCAGCCGGACGCTTCATGTTGCCGTAAATACCGCCAACTAAACCAGCGACCATAAAAACAAATTCCGGTTGCTGAGTTTTAAAATATTCGTCGACTTGTATCTTATCTAAAAGATTGAGTTCACTACTTGTAGGAGCTTTGATGTCAAGATATCCTTGTTTGCCTAGCTCTCTAAGCAGGGAGCTGCCGACCAAGCCTCTTCCACCAAAAACGCTTATTTTACTATTTTTGTTCATAAATTTTTTCTTCTCTTTTAAAATCGTATTCAGTCATTATTTTTACGAGTTCCACAAATTTAACTTTTGGTTCCCAGTTTAATTCTTGTTTTGCTTTACTGGGATCACCTAGTAATATATCAACTTCAGCCGGACGGAAATATTTAGGGTCAATTTCAATAATTGTTTTGCCACTATTTTTATCAATTCCTTTTTCTGTTAGACCTTGGCCCTGCCATTCTAACTCAAAGCCTAAGTGTTTGCAGGCCTCTTCTACAAACTCTCGCACAGTATGTGTTTCGCCGGTGGCTAAAACGTAGTCATCGGGTTTATCGGCCTGGAGCATTAAATACATACCTTCCACAAAATCTGGAGCATAACCCCAATCACGCTTGGCATCTAAGTTACCCAAGAAGATTGTTTGTTCTTGACCAAGTTTGATTCTGGCTAAACCGCGAGTAATTTTTCTGGTCACAAAAGTTTCGCCGCGACGTTCTGATTCATGGTTAAAGAGAATACCGTTAACCGCAAAGAGACCGTAACTTTCGCGGTAGTTTTTGGTTATCCAGTAGGCATATACTTTAGCGCAGCCGTAAGGAGAGCGAGGATGAAAAGGGGTAAGCTCGGTAATCGGTAAATCCTTTTTTTCAACCTTACCAAACATTTCGCTAGAAGAAGCTTGGTAGAATTTAGTTTTTAGGCCGGCGTGTTTAATAGCGTCTAAAATACGAGTAGTCCCTAGGCCGGTGACGTCACCGGTATACTCCGGTAGGTCAAAGCTAACGCGGACGTGGCTTTGGGCTGCTAGATGATATATTTCATCGGGCTGAATCTCTTCTATTAAACGGCTGATATTACTGCTGTCAGAAATATCTCCGTAGTGTAAGAATAATTTTCTCCCGCTGTTATGAGGATCTTGGTAGATGGCGTCTAGTCGCTCGGTGTTAAAAGTACTGGCGCGACGAATTATGCCGTGTACTTCATAACCTTTTTTTAATAACAGTTCTGCTAAATAAGAACCATCTTGCCCGGTGATACCGGTTACTAGAGCTTTTTTCATATTTTCAGTGAATTTTACTTATTATAGTGATTTATAACTAGCTTTATTTTATCATATTTTTCCTTAGCTTATAAGGGCGTTGGAGTCAATAATAGTTAATTGTTGGTTCTTTTTTGTTTTGTATGTAAATTTAGCCTAAAAACCACCTGTCGGAATTTATAAAAACTTTATCTTTAATTTAGCTAGATTTTATCTAATATTAGCCTTGAAATAGGTCTTATTTTTTGCTATAATGCTTAAACTAAATTAATAATCAGCCGTTTTATTTAATGAAAGGGGCTCTCAATTATATGAAAAAAACAAAAAATGAGAAAAAAATAATCAATCAGAAAGAGTATCAAGGTCTGTTAAACGAGTTAAAAAGCATTATTGAAAAGGGAAAATCTAATGTTTATAAGGTGGTCGATAATATTTTAGTAGAAACACGTTGGCAACTTGGAGAAAGGATAGTTAGGGAAGAATTAAAGTATCAGGACAGGGCAGATTATGGTGAATATTTATTAAAGAACTTAGCGATTGATTTAAAAACAACTAGGCCAAGATTATCCGAAATTATTAGGTTTTATAAGTGCTATCCAATTGTTCGCTCATTGAGCGAACAATTGAACTGGAAACATTATATTACTTTGATTCCTATTATTAATCAAAGAGAAAGAAGATTTTATGAAGTTAAGACAATTAATAATTGTTGGTCATTTCGAGAATTGGCCAGGCAAATAAAAAGTCATCTTTATCAAAAAACTGATGATAAAGAAATTGAAGAATTGGATAAGACAAAATTGCCGGCTATCGTTGATATCAAGAAGATATTCAAACCCGATTATGATTTTAATTTTCTAGAGATTGCGTCTAATCATCTCGAAAAGGAATTAGAAACTAAGATAATTAAAGATATTGAGCATTTTCTTAAAGAACTTGGAGAAGATTTTTCTTTCCTTGGCCATCAAGTGCCGATTTTAATTGACGGCGAAAAGCATTACATAGATTTAATTCTCTATCACCGCGGTATCCCTTGTGTTGTTCTGGTTGATCTGAAATCAGATAAGCTAGATAGCCGTGATATCGGGCAGATGAATAAATATATTGGCTATTATCGAAATAATAAGCAATATGTTTTTGAAGAAGACACTATTGGTTTGATTATTTCTCGGGAAGCGGGCAGAGAAGAAGTAGTCTACGCCTTGGATGGTTTAGAAGAAAAGATATTTGTTTCTATTTATAAGACCAAATTACCAAGCGAAGACAAGATTAAGAGGGTGATGCAGGGTTTGGAAAAATTAATAATTTAAAATATATGAACGAGAAAAACAATCAAATCATTATTTATCGCACTTCAGACGGAGAAATGAAACTGGAAGTTAAATTAGAAGATGAAACCGTTTGGTTGAGTCAAAAGCAGATGGCAGAGCTGTTTGATTGTGGTGTTAATAATATTCGTTTCCATTTACAAAATGTATTTAAAGAGGCTGAACTTAGCGAATATTCAGTTACACAGGAATACTGTGTAACTGCTTTTGATAGGAAGAATTATATGGTTAAGCACTATAATCTCGACGCCATTATCTCCGTAGGTTACCGTATAAATTCTCTTCGTGGCACTCAGTTTCGTATCTGGGCAACGCAGAAGCTCCGGGAGTATATTATCAAAGGATTTGTGATGGATGATGACCGTTTGGCTAACGGTCGGGTGAGTAAAGGTTATTTTCAGGAATGGGAAGAAAGAATTAGAAAAATAAGAACCTCCGAGGCTAATTTTTACCAAAAAGTTAGAGATGTATTTGCGACTAGTGCAGATTACGACTCGCGCACTGATTATGCTAAGAAGTTTTTTGCCATGGTGCAAAATAAATTCCATTACGCTATTACCGGGCTTACGGCAGCGGAGATAGTAAACGAACGAATAGACAGCAATAAAAAGAACCTAGGTTTAACCAATTGGACTGGAGAAATAATTACACGCGACCAAGCGGAAGTCGCTAAGAATTATCTAGAAGAATTAGAACTCAAAAGATTAAATTTACTAGTCGAACAGTTTTTGTCTTATGCTGAACTGCAAAGCGTTAAACAAAAGTTAATGTATATGAAAGACTGGATTGATAAATTAGATGGTTTTATAATTTTTAATGAGAAGAAATTACTTGATAATGCCGGTTCGGTATCTCATGAAAATATGGAAGAAAAAGTACGTTTAGAATTAGCTAAGTATAATCAGAAAAGATTAAACAGTTAGGGAATAGATGAATAATGAAGAGCAATTGTGGCGACACTGTCGAGAAAGTCGTCTCCGGACTTATAAGAATTAATAAAATAATTTATAAAAATTCAACTATTCGGAATTTCCGAATAGTTCAAATTAGGGAAAATTCTGGTCAATTAGTAGTCGATCATTTTGTTGACGTCAACAAAACGATAAATATGCCTAAGGGAGCAAATAAAAAGAGCTCTTTGCCAGTTGGCCGAGGGTTCTTTTTTGGTTTAGCTTTAAGTTTAGCCTAAAAATAGTCTAAAGGAATTTATAAAAACTTTATCTTTAATTTAGCTAGATTTTATCTAATATTAGCCTTGAAATAGGTCTTAATTTTTGCTATAATTTAACGCGAATAAATATGTTTAATTATTAATTTTAAATTTATGAATGAGTCAAACAAGCAAAAAAATGAGTTAAGTGAGCCGGTATTGTTTATGGGACAGAAGATTAGGCGGATTATTTTTAATGAGGAGTGGTGGTTTTCGGTCGTGGATGTTGTAAGGGTCTTATCGGAAAGCACAAGTCTAGATGTCGGTGCTTATTGGCGTAAATTAAAACAGAGATTAAATGATGAAGCTAGTGAAGTCGTGACATTTTGTCACGGGTTGAAATTGGAAGCTCCCGACGGAAAAATGCGTGAAACTGACTGCGCTAATACCGAGGGAATATTTCGCATAATTCAATCTATTCCTTCGCCTAAGGCTGAGCCATTTAAACGCTGGCTGGCGAAAGTCGGCTATGAGCGAATTCAAGAAATCGCCGATCCGGAATTAGCGATGGATAGGGTTAAGGCTATTTATGAGAAAAAAGGTTATCCCAAAGATTGGATTGATAAAAGAATGCGCGGCATTGCTGTTCGCCATGGTCTAACTGATGAGTGGCGCGGAAGAGGATTAAAAAGAAGCTCAGAATATGCGATTTTAACGAATGAAATTATGGAAAGCACTTTTGGTTTAAAAGTTGAAAATTATAAAAAACTGAAAGGCTTGAAAAGAGAAAATTTACGCGATCATATGGAGGATATGGAACTTATTTTAACTATGCTTGGTGAAGCGACCACTACTAAATTAACTCAAGTGCGCGATTCGCAAGGCTTTGTACCGCTTGAAAAGGATGCTAATGACGGTGGTGGCGTGGCCGGTCGAGCGAAAAAAGATATTGAAAAACTAACAGGCACTAAAGTTGTTAACCCTAATAATTTCTTGGGGTTGAAGAATTTAGAGATTAAATAATTATTAATTTTAAATTTATGAACGAGAAAAATGGCAATAAGAAATTAATCGCTCTTTTTAATGATCAACCAGTTAGACGGGTTTGGAATGCTGAGGAGGAGAAATGGTATTTTAGCGTGGTGGATGTGGTTAGGATTCTCGCTCAAAATGATCGTCCTAGGAAATATTGGGATGACTTAAAAAGAAAGTTACAACAGGATGGAAGTGAAGTGTCCGAAAAAATCGGACAGTTGAAGATGACGGCTCCTGACGGGAAGAGTCGATTAACCGACGCCGCTGATGTCGAAACATTACTTCGTCTTATTCAGTCTATTCCATCGCCTAAAGCCGAGCCGTTTAAATTATGGCTTGCTAAAGTAGGCTACGAAAGGATGCAAGAAACTATTGATCCTGAGTTGACGATTAGTCGAGCGAGAAAGAATTGGCAAATGCGCGGGCACAGTAGTAAATGGATAGAACAAAGAATGCTCAGTATTGAAACGAGAAATAAGCTTACTGATTATTGGTCTGATCATGGCATAAGTAAAAGAAACGAATATGCCAAACTTACCAATATTATTCATTATGAATGGAGTGGCCTATCGGTTAAAGGGCATAAAGACTTAAAGAGTTTGGAGGTTGAAAATTTACGCGATCATATGGATGAGGCCGAATTAATTTTTACTGCTTTAGCTGAATTATCAACCAGAAAAATTGCTGAAACGAAAAAAGCCGAGGGTTATAATCCAAACGAAGTTTGCGCTCATGAAGGCGGACAGATTTCCGGCAATGCGCGGCAGGCGCTTGAAAAGAAAACCGGAAAGGCGATTGTGAATCCGAAGAACTTTTTGTTGGGTGATAAATAACTTTTTACCTGCGCCGGTAAAAAATTTTGATGTTTAATTAATAACTTAAAATATATGAATGAGAAAAACAATCAAATTATCATTTATCGCACTGAAGACGGAGAAATGAAGCTAGAAGTTAAATTAGAAGGTGAAACCGTTTGGTTAAGCCAAAAACAAATGGCTAGGTTGTTTGATAAAGATATTAGAACAATTAATGAGCATCTTAATAATGTCTTTATCAGTGGAGAATTAGAGAAAACTTCAGTTATCCGGAATTTCCGGATAACTGCCGTTGATGGAAAATATTATAACACCAACCTCTAATTGTGGCCACACTGTGGCCACAATTGAGTCTGTCACAAAATGTGACAAGCTGAAAATGCTAGCAAATAGTTATCTCCCCTCGCGGCTCACAACCGTCGCAATAGTTTTTAAAGCGATAGTTATGTCTAAATAGAGAGAGCGATTACTAAGATAAAATAAATCATGTTGTAATTTTTCCATGCTGTCCGGCACTGAAGCGGAATGATAACTGCCAGAAACTTGATCCCAGCCAGTGATACCTGGCTTGATAAGTAGCCGAGTTTTATAGAAAGGAATTTCTTTTTCCAGTTCCGCCACTATTTCCGGACGTTCCGGTCGTGGTCCAATAAAACTCATCTCGCCTTTAAGAATATTAATAACCTGAGGGATTTCATCTAGTCGGGTTTTACGTAGAAATAAGCCTAGGCCGGTAATTCGATTGTCACCTTCTTCCGTCGGCCCCTGATGATTATTTTCTACCCGCATAGTGCGGAATTTAATAATGTTAAATACCTGTTCATCTTTACCCAAACGTTCCTGAACAAAGAAGACTGGTCCGCGACTGCTGAGTTTAATCAGAATAGCAATTAGAGGCCAGAGTGGCAGAGAAACGATAAATACTACTAGAGCCAGAATAAAGTCCAACAGTTGTTTTAATAAATTAAAATAATTCTTACTGCGTGTTTGCAGATTCTTTAAAAACCAGTCTGGACCAATCGCCTCTATCGGTACTTTACCAGTTAGCATTTCATAGAACTCGGGATAATTAAAGAAAGTGACATTAAGAGGCAGACAGGCAAACAAAGCTTCACGAACGACGTCACCCTGAGAAAAATCATCGCAAATTACAATAGTGCTAATGTGCTTGCTTCTAATCTGTCCGGGCAACGTCAGCACTTCATCGGGATTTTTAAAAATTAAAGCGGCGAGATAGCCGGCTCCGGGGTTATTTTGTAGTTCCGCCACTAATTTCTCACTTTTGGCATTAAAACCAATAATGGCTAAATTGTCTCGACGAATAAAGGAGTGAACCATTATTTGATAAAACCAGCGCCACAAGAAAAAGATAGTCAGGAAAATAACAATAAAGAGCAGAAGATTAGTCTTTGGGGAAATACTGGTGGCGGGATTGAGATAGAAATATATAATGGAGAGTGTGCTGGCAACAAAGGCGGTATTGATGATTAAATTGAAAAATTTACGACTAATGGTCTTAATGTTTAAATTGTAAAGATCGTTAATGTAAATCAATAATATCCAAATAAGAAATATGGCTAAAAAATTAGGCCAGTGTTGTGACCAATTGCTAGCCCATGAGTTCTGCGGATAGCGGATAATGATTACCAAAAAAAGAGCTAACCACAATCCACACAAATCTCCCAGAAGTAGAATGAATTTTTTAAGTTTGTTCATATAATGTAAGCTCTCGCCTAATGTTGTTTTAACGCTTTACTGATTTTTTACTTATGCCTCTCCTTACTTATGTCTTAGATAAATTTTGATTAAATCTGCGAGCGAGCGGAAACTTTCTTTTATAACTCCAACCCTAGTATTAGCGTCATCAGTCCAGTTGATACCAACTTCTTGTATTTCATAGCCATTTTTTTTAGCGAGAAATAAAATTTCCGTATCCCAAATCCAGCGGTCTATAATAGCGGGTGTAAATACAGCTTGAGCGGCGTCATAAGAAAAAACTTTAAAGCCGCAGCCAAAATCTTTAATTTTTAAACCGGTAATAAGTCGGGCTAGGTAGGCATATATTTCTCCCATTTTTTGACGATGCCAGGGTTGTTTTTTAATAAGAACGGCGCCATGTTCTTTGCGGGTGCCAATAATAATTGGTAAGCCTTGCTCCATGAATGCTAAAAATTTTTCTAGTTCAAACAAAGAGGTGGACATATCAGCATCGGCTATTAGATAATAATCAGGTCTTGCGCCCATAATACCTTGTCTAACGGCATAACCCTTGCCCCGGTTCGGCGAATAACTAATAAGACGTACCGGGAGATTTATTCCAGAGCTCAGTATGAAATCATTAATAATATTAGCGGTATTATCAAGACTGCCATCGTCAACAAAAATAATTTCTAAGTTTAATTCCGGATGGGCGGGCAGGAAGCGACGTATTTCCGTAAAAGCCTGGTCCAAGCGGTTGGCTTCATTGTAAGCCGGAATGATTACGGCTATATTTTTATTCCAGGACATAAATTAAATATATCAATATATTAGCTAAAAATCAATTTTATGTTATAATAAATTCATATGTTTAGACTATTTAATCGTTTGACAAGGGAGCGTCAAACTCTTTGCTTATTAGCTCCAATTATAGCAGTATTGTTTATTTTGCCACTGGGAGCGAGAGCTTCGGTGTGTGATCAAAATACTATTTTAACTTTTGTGGCTAATGATCCGGGTGGTTCTTATATTGCTGGCGCCAAAGTTGATGTATATGAACAAACTACCGACGCCAACGGTAATACAAAACCGGGCAAGCGCTTCACGGGGGCTACTACCGATGCGGTTTTAGGCCAGGCTAAGTTAAGCTGGCGTAATTCTGCAGTATCTTCTGGGACTTATGCTATTCGCGTGCAGACGGTTAATAAAGATAAGGCTAGTTTTTGGTTTTATGATATTAATCTGGCTTGTGGACAGACTACTAGTTTAAATAAGACTCTTAGTGGTTTGAATATTACTTTTCGTGACTCTGGCGGTGATATTTTGACTAATACTAATTTTGCGATTTATTCCCAGTTACGCAATAATGGCGGTAGCTTGGATGCAGCCAAAGACGAATTTATGATGTCCGGTAGTTCCGGTAACTCCGGTCGTGTGAAAATTTATTTACCGCAGGGTAGTGTGCGTAGTTTGGATCGTTCCGGCCCGGATGTTTATGTTTTGGAAGTTAATCATGGTGGCATGAAGTCTTATTTCTACGGTTTAACTGTACATGACGGCCAATTGACTAATGTTGATTATTATTTGAGCGTGCTTAAAGTTCGCTTAAAAGACGCTAACAATAAATCAGCGGTTGGCGCCAAGGTAGAAGTCTTTAATCAGGATGTTGATTTGAATAATGAATATAAAAAAGGATCAAAAGTCGGAGATTTCACCATTGCCGATAATGGTTATGGCTCTATGGAAATTTCTAGTGGTCTTTATGCTCTCGGTGTGAAGGGCTCAGATGGACAATATCAATATTTTTGGGACATTAGTGTGGCTGATGGTCGGACTAGTGAATATCTTTTGAATTTAAACGAATCGGCGACTGTTGCTTCTACCTGTAATGATAAGGCTAACGTAACTGTTACTTTGCGGACAGTTAAAGGCGATATTATTCCTGGCTTGAAGTTTGAACTTTATGAGCAGAACGTGGATGCTAATGGTCTACCTTATGCTGGGGCTAAAGTAGCTAATGCTACTATCCCGGCTAGTGGTTTTTCAACCGTTAGTTTCAAACCGAATGCAGAAAAATATTATGCTTTAAAAGTTTGGGATAAACGTTCTGATGTAGGAGATTTTTGGTTTTTTAGTGCTTTGAAGTTAGATTGTGGCGCTGCCAAAAGTTTAACTAAAACTATTCCGGCCGTGCAAGTTATTTTACGTGATGGTGATGGTAATTTAAAGCGTAATTATAATTTTTTTTTATCGGCTCAGGCTTATGATGCCGATAATAATCCGGTGATTGCCAATAATAGTTTAGTCGCTAATTTACAGACTAATTCGGGCGGACAAGCTTGGGTTTATGTCTCTCCTTATAATCCTTATCGTCGCGGTCAGTCCGGTATTTATGCTTTAAGCACTAAGGACGCTAACAATAATATTGTTAATTTCTTTAACATTACTCCGACTAATAGTGCCGACTACGTTTTTGAGGGGCAGACTAGTGGTCTCAGTGGTATATTACGTGATGGTCGGGGTCGGGCGCTAGCTAATAAAAGCGTGGCTCTTTATTCTTATAGTTTGGATGGTGGAGTTAAACGTTTAGGTTCTTCTCTAGTTACGGCTAAGACTGAAGCTAATGGTAGTTTCAGTTTTGAATATCCGGCCGGAACTTATGCCTTAGTGACTGATGATGATTTTGGCCAAAAAAATATTTTTTGGGGTGTTGGCGTTAAGGCTGGCTCTTCGGCGCAGACGCTAACCATGAACCTGACTAATTTTAGTTTAGCTGATACTTTGGGCGAGGGTGTTTCTAGTGATCCGCAAATTAAAATCTACGCTCTCAGTCTAGGTTCTTCTGGTCGTTATTTCCGTGATAGAGAGGTTGGTAATTTAAAACTAAGCGGCGGTAACGCCTCTAAGATTTTGGCGGCCGGTTCTTATTTAGCGGTTTATACCGGTAAAGGGGATAAAGAATATGCTACGGCTTTTTATGCCGCTAACGGTAAATCCCAGAATATCCCCATCATTATTGGCAGTAAATCTGTTATCAGTTCGGGGCAAACTTTTAGCGTGAGTGTTTCTGGTTCTTCTGGCGTGAGCGGTGGCTCTGCCGCGGCGAGCGGTGGATCTACTTTGCCTAATTTAAGAGGACGTATTTTATTGCAGGTGGAAGGACATGGTGAGGCTTGGTATGTTGATACAGCCAGTGGCTCTAAATATTATTTGGGTCGTCCGGCTGATGCTTTTAACATCATGCGTTCTTTAGCTCTGGGAATTTCTAACTCTGATTTCGCTGCGGTCTACAATAATCCTTCTTCCTGGAGAAATTTAGCCGGTAAGATTTTGTTAAAGACTCAAGATAGTGGTAAAGCTTATTACTTTGACCCAATAAAATTACAGTTATATTACTTAGGCCGTCCGGCCGATGCTTTTAATGTGATGCGTTCTCTTGGCTTAGGTATTACTAATAGTAATTTAGATAAAATAGCTACCGGCAATAAGTAAACAAGCTTAATTATATTTTTATGGCAGAAGCATTTACCTGGCCGGCCATTGGTAACGAAAAAGTGATTGAATTTCTGGAGCGCGGTTTACAGAATAATAAAATCGCGCAGACTTATATTTTTTCTGGTCTGGACGATTTAGGTAAATCTACCATCGCCTTAGCTTTTGCTCGTCGTTTACAGAATAATGAAGAGGGGAATAGTAGTGATTTACATATTTTAGCGCCGGAGGAAGATAGCAAAAACATCAGTATTGCCGCTACTCGTGAGTTTATAAAAATGTTGAGTTTGAGTTCTTTTCTAAATTCCTATAAGATAGGGATTATTAAAGAGGCAGATCGTTTGAGTGAGGAAGCTAAAAGTTCTTTATTAAAAACTTTAGAAGAGCCACGTGATAAGGTTATTATCATTTTACTTGTTTCCGAAGCTGATAAATTACCGGCGACAATTTTATCTCGCGCGCAAATTTTATATTTTTATCCCGTCCCGAGTGCCGCGACCTATGATTATTTGATTGCCAATTATAAAGTTAATCGTTCCTTGGCTAAAGACTTGGCTAATTTATCTTTAGGACGACCCTTGACCGCTTTAAATTTTTTGGAGCATCCGGAAGAATATAAAGCCTACTTAGAAAGAGCGGAAAAATGGTTGTCATTAGCTACTTTAGACCTTAACGGACGTTTAAAAGTTTTAGATGAAATATTTAACGACAGAAGCTGGAGTCAGCAAGCCCGCGACACGGTCGGAACAATTATTTTTTTGGCAGAAGGTTTGGCTCGCGACTCATTGTTATTAAGTTTAGGAGCACCCGATCGTTTACAGCATTCCGCTTTACTACCAGAGCTAGAAAAAACCTTAGCCTTATTAGCGGAAAAAGACGGTGAGGGAGGCGGTCCCAGTGCCTTAGAACAACTTAAAATTTGTGCTCAAGCTAAGGAATATTTGGAGGCTAACGTTAATCCTCGCTTGGTCTTAGAGCAGATGGTCATTAATTGGTAATTATAAAAATATGAAGACAAAAATGTTGAAAGTATTAGTGGTTTTGCCGGTTCTAGCAATATTTGCTGCCGGTTGCTCTATCACAACAACCGGTACCGCTGGTAGTGCTGCTAGTGATGCTAGCGTTTATTTGTCCACGGATAGTGGGGCTACTTGGCGCATCATGACCAACGTTCCGTCTCTAGACGCGCGACCACAGAATATTACTGATGTTAATGTTAAGTTGATGAGTTTAGACCCGGAGGATAGCATGGCTGTCTATTTAGCTACTTTTGATCAAGGTTTATATTACACTTATAACATTACTAATGGCTGGAATCATGTTAGCAGTTTACCGTCAGCCACTATTAATGACGTCAAGGTTGATCCCAAAAATAAATGTATTATTTACGCCGCTTCCGCCAATAAATTATATAGATCTAGTGATTGCTCCCGTACTTGGACGGAGGTTTATTATGACAATAACGCTAACGTGGCGGTAACCTCTATAGTGATTGATCATTATAATTCACGTAATGTTTATATTGGCACTAGTCGTGGTGATATTATAAAGAGTATTAGTTCCGGTACGGCTTGGCGAACTATTCAGCGCTTGGATGAGGGTATTAATCAGCTAATTATTTCTCCTTTAGATAGTCGTAAAATTTTTATGGCCACCACAAAAAATAATATATATAGTTTTTCTTCTAATACTAATACCAATGCTAATAACTCTGATGATTTAGAACAAAATTTCTTAGTGTCTGATTGGACAGATCTCAACGCCGTGTTAAGAGATTATGACTTGGGTTCTAATTTTAAGGATATTATTATTAATCCTAAAGACGGTGTGATGTATTTAGCAACAGAGAAATTAATTTTGCGTTCACCTGATAATGGTATTACTTGGGAGAATATTAAGCTCTTACCACCGGAAAAGGATGCTGTTATTAATGCTTTAGCAATTAATCCTCAGGATTCCAGTGATTTGTATTATGTTACCAATACCGCTTTTTTCCATTCTAAAGACGGTGGCGCTACTTGGCAGACGAAAAATTTACCAACCAAGCGCGCTGGTCGGGAGTTAGTTTTAGACTTTGATCATCCTAATAATATTTATTTAGGCACAGTTAAATTAAAATAATTAAATTATATATGAGTCCATATTTACAGATTAAACAGAAAGATTTTAACGCCGCTTTAGATTTTTTTAAAAAAGAAATTGCGACTTTGCGAACCGGTCAAGTTAACCCCGGTTTATTGGAATCGGTACAGGTGGAAGCTTACGGGATTATGAATCCTCTAAATGCGGTTAGTAATATAGCGGTTTCCGATTCCCGTAGTATTATGCTTGCTCCTTGGGATAAGGGTGTGATGAAAGCGATTGAAAAAGCGATTGTGACAGCTGATTTAGGTTTTGGCGTGGTGAACGAAGGTGATAAATTACGTTTATCGGTGCCGCCTCTGACTGAAGAAAATCGTAAAGAGTTGGTAAAAAAATTGAATGAAAAAATGGAGAAGACGCGTATTATCTTACGTAGCCTCCGTGATAATGTGAAAGGTATTATTGAAGATGCCGAAGGAGAAAAAAACATTAGTGAAGATGATAAGTTTCGTTTTATTAAAGAGCTGGATGAATTCTCCGCTAAACAGAATGAAGAGTTAAAAAATATTCGTGACCGCAAAGAAAAAGATATAATGACCGTTTAACTTTATATTATGTTATTTACTGCTATCATTTTTATTATTGTTTTATCAATTTTGGTTCTAGTTCATGAATATGGACATTTCTTTGTTGCGCGACGCTTTGGCGTTAAAGCAGAAGAATTTGGTTTAGGTTTTCCGCCGCGAGCAATTGGTTGGTATAAGAACAAGAAAGGTAAGTGGCTAACGATTGTTGGCAATCGGAGCGCAGAAAGTTTGGCCACTAGTGATAAAGAAGAAGAGCGACCGGCGCCGCAGGCTACAATTTATTCTATAAACTGCTTGCCTTTGGGCGGTTTTGTAAAAATTAAAGGAGAAAATGGTGAAGGGGAGAATGACACTGACAGTTTCGCCGCTAAAAGCATTGGTCGTCGAGTATTAATTCTGACGGCGGGAGTGTTTATGAATATTGTCTTGGCTTGGTTTCTCTTGTCAGTTGGCTATATTATCGGTTTACCGCAGTCAATGGACACTTTGGGGGCTAATGCTACTTTGAGTGATTCGCAAGTTGTCATTGCGCAAGTTGTTCCAGATTCTATTGCGGCTAAGGCTGGTTTAGAAATGGGGGATGCTATTATTAGTGTTAACGGCAGTTCGGTGGCTACAGAAAAAAATTTACAGGATGTTATAGCTGCTCATAGCGGACAAGAAGTAGATTTGCTAGTTGAGCGCAATAATAAAGAACAAATAATTAAAGTGATACCACAGGCCAGCGCGGGTGGCCGGGCTGTTATTGGTGTCGCTATTTTTTCTTCCGGTTTGGTGAGTTATCCCTTTTTCTCGGCTTTCTGGGAGGGAGCGAGAACCACGGCTTGGATTTTAGGACAGATTTTTGTCTCTTTCTATAATCTGTTTATATCAATTTTCCAGGGCGCCGCTGTCGGTGATCAGTTTGCTGGCCCAGTGGGAATTGCGACTATTACTGGCCAAGCGGCTCGTCTTGGCTTTAGCCATCTTCTACAGTTTATGGCTCTCTTGTCCTTAAACTTAGCGGTTCTTAACATCTTACCTTTCCCAGCTTTAGATGGCGGACGAGTCTTGTTCTTATTAATTGAGAAAATAAAAGGCAGTCCGGTGCGGCGGGAGGTGGAAGCCGTATTTCATAATGTCGGTTTTCTCTTGTTGATTGCCTTGGTAATATTTATTACCTATCGAGATATAATTAAAATATTCTAATCATATGGAAATTAAAATTAAAGCGACACGAATAGAAATGACTAAGGCTCTTCAAGATTATGTGGAAACTAAAATTTCTTCAGTCTCTAAGTATTTAGGAAAAGTTAAACCCGCTAATTGTGAGGTTGAAGTATCTAAGTCGGTGGGTGGTCAAAATAAGGGAGAAATTTATCGAGCGGAAGTTAATTTGGATGTGCCCGGTAAGTTGCTCCGAGTAGAGAAGACAGAAAAAGATTTGTATAAAGCGATTGATAAAGTTAAAGATCATTTGGAAATGATAATTAAGAAGTATCGGGAAAAAATGATTGATAAGGGACGAGGGAAATAACAAGAGAGAAGCGAGGAGGGCGATGCTCGCTATAAATTTTATATGTAAGTAAAAAAGGCTGTCATATGTTTGACAGCCTTTTACTATTGAATGCTGCCCATATATCATATTAACCTCTATGTGTCAATAACTTTATTTATTAGGCAATCCGTATTATACTAAGCTTAGAGCTAAAATCATGTTTAAGCTTGTTTGTTTTTATATAAAATTAGGTAAATTCAGTAAATAGTTATGAATATTTTTGACTTTTTTGGCGATGCCAATGAAAAAATTATAAAGTCTCTGCGTCCTTTGACTCTTAAAGTTGACGGTTTTGAGGCGGAAATCAAAAAATTATCGGACGAGCAGTTGAAAAATAAGACGGCGGAATTCAGGGATCGTTTGACTAAGGGTGAAACTTTAGATGATTTACTTCCGGAAGCTTTTGCCACTATGCGCGAGGCAGCTTGGCGCGTGCTCAAACAGCGACATTTTGAAGTTCAGTTAATTGGTGGCATTATCTTACATCGTGGACAGATTGCGGAAATGAAAACAGGAGAAGGAAAAACTTTAGTGGCCACCTTACCCCTTTATTTAAATGCTTTAGCCGGGAAAGGTGCGCATTTGGTAACGGTTAACGATTACTTGTCACGTTTGGGGGCGGGCTGGATGGCACCGGTCTTTCATTTTTTGGGAATGTCTACCGGAGTTATTGTTCATGACAATGCCTATGTTTATGATCCGGAATATAGTGATGATACTCAGTATGATAAGCGCTTACAACATTTCCGTCGGATTCCGCGTCAAGAAGCTTATCTTTGTGATGTAACTTATGGGACCAACAATGAGTTTGGTTTTGATTATTTGCGCGACAACATGGTTTATTCGCTAGATCAGGCTGTCCAGCGTCCGCTGTATTATGCCATTGTTGATGAAATTGATTCTATCTTAATTGATGAAGCTCGGACGCCGCTTATTATTAGTGCGCCGGCGGAAGAGTCTACTGATAAATATTTCAAATTTGCGCAGATTGTCAGCCAGTTGAATGAACAGGACGACTATAATATTGATGAAAAAATGAAAGCGGCCACTTTGACCGAGGGCGGGATTAATAAGGTGGAAAAAATACTCGGTCTCGGTAATATTTATGTGGAAGCGGGTATTAAAGAAGTTCATCACCTGGAAGCAGCTCTGAAAGCGCGTGTTTTGTTTAAGAAAGATAAGGACTACGTGGTTAAAGACGGGGAGATTGTAATTGTGGATGAATTTACCGGTCGCATGATGCCGGGTCGTCGTTATAGTGAGGGTTTGCATCAAGCGATTGAAGCTAAAGAAGGCGTGAAGGTTCAGAAAGAATCGCGGACCATGGCGACTATTACTTTTCAGAATTTATTTCGTCTCTATACTAAATTGTCCGGTATGACCGGTACAGCTGCTACGGAGGCGGAAGAGTTCCATAAAATTTATGACCTGGAAACTATTATTATTCCGACCAATAAGCCTAATGTCAGGAAAGATTTGAATGATTTAATTTATCGCACGGAAGAAGACAAATTTTTAGCGGTCATTCGTGATATTAAAGAGCGGAGTGCCAAAGGACAGCCGGTGTTGGTTGGTACTATTTCTATTGAGAAAAATGAAGTCTTGGCGGAACTCATGGAGCGTGAAGGTTTGCGTCCCCAGATGTTGAATGCCAAAAATCATCAAAGAGAAGCGGAAATTATTGCTCAGGCGGGGCGAAAAGGGGCCGTTACTTTAGCGACTAATATGGCCGGTCGTGGTGTTGATATTATTTTAGGTGGTAATCCGCCTGTAGAAGAGGAACAGGCGGAAATTAGAGTCTTGGGTGGTCTGCACGTTGTCGGTACCGAGCGACACGAGTCGCGTCGTATTGATAATCAGTTACGTGGTCGGGCCGGTCGTCAGGGTGACTCCGGTTCGTCACAGTTTTATGTTTCTACTGATGATGATTTGATGCGTATTTTTGGTGGTGATAGAATGAAATCTTTGATGTCTACCTTGCAGGTGCCGGATGATATGCCGATTGAAAATAAAATGATTTCTAAATCCATTGAATCTGCTCAGAAAAAAGTGGAAGGAAATAATTTTGATATTAGAAAACATTTAGTGGAATATGATGATGTTATTAATAAACATCGCATGGCAATTTATAAGTTGCGTCGAGAAATTTTAGAAACCTCAGAGCAGGATGATGCTATTGTGTTGGGTCAAGTAGTAGAAGAAAAAACTCAAGAGCCGGTAGAAAAAGATAAAGCCATCGCGGAAAATAACGCGGAGCCAGCTAATCGCAGTTTAGCGGAGATTGTTCTGGATATGGTGCGGGAGGAAATAACTAATGTAGTCAGTTTTCATAGCGCTGCCGATCGACCTAGTGACTGGAATTTCAAGGAAATAGCAGAAACTATGCGGACGATTTGGAATACTAATTCAGATTTGGAAGTTAAATTAAAAGCATTTGGTGAGAGCCCTAAGGCCTTGGAAGTTATTAGGGAAGATATTATTGATTATTTAGTGACGCTGGCTAAAGAAAAGTATGATACTCTGTCGGCTAGCTTTAAAGCCGCTAACTTAGAGTTTAAAGAAGTGGAAAAGGGAATTTTAATTCGCTCTATTGATCAGTTGTGGGTGGAACACTTAGAAACCGTGGATTATCTTCGTCGTGGGATTGGTTTGCGTGGTTATGGTCAGCGTAATCCTTTGGTGGAATATAAAAAGGAAGCTTTCCGTTTATACCGTGAGCTTAATGGTCTGATTCATAAACAGGTAGTTTATTCTATTTATAAAACCGGTGATGCTTTAGTGATGGCCAAAGAACAGGAAATAAAATCTTTTGCAGAAGCGCCGGTGGAGAGATTAAATTTCAGTGGGGCTGCCAAAGAAATGCAAAGAGAGGCAGCCGGTAGAAATACCATTGATCTTGTTCAGGAAAAAGTAAAAGATGAAAGCGGTGAAAAAGTCGGTCGCAATGATCCCTGTCCTTGTGGGAGCGGTAAAAAATATAAGCGCTGTCATGGCGCGTGAAATTGCGTCGCTCGCCTCAGATGCAAGCTCCGCTTGCGCCTGTAGGCTCGCTAGCAATTATAAAAAGTGTCACGGGGAGTAAAAATTGTAGAGTAAAGTCTATTTTAGGTCATAATTTGAATTTGACAATCGTCTAATATTCGTCTATAATGTGTCTATAAGCACTAAATAGATAATCTTATGTTTAAGCCTAAATATACAATAACTAACACACTTTTAGGGAATATTAAACGCATAGCGGAAATTGTTACTGGTCTTAATAGCCGTAGTTTTCCCAAGCTTGTGCTTTTAGAAATGGAACGTCGCGCTCGGGAAATATCCGCCTATTCTTCTACCAGTATTGAAGGCAATCCTTTACCGTTAACGGATGTAAAAAGAATTCTGAAAAATAGACCAGAATATGTACGCGACTCTGAGAAAGAAGTGTTGAATTATAATAAGGCTCTAATAGAATTGAATGAACTGATAAATACGGAAAAAATTTCTTTTGACAACAATTATTTGGAAAAAATTCACAAAATAGTTATTGATGGTCTGATTGAAAAAAATCGTGCGGGCCATATTCGTCAGGAACCGGTTTTCGTTAATGATCCGGGTGCCGGGAAAACTATATATTGGCCACCCGATGAGCAAGACGTGATATCTTTGCTTAATGACTTGTGGGAATTTTTGGAAAAAAATAAACAATCAATTGATCCTTTGATTTTGGCCGGTATTTTTCATAAACAGTTTGTGATTGTTCATCCGTTTATTGATGGTAACGGTCGTACAGCACGATTGGCGACTAAAGTGTTGTTGGCAAAAATGGGCGTGAATACCTTTAACTTGTTCAGTTTTGAGAATTATTATAATCAGAATGTTACACGTTATTTTAAGGAAGTCGGCTTGTTGGGTAATTATTATGACCTAAAAGATAAAGTTGATTTTACTGCTTGGCTGGAATACTTTACGGACGGAATTATTGATGAATTGTTACGGGTGGAAAAAGAGCTGGAGAAAGAAGCGGTTAACCCTAACACGGCGCTGAAAGAATATCATCAAAAGATGATTAATTTTATTAAAGAAAAAGGTTTTATTACCGACAAGGAGTATTCTAAATTGACTGCTCGCGCTAAGCCGACCAGAAATTTAGATTTCAGAAAACTTATTGATTTAGGAATTATTATCAAGATTGGTAAAGGTAAGGCGACTTATTATAAATTAACCTAGGCGTGTTCAATAGTATGAAATTAAATTTAGGTTGTGGTCTAACTAGAATTCCTGAATTTACCGGTGTGGATATTATTAAAACTCCGGCGACTGATATTGTGCATGATTTGAATATTTTTCCTTACCCTTTTTCTGATAACTCGGCGGAGGAAATAATTTTAGATAATGTTTTAGAACATTTGGACGATACAATTAAGGTAATGGAAGAATTATATCGTATCGCTAAGCCCGCTGCTCTTATCAAGGTTTATGTCCCATACTTTAAAAGCAACAGCGCTTTTACCGATCCGACGCATCAGCATTTTTTTACGGAAACAAGTTTTAAATATTTTGCGGCTGAGCATCCCTTACATTTTTATACCCACGCTAATTTTAAAGTATTGCAAGCAAAATTAATAAATCATACTCAGTACCGAGACGCTAAACATTTACTGCGTAATTTGTTACCATGTAAGAAGATATTAAATTATTTTTTGTTTAATATCTACGATGAAATACACTTTGAGTTAGAAACCCTTAAATAGACAATAAAATATATGATGCCAGAAGAACAAAAAACATCAGAAGTTAGCACCGTCTCCCAAAGAGAAGAAGAAGTTTTGAAATTTTGGGATGAGGCTGATATTTTCAACAAATCTTTAAATAAGAAATCACCTCAGGGCGACTATGTTTTTTATGATGGTCCCCCTTTTGCTACCGGCACGCCGCATTATGGTCATATTGTCGCTAGCGTTATGAAAGATGTGGTGCCACGTTATCAAACTATGCGTGGTTATCACGTAGAGAGAAAATGGGGTTGGGACTGCCACGGTTTGCCGATTGAAAATATAGTAGAGAAAGAACTAGGAACTAAAACCAAAAAAGAAATTGAAACTTTAGGCGTGGGCAAATTTAATGAACTTTGTCGCTCTAAAGTTTTAACTTATGTCGATGAATGGCAGAGAGTTATTCGTCGTCTCGGTCGTTGGGTGGATATGGAAAATTCTTACAAGACTATGGATCTTAGTTTCATGGACTCTATTTGGTGGGCCTTTAAGGAATTATGGAATAAAGATTTGATTTACAAGGATTATCGTTCCCTGCATATTTGCCCGCGCTGTGAAACTACTTTATCGCAGTCGGAAGTAACGGAAGGTTATCGCGACATTAAAGATTTGTCGGCGACGGCTAAGTTTGAATTAGTTGATGAGCCGGGTACTTATGTTTTGGCCTGGACTACTACCCCTTGGACTTTAATCGGTAATGTGGCCTTGGCAGTGGGAGAAGATATTAAATATGTAAAAATTAAAACCGAGAGCGGTAATTATATTTTAGCTAAAGAGCGTTTAAGCGAAGTCATGTCTGATCAGAACTATGAAATAGTGGCTGAGTATCAGGCTAAAGATTTAGCCGGTAAAGCTTATCAACCTATTTTTGATTATTATTCCGCTGATGAAACACTACTAAATCGCGCTAATGGTTGGAGAATATATGCCGCTGACTTTGTTACCACCGATGAAGGCACGGGCGTGGTTCATATTGCTCCAGCCTTTGGTGAAGACGATATGAGTTTGGGCAAAAATAATAATTTGCCTTTCGTTCAGCACGTGGCTATGGATGGGACTTTCAACAAAGAAGTAAAAGATTTTGCCGGTTTACACGTTAAGCCAATCGGTGATCATACGGCGACTGATATAGAAATTATTAAATATTTAGCACACAACAATTTCTTGTTTAGTAAACTGAAGTATGAACATAGTTATCCGCATTGTTGGCGTTGTGATACTCCCTTAATTAATTATGCGACTTCTTCGTGGTTTGTCGCGGTCACTAAAATTAAGGGGCAGTTGTTAAAAGAAGCTACTAAAATTAATTGGTCGCCGGACTATATTAAAGAAGGGCGTTTTGGTAATTGGCTCAGCGGTGCGCGCGACTGGTCTATTTCTCGCCAACGTTTTTGGGCGAGCGCTATTCCGATTTGGGAATGTAGTTGTGGGGAGAGAAAAGTTGTTGGTGGTGTGAAGGAGTTGGAAAAATTAACCGGCCAGACTATTACTGATATTCATAAAGACAAAATAGACGGTTTTATTTTAAAATGTGATAAGTGCCAGGGCAACATGAAACGTGTGCCCGATGTTTTAGATTGCTGGTTTGAGGCCGGTTCCATGCCTTTTGGCCAGTTGCATTATCCTTTGGAGAATAAAGAAAAATTTGAGAAAAATTTCCCGGCGGCTTTTATCGCCGAAGGAGTCGATCAAACTCGCGCTTGGTTTTATTACTTACATGTCATTGCCAGCGGCTTGTTTGGTCAGCACGCTTATAATAATGTTATTGCTAACGGTATTGTTTTAGCGGAGGACGGTAAGAAAATGTCTAAGCGTCTGCAGAATTATCCCGATCCGTCTTTAGTGATGGAGCAGTATGGTTCGGACGCTTTGCGCGCTTATTTATCCGCCTCACCCGTGATGCAGGCAGAGAATTTAAATTTTTCCGAGAAAGGAGTACAGGAATCGCTGCGTAAAAATATTATGATTCTCTGGAATGTTTATAAATTCTATGAAACATTCGCGCCGGAGAGAAATGAAAAAATTACCGAGGCTAGTGATAATGTTTTAGATCACTGGATATTGATTAAACTGGATACTTTAGTGAACGAAGTAACTACAGCGATGGATAGTTATAACTTGGCGCGAGCTATTAGACCGATTACCGAGTTTATTGATGAACTCTCTACCTGGTATTTACGTCGCAGTCGGGAGCGTTTTAAATCGGATGACGAAGAAGATAAACAAAAAGCTTTAGCCACAACACATCACGTTTTACTTCGCTTATCTAAAGTGATGGCCCCTTTCATGCCTTTTATTGCCGAGAGCCTATGGCAAAAAGTTAGTGCTTATAATTTTAGCGATAAAGACAAATCGGTACACTTGGAGCATTGGCCGCTAGTGGCGCAAAAGGGTTGGAGAAAAATGTTTAGTAAATTGAGTCGGCGTAGTAGTGATGAAGTTCTAGAAAAAATGACACTCACTCGTCGAATAGTAGAATTATCTTTGGCGCAGCGTGATTTGGCCGGTATTAAAATTCGGCAAATGCTTAATAAGATTGATGTTAGTGGTACGGCGGCTTTATCGCTTGCATATGTTTCTTTAATTACCGATGAGTTAAATATTCGCACGGTGGAATTTGCTCATACGACTGCTGATCAATTGAGTGTGAAACTGGATATTAATATCACGCCGGAACTAAAAGAAGAGGGGGTAAAACGGGAAATAATTCGCTTGATAAATATGTTACGTAAAGATGCCGGATTAAATCTAAATGATGAAGCTTC